>Ga0136617_10000690_pt1 | contig 28972 bp, 37 predicted proteins | sample AntDrymUQ3222106_2_FD_129672 | JGI IMG/M metagenome (GOLD analysis project Ga0136617, IMG submission 129672) | Polar desert sand microbial communities from Dry Valleys, Antarctica - metaG UQ322 (21.06) | ecosystem: Environmental > Terrestrial > Soil > Desert | place: Antarctica: Dry Valley... | reverse complement strand
CATGAAGGAGACGCCGCCTGCGGGTCTCGTCATTTCCGCGTCCTCGGCCGCGCATTCGTAGTCGAGTGTCCTCGCCCGAGTTCTCGTGCTTCGGACATGAAGGAGACGCCGCCTGCGGGTCTCATGTTCGCGCTTCGCTCATTTTCGCTTCGCTCATTTTCGCCACCTTTCCGACGGTGAGCCCTTCGCGCCCGAGGAAGGCGAGCCCGAGGAGCAGCACCGGCAGGTTGCCGAGGGCGTGGGAGGCGATCCCCGCCGCCGCGGCCACGTCATTGTCCACGCCGTAGGCCTCGGTGAGCGCGGCGCGATAGAACGCGTGGAAGCCGCCGACGGTGCCCGGTGTCGGGATGGCGACGCCCACGGTGAGGAAGGCGAGGATCAGGAACGCCGTGTGGAAGGGAAGGTCGAGGCCGAACGCGCGGTTGTTCCAGTAGATGCTCAGCGCGAGCAGCAGCCACACGACGAGCGACTGGCCGAGGATGGCGGCAAGGTGTGACGGCGAGGCCTTGAGAACGGCCAGCCCTTCTCCGAAGGAGCGGACGCCGCGAGCGACCGCGGCGGCGAACCGTTCCGGGAACGGTCGCAACAGTCGATCCGCCAGGGTCATCGCCCGGTCGGCGTGGCGATGCCAGGCCAGAAGCACGCCGAGGATCACCAGGGCGCCGGCCCCGGCAGCGGCGCCGGCGACCTTCAGCACCCCGAGCAGCGGACCACGGGTCTGCGCGTCCGGCATCGGAAGCACGTAGAGATACAGCGCGAACAGCAGGAGCACCGTGATCAGGTCGACCAGCCGCTCGAGCACGATCGACGCGAAACCCGCCGACGTGGACACCGGATGGTTCCGGGCGATGAGGTATGGGCGCACCACTTCGCCGGCACGTGGAATCAGCATGCCGCTCATGAACCCGACGAACGTCGCGGAGAACAGATGCATGAACGGCACCCGCGCGAGCGGAGCGAGAAGGAACCCCCAACGCCAGGCGCGGGCGGCATAGGTGGCGAGGGTGACCAGCACGACGCCGGTCAGGTAGAGAGGATCGGCCGCGCGAAGGGCTCGGCCCATGGCGCTCCAATCGACGCCCCGGAAGAAGAGAAGGAGCAGGCCGGCGGCGAGCAGCAACGACAGCGCGACCCGCCAACCTTTCATTTGAATCCTTGCAAATCCTTGTGCTTCTTGGGTTTGATGAGCGCGACGGACTTTACTACAATGCCCGCGCAACCGTCAATCCTCCGCATTTTCCGAACTCCCGCCGTGCCAACGCCGTTTCGAGGGCATGAGGTGATCGAGCTCCAACCCGACCTCGTCCCGCGGTGCCGTTCCGGCGATGAGGCGGCGTGGCGCGATCTCGTGGCGCACTACACGCGCAAGGTGTTCGGAGTTGCCTACCGGTTCGTCGGAAAGGTGGATGAAGCGGAAGACCTCACCCAGGAGATCTTCGTCAAGGTCTACCAGAGCCTCGATCGGTACCGCGAGGGCGAAGGCAACTTCACGACCTGGCTCATGACGCTCGCCCGCAATCACGCCATCGACGACTACCGCAAGCGACGGCAGGAGCGGTCGCGCCGCAACGATGACCCCGCCGTCCTCGAGACCTTTCCTTCCGGCGCCGACAGCCCGCTGCTGAGCCTGGAGAAGCAGGACCGCGTGCGCCTCGTCCATCGCGGGCTGCGATCGCTGCCCGCCGACCTGCGCGAGCCCCTGATCCTGTGCGACCTGAAGGGACTCCCCTACGACGAGATTGCGTCCATCCTCGACATCCCGCTGGGGACGGTGAAGAGCCGCATCAACCGCGGCCGGCTCGAGCTGGCCCGGCGCCTGATGTCCTCGCGCCGCGAGGTGGCGCGGCCATGAGGGACACGGTGCAGTGCCGGCGCGCGGAAGAGCTGCTCTCGGATCATCTCGACGGCACTCTCGACGAGGTGCTCGACGTCGACCTGCGCGCTCATCTGGACGCCTGCGAGCGCTGCCGCGACCTGCGCGACGCCATGCTCGAGGTCATGGGCGTGCTGCGCAGCAGCGTGGACATGGAGCCGGCGAAGGATCTCGCCGAGCGCGCGGCGACCGCGGCCTTGCGTGCCGGCCGGCCGCGCACCGCCCGACGGTTGCTGCCCGACATCGTGGGGCTGCCTCCCTGGGTGCTGGCGACGGCCGCCGTTCTGGCACTGGCCTTGAGCACGGGGCTCGTCACCGCGTCCGGGGGCAAGGGCCCGCTCGGCCGCACGAGCGCGCTGGCGCGGCGAGTCTCCTCCGTGGGCGTGTACGTCGCGGAGCAGAGGGACCGGCTGGTCGAGGACTTCCGCATGCTGCGCGTCGTCGTGAGCACGGCCTTCGAGGGGCGCATCGACCGCGTCAACGACCGGGTGGAGGACTATCGCCGGCTGCTCGAGCGGCGTCGCCGCGACGCGCAGCTCGAGAGCAGCCGGCAGGCGCCCGCAACTACTTCCGAACCAGTGGCCGGACGCGCACGTACAAAGTGAGTGATTACGCCGTTTCCTGAGAGGAGCATCCGATGAGCAGTCCCGTGGCCGCGCCGCACGATACGTATCCGCCGCTGCCCCCGCCGGTGGCGCCGGTGGCGGCACCTCGGCCCCCCAAGCGGCCGGTCCTGGCCCTCGTGCTGGGGGGCGCCTTTCCGGGCGTGGGCCAGCTGTACAACGGCCAGACCGCCAAGGCGCTGGCGCTGTTCGCCGCCTTCGCCGCCGCCATCTATCTCGCGGACGAGGTCGGTATGCCGTTCAACCTCGTGATTCCGTTCGTCGTCTTCTATTCCGCGATCGACGCCTACCGGAGCGCGGTCGCGATCAACCTGCGCTGGTCGGGACGGCCGGCAATCGTCGAGACGGAGGACGACGCGGAATCTCCGGCGTGGGGGATCGTGCTGCTCGGCATCGGCGTGCTGCTCCTGATGAACAACCTCGGCATCCTCCAGGTCGGCGCGGTCCGGCGCTTCTGGCCGCTGCTGCTCATCGTCGCGGGGGCGATGTTCCTCCGCCGTTCCCTTCAGCGCCGCGATGCCGCTGCCACGGTGACGCCAAGGTCCGAAGATGGCCCAGCCGTTTAAGCCCGAGACGCTCGTCCTCGGCCTGACGCTGATCGTGGTCGGCGTCCTGTGGACACTCGCCAATCACGGGAGCATCGACCTGCTGGGGACGCTGCGCCGCTGGTGGCCGGCCACGCTCGTTCTCTGGGGAACGCTCGAGCTGTACGGGTCGTACGCGGATCGCCGCGCGGGAGGGCCGCAGTGAGAGCGAGCAAGGTCGGCGTCCTCGTCCTGATCCTCGGATTCGGCGCGACCGTGGAGACGGCGTGGCACGCGCGGAACCACTTCGGCGTCGGGCCATGGGACTGGCAGGTCCTGACCGGCGACAAATTCTCGGGGCCCTCCTTCCAGTTCGAGGACATGGAGGCGCAGGTCGTTCCCGAAGGCACGCCGGTCGAGATCGAGAATTCCTTCGGCGGCGTGCGCGCGGTCATGGGCGCTCCGGGCGAAGTGAAGATCGTCCTGCGCAAGGTGGTCTACCGCCGCAACGAGCAGGAAGCGGAAGCGTTCGCAGGCCGACTGCGCCTGACGCGCGCCCTGGAAGGCGGCGCGCTGCGGATCAACACCAACCGCCGCGAAGTGGAAGCGGGCCAGGACGGGCATCATCGCATCGGGTTCGAGACCCACCTCGAAGTCACTCTCCCCCCGGGCACGCGGCTCAAGGTACAGAACGAGCACGGCGCCACCGAAGTCGCCGACGTCGCGGAGGCGCGCGTCTGGGGATCCTACGAGCCCATTCGCGTCGAGCGCGTGGCGGGCGTCGCGGAAGTGAGCTCCCGGCACGGCGACGTGACCGTGGCGGACGTGAAGGGCGCGCTCAACCTGGATGCCCAGCACGGCGGCGTCGATATCCGGCAGATCGGCGGGAAGGCGACGCTCGACGTCGAGCACGGCGACGTGACCGCGAACGAGGTCGGCGGGCTGGACCTGAAGCTGCGACAGGGTGACCTCTCCGCGGACGGCATCATGGGCGACCTGGAGGTCGCCGGCGAGCACGCCGGCGTTCGCGCCGTCGCCGTCACCGGACGCGTCGTGGTGGAGACCGGGTACAAGGACGTGCAGGTCGAGCGCGTCGGGGGCGACGTGCGCCTGGTGTCGAAGCACGGCGACGTGCGGGCGGCCGACATCGCGGGCGCGGTGTACGCCGAGTCGCGTTACAAGGACGTCGAGCTGGCGCGCATCGCCGGCCCGGCCGAGGTGCGCGTGATGCACGGCGGCGTGCAGGCGCAGGGCCTGGAGAAGGGCGCGCTCATCCGCACCGCGGGCGACGACGTGATCATCGACGGCTTCCGGGGCGGCCTGGACATCCAGGCCGAGCGCGGCAGCGTCCGGCTCAGGCCGTCGGTCGCCGTCACCGAGGCGATCAACGTCCGCGTGACCAACGGCGGAATCGAGATGGACGTGCCGGAAGGAAGTCGCTTCACTCTCGACGCCAGCGCCGTCCGCGGCGAGGTGGTGGCCGAGGTCGCCGGCTTCACGGCGCTCCAGAGCGGACCTCTTCGCGTCACCGGCACGATGGGCGGAGGCGGGTCTACGGTGAACCTGTCCGCCGAGGGCGCCAACGTCGAGTTGCGCTCGGCGGCCACCATTACCACGGATAGCGGTCCGCGCTAGATTTTTTTTCGCGAGACGTCACGCGATCGCGGCGCGCTCCTCGCGTCGCGATTTTTTCTTGCGCGGTCCGCGATCGTTCCTGTAGACTCCCTCTCCTCCCGAGAGACCACGGACGCATGATCCATGAGCGTTACTGATTCCCGTCCCCCGCTCATCCAGAGCGGGATCACCGAGTTGCCCCTGTGGCGGCGTGGAAAGGTTCGAGACGTCTACGATCTCGGGGACCGCCTCCTGATCGTGACCACCGATCGCATCAGCGCCTTCGACGTGGTCCTGCCCACGCCCATCCCCGCCAAGGGGACGGTGCTCACGCAGCTGTCGCTGTTCTGGTTCGACCTGCTGAAAGGCGTGGTGCCGAACCACATCGACCTCTCGGGCAAACCGGTCCCCGCGCTCGAGAAGCACGCGCGCGATCTCGAGGGCCGCTCGATGGTCGTGACACGGACCGAGCCCCTGCCCGTCGAATGCGTCGTGCGCGGGTACGTCGCCGGATCGGCCTGGAAGGATTACCGGGCCACGGGCAAGGTCTGCGGGATCACTTTGCCCCGGGGCCTCCAGGAATCGGACCGCCTCGAGGAGCCGGTCTTCACCCCCTCCACCAAGGCGGACGAGGGGCACGACGAGAACATCTCCTTCGAGCGCATGGCCGAGATCGTGGGCGGAGACCGCGCCGAGGAGCTCCGCGCCCTGACCCTCGATCTCTATCGCCGCGCGCGCGCCCACGCCGAGTCGCGCGGGATCATCCTCGCCGACACGAAGCTGGAGTTCGGCATCAAGGACGGCCGTGTGGTCTGGATCGACGAGGCGTTCACACCCGATTCCTCGCGATTCTGGCCCAGCGACGGTTATGTGCCGGGCCGGCCGCAGCCGAGCTTCGACAAGCAGTTCGTTCGCGATTACCTCGAGAGCATCGCGTGGGACAAACGGCCGCCGGCCCCTCCCCTGCCGGCCGAAGTCGTCGCCCGCACGCGCGAGAAGTATGTCGATGCGTACGCTCGCCTGACCGGACGCGGGCCGGAGACGTTGCCGGCATCCGGGGCAGGGTCTCCGTGATCCGGATCACCGCGGCGGATGGCAGCGAGGAGCACACTCGCTGTTCTCCACCATCGACCCGTCGATGTCAGTCCTCGGCGGCCTTCAGCAAGGGGAGCGTCACTCGGTGAAGCAGCAACTGGAATCGCTGGTGTCGGAGATGATCGACAAGGGAATCCTCTTCACGGACGCGCGCCGCGAGTTCGAGAAGCGATTCATCGCCCGCGTACTCCAGCAGCACCGCGGCAACCTCTCGCGGGCCGCCAAGGATCTGAAGATCCACCGCAACACCCTCGGCAAGAAGATCGAGGAGTTCAAGCTCTAACAACGGACTCCCCGGGCCCGCGATGCAGCGGACGACGCCCCGGCCGCCCTTGACAGTCACCTCCCCCGTTCCTATACTTGGCAGTCATAGGGCGTTACTGCTAAGGCCTGCCGAGTGCCAGAATCCGCCGGCGCCCCGCCCGCCAGAATCCATAAACGAAGAGGAGACAGCGACTTATGAAAGTGCGACCCCTGCATGACCGTCTGGTCGTCCGCCGCATCGAGGAGAAGGAGTCGGTCAAGGGTGGAATCATCATCCCCGACACCGCCAAGGAGAAGCCGCAGGAGGGCGAGGTCATCGCCGTCGGAAACGGCAAGGTACTCGACAGCGGCACCAAGGTCCCCATGGACGTCAAGGCCGGCGACAAGGTCCTGTTCGGAAAGTACTCCGGCACCGACATCAAGATCGACGGCGAGGAGTACCTGATCCTGCGTGAGGACGAAGTCCTCGCCGTGATCGGCTAACCGAACTTTTCTTAAAGGAGACGTCCAGAATGGCAAAACAGATCACGTACGGCGACGAGTCGCGGCAGGCGATCCTGCGCGGCGTCAACCGCCTGGCGGACGCCGTCAAGGTCACGCTCGGCCCCAAGGGACGCAACGTCGTCCTCGACAAGAAGTTCGGCTCGCCCGTCATCACCAAGGACGGCGTCACCGTGGCCAAGGAGATCGACCTCAAGGATCCCCTCGAGAACATGGGCGCCCAGATGGTGCGCGAGGTGGCCTCCAAGACCTCCGACGTCGCCGGTGACGGCACCACGACGGCCACGGTGCTCGCCCAGGCGATCTACCGCGAGGGCAGCAAGAACGTCACCGCGGGTGCCAACCCGATGGACGTGAAGCGCGGGATCGAGAAGGCCGTGCTGGCCGTGACCGAGGAGCTCAAGCGCCTCAGCAAGCCCGTGAAGGGCAACATGATCGCGCAGGTCGGCACCATCTCCGCCAACAACGACGAGACCATCGGCAAGATCATCGCCGAGGCCATGGAGAAGGTCGGCAAGGACGGCGTCATCACCGTCGAGGAGGCCAAGACGCTCGAGACCTCCCTCGAAGTGGTCGAGGGCATGCAGTTCGACCGCGGCTACCTGTCCCCGTACTTCGTGACCGATCCCGAGCGCATGGAAGTCGCGCTGGAGAACCCGCTCGTCCTCATCCACGAGAAGAAGATCTCGAACATGAAGGACCTCCTCCCCGTCCTGGAGCAGGTCGCCAAGCTGAGCCGTCCGCTGGTCATCATCGCCGAGGACATCGAGGGCGAGGCGCTGGCGACCCTGGTCGTTAACAAGCTGCGCGGCACGTTGCAGGTCGCGGCCGTGAAAGCTCCGGGCTACGGTGACCGCCGCAAGGCCATGCTCGAGGACATCGCGACTTTGACCGGCGGCAAGGCGATCACCGAGGACCTCGGCATCAAGCTCGAGAACATCAAGATCGACGACCTCGGCAAGGCGAAGAAGATCACCATCGACAAGGAGAACACCACGATCGTCGAGGGCAACGGCAAGCCCAAGGACATCGAGGGCCGCGTCAAGCAGATCCGCACCCAGATCGACGAGACGACCTCGGACTACGACCGCGAGAAGCTCCAGGAGCGGCTGGCCAAGCTCGTGGGCGGCGTGGCCGTGATCAAGGTCGGGGCGGCGACGGAGACGGAGATGAAGGAGAAGAAGGCGCGCGTCGAGGACGCGATGCACGCGACCAAGGCTGCGGTCGAGGAAGGCATCGTCCCCGGCGGAGGCGTAGCACTGCTCCGCTGCATCAAGGTCGTGGACGCGCTCAAGGAAGAGGGGGACGTCCGCGTGGGCGTCAACATCATCCGCCGCGCGCTCGAAGAGCCGCTGCGCCAGATCGCCGGCAACGCCGGCCTGGAAGGCGCGGTCGTGATCGCCCGCGTGCGCGACTCGAAGACGGTCGAGGAGGGCTTCAACGCCCTCACCGAGAAGTACGAGAACCTGGTGGATGCCGGCGTCATCGATCCCACCAAGGTCGTCCGCTCCGCGCTGCAGAACGCGGCGTCGATCGCTTCCCTGCTGCTCACCACCGAGGCTCTCATCAGCGAGATCCCGGAGGATAAGGCCGATGCCCCCGCGGGCGGCGGCCACGGCGGCGGCGGCGGCATGGGCGGCATGTACTAAGGCGTTCCGTCGCGATGTTCAAGGGGTGCGGCTCGCCGCACCCCTTTTCTTTTGGCTCCTGCTTCGTTATCGGGGCAGGACGAAATTCACCGTGACCGGAACCCACACCTTCACCGGCACGCCGTCCTTGGTCGCAGGGCGATAACGCCGGCGGCGCGCATTGGACATCGCCGCCTCGTTCAGCCCCGACTTTCCCCCCGCGCCCGTGGTCACCTTGGCGTCCGTCACGTTGCCGCGCTCGTCGACGAGGATGCTCACCTCCACGCGCCCTTCGATGCGCCGCGTGAGCGCGATGGGAGGGTACTGGAGGGGCGGCGTCGCCGTCGGCACGGGAGCGATGACCCCGGGATCGGACAGCTCCACGAGGGTGCCCGGTCGTGTCACCGGCGCGATGGGCGCCGCGGCCTGGGTCACCGGCGGCTGTGTCACCGGCGGTTGCGTGACGGGAACGGCCGCCGCCGCGATGCGAGCTTCGTCTGCCTTGCGACGCTCTTCGGCGATGCGCGCTTCTGCGACCCGCTGCTCGTCCTCCAGCCGCGTCTTCTCATCCTGCTGCTTGCGCGCCTGCTCGGCCTCGGACCGGCGGCGGGCCTCGTCCTGCGCGCGTTGCAGTGCCGCGGGATCCACGGCCTGGCCGCGGGCGGCGGCCTGGGCCTCAACCTTCTTGCGCGCGTCATCCTCGGCCTTGGCCGCGGCCGCCGCCTTCTCGGCCTCGATGGCGGCGAGCTTGTCCTCGAGCTCCTTGACCTTCGCCATCGCCGCCGCCGTCTCCGGCGACAGCGTCGACGGGGGTGGCACGCTCGCCGCGGCGGCAGCGGGAGCGGCCAGGGGTGCGCGCTTTCCGAGGACGAAGTAAGCCCCGGCGCCCAGCGCGATCAGCAAGACGCCGATGCCGAGCAGCATCGGCAGCTTGCTGCCGCCGGTCCCGTTCTCCTTGTGGAAGGTGAAGCCCGCGGCGGCGTCGCGCTCGCGCGGCGGAGCCGGAGGCACGAACGGCTGCGTCTCGGGGGGCGCGGTTGGCGCGACCGCGGCGAGGTCGGCCGATGACGAGGCGGACGCGTGGGCATCGTTCACCGACGGAGGAACCGCCGCCGCGCGGCCCGACGACCCGCTGGCCGGAGTAGCCGCTGCCACCGCGACTGCGTGCGCCACAGGAGCCGGCGGCCGGGCTGGTTCCTCGACGAGGAACTCGGCGTAGCTCGCCGCACGCTCCTCTCCGAGGGCCTGTGTCTCGCGGTCGATGTCTTCGCGGAAGAGCGAGTGCATGAAGAACGCGAGGTTGAAGGTGGTCGGCGAGAAGTCGCCGGAGAACAGCAGCGTATCCACCGCCTTGCGCATCTCTGCGATCTCCGCGTAGCGGGCCGCGGGGTCGGCGGCCAGCGAGCGCTGCAGGATGTCGCGGACGGGCCGCGGGATCGCGTCGTCGTCGGTGGTCGGGCTCTGCAGCTTCGCGGCCGCGACGCGGGCGGGATCGAACGGCGTCCCCGGCTGCTGCAGCTGGTGGCCGGTGAGCATCTCGTACAGGAGCGCGCCGGCGGCAAAGGTGTCCGACTTCAGCCCCGCGCTTCCGCTCGCCTGCTCCGGCGCGAGGTAGGAGGCGTCGCTCTCCGAGACGGCGCCGAGCTCGTGCACGCGCGCGGGCCAATAACCGAAGCCGCGCACCCGCACCTCGCCCTCGTACGAGACCAGCACGTTGGCGGGCGTCACCAGGCCGTGGAGATACCGGGCGCCGGCCTCCGTCTTCTTGCCGTGCGCGTACTCCAGCGCGGCGCACACCTTGCTCGCCACCAGCAGCGCGTGGTCGATGGAGAAAGGGAAACCCTCCTGGCGGCAGCGCGAGAAGACCGTCTTCAGGCTCTTGGCTTCGAAGAACTCGTAGGAGACCCAGCACGGGCTCCCCACCTTGCCGCCGATGCCGAGGATCTTGATGATGTTCGGGTTCTGGAGCTGGGCCGCGAACTTCACCTGGTCCATGAGCAGCTTCACGCCCTCCGCGTTCGCGGACAGCGCGGGGGTGAGGCGCAGGACGGTGACGATCTTCTCCAGCCCCGCCGCCGAGAGCTTGGCGGCGCGGTATTCGGTGCCCAGCCCCGAGGTATCGATCTCCTCGAGGAGGACGAACTTGCCGAACTTCTCTCGCTTGGCCATGGGAGGGGACCTGGCGGCGGGAAAAGTAGCACCTCGCCGTCGCTTATACAATTGCATCATGCGTGCCCCGTGGTCCGCCGCCCTTGTCCTCGCCCTCTCCGTCCCGGCCGCCGAGGCCGGCGATGTCGGGTGCGGTACCCATCCCGGACTGGAGCGGGAGATGCGCGCCCTGCACGATGTCGCCGCCGCCCGGCGGCCCTTCGCGTCCGCCAGCACGGCCGACGACGCGGACGTGGACGACGTGGCGGTGATCTTCGACCGTGGCGACCTCGTCGTCCGCCGGAATCCGTTCGACCTCGACGGCTCGGCTTTGCGGCTGACCCCGTCCGCCGGCGGGTACGAAGCGGCACGCCTCGCCCTCCCCATCGAAGCCGCGGGAAACGTTGTCGCCCTCGGCGAAGACGAGGCGAGCGCGATCGACCTGCCGTTCGCCTTTCCGTTTTTTGGCGCGACGCACACGCGCGCCTTCATCCACGGGGACGGGCATGTCACGTTCGGATCCAGTGATGCCGGCCTGGGCGCTCCCGGCCTCGCGCGGTTCCTCGACGGCGGTCCGCGCATCGCCGTGTTCTTCGCCGACTTCGACCCTGCGCGCGGAGGATCGATCTCGGTGCGCGCCGAGGCCTCCCGCCTCCTTGTCCTGTGGAACGGGATTCCGGGCAGCGCCCAGATCAACCGCAACACCTTCCAGCTCGCCCTGCACGCCGACGGGACCATCGACCTGGCGTGGGCAGGCATGCAGACGCGCGAGGGCCTCGTGGGCATTACGCCCGGGCGGGCGGGAGAAGTGCCCGCCGTCGACTGGAGCGAAGCGGGAGCTCGTTCGCGGCCCGGCGGGATGGTCGAGCGGTTCAGTGAGACCGAGCACGCCGACCTGGTGGCCGTGACCCGGCGCTTCCTGGCGAACCGCCCCGACGTATTCCAACAGGTGGTCATCTACACCACGCGGCCCCTCAATCCGGTGCCAGGGACCCTGGCGTTCGAGATCAACGTCCGGAATGACGTGCGCGGCATCGGCCTCGAGGTGATGGACCATTCCCGGGCCTGGGGCAGCGCGGGAGGGCTGGAGAGCGTCGTCTACATGGACTCCGCCGACACGTATGCCGACGCCGACGCCTTCGAGTTCCTCGCCCACGAGGTTGGCCATCGCTGGCTCGCGCGGATGAACGCGGATGGCGCCGGTTCCGCGACGCGGCCCGGTCTCCTGGGGCGGGGGGGAGCGCATTGGAGCTTCTTCCTGCACACCGACGCCTCGGTGATGGAAGGCAACGCCATCGCGGACCTCGGCCAGGGGCGGTTCGAGACCGTCGACGTCGCCCGCCGCTTCAGCCCGCTCGACCAGTACGCAATGGGGCTCCGCCCGGCGGAGGACGTGCCTCCCTTCTTCTACGTCGACGTGCCGGACGATTTCCGTCCCAACCGCGCCTTCAAGGCCTCTTCGGCGCCCGAGGCGGGCATCAGCTTCACGGGGGTTCGCCGGGACGTGCGCATTGACGACGTCGTGCGGGCGATGGGGCCCCGGATCCCGGCCGTGGGACCCCCGGCCTTTCGCCAGGCGTTCGTGCTCGTCGCCGATCAGGCCGGCCCCGCCACCGACGCCCGGGTGCGGACGGTCGCCCGGATCCGGTCCCGCTTCGGCCCTTATTTCCACCAAGCCACGGATGGACGGGGCGCCGCGCTTTCGACCCTGCGCTGAGGCGAGGCGGGCCCCGTGTCCACTCTTGGACGCGATCGTGGAATTCCGTCCGCGACCACGGTCACCGAAAACCCCTGAATTTACGGGACCTCTGGGCAACCGGCCGCGGCACGGCCCTTGCTATCTAGGCTGGTGGAGGTCGCACGCAATGAATGTCATGGTCGAGATCAGCGCCGCGGTGGCCGGAGTAGCCATCGGAGTCGGAGCCGCCCGCCTGTTCCTGGGGGGGCTTCTGGCCGTGGCCTTCAAGGGACGCTGATGATCGATCCGTCCGCCGCCCGAAGGCGGACGCCGTCGTCGTCGATCCCGACGACGGTATAACCTCCCGCCGCCTCGCCCATTCCCAGGACCGCCGCCTCGCCGTGAACCTGGAGCGCTGCCTTCAGGGTGCCGCCGCGCCGCACCAGGCCGACGAAACGGACCGGTGGCACGGCCACAGGTGCAAGGGCGGGCGTCGGAATCTGCGCGATCGCCGGAGCGGGCGTCCGGCGCCCATCTTCCGGCGCCCGACGAGGGGCGAATTCGAACACGTTCCGTGTGGATGCGGGCACGTCCGCGCGCCCGGTCCGCGGCGGCCTCGCCGGCCGCGTGCGGGGAGCGCGATGCGGAGGAGCGGGCCGGTCTGCGATGTCGCGCATCAAAAGGAGCGCGATCACCAGGGCCGCCCCGATCGCGAAGATTACGCGGAGCCTCATCGTGCGGCCGCCACCCCGAGTCCCTTGACCTGCACGGTCACCTTGCCGTCGCTGCGCGCGAGCGACACGCGCTCGAGCACAACGCCGAACTCCGGACGCGCGAGCTTGCCCGTGAGATCCAGCACATCCTCGGCGTCCCCCCGCGCGTTGACGCTGACGTCGACGCCCGCTTCGCTGGGGCGGATGGCCAGCTGCACCCCGGAGGCCCGCGAGCCCTCGACCGCGCGGGCGACGGATTGGCGGACGGCCCGCGTGGTCAGGTCGGGATCGGCGCTCGCGCCCTGGACCGCGGCCATGGCCCGCGCTCGCGCCAGGTGGCGCCGCTGCATCTCCGCATGGCGGATCGTCGCCTCCTGCCTCTCGCCCCGCGCGACACCGAACGCGTCGGCGTGGGCGCCGGCGCGGTCGCTCAGGGGACGTGTCACCGCGAGATGGAGGATGGCGGCTGCGAGCAGCATGAGCAGCGCAACCATCCGCGCGGTCATGACCCCTCGCCCCCGTGGTACCGCGCACGGATCGACGCGCGCACGGCGTCGGTCCGCGTCTCCTCCCCGAGCACGACGCGGTCGAAGGCGGCGGACGATTCGAGCGCGCGGAGGAAGCGGTCGTACTCGGCGGCGTTGCGCGCGGTGAGCGTCACGTCGACCTCGAGCTGCGCGCCGTAGCGCAGGACGACGGTCTCGAGACGCACCTCCGCGGGAAGCATCTCCGCGAGTGCCTGGATCACGCGCGGCGGCGGCGCTTCCACGCTCCACACCGCCCGCGCGCCCAAAGCACCTTCGCCCGCGGCCGCGGCCTGCAGCTCCTTGATCCGCGCCTCGGCCGCGGCGATTTCGTGGCGCACCGAGTCGACGCTCGCCCGCGCGCGCCGGAAATCGGCCCACGCCGATCCGGCCCCGTAGATGGACCAGGCGAGTGCGATGCCGCCCAGGGCGAGCAGCGCGATGTCGCCGGGACGACTCCCCCTCGGGCGTCGCCGTGTCGAGAAATCGCGCTCCGGGTTCAAGCGAGCAGCGCCCCGAGCCAGGGCAGCTCCCCGGCGTCCCGCGGCACGCCCGCCCCTTCCCCTTCCCATCCCGCGGTGGCGGCCAGCCCCGCCGAGCCCCATTCCCGCAGCAGCGTTTCCGCGCCGGAGCCCACCACCCGAATCCGATCCATCATCCCGCCGGCAAGCGCGGCGGTGCGCTCGGCCTCCGCGCGGAGACGCGCGCCCTCCCCGTCACGGCGGTCGCGGCGACGGTGGCGGATCACCGAGAGTACGCCCCCCCGGTGCGCGGCGATGGCGTACGCCGCGTCGCCGAGGATGACGTCGAGGACGAGGCCGTCGCCGGCGGGATCCTTCAGCAGTCCGGCGAGCGCAGCAAGGGACGTGAGGTCGAACCGATCCTGCTCGATCCCGGCCGCGGCCACGACGGCTTCGTAGTCCTCGACCACGAGACGGCGGATCGCGGCGGCGACAACCCGTCCGCCGCGCACGGGAAGCGTGTCGACGACCGCCTCGGATGCTGGATACGGGAGGTCGGCGAACCGGAAGCGCGCGAACTCCATCGCATCGACGCCTGGTGGCAGGTCGAGCAGCAGCAGGCGGGCGACGCCCTGGGGGGCGACGATGGCGACCGGCGCACGCCCCACCGAGAGCTCGGCGGCCACGCGGGCCACGGCGTCGTGGACTTCGGAAGCCCGCGCGACGTTCGGCTCCAGCGCGGAAGGAACGAGGGCGCCGGGCGACAACGCCGCGCGAGCGAAGCCGCGGAGGCGCATTCCTCCGAAGGTCCAGCCGAGCACGGCGCCCGAGACGGCCGAAGCGTCGAAAGCCAGCATGGCGCGCGTCCGCACGCGCGATTATGGCTTACTATCCAGTCTCGTCCCTTCCCCGGGGGTGAGCATGAAGGTCTTCGAGACTGCCGACATCCGCAACGTCGCGGTGGTCGGCCACGGCGGGTGCGGCAAGACGACTCTCGTCTCCGCCCTCCTCTTCGACACCGGCGCCGTCAACCGGCTCGGCCGCGTGGAAGACGGGTCGACGGTCACCGACTTCGACCCCGACGAGATCGAGCGCAAGATCAGCCTGCAGACCGCCATGGCCTGGGGCGAATGGCGCAAGACCAAGATCAATTTCCTCGACGCGCCCGGCTACGCGAACTTCCTCTCCGAGGCGCGCTCTGCGCTCCGTGTCGCGGACGGCGCGGTAGTGGTCGTCGACAGCGTCGCCGGCGTCGAGGTTCAGACGCAGAAGGTCTGGGCCTACGCCGAGGAGTACGGGCTGCCCCGGCTCATCGTCGTCAACCGGATGGACCGCGACCGCGCCTCCTACATGCGCACGCTGGAATCGCTGCAGGCGTCTTTCGGGCGCGGCGTCGTCCCCATCGCGATCCCCCTCGGCGAGGAGAAGGGGTTCGTCGGCGTCGCCGGGCTGGTCAACGCCAAGGCCGCGGTCTACCACGACGATCAGGGCGGCCGTTACCAGACCGTCGACCTGCCCCCCGACGTCGTCGAAGAAGCGAACCGCTGGCGCGACAGGCTCGTGGAGATGGTCGCGGAGAGCAACGAAGAACTCATGGAGGCGTTCTTCGAGAAGGGCACGCTGCCCCAGGCGGACATCGTGCGCGGGCTGCGACAGGGCGTCCTGGAGGGAAAGATCTTCCCCGTGCTCCCCGCGTCGTCGATGCGCAACGTGGGGATGCATCCGCTTCTCGAGGCCATCGTCGACCTCCTGCCGAGCCCGGTGGACCGCGGCGCGGTGACTGGGGTCGACCCGGCGACAAAGGCCGAAGTCACGCGCGAGCCTTCTCCGGCGGCGCCTTTCTCCGCATTCGTCTTCAAGACTATAGCCGACCCCCACGCCGGCCGCATCAGCCTCTTCCGCGTGTACTCGGGGACGTTCAAGTCCGACAGCGCCGTCTACAACTCGTCGCGCGACGCCGTCGAGCGCGCGGGGCACCTCGAGCTGCTCGAGGGGAAGACCCAGACGGCGGTGCCCGAGCTGCGCGCGGGCGACCTCGGCGCGGTGGCGAAGCTGAAGGACACGCACACCGGGGACACGCTGTGCGACAAGGCGCACCCCATCGTCTACCCGCCGATCGTGTACCCGGAGCCGGCGACCACGTTCGCGATGGAGCCGAAGACGCGCGGGGACGAGGACAAGATCTCGTCCGCGCTGCACCGGATCATCGAGGAGGACCCGGTCCTGCGCCTGACCCGCGATCCGCAGACCCACGAGATGCTGCTCACCGGCATGGGCCAGCTGCACATCGAGGTCGTGGTGGGCAAGCTGCGCAAGCGGTACAAGGTCGAGGTCGACCTGAAGAAGCCGAAGATCCCGTACCGCGAGACGATCAAGGCCGCGGCGGAAGGGCACGGCCGGCACAAGAAGCAGACCGGAGGCCACGGGCAGTTCGGCGACTGCAAGATCCGCCTGAAGCCGCTGGCCCGCGGCGGCGATTTCAGCTTCGTGAACGAGACCTTCGGCGGGTCCATCCCGAAGAACTTCATCCCCGCGGTCGAGAAGGGCATCCAGGAAGCGCGCACCCGCGGGATCATCGCCGGCTACCCCATGGTCGATTTCCAGGTCGAGCTGTTCGACGGCGCGTACCACGACGTCGACTCGTCGGAGATGTCGTTCAAGATCGCGGGCTCGCTGGCCTTCAAGGACGCGGTGGCCAAGTGCCGCCCGACCCTGCTGGAGCCGGTGATGAAGGTCGAGATCGCCGTGCCGGAAGACTACGCCGGCGCGGTGATGGGCGATCTCTCCAGCCGGCGCGGCCGGCCCCAGGGCATGGAGCCGCGGGGCGCGCTGCAGGTGATCAAGGCCGAGGTGCCGCTGTCGGAGATGCTTTCCTACGACGCCGAGCTCACGTCGATGACCGGGGGGCGCGGGTCGTACCACATGGAGATGAGCCACTACGACGAGGTGCCCGCCCACCTGCAGGACAAGATCGTCACCCAGGCCCGGGCAGAGCGCGGAGACCACGCCGCCGAGGCCTGAGAAAGACCGCCTTGATTCGGGGCTAGACTGATCGGATGACACGCGCCGTCGTCCTCGTCCTCCTGGCCGGGCTTTCCGTCTCCATCGGCGTCCCCGTCCACGCCCAGGACGCGCCCAAGATCGCGGGCACCGACGTCCCCGCGCCGCGACGCACCAAGTTCGTCGCCCCCGCGTATCCGCCGGAGGCGCAGATGCGCGGGCTTCGCGGCATCGTCATCCTCGAGCTCGTCGTCGACGAGAAAGGGCGCGTCGCGTCCGCCGACGTCGTGCGCAGCGTCCCCCCGTTCGACGAGGCCGCTTTGTCCGCGGCGCGGCAGTGGGAGTACGAGGTCACGCAGTTCGAAGGGCGCCCGGTGCGCGTGCGCGTCACCGTCCCCATCACCTTCGCGCTGAAGCTGCCCGAGATGACTCGCGCCGAAGGCATCCCTGAGATGCGGCAGGGCGCCGCCCCGGGATTCCCCCCCGGCCAGGACGGTCCCGCGCGCGTCGTCGCCGACGTGACCTTGATGCCGGACGGGTCGGTGGCCGAGGCCGTCGTGCGCAGCGGCGAATCGCCGTGGGCGGAGGGGCTTCTGCTCGCGCTGCGGACCTGGCGGTTCGCGGCGGCGGCGGACGGGGCCGAGGTCGGTTTCACGGTCGAGGCGAACTTCATCTCGCCCGCCCGCACCGGGCAGCCGCCGAAGGTCGAGCTGAAGCTGACCGGCCCGCGACGCAGCGAGTCTGCGTCCACGGCGCCAAACCCCGGGACCTCCGCCCCGCCGGCGGTGACGCCCCAGGTATCGGTCCCCGAGACACAGCCACACGCGCAACCGGAAGCGCGGCCCCAGCCCGCGGCGTCGCCGTCTGCGGCGGAGGAGCTGGAGATGCCGGCAAGGCAGCCGTCCCCCAATCCCGGGGACATGCCGCCGCCGGCCAGCGCGCCGTCAGACGATCCGCCGACCGGCGCGACACCGCCGGCGAGCATTCCGCCAACGTCGGCCGTTCCGTCGCCGCAGCCCGCGTCGTCACCCGCGCCGGGCGCCTCACCCGCGCCCGCGGGGCCCCCGATCGAGGTGATCACCGGGCCCGCGGTTGCGCCACCTCCTCCGCCGCCGCCCGAGCCCGGATTCTCGGCCGTGCGCGATGTCTCCCTGGGCGTCGGTGTGCCCGATCTCGTGAAGGGACGGCGGCCGGTCGTTCCGCCGGTCGCGCGCATGGCGAACGCGGGCGGCGAGGTGCAGGTCGCGTTCGCCGTCGATGCGGCTGGAATCGCAACGGTGCAGAAGGTAGACGGGCCCGAGCTGCTGAGGGAAGCCGCCCGCCAGGCGGTGGCGTCGTGGGCGTTCCGGCGGACGACTGCGGACCGCATCTTCCTGTCGGCGGTGTTCAGCTTCGAGGGGGATCAGGCCCGCGCGGCCGTGAAGCGGGCGGAGTAGCGACCTCGGCCATGGCGCCATCATTTCCAATCCCGGTGTCCCGGGTTGGTGGCCGGCGTTCTGCCTCACATTCGATGCCACTGCAGCAGCGCTCCTCGCGTGGCGGCTCACGCGCCGGCGCATTCGTGCTGGTGCCTGATCACCCGTGCTCGCGCTCGACCAGCGCGTGAGAATGCGTGAAAAGGAAACGGCCAGCCGCGGCGTGAAGCCAGGGCTGGCCGTAGACGAACTCGCGCGGGCGGCCGACTACTTCGCGGCCACCTCGGACTTCTTGCCCTTGGACTTCGCCTTGGCCCCCTTGGCCTTCGGCTTGTCGCCTTCTTCCTTCTTCTTGCGCGGGCGGGCGGCCTTCTCGGTCTTGTCCGCCTTGTCGCCGCCCTTTGCTTCCGTGGTCTTGGGACCGGCAGTCCGAGTGGCCTTCTTCTCCGCCTTGTATTCGGATCCGATGAGCTCGACGATCGCCATCTCCGCGCCGTCGCCCTTGCGCGGGCCGAGACGGAGGATGCGCGTGTAGCCGCCGGGCCGGCTGGAGAAGCGCTGTCCGAGGGTGTCGAACAGCTTCTTCACGACTTCGCCGTCGCTGATGCTCGCCGCGACCTGGCGGCGCGCGTGCAGCTGCCCCTCGTCGCGCTTGGCCAGGGTGATGAGCTTCTCGGCATACGGCCGCAGCTCCTTGGCCTTCATCAGCGTGGTCTGGATCCGCTCGTGCTCGAACAGCGCGGACGCAAGCGTCCGCAAGGTCGCGATGCGGTGGGCGGTCTTGCGCCCGAGCTTGCGATGATGAACGCGGTGTCTCACCGGCCGGCGCCCTCAGGCTGGGGGGCCGGGTAGTTCTCTAGCTTCATGCCGAGGGAGAGGCCCATGCCGGCCAGGATCTCCTTGATCTCGTTCAACGACTTCCGCCCGAAGTTCTTGGTCTTCAGCATCTCGGCTTCGGTCTTCTGGACCAGCTCGCCGATGGTGCGGATGTTCGCGTTCTTGAGGCAGTTGTAGGAGCGCACGGAAAGCTCCATCTCGTCGACGCTCTTGTTGAGCTTCTCCCACCACACCTCGCGGTCGGCCTCGGAGAGCTCGACCGGGGTCTCGCCCGCCACCTCGTCGTCGTCGTCGATGTTGATGAACATCGTGAGGTGATCCTTCATCAGCTTGCTGGCGAGGCCGATGGCGTCGCGCGGCGTGACGGCGCCGTTGGTCCAGACCTCGAGGGTGAGCTTCTCGTAGTCGGTGGCCTGGCCGACGCGCGCGTTCTCGACGAAGTAGTTGACCTTCTTCACCGGCGAATGCGTGGAGTCGACGGGGATCCAGCCGATCGAGAGGTCCTCGTCGAAGTTCTTGTCCGCCGACACGTAGCCGCGGCCTTGCTTCACGCGCATCTCGACGGACAGGGTCGAGCCCTGGCCGAGAGTCGCGATGTACGCCTCGGGGTCGAGGATCTCGACGTCGGGGTCGGGCGTGATGTCCTTCGCCCGCACTTCACCGGCGGCCGAAGTCTTGAGCATGAGCGTCTTGGGATGCTCGACGTGCATCTTCAAGGGCACGCGCTTCAGGTTCAGGATGAGATCGGTCGTGTCCTCCATCGCCCCGGGGATGGGCGAGAACTCGTGCAGCACCCCTTCCACCCGGATCGCGCTGATCGCCGCGCCCTCGATGCTCGAGAGCAGCACGCGCCGCAGCGAGTTCCCGATGGTCGTCCCGAACCCGCGCTCGAAAGGCTGCGCGGAGAACCGGCCGAACAGGTCCGAGAGGCCCTCGTGATCGACCTCGAGCCGCTTCGGCTTCTGAAAACCTTTCCACAACATCGTTTACGTCCTCCTAGATATTTCGTGGTGAGGCGAGGAGCGGTTGTCGCCGCTCCCCGCGCTCACGAGGCCGAGGGTCCCTGGACCCCGCCTACTTGGAATACAGCTCGACGATGAGCTGTTCCTGGATCGGGAAGTTCACGTCTTCGCGGGCGGGCATCGAGAGCACCCGGCCCTTGAAGGCCGCGGAATCGAGCTCGAGCCACTTGGGAACGCCGCGGCCCTTCACCGACTCCACCGACTGCTGGACCTGGCCGTTCTTGACCGCGCGGGCGCCCAGGCTGATGACCTCGCCCTCATTGACCTGGTACGAGGGGATGTCGAGCTTCTTCTCGTCGACGCGCACGTGCCCGTGGCGGACCAGCTGCCGAGCCTGGTCGCGCGAGGCGCCGAAGCCGAGCCGGTAGACGACGTTGTCGAGACGGCGCTCCAGCTTGCCGAGCAGCACCTCGCCCACGACGCCCTTCTCGGCGGCGGCGCGGTCGAAGGTCAGCGCGAACTGGCCTTCCTGCATCCGGTACAGGCGCTTCACCTTCTGCTTCTCGCGGAGCTGGAGGCCGTAACCCTGGAGCTTGCTCTTGATGCGGCCCCCCTTGCCGTGCTGGCCGGGGGCGTAGTTGCGCTTCTCGATCGCGCACTTCTCGGTGAAACAGCGGTCGCCCTTCAGGAACAGCTTCATTCCCTCGCGGCGGCACAGACGACAGACAGGACCTGAATACCTGGCCATTAGATTTGCGTCCTCGCTCCGGCCCGGGCGTCGTCGAACGCCTCGCCCGGAGTGACTCCGGGCTCGCCGGCGGATGAAAGCCTACGCTCGGAAAACGCCACCTGGTCGGTCAAACCCGGCGCCGCTTGGGCGGCCGGCAACCGTTGTGCGGAATCGGCGTCACGTCGCGGATGGACTTGATCTCCACCCCCGCCGCCTGCAAGGCGCGGATGGCCGACTCGCGGCCGCTGCCCGGGCCCTTCACGCGGATGTCGAGCGAGCGCAGCCCCGAGTCCTTGGCCGTGGCGGCCACGGTGGTCGCGGCCTGCTGCGCCGCGAACGGGGTCCCCTTGCGCGATCCCTTGAATCCCAGCGTCCCCGCGCTCGACCAGGCGACGACGTTGCCCTCGAGATCGGTGATGGTGACGTGGGTGTTGTTGAAGGAGGCGTGCACGTGCGCGATGCCGTGCACGACGGTGCGCTTCTCCTTCTTGGCCTTCTTGCTGCCGCCCGACTTCTTGGCCGGGGGCGTCGGAGCTGTCTGATCCGCCATCTCTTAGCTAATCTCCTACGTCTTGGCCGCCGACGACTTCGGGCGGATCATGGCGCGCCGGGGCCCCTTGCGGGTCCGCGCGTTGGTATGGGTGCGCTGTCCGCGCACGGGCAGATTGCGCCGGTGGCGCATCCCGCGGTACGAGCCAATCTCCATCAGGCGCTTGACGTTCATCGCCACGTCCTTGCGCAGGTCGCCCTCGACGCCGCCTTCGGTGTCGATGATGCGCGCGATCTTGCTGGCCTCTTCTTCGGAGAGGTCCTTCACGCGCATGCTGGGGTCGATGCCGGCCTTGCCGAGGATCTTGTTGCTGCGCGCGACGCCGATCCCGTAGATGTACGTCAGCGCGATCTCGACGCGCTTGCCGCGCGGGAGATCGATGCCTGCGATACGTGCCATTCCTTAGCCTTGCCTCTGCTTGTGCTTCTGATTGCTGCAGATGATCCGCACCACGCCGGCGCGCCGAACCACCTTGCACTTGACACAGATCTTCCGGACCGACGACCGAACCTTCATTGACTCCTCGTCATCATCGAGCTGGGGGGTGCTGCTTGTGCCGAGCCATTGCTGGCCCGGCCGCCGCACCCCCCAGACCCCTTGCTCGCTACGCCGAAGTGAATTCGGCTGCGCTCGCTGTTGAGGCCTGAGTCCTTCAGGCGAAACCGATATCTTATCACGACTTGCGGCGTACGATCCGCCCCCGGGTGGTGTCGTAGGCCATCAGCTCCACGACCACGATCTCCCCCGGCAGCAGCCGAAGCAGGCTCGATCCCCCCGAAACGTGGGCGGTGACCATCTGCCGCCTCTCTCCCTCGATCTCCACGCGGAACAGCGCGTTGGGGAGGGCCTCGACCACCCGGCCGGGGACCTCCAGCGACGCCCTGGTGCCCTGATCCGGCGATGCGGTTGCATCCGAGCGCCGATGCATCCCGGCTCGCTTCGTTGCGCCTCCATTGCGTACCGCAAGGGTACGCGGCCGTCGTCGCGCCTCGCGATCCGGGCGCCTCGGCGCTCTCGTGCGACACCGAATCGCCGGACCCGGGCACCCCTCAGGCATGCGCCTCCATCGCCTGTCCGTACGGATACGGGTCCGACAACACCCACGGCCCTTCCGGGGTGACCGCGATCGACAACTCGAAATGCGCGGACAGGCTGCCGTCCCGGGTGACCGCCGTCCAGCCGTCCGAAAGCACCTTCACCTCGGGGCCGCCGACGTTGACCATCGGCTCGATGGCCAGGCACATCCCGGGGACCAGGCGCTCGCGGCGCCCGGGAGGCCCGTAGTTCGGAACCTGCGGGTCCTCGTGGAGGCTCGTCCCGATGCCGTGCCCGACGAACTCACGCACCACCGCATAACCGGCCCCTTCGGCGTGGTCCTGCACCGCGTGGCCGATGTCGCCGACCCGCTTGCCGGGATGGCACTGCGCGATCCCCGCGTGCAGCGCCTCTTCCGTCACACGCATCAGCCGCTGCGCTTCACCGCTCACCCGGCCCACCGCCACCGTCCGCGCGGCGTCGCCGAAGAAGCCGTCGACGATGCAGCCGAGGTCGAGGCCGACGACGTCGCCTTCCTTCAGCTTCCGCTTGCCGGGGATGCCGTGCACGACTTCTTCGTTCACCGAGATGCACAGCGTGGCCGGATAACCGCGGTAGCCGAGGAACGCCGGCTTTGCGCCCGCCTTGACGATCGATTCGCGGGCGATGGTGTCGAGCTCCTTCGTGGTGACGCCGGGAACCGCGGCTTCCGCCAGCAGCTTCAAGGTGTCGACCACGATCGTGCATGCGCGGTGCATCTTCTGGAGCTCGCCCCAGGACTTCTGCACGCTCAAAATGCGTCCTCGCTCCGCTGCGAAAAACGCATCATGCGGGCTTCTGCGCACCCGTCGCCGGCGCCGGGCGCCGGGCCACGATGTCGAGCAGGTCCTCGAACACCACGTCCGCAGGGCGATACCCGTCGATGCGATTGAACCGCGACCGGCCGGTGTAATACCCGATCAGCGGCGCGGTGCGCTCGTCGTACTCGGACAGGCGCCGCGCGACCGCGACTTCCTTGTCGTCCTCGCGCTGGATCAGCTTGGCGCCGTCGTTGTCGCACAGCGCGTCTTTCCTGGGCGGGTTGTTGTAGACGTGATAGGTCGCCTGGCACTGCGGGCACCAGCGACGGCCGGACAGGCGCTTCAGCAGCTCGTCGCGGGGCACCTCGATGCTCAGCACGAACACGTCGTCGGTGACGTCGCCGCGAGCGGTCTCCATCCCCTCGAAGCCCTCGGCCTGGCGCAGCGTGCGCGGGAAGCCGTCGAGGATGTAGCCGTTCTGGGCGTCCTGCATGCGCAGGCGCTCGCTGATGATCTTGTCGAGCAGGTCGTCGGGGACGAGCCCGCCCTTCTCCATGATCGGGCCCACCTGCTTCCCCACCGGCGTGCCGGCGGCGATGGCGTCGCGCAGCATGTCACCGGTGGAGATGCGCGGGATGCCGAGGTGGTGCGCCAGCCGCGCGGCCTGTGTGCCCTTCCCCGCGCCCGGAGGCCCGAGGAAGATCACGCGCGGACCGCCGGTGAAGGCGGAGCCGTTAGCGCCGACCACGGATTCTCCGGCCCTTGCCCGGGCCGCTGAAGCCGTCGTAGTGCCGCATGACCAGCTGCGCTTCGACCTGCGCGACGGTGTCCATGGCCACGCCGACGATGATCAGCAGCGAAGTGCCGCCAAAGTAGAAGTTCAGGCCGAGCCCTTCCGTCACCCAGCCGAGGTTGTTCTCGGTGAGGAAGGTGTCAAGCCCGGGACCGATGCCCGGGATGGGCGCCACCTTGAAACCGGTGATCAGGAACTCGGGCAGCAGCGCGATGATCGCCAGGTAGATGGCGCCCCCGAAGGTGATGCGGCCGAGGATGTAGTCCAGGTACTCCGCGGTGCGCTTGCCGGGGCGGATGCCGGGGATGAACCCGCCGTACTTCCGCATGTTCTCCGCCACGTCGTCGGGATTGAAGACGATCGACGTGTAGAAGTAGCAGAAGAAGATGATGAAGGCCACGTAGAGCAGGTTGTAGAGCGGCATGCCCCACGTCAGCTGCTCGGAGACGGTCTGCATCCACGGGTTGTTCCCCTGCAGGTACGACGCGATGGTCTGCGGGAAGGCGATGATCGAGGAGGCGAAGATCACCGGGATGACGCCGCTCGTGTTCACGCGCAGCGGGAGATGCGTCGACTGGCCGCCGTACATCCGGCGTCCGACCACGCGCTTCGCGTATTGCACGGTGATGCGGCGCTGGCCGCGCTCGACGAACACGATCGCCGCCACCACGAACACCATCAGGGCCACGAGGATGAGCGCGGTCAGGAGGCTCAGCTCGCCGCGCTGCACGCGCTGCGCGGTGTCGATCATCGCGCCCGGGAATCCGACCACGATCCCGGCGAAGATGATGAGGCTCATCCCGTTGCCGATGCCGCGCTCGGTGATCTGCTCGCCGAGCCACATGATGAACGCGGTGCCCGTGGTGAGGGTCAGCACCGTCATCAGCTTGAAGCCGATCCCGGGGTTCTCGACGATGCGGAAGCTCTGGCTGAGCGTCATCTTCTCCAGGTACACCGCGATGCCGAGCCCCTGCACGATGGAGAGGACGACCGTTCCGTAGCGCGTGTACTGAGTGATCTTTCGGCGGCCGAGCTCGCCTTCCTTCGACAGCTTCTCGAGGTAGGGCCAGACCACCGTCAGCAGCTGCAGGATGATCGACGCCGAGATGTACGGCATGATCCCGAGCGCGAAGACGGTGACGCGGGCGAGGTTGCCGCCCGAGAACATGTCGACGAGGCCGAACCAGTTGTCGCGGTTCTGCTCGAAGAAGTCGATCAGGGCGCGGGCGTTGATCCCCGGCGTCGGGACGTGGCTGCCCAGGCGGTAGACGGCCAGCATTCCGAGGGTGAACAGCACCCTCTTCCTGAGGTCGGGGATGTCCCAGATGTTCTTGAGGCTCTGCAGCATTCTTGTTTCCCTGATTCCGTGCGCGGCGCGATGCGGCCGCGCCGGAGCCGCTAACCTTCGAGGACCTCCGCCTTGCCGCCGAGCCCCGTGATGCGCTCCTGCGCCTTGGCGCTGAAGCGGTGGGCGCGAACGGTCAGGGCCTTGGTGAGATCGCCGTTGCCGAGCACCTTCACGCCGTCCACCACCTTCTTGATGATCCCGCGCTTCAGCATGATCTCGGGGGTGACGATCGTGCCCGCGTCGAAGATCTCGAGGGTCCCGATGTTGACCTCGGCGAACTCCTTCTTGAAGCGCGCGTTGGTGAACCCCCGCTTGGGGACGCGGCGGTGGAGCGGCATCTGGCCGCCCTCGAACCCGTCGTGATGGGCGAAGCCGCTCCGGCTCTTCTGGCCCTTCTCTCCGCGTCCGGACGTCTTGCCCAGGCCGCTGCCCGGCCCGCGGCCGACGCGCTTGCGGTTCCGGGTGGCGCCCTTGGCGGGCTTGAGGTTATTGAGGCCCACGATCGTTCTCTCCTACTCGACGACGATGCTGACGAGGTGGGGAACGGCGTTGACCATTCCCCGGATCTCCGGCGTGTCTTCGCGCTCGACCACCTGGTGCATGCGGCGCAGGCCGAGGCCGCGGACGTTGGCCCGCTGGCGGTCGGTGCAGCCGATGACGGAGCCGATCTGCCGGATCTTCAACGTGCCGCCGCTCGACTTGCGCGCGGCGCCCGCCTTGCTCTTCTCACTCTTCTTCGCCATCGCTGTTCGTTCCTATTCTTCGGGGACGCTGGCCGGCGTGTCCGTGGCGGCGGCAGGAGTGGTCTCGGCCGGCGCCGTTGCGGTTTCGGTTGCGGGCGCGGCGGTTGCGGGCGCGGCGGATGCTGTGGCCGCGGGTGCGGGCGCGCCGGCGGCCGACGCGGTCGCGGTGGTTCCGGCCGGCGTGCCGGGCTCGACGACACCTGCGACGGCGCCTTCACGCGGCGCCCTCGGCCGCTGCTCCATCGTGCTGCGCTGGTGCTTGCCCTCGGTCATGATGTCGGAGATCTGCTTGCCGCGCAGGCGCGCGACACGCTCCGGCTGCTTCAGCCGCGTGAGCGCATCCACCGTCGCCTTGACCACGTTGTGCGCGGTCGTCGAGCCCAGGCTCTTGGTCAGGATGTTCTGGATGCCCGCAGCCGTGATCACCGCGCGCACCGGCCCGCCCGCGATGACGCCCGTTCCTTCCGAGGCCGGCTTCAGCAGCACGCTGCCCGAGCCGTAGCGGCCGGTCACCGTGTGCGGGATCGTCGAGCCCTTGGACGTGATGGGCACGCGGACGATGTTCTTCTTCGCCGCCTCCACGCCCTTCTTGATGGCCGAGGAGACCTCGCGCGCCTTGCCCATGCCGTAGCCGACGTGCCCGGCGCTGTCGCCCACCACCACCAGCGCGCTGAAGGAGAGGTTCTTGCCGCCCTTCACGACCTTGGTCACGCGGTTGATGGAGACGACCTGGTCCTTGAGCTCCAGGCTCCCGATGTCGATCTTTTCGGAATAGCGGTTCATTCGGCTCCTAGAACTTGAGACCGCCCTCGCGGGCGGCGTCGGCGAGGGCCTTGATGCGGCCGTGGTATTGGAAGCCGCCGCGGTCGAAGACCACGGCCTCGACGCCCTTTTCCTTTGCGCGCGTCGCGATCAGGGACCCGACCGCCTTGGCCGCGGCCACGTTGGCGCCGCGCTTCGTCTCGGCCTTCAATCCCTCGTCCAGCGACGAGGCCGAGCACACCGTGCGCCCGGTCCCGTCGTCGATGACCTGGGCATAGATGTGGGCCTGGCTGCGGAACACCGCGAGCCGCGGCCGCTCGGGCGTGCCCGAGATCTTCTTGCGGATGCGCCGGTGAATACGGGCACGGATATCTTCTTTTGTCTTCATTGGATGCGTCCTCGCTCCGCGCTCTGCGTCATCCAGCCGCTCGCGCAGGCAAAGCCCGCGCTCCCAGTGTAAGGAGACGCTCCGCTGCGGAAAACGCCGTTACTTGGCACCGGTCGCGCCGGCCTTGCCGGCCTTCTTCTTCAGGATCTCGCCGACGTAGCGGATCCCCTTCTGCTTGTAAGGATCGGGCTTGCGCAGGCCGCGGATCTCCGCCGCCACCTGGCCGACCCGCTGGCGATCGATGCCGGTGACGGTGAGGCGGTTGGCCTTCGGGTCCACCGCGACCTTGATCCCTTCCGGGATCGGGAAGATCACGGGATGCGAGTAGCCGAGCGCGAACACGACCTTGTTCCCCTCGACCGCGGCCTTGAAGCCGACGCCGACGATGTCGAGCTCTTTGCTGAAGCCCTGGGTGACGCCGACGATCGCGTTATTGGCCAGCGCCCGGGCCAGGCCGTGGAACGCGCGCTGCTGGCGCTCGTCGTTCAGGCGGCTCGCCGTGAGCTCGCCGTCCTCCAGCTTGAAGGAGATCCCCGGCGGCACGGGCGTGGTCAGCTTGCCCTTCGGCCCCTGCACCTGGAGAGAGCTCTTCTCGATCTGGACCTTGACGTCCTTCGGTATCGGAATGACTTTGCGTCCGACGCGAGACATTGGAAGCGCTCCTTACCAGACGTTGACGAGGATCTCGCCGCCGACGCCTTCGCGCGCGGCGGATCGTCCCGTCATGAGTCCGCGTGAGGTGGACAGGATGTTGATGCCCAGTCCTCCGTACACGCGGGGGATCTCGTCCTTGCCGCAGTAGATCCGGCACCCTGGCCGGCTCACGCGCTGCAAGTCCGTGATGACCCGCTCCATGCCCGGGCCGTATTTCAGGAAGACGCGGAGGACGCCCTGCTTCCCGTCGTCGGTGAGCCGGAAGTTGGCGATGTAGCCTTCATCCTTGAGGATGCGGGCGATCTCCATCTTCAGCTTGGAGGACGGGACGTCAACCTTGGGCAGTTTCGCCCGGACCCCATTTCGGATCCGGGTGATCATGTCCGCGACGGGATCGGTCATGTTCATCGGGAATACCTCTCGACGCTCGCGGCTACCAACTGGCCTTGATCACACCCGGGATGTCTCCCGAGAGCGCCTTCAACCGGAAGCAGATGCGGCAGAGCTGGAACTTCCTCAGGTAACCACGGGGGCGGCCGCACGAGCGGCAGCGCGTGTACTTGCGGACGGCGAACTTGGGGGTCCGCGCCGCCTTTGCGATCAGCGACAGCTTGGCCACTAGCGACCCTCCTGGGCGGACTTGAACGGCATCCCGAGGTACTTGAGGAGCAGCTGGCTCTCCTCGTCGGTGCGGGCCGAGGTCACGAAGGTGACGTTCATGCCGCGCAGCTTGTCGACCTTGGCGTAGTCGACCTCGGGGAAGATGATCTGGTCCTTCAGCCCCAGCGTGTAGTTGCCGCGGCCGTCGAACGCATTGGTGGGAACGCCGCGGAAGTCCCGCACGCGCGGGAGCGCGACGTTGAACAGACGGTCTACGAACTCGTACATGCGGTCGCCCCGCAGCGTCACGGTGGCCGCGATGGGCATCCCCGCGCGCAGCTTGAAGGCCGCGATCGACTTGCGCGAGCGGCGCATGGCCGGCCGCTGCCCGGTGATGCGGCCCAGCTCGTCCATGGCGGTGTCGAGGAGCTTGATGTTCTGCGTGGCCTCTCCGACGCCCATGTTCACGACCACTTTCTTGAGGCGCGGCACCGCCATCACGTTCGGGTACTCGCGCTCCTTCATCAGGCGCGGCACCACGTCCTTGACGTAGGTTTCCTTGATGCGCGCCGGCTTGCGCTCGGCCTCGGTCTCCTTGGGCGCCCTGGGCTTCGCGCTGGCCGCGGCTTCCGCCTTGGCGGCCTTGGCCGCGGCGACGGCCCGGCCGGCCTTTTCGGCTTCTATCGCGCGCTCCGCCTTCTCAGCCTTG
>Ga0136617_10000689_pt1 | contig 28977 bp, 25 predicted proteins | sample AntDrymUQ3222106_2_FD_129672 | JGI IMG/M metagenome (GOLD analysis project Ga0136617, IMG submission 129672) | Polar desert sand microbial communities from Dry Valleys, Antarctica - metaG UQ322 (21.06) | ecosystem: Environmental > Terrestrial > Soil > Desert | place: Antarctica: Dry Valley... | reverse complement strand
GTTGTTGACACCTCTAGGGAGATATATTTTAATCTGTCTGCTGTTTCGCCTCACTGCCTAGTAAAAACCACTGCCAGAGGCAGTGGATTACTCATATTCAATGGACGTGAGGGCGAAACAGCGACTTTGTTTGTTAGCTTGTCCGTTACCTTTTAGCGGGCTTGGTGGCGGTTTCGCCCCACGTCATCTTAACCGTTAGGCGACAGAGCCCGGCGGGTAAACCCTTTATGGAATCCGAAATTGTGCCAGTCACGACATTGACCCCGACATCGGGACAGGAACGATTCGAGTTCCTCGATGTCCTGCGAGGCTGTGCGCTGTTCGGGATAATTACCGCGAACATGGTCTCGTACTCCCTCTATCTTTACTTGCCCGAGTCCGCAAAGGTGAGCATGAATACCTATTCGGCGGACAGAGTATTCGACTTCCTCGAATTGGTTTTGATCGAGGGAAAGTTCTACACGATCTTTTCGGTACTTTTCGGAGTGGGGTTTTCGATTCTGCTCACACGCGCTCAAGCTAAGGAGTTGGTGTTTCATCGCTTCTTTCTTAGACGCCTGTTTGTTTTGTATCTGATCGGCGTGGCACACGCGATTCTATTCTGGCACAACGACATACTTCAGTACTATGCCCTGTTGGGAGCACTGCTTTTGCCCTTTGTTAAAGCTGGCAATCGGACGATCCTCGCGTTCGCGGCGGTATCGCTGGTGGTTCCCGCCGCTATTACTCTCGCCGGCGCGATTCCCGCTGAATCTTTTACAGCTCCGCGTGATTTTCTCTACGATCGCTTTGGCTTTGCTAGCGACGAAAGGGTCGATATCTCGGCGGGCGGGAACTTTGCACAGATAGTCCGGCTCAACCTAGGTAACTGGTTCGGTCAATTGGATTACGTGATTACAAGCGGTTGGTTTTTCAAGATTTTCGGCTGTTTCCTATTAGGTTTCTATCTTGGACGAAACGAGATACACAAGAACCTGCAGAGCTATCGTCCAATTATCAAACGCTTGGCGATCATCGGCATCGCTGCCGGGCTCCCGCTCAATGTGATCTACGCATATGCTTTCTCATCAGAATCCTGGCTGCATACGCTGAGCGATACAGTTGCAATCCTGCCGTTGAGTGCCGGTTATGCCTCACTGCTTTGTTTAATCTGGATTGGTCCGAGCGGAAACAAGCTGCTACGTCACTTTGCCCCGGTCGGTCGGATGGCGCTGACTAACTACGTCGGTCAGAGTGTAATCTGCACCTTGATCTTCTACGGGACGGGACTTGGGCTTGGAGGGAAGATAGGTCCAACGCTGTACTTGCCTGTCGGCTTCGCCGTCTACCTATTTCAGGTTATGGCTAGTCGCTTGTGGCTGCGTCGTTTCCGGTTCGGACCGCTCGAATGGCTTTGGCGCATGCTGACGTACGGGAGTTGGATTCCGCTGGCGAAATGAGCGATTGTGTGGCGGGGGTGTCGCCTAACAACGGCATGCAGCGGACCCGCCTCACATCAGCTCTCCCATGAGGAAGTCCTTTGCGCGCCGCTGATGCCGGGCGTTGTGTGCTTCGTGAATCTTAGCCGTAATACCTTGAAAGTTACCAAATGAAACTTGTTCCGGCGACAATTGAAATGCCACAGAAAAACCATTTGCTTCGGATTCTTGGAGTAACTTTCGGTCTTGCCGTCGTTATTGGCGGGATGATTGGAGTCGGGATTCTTCGCATGCCCGGACTTGTCGCCGCTAATCTCGGCTCGGTTTGGCTGATTATCGCGGTTTGGGTTTTCGGCGGAATTTACGCTTTAATTGCTGCTAACAGTTATGCCGAACTTGGCACGATGCTGCCCGAATCGGGCGGACCTTACGTTTTCGCCAAAAAAACTTACGGCACATTCGGCGGATTTCTAATCGGTTGGAGCGATTGGTTTCTGAATACTTGCGTCACCGCTTACCTCGCCGTTGCGATAGGCGAATACACCGCCGCGCTTTTTCCCGCGCTGACCGATTTTGTGCCGCACATTGCGGTCGCGGTTTTGATTTTTTTTGTCGGTTTGCATTGGTTTGGCTTGCGCGCGGGAAGCAGCGCGCAAAAATTAACCAGTCTGCTCAAAGTGCTGATTTTTCTCGTTCTCATCGTCGCTTGCTTTGTCTTTGGCGGGAGGCAAAATCCGTCTCCAGTCGAGCAAAATTTTTCATCTTCAGTGACAAATCCGCTGCTTTCGTTCGTGGCTGTCATTTTGTCTTTACAAGCCGTCATCGAAACTTATGCGGGTTACAATTCAGTCGTTTATTTCTCGGAAGAAAACACCGACCCGGCGCGAAACATTCCGCGCGCGCTTTTCGGCGGCGTGATTTTAGTGACGGCGATTTATCTGTTGGTTAATCTCGCGTTGCTTTTCGCTTTGCCGATTGAGCAAATCGCCGCCTCGAAACTGCCCGCCGCCGATGCCGCCGTGAGTATATTCGGCGAAACGGGCGGAACAATAACACCGCGCTTTCTTTAGCTTCGCTTCTGAGCATCATTAACGCCCTTGTCCTGCAAACGCCGCGCACGCTTTTTGCGTTGAGCCGCGACGGATTATTTTCGACGAAAGGCGCGGCGGTCAACGACGGCGGCACGCCGACGTTTGCTTTGACTTTGACGATTTTGCTGGCGGTGATTTTAGCCGCAAGCGGCACGTTTGAGTCGCTGTTAGCCATCGCCGCGTTTATGGGCTTAACGGTTGATTGTTCGGTTTTTCTGGCTTTATTTGTTTTGCGGAAAAGAGAGCCGGATTTCCCGCGCCCGTACAAAGCGCGCGGCTATCCGTTCGTGCCGTTCATTATTTTATTCGTTTCGGTTTTATTATTAATCGGATACGTTTTCGGTAATACGATGAACAGCCTCATTGCTTTATCAGCAATGGCATTAAGCTATCCGGCGTATTTAATTGCGAGGAGAACAATGAATGCCTAACACGCACCCAACAATTCAATGGACGTGAGGGCGAAACACGGACGTTGTTTTCTTTGCCAGCTTGCTCGGTGTTTTGCCCTACTTCATCTCAACCGTTGACTCTACTGAGTCAACTATATTATTGCCTAAATTAAAATTCTTTAAAAGCCGGAAAAATCATTAGTCGTGTTAATTCCGCCATTACATTTTCAACAAAAACTTCGCGCCGAAAGGCAAGATATAACCTTTCTTCGCCGAATCAACTTTCGATAATATTTCCTCTAAAGAACGCGCTTTTTGCAAACGCATCGGGCGCGTTTCTTCTTCTGATAAAAATGTGATGATTTGAACGTTAAATTTCTCGGTTTTTTGCAGTAAACTCCACGCCGTTTGTCCGTTGACTTGATAGTTGGCGCAAAGTTTTTCGGCTAATTGGTCGGAATTTTCTGCTTCAAACCAATTCAAAAAATCTTTTCTGCCAAGCCCGTCCACGCATTCCGCCAGAAAGACAATTATTCCGCCATCTTTGCAAGCGTTCGATGCTGTCTCAAGGGCTTTGTGAGCTTGAATTATATTCGTATCAAAGGGAAATCCGCCGCAGGAAACAATTACCAAATCTCTTTTTTCGGCAATCTCAATCGTGTGTTCCGAAGCGTAAGATTCACACGCTTTGCGGTGCGCTCGTTTCCAATCGCCGCAAGTTAAATCAATCGTTTCGCCTTTTTCGTTGACGATTGTATTGACTGAAAATGCGGGCGGAAATTTGCGGACGATTTCCGTAAACGCTTCGTGAACCGCGTTTCCGTCCAAAATTCCCGCGCCGATGCCTTCGCGTCTTGTTTTATTTTCACAATCAAAAGCAAGTTTGTGTGTTGCGGAAACTGTTCGAGACGAAGCCAAACCGGGACAAATCAACTTGCGCCCGCCTGTAAATCCGGCGAAGTAATGGAACGTGATGCCGCCGACAATTATTGTATGGTCGTGTTCGGTTAAAGCGCGGTTTAATTCAATCGGAATGCCGCCGTCGGTTTCGCCGAGCCGAACTATTTGCACCAAATCGCGCGGATTGTGATTGAGGGTTTTTATTCTTTGCGCGATAAACGGCGTGAGAATCGCTCGCTTTTCTTCTTCGGAAACTTTTCGATGAATGCCGGTTGCAAAAATTATGCGAATGTCAAAAGGCATTGTGCCATTGGCGATTAAACGCCGCACCAGAAGATTGACGATTTGACCGCTTGCCGTCTGGCGCGTCGCGTCGGGAACGACGATTAAAACGCTTTCGCCCGAGTTGACAATTTCTTCGATTGTTTTTGAATCAATCGGATTGTCGAGTTTTTCACCGATTTCAACGTCGGTTAAAGCTTTCTGGGATTTTATTTCGCCTAAAACGTCAAATCGTTTTTCGTCAAAAGCAAAGTTTATTGTTGATTTTCCGTAACCGAGATTGATTTCAGACATTTTATTGGTGCGAGGGACAGAGAGAAGAAAATAGAATGTGGATTCAGCGGATAATCGCGGATTTTTTCAAAAAGCTGTTTGTGTAAATCAGTTTTATCCGTGTCCAATTTTCTTCGCTTTTCCTCCGATATTAATTTCCTCGGTGGCGAAACAATTTGTTCCCGAAAAGCATTGATGCAAGTTTGATTGTTCGTCCTCGCGCGTTTCCATCTGAATCGTCAAATGGTCAATGCCGAATTCGTCGTGCAGTTTTTCTCGGATACTTTTTAGAAGATTAGCCTGCAAAATTGTTTCTTTGTGAACAATGTGAACGCTCAGGGCTTCCATTCCCGAAGTTATCGTCCAGACGTGCAAATCGTGGACGTTTTCTACGCTTTCGGTTTGCAGAATTGTTTGCTCGACGGCGGTTAAATTGATATGCGAAGGCGTGCCTTCCAAAAGTACGTTGACTGAATCACGGATTAACCGCCACGCGCCGAAAACGATTATCAAACTTATCAAAACGCTGCAAACGGCATCTGCCCAGAGCCAGCCGAAAGCTATTATTAAAACGCCCGCCACAATTGCCGTTACTGAGCCGAGCGCGTCGCCGACGACGTGCAGCCACGCGCCGCGCATATTCAAATCGTGTTCGTGTCCGCCGTGCAAAAGGTAAGCGCAGATTAAATTTATGACAAGTCCACCGACGGCGATTACAGTCAATTCCAGACCTTTTATTTCGGGCGGCGATGACCAACGCTCGAAGGCTTCGTAAATAACCCACAGTGAAATTAAAACGAGAGCGATGCCGTTGACAAAAGCGGCGAGAATTTCCAGACGGTAATAACCGTAAGTTTTGCGCGGCGTGGCGGGACGCGCGGCAAACCAAATGGCAACTAAAGTTAAAGTTAGGGCGGCAACGTCGGTCAACATATGTCCGGCGTCGGCAAGCAGCGCGAGCGAATTTGTCAACCATCCGCCGATAAGTTCAGCGAACATATAAACGGACGTTAAGCCAAGCGCGATTTTTAGTTTCGTTAAATTTCGCGCGTCGCGTACATCGTCAGAATGTGTGTGATGAATACTCAAAATTATAGATTCCAAATTCCAGATTCCAAATTTAAGATGCTGAATTTGAGATTTGAGTTTCGAGATTTAAGATTACAACTTTTGATTTGAAATCCGGCATCCAAAATCTGAAATTTAATTTTCTTCCAAATTTTCAATTTTCTTTTGCGGCGAATAAATTAAAGAAAAAACTATCGAAATAATCAACGCGGCGGCGACAATGCCGAGCGAAACGAAAGTTACCGTTTGGTTGAAATCGCCTTTGACGTAACTATGTAGAAAATGCGACAACGCGGATTCATTGCCTTGTCCCAAACCCAGTATCACGCCTTCCGCCAGAAGCGGCAAAAGCATTTTTACGCCGATAAATGTCAGCACAAATGCTAAACCGTATTTGAGAAAGTGAAATTTCTCAGCCATATCAACCAGCAGAAAAAAGAATGTCCGCAAGCCTAGAATAGCGAAAATATTTGAAGTATAAACGATAAAGCGGTCGGTCGTAATGCCTAAAATCGCCGGAATCGAATCAACCGCAAAGACCAAATCAACCACGTTGATAACAATTAAAACGAGCAAAAGCAATGTTCCGGTGCGTTGCCCGTCTTTGACGGTAAAAAACTTTTCGCCCTCATAATGCTTGGAGATGCGTATAAAACGGGTTGTAAAACGAATAATCGGGCTTTCCTCCGGGTTAAAGCCTTCTTCGTCATCAGAAAACATTTTAATGCCCGTGTAAACGAGAAACGCGCCGAAAATATAGATAAGCCAGTGAAATCTTTCGACCAGTTCTGTGCCGGCGAAAATCATCACCATTCGCAGCACGAGCGCCATAAAAATTCCCCAGAACAAAACGCGATGCTGAAATTTTTTCGGCACTTTGAAAAAATTAAAAATCAGCAGAAAGACAAATAAGTTGTCAATCGAAAGCGAAAGCTCGACCAAATAGCCGGTAAAAAATTCCGTCGCTTTTGTAATTCCGGCGGCGGAATCATAAGTGCTGCTCACGACCCAGTAAATAAAACCGTTAAAAGCCAGCGCCATGGAAATCCAGACCGCGCTCCAGATAAAAGTTTCACGGCGCGTCGGCGCGTGCGAGTGGCGGTTGACGATACCGACATCAACAAAAAGCGCGACGAGGACGACGACAAAGAAAAAAATCCAAACCCACATTGGGTATTCGATACTCATAGCTATTTAAAATACAAGGTTTGAGCCGTAAAAGTCCAAAGACCCGATTCCGAATTCCAAATTCAAGATTCCAAATTCCAGAATTTGATTTTTGTTAAATTTTGATTTGTTAAAAAATTTGGGTTGGAGAATAAAAAAGCAAGAGCCGAAACTCTTGCTTAGATTTTCCGAAATTCAAATTAAATTTTTAAGGCACAAAATTATAGACGATAACTCCCGATACTTTTACCGGAATTCCGCTAAGCATAGCGGGCGAAAATTTGGAGTTTCGTGCCGCTTCTTCCGCCGCCGCGCGCAGTAAAGGGTTGCCCGAAACCGCTTTTGCCGAAACGACGTTTCCTTGTTCGTCAAGCAAAACCTGTACGTTTACCGCGCCGCTGGCTTTTGATTCTCTCGCTTCCGCCGGGTAAGCCGGTTTTGCCAACTGTAAGGCTTTACCGTTCAAAACGCCGCCGGATATTTGTTTCGGTACTTGATTCATTCCCGTCGAAGCAGCATTCGTTACCTCGGTTATTTCGCTGCCGGAAGCATTAACCGAATCTTTCTTTGTAAAATACATCTCCGCTGATTGCGCGCCGCGCGGTGTTTCCATCTCGCGCGTAACCTTCAAACCTTTGCCTCCGTCAGTAAGTTCCCAGATTTCGGTTGTTTTAACCGTCATCGAACCCATCTGAGTTTCAAAGCTGCGACTCGATACGAGTTTTAATTTACCGTCTTTTTCAATTTCAGATTTAAGCGTGACTGATGAAGCGGGCATTCCTTCGGGCGAATCGGATTTGACGATTATTTCTTTTCCGTCGAGGCTGTATGTAACAATGCCATTACCGCTGCCCATCATTCCGCCGCCACGTCTTATTCCGCCACCTTGTCGCCCTCCGCCATTAGGGTCGCCAGGCGGGTTATTGCCTTCGGGACGCGGTGCGCGTTTGGTTGTAGTCGCAACCTTTAATTCTTTATCCGTCTGCGCGACGGTCATCGTCATTGACTCGACGCGCATTCTTTCACCCAAATTGCTTTTGGCAACATCCAATTCCCAACTGCCTGCAAAATTCGTCTGGTTATTTTGCGCGAAAACCGTTCCCGCTGCCAAAAGCAGACAGAAAACTGCGGCTAATACAGATACTTTTTTCATAAAATTTACTCCTAATTTTAAAGTTGTAAAGTTCCGGTTTTTAGACGCTTCATAACTTAATTTGGTTTCAAATTGATTACCGAATTTTGCAAAAAGCAAATGGCAAAACAGAAAAATTTAGCGGACAATCATTCGTATCTGCCTTTCATTTATTATTGAAATTTATGTTCCGGCAACCGTCTCTGCTCGGTTGTGCAATTTGCTATGCTGATAGCTATAAAGAAAATAAACGGCGATGCCGACAAGCAGCCAAATGCCGAAGCGTATCCAATTCGTGATTCCGAGTTCGGTCATCAAATACGTGCAAAACATTATGCCTAAAACGGGAATCAGAGAAAGCCGTTTAACGAAACACAAAACTGCCATCAAAATCGAAAACAAAATAAATACGATATGCGGAATTTTGTGCGAAAAAGTGCCTAATGCGGTTTCACCTTCTTCGGTTGGCGTCATATCGGTAAAAAATTTTCCGACAGCTTCACCGTTGAAATAAAAAATCAAAGTTCCGAGAATAAGAAACAATAAAGGAACGATAAACTGCGAATTGATATAAGGCACAAATCGTTTTGGTCCGGCAAATTCCTTATCCTTCACCAAAACGCCCGCACAAACCAACGTAAAAGCGAATAAAGTTCCGATAACCGATAAATCCGTAACTTCCGCCAGATTCATAAAAAGCGCCGGAATCGCTACCATCAAACCCGTTAGAATCGTCGAAAACCAAGGCGTTCTAAATTTTGGATGAATCGAAGAAAAAACTTTCGGCAGAAGTCCGTCGCGGCTCATCGCCATCCACAGACGCGGTTGTCCGAGTTGGAAAACAAGCAAAACGGTGGCAATCGCAATCACCGCGCTGACGGCGACTACTCCCGAAACCCAGGGAATGTTTACGCCTTCCTCACCAAAAACAAAAGCCAGCGGATCGCCCACATTTAATAACGTATAACTGACCATTCCGGTTAAAACGAGCGCGAGAACAATATACAAAACCGTGCAAATGCCAAGCGAATAAAGCATTCCGCGCGGCAAATCTTTATACGGGTCTTTGCATTCTTCAGCCGTCGTCGAAAGCGCGTCGAAACCGATGTAGGCAAAAAAGACCGCCGCCACGCCCGCCATCACGCCCGTAAAACCGTTCGGCGCAAACGGACTCCAATTCGACGGTTGAACGTAAAAAGCGCCCAAAATAATAACCAGTAAAATAACCGCTAACTTCAACCCGACCATAATATTCGAAGCGGTTTTCGATTCGCGGATGCCGACATAAACTAGAACCGTGATGAGAAAAACAATTCCGAGCGCGGGCAAATCAGCGACAATCGGCACACCGGCAACCGTCGGCGCGTTTGCCCAAGCCGTATAAGCGTCAATTTGATTACACGAAACAACCGCGCCCGTATTTTTACAAGCTGCTTCCAGTCCGGCAACTGACTCCGGCGTTACGCCGCCGGCTTTCTGCACCGCGTCAAAGCCTTGCGAGGCAGTACGGTAATCCATCGTGAAATTAAGCGGTATATTGATGCCGTAACCTTTTAAAAGCCCGGTAAAATAATCGCTCCAGGAAATAGCGACGGCGATATTTCCGATAGCGTATTCGACCAGCAAATCCCAACCGATAATCCACGCTATCAACTCGCCGAAAGAAGCGTATGCATAAGTATAAGCCGAACCCGCAATCGGAATTTTCGAGGCAAATTCGGCGTAGCACAAAGCTGAAAAGCCGCACGCGACAGCCGCAAAAATGAAAAGCAAAATTACTGCCGGACCGCCGTTAAAGGACGCTTGCCCAATCATTGCGAAAATGCCCGCGCCAATAATGGCGGCAATGCCGAGCATTGTTATATCAAAAACGCCAAGTGAACGCCGAAGTCCCGTGCCTTCGCCACCAACTTCCGCCTGCGCGTGGTCGCTCATTCCAGCGGCGGCATCTGCTTTGATTTGAGCAATGGATTTTTTACGAAATAATGAATTCATATTTTTGTTAGTGGTCTGTGGTCGGTAGTCAGTTTGTTTTTAAGTTGAATGACTTTAATGAAAACAAAAACTTCCGCAAACAAAATTCAACTGACCACTGACCACTTTGTCCGCTTGCGAATTTTGAACGAAAACGGTAAAAGATGCAACGAAAATTGCGCAAGGTTAGAATTTTTATTCGCCGCACAATACAATTTATCAATTATATTGAAAGACGAATTACGGATAAAAAATTTTTCACATATCTGCATCCGATATATATTTTTCAGCGAAATATATACTGCAGGCAAAAAATAAATTTTGCTTGCCGCAGTCGGCAACTTATTTATTTTAAGAATGCCGACATATGTTGAGAACATAATTCATCTCCTTTTTTGAACTGAAAGTGCCGGATGTTTTCTAAAAAAAGCATTCGGCACTTTTGGTTGTTTAAATGCCTTAAATTTGCGCTTGTGCTAAAATTTTCTTTTATAAAATTAACTCGTTTAACTTTGAAATTTTTATGACAGGCAATGAAATCAGACAAAAGTTTTTAGAATACTTTGAGCGGCGCGGACACAAAATTGTTCATTCAAGTCCGGTTTTTCCGCCAAATGACCCGACGATTCTTTTTACCAACGCGGGAATGAACCAATTCAAAGACGTTTTTTTAGGAAACGAAAAACGCGATTATAAACGCGCGGTTTCGAGCCAGAAATGTATTCGCGCGGGCGGCAAGCATAACGATTTGGATGAAGTCGGAAAGACAGCGCGACATCATACGTTTTTCGAGATGCTCGGCAATTTTTCGTTTGGCGATTATTTCAAGGAAGACGCAATAAATTTTGCTTGGGATTATCTCGTTAATGAATTAAAACTTGATGTCAATCGTCTTTGGTTCACGGTTTTCGGCGGCGACGACGAAGTTTCGGCTGACGAAGAAGCCGTCGAGCTTTGGATAAAAGCGGGCGCATCGCCTGACCGAATTGTGCGTTTCGGGCGGAAGGACAATTTCTGGCAAATGGCGGAAGTCGGACCGTGTGGACCGAGTTCGGAAATCAATTACTACTTGGGCGACGAGCCGGAAAATTCCGAAAAAAACCGCGCCGATTTGGTGAACGCCGATGAAGGCGACACGACGATGGAAATCTGGAATCTCGTGTTTATGCAATTCAATCGTATAGAAGTCGAGCCAGCACAATACGAAGCTAATAAGGAAGGAATACAAGTTGAAATTAAACCTGCTGTTTATAAACTTGAACCTTTGCCCTCGCCATCTGTTGACACGGGAATGGGCTTAGAAAGATTCACAACGGTTCTGCAGGGCGTAGATTCAGTTTACGAAACTGATTTAATCAAACCGATTATCAATTTTATCGCCGAACTTGCAGGCAAAAAATACGAATACGAATCGCAGGAAGGATTTGCCTGCCGCGTCGTTGCCGACCATGCGAGAGCAACGGCTTTCTCAATTACCGATGGGATTTTGCCCGGCAACGAAGGCAGAAATTACGTTTTGCGAAAAATTATGCGCCGCGCGATTTATCACGGGCGCGAGCATCTCGGCTTTAACGATTTGTTTTTTTACAAAGTGTGCGATTTCGTCGTTGACCAGATGAAAGACGCTTATCCCGAACTCGAAGTGCAGCGCGAATTTATCGGCAAAATGGTGCGGCTTGAGGAAGAAAGATTCGGCAATACGGTGACGGTAGGTTTAAAGAAAACAAGTGAGGCGATAGAAAAATACATCGAGGATATAGAAAGTGACGTGATTAAGACGCTTTCAAAAAGTGCTGATGACCAAAATAACAAAGTAAAAGAAAGATTTACTTTTAAGGAACGGGAACCTTATGACATTTTACTATCTGAAAAGAGAGATTTCTGGAAAGAAAGAAATTCTCAAAACAAATCAATTGATAATGTTGAGAAATCCGACTCCTTTATGAATCAGTATATTTCAGAAGTTGCTAAAAGAATTGATGACCCAGAAAATGTTCGCTTTCTAGTTAAAGAATTATCAAAGATTTATGACACTTTTGGAACGCCAAAAGACTTGATTTTCATCTCGCTTGGCGAAAATGAATTTAATATTTCTGAGCAAGAATTTGATGAAACCTTTAATAAGGCGATTCAAGAATTTCAACGGAAATCTGAAATCGGTAAAACAAAACAAAAAGAAAATATCAAACCAATTTACACCGCGATGGAAAGAACTTCCATTCGCTCAAATTTTCACGGTTACGAAAAGACGCAAGTCGAAGATGCAAAAGTCGTCGCTTTAGTAAAAGACGACCAGCAAACGAACGAACTTAAGGAAGGCGAAGAAGGTTTAATCGTTTTGGATGAAACGCCTTTTTACGCTGAATCGGGCGGGCAAGTCGGCGATACAGGAATGATTTTTAATCAAAACGCGCAAGTGAAAGTTTTCGATACGTTCGCGCCGATTTCGGGAATTGTGTTGCATAAATCAAAAATCGAAAAAGGCTCAATCAAAGTCGGCGATGAAATGACGGCGACGGTTGATGCGGAAAAACGCGATGCGACGAGGCGCAATCATACGGCAACGCATCTTTTACACGCCGCGCTGCGGGAAGTTCTCGGAACGCACGTCAAGCAAGCCGGTTCGGTTGTCGCGCCGAATTATCTGCGCTTTGATTTTTCGCACTACCAGCCGATTTCCGATGAAGAAATTAAGGAAATTGAAGATTTGGTCAATCGGGAAATTTTGAAAAACGACGCGGTGACCACCGATATAAAATCTATCGAAGAAGCGATGCAGTCGGGCGCGATGGCTTTGTTCGGGGAAAAATACGGTTCTGAGGTGCGCGTCTTGAGCATCGGCGAAGGAACTTTTTCAAAAGAGCTCTGCGGCGGAACACACGTCCGCGCGACAGGCGACATCGGCAGTTTTAAGATTTTGTCCGACGAAGCAATCGCTTCGGGGACGCGAAGAATCCGCGCGATTACAGGACTTGATGCATTTGCGCGTTTCCGCGAGGACGAGCAACTAATCGAAAAATCTTTGGGCGCGTTGCGGACGCAGCGCGACAATCTGCCGTCGGCAATCGAACGCCTTCAGGAAGAATTAAAACGCGCCAAACGCGAGAATGAGGAATTGAAAATGAAAATTGCAACTGGCGCAATTGGAAATACTTCCTCAAACGGCGACGAGGCGCGAAATGTGAACGGCGTAAAAGTCGTGGTGAAAACCGTCGAAGGTTTGGACAAAGGCGGAATGCGTCATTTGTCCGATACCTTGCTGGCGAAATTAAAATCCGGCGTGGTTGTTTTGGCGCGAACCGAAGACGACAAGGTTTCATTCATCGTGCGCGTGTCCGACGATTTGACCGATAAAGTGAAAGCGGGAAAAATCGTGCAGGAAATCGCTCCCTTGGTTGGCGGTCGTGGCGGCGGCAAAGCGGATATGGCGGAAGGCGGCGGCACGGACGCGAGCAAATTGAACGACGCTTTAGAAGAAAGCTACAAAGTCGTTGAGCAAATGTTGAATTAAAACAAATGCAGGAAATCCGGTTTATTGGAAACGAAATTGTTCGACTCAAACAAGACCATCTTGAAGATGGCTTAAAGGCAGGTGATTGTGGAATCGTCTGGGGTTCATATGTTTATGACCCACTTTTATATGAAGCAGCGTTTCTTGATCAATATGGGAAAGACATTGATTTAATGTTTGATGAAGACGAAGTGGAGGAGGTATTTGATATTAAAGAAACTCCATTCCCAAAAGAGTTAAAAGATATGCGGCAATTATTCAATGGCGTTGAAGCTAAATTGCAACAATAGAGTGATTTTTGTTCGGAATAAACAAAGCGCGAACTGATTAGCTCGCGCTTTTTTACTTTGACGAATTTGAAATTAAGCGGAAGCCGATAAAGTTTTACAATTTTCAGTCAGCGTATTTAGTTGGTGAATTTCGGTTTCTTTCACCACGTTTTTTTTCTCTTTATTCTGTGAAGTTATCAGTGCGACCGAGCCGATAACCACACCCGCGCCGATGAGCATTTGTGTCGTGAATGATTCTCCCGCGATAAGCCAGCCGAGAAAAACCGCGATAACCGGATTGACATAAGCGTAGGTTGCGACCATCGCCGGTTGCGCGTTTTTCAAGAGCCAACTGTATGCGGTAAAACCGATGAGCGAGCCAAAAATTATCAGATAAGCAAGCGCAAACCAAGAATTTGTCGAAATATCGGCGACGTTAAAATTCGTCCATTCACCTTTTAGAGTGCCGACCAAAGTTAAAACCAAACCGCCGGAAAGCATCTGCATTCCCGAAGTAAGCACGGATGATTTCGGAGTCGTCGCTCGCAAGCCATACATCGAACCGGTCGCCCATGAGAACGCGGCAACGATGACAAAAAACGCGCCGAAAATTTGCCCCGTTCCGCTTTCCGCTGAACTGCTTTGTCCGCCGATAAGCAAATAAACTCCAAAGAAACCAATCAAAAGTCCGAGGGCGACTTTCCAATTCGGACGCGAGCCTTTTAGCCAAAGCCAGCTTAAAAGCACAATCCAAAACGGCTCGGTAGCGACGAGTAATGCCGCCAAACTCGACGAAATATAATGCTGCGCTAGAACAACTCCGCCGTTTCCGCCTAAAAGCAGAAGCGTTCCAACGATAAAGCTCGTGCGCCAATGCTTGAAACTCGGCTTTTCATAATCCTTTGACAGACGCGCCCAAACATACAGAATTGAACCGGCGACGATGAAACGCGAGCCAGCCATCAGAAACGGCGGCAGCGTTTCAATCGCGTATTTGATGGCGAGATACGTCGAACCCCAAAAAATATAAATTGCCGCAAACGCCGCTATTAATATAAGAGAAACGTGTGTTGTTGTTTGATTTGCTTTTGCTGCTTTCTGCATAGCCTTCCCCTTGGTCAATTTTATTTATTTTTTTTACGCGGTTTGCGTTTCGATTTCTTTTCGGTATTTTCGCTCAAATTTTCGAGCGGCAACGCCGTCGTTTCTTTCACCGTCTGCAAAACGACCGTTGTTCGCGTGGACAAAACTTCGGGTAGCATTCCTAACTTTTCGCGTAAAAGTTTTCCAAGTTCATCCGTATTTTTCGCGCGAACTTTGAGCAAATAACAATCTTCGCCCGCCACGTCGTGAACTTCTAAAACCTCCGGTATCTTTGCCAAAACCGTATCCGTTCCGCCACAGCGGTCGCTGGTGCGAACAAAAACAAACGCCGTTAAGCCGAAGCCGACTTGCGTTGCGTCAATTTCCGCCGCGTAACCGCGAATTACGCCGCGCTCTTCGAGTTTTCGCACGCGCTCCAACACGGCGGATGGCGCCAAACCAACTTGTCTGGCAATCTCAGCGTTTGAAATTCGCGCGTCTTGCTGAATAATATTTAGTATTTGTGTATCTATTTCGTTAATCATTCGTAATTTACCACGATTTTAAGAATAATTGATTGAATCAACATTGTCAAACTGTAAAGTTTGGTAGTTAAATTAAAAGTTTATGTATCGTTTACAGCCTTCGAAAATTGTTACTAAAAAATGATTAAATAAGTTATTCTTTGCTTTGGAGGCAAAATATGAGCGCAGTTGTTTCATTTCCTACAAAAACAGACGAAATCATTTCCTATAATCCGGCGACGGGCGAAGAAATTGGACGTGCGGCAAACACTTCTGCTGAAGAAGTGAAAGAAGCCGTTGAAAATGCGCGGCAATGTTTTCAAACTTGGCGCGAAACTTCTTTCAGAGAACGCGCAAAATTTATAATGAAAGCCCGCGAAGTTATTTTGGCTGAAATGGACGAAATCGCGCGTCTTATTTCCGACGAATCCGGTAAGCCTGTCGTTGAAGCTTTTTCGATGGAAATTGCGCCGGTTCTTGATTTAATGCAGTATTTTGCCCACAATGCGCAGAAGATTCTCAAGCCGGAAAAAATCGATATCGGACAATTAAAACTTCTCGGACGCTCGTCGAAAATCATTTATCAACCGCTCGGCGTCATCGCTATTATTTCGCCGTGGAATTATCCGTTTTCTATTCCGCTCGGCGAAGTTGTGATGGCTTTGATGGCGGGAAATACAGTGGTTTTGAAACCGAGCGAACTGACGGCGCTGGTTGGCGTAAAAATCGGCGAGATTTTTGCGAAAGCAAATTTACCGGAGAATGTTTTGCAAGTTTTGACCGGCGACGGAAAAACCGGCGCGGCACTAGTTGATTCAGCTCCAAACAAAATTATGTTTACGGGAAGCGTGGCGACGGGCAAGAAAATCGCCGCTGAAGCCGCGAAGAATCTTACGCCCGTTGTTTTAGAACTCGGCGGCAAAGACCCGATGATTGTTTTTGCCGACGCAGATTTGGCAGCAGCTTCGAGCGCGGCAATCTGGGGCGCGTTTTGCAATTCAGGTCAGTCTTGTTCTTCGGTTGAAAGGCTTTATGTTGAAGAATCAATCAAAGAAGAATTTACCAATTTGATTGTTGAAAAAACCAAAAAACTCACACAGAATCCGGGATGCGAAGCGACAAGCGATGTCGGCGCGATGATTAGCGAAAATCAATTAAAGATTGTTGAGAATCACGTCGCAGATTTCCAGAAAGATGGCGCAAAAATTCTCACGGGCGGAAAACGAAACACAGATTTCAAAGGAACATTTTTTGAGCCGACGGTTATTAGCGACGCAAAAAATAAGATGCGCGGAATGCGCGAAGAAACTTTCGGTCCGACCTTACCAATAGCGGCGTTCAAAACCGAAGCCGAAGCTATCGAATTAGCTAACGATACTGATTTCGGGTTAACGGCAAGCGTTTGGACAAAAGATTTAAGGAAGGGAAAACGCGTTGCGGAAAAAATTCTAGCGGGAACGGTTTGCGTGAATGAAGTTCTTTATACGCACGGTATCGGGCAAACGCCGTGGGGCGGTTTCAAACAGAGCGGTTACGGCAGAACGCACGGAAAATGGGGTTTGATGGAACTCGTCGCGCCGCAGCATATTCACGTCAACCGATTTACCGTTTTGCCGAATGCATGGTGGTTCGGTTATTCGGAAAACGCCCTTGCCACGTTTCGCGGTTTCGCTCGTCATTTTGCGAGTGGCTCGCTTTTTCAAACAATGAAACTTTCGCCGCAGATGCTTAAACGAATAAAGGAGCTGCGAAAAAAATAATTTTAATTCAAATTATTGCTGCTCTTCGCTCATTTGCTTTTTTATCTGCACAATAAACGATTTAACCGCGCTGGCTTCGCTGCTGTCGGGAAAGAGTTCGAGAAATTCTTCGTAAAGAGCAATCGCTTCTTTGTAATTTTTCATCCGCTCGTAGGCAAGACCGAGCAATTGATAAATCGTAATTGCGTCCGGCGCGACTCCAAGCTGCGCTGCGGATTTCTTTAGGTTGGCGGTGGCGAGTTCATAATTGGCTTTTTCGCTTTCAAAATCGCCTTCGCCCGCCGACATTTCAGCTTTTTCTTTGTAAAGCAAACCTAAACCCGTAAAGGCTTCCGGCTGAAAGCCTTTTCCTTCGGCAATGGCGCGTTTATATGCGACGATTGCCTTTTTTTCGTCTCCGTTGGTAACGTGAATTCTGCCTTCGACCGCTGAAGCTTCGGCATAAGCCGGGCGCAGTTTTTGCGCTTGCTTAACGGCTTTAAATGCGCCGTCAACATCACCCGCGTCCATCGAAACCCGCGCCAACGCCAAATATGCTTCCGGGTAGCGAGGACGAAGTTTTATCGCCTTTTGATAAGCTTTAATCGCTTCCTGCCGGTCAACCAAAGTCAATTTTTCCGCTTCTTGAAAGGCAAGCTCGGCTTCGTCGGTAGTTTTAACAAGCGCGATTTTTACATCGCCGTTTTGCGCCGAAAGCAAATTTTGCGCGCCTTCCTTGAAACCGTCGGCGCGAACGCGCAAAGCGTGTTTTCCAGCCGGAGCATTTTTGATTGTCAATTTTCCGTCCGCGTCGGTTGTGCCGTATTTTACGCCGTCAAGCCAGACAATCGCGTTCGGTTCGCTCAAAACTGTAATCGTTCTGGTTGACGCAGGCTTTTGTCCCGCCACCGCCAAGACAGAAAGCAAAATTGAAATCATTAACCCGAATAAAAATTTTGAACGCATATTTTATTCTCCGTTTTTATTGTTATCTAATGGCAGATAGAAGTTTTCCGTAAAAACAAAGAGTATTTTACCAATTGCTGCAACATAAATTTTGACGCTTGATTTTAATCATACAACTGTCTTTTCAAATTACCAATAGGAATTATCTTTGATTTGAAACTTGATTTTTTCGTTTGTGAAATTATAATCGAATGTTTAAGGCTGGGTAGCTCAGCTGGTTAGAGCGTGGGATTCATAACCCCAAGGTCGAGTGTTCAAGTCACTCTCCAGCCACCACAATTTTCGTTTAATAACGGTAGGTTATTTCAACTTGCCGTTTTATTTTTGCGCGGAAAAAAGTATTATCTTTCTGCTATGAAACTTGCCTTACTGATTTTTACCGTTATTTTTTTGATGAATACAAAAACGCACGCCCAAACCGCCAAAGATTTCGCCGCCGCTTGGGAAAGGCAACATATTTCAAATCTTCAGCCTTCAAATGTGCGCCACGCCGATTTAAAAAAGTATCTCGAACAATTGAAAACGCTGGGATTAAAAGTTGAAGAAGTCGGACGAAGCTATCAAAACCGCGAGATTTATCAAATCGAATGGGGACGAGGCGCGACTCGAATTTTTATGTGGTCGCAGATGCACGGCGACGAGCCAACAGCTACTTCGGCGCTGGTTGATATGTTCGCGTTTCTGCAGGCGAACGGCGACAAAGATTGGGTAAAAAAGTTTGAAAACACATTTACAATTCGCGCCGTTCCGATGCTCAACCCGGACGGCGCGGAACTTTTTCAGAGAAGGAATCTGCAATCAATTGATATTAACCGCGACGCACGCTCGCTCGAAACGCCGGAAGGAAGATTGCTGAAGAAGCTGCGCGACGAATGGCGACCCAACATTGGTTTTAATCTGCACAATCAAGGTTCTTTAACAACCGTCGGAAACACAAACCGGCAGGCGACAATTTCTTTACTGGCGGTTTCCGGCAGCGCCGAAGGAAAATCAAACGAGGGACATCTTCGCAATAAACGTATTTGCGCCGTAATAATTACCGCGCTCGACGAATTTATCAAAGGACATATCGGACGCTACGACGACAGCTATAATCCGCGCGCTTTCGGCGATATGATTTCCGCCTGGGGAACGCCCGTGATTTTAATCGAAACCGGCGCGCTTCACGGCAGAGACGAGATGTTTTTAATTAAATTAAATTTCATTGCATATCTTTCCGCGCTGCAATCAATCATTGATGGAAGCGAGAAAAAAGCGAACGCGAAAATTTACGAGAGCTTGCCTTTTAACGACTCGGGAAATCTTTTCAACGTGGTTTTCCGCAAAGCAAACGTCGTCAATTTCAAACAATCAACCGAACCTTTTACCGCCGACGTTGCAACAAATGCAGAACGGCGAAGAAGCGGTGAAAACGCACCTTTTTATGTTCAGGAAATCGGTGATTTATCGCTCAACTCTGGTTTAGACGAATATGACGCCAGCGGTTTTTACCTTGTGCAGAAAAAAGGGTTTTTAAGAGTCGGCGCGAGCGGCGATTTTTTGTTTTACAAATGGTCGCGCAAAATTGATTGGAAAGCGAAGGATTTGGAAAAGGCGTTTCCGCCCGATGCGGTTTTTTCAAACGGCAAATGGATGAAAGGCGCGAAACTTTTGAAGAAGAAACTTTAACCACAGAGACACAGAGGCACAGAGAGAAGAAATGAACAGGGATAATAGGATAAAATGAATAAAATCAATTTTCTGTCTGCGTATATCTGTGAAAATCTGTGTTCATCTGTGGACAATTTCTCTTAAAATTCTCTGCGCCTCTGTGTCTCTGTGGTTAAATTCGTTTTCCGAACTTTACAATCCAAAATCCAAAATCCAAAATCTAAAATCGAAGTATGCTTTCGCTTCTAAAAATCAAAAACATCGCGCTGATTGACGAACTCGCCATCGAATTCGCGCGCGGCTTAAATCTTTTAACCGGCGAGACGGGTTCGGGAAAATCAATTATTGTTGATAGTTTGGGCGCGTTGACCGGCGAGCGAATTTCTTCTGATTTAATAAAAGAAGGAGCAATTCAAGCGCAAATTGAGGGACTTTTTAATATTATAGCAAGCCCCGATTTGCACGAAATTTTCTACGAAAGCGGTATTGATTTAAACGACGGCGAAGAAACCGATGTGATTGTGCGGCGTGAGCTTACCGCATCGGGGCGCAACCGCATTTTTGTCAACAATCAACTGGTTACGCAAAATTTTTTGAAAAAAATTGGCGCGTTTCTTGTTGACATTCATGGTCAGGGCGAACAAGCAACGCTTTTTAATCCGTCAAATCATCTGGAAATTTTAGATAAATATGCGGGTTTGCAGGCGCAGCGTGAAAATGTTTCCGCAAAATATCGGGAACTGACGCAAATTCAACGCGAGATTGAAAATCTGCAGGCGGACGAAGCGCAGAAACTTCAGCTTTTGGACGTTTTGCAGTTTCAGGTTGACGAGATAAAACGCGCCAGTTTACAGCTGGGTGAAGACGAAAATCTGGAAGAAGAAAAGCGGCGTTTAAGCAATGTCGAAAAACTTTCCGCTTTGAGCGAAGACGCTTATTCGCTTCTTTATGAAAACGAAGAATCAACCGTTGCGACGCTGGAAAAAGCTGCGCGAAAGATTCTCGAATTAGCCGAGTACGAATCAACTTTTCGTGAATACACTGAAGGCTTGCAAACAGCAGAGGCGGTTTTGGAAGATTTGGCAATTAGCGTGCGCGATTTTCGCAACCGCCTTGAGTTTTCGCCGGAAAGATTGATGGAAATCGAAAATCGTCTGGCGGAAATTTCGCGCTTGAAACGCAAATACGGCGGAACAACTGAAAGCGTTTTAGCGCATTTTACGGAATCGGAAGAACGCTTGAAAAATATAGAAACTGCCGAACTGCGTGAAGAAGAATTACGCAAACAATTAAAAAAGGCGCGCGAAGAATACATAAAAATTGCCGCGGAAATTAATGAAAAACGAACGAAAGCCGCGCGGAAATTTGAAAAGGAAGTTGAAGCGAATTTAAAAGCCGTCGCACTCGAAAAAGCGCGTTTTGAAGTGCGCGTTGACGCGCCCGAAGCGGATGATTTGCGCGATGAAAATGTTTTCAAATCTTTTACCGCGAAAGGTTTCGATCGAGTTGAGTTTTACTTTTCGGCAAACGTGGGTGAATCTGTAAAACCGCTCGCCAAAGTCGCTTCGGGCGGCGAGGCGTCGCGTTTGATGCTGATTTTGAAAACAACCGCGAAATCAAACGAAGCGGAAAAATCCGTTGTGTTCGACGAAATTGATGTCGGCATCGGCGGTCGGGTGGCGGAAGCTGTCGGTTTGAAATTAAAAGAACTGGCGAAAACGCAGCAAGTTCTGTGCGTTACGCACCAGCCGCAAGTTGCAAGTTTAGCAGACCAGCATTTTTTGGTTGAAAAGGAAACGGTCGGAAAGAAAACGAAGGTCAGCGTGAGAGAATTAAACAAAGGCGAAAAGGTTGAAGAAATAGCGCGAATGTTGACTGGCAAACAGATTACCGACACAGCCCGGCAGCACGCGAAAGAAATGCTTGCTTCAAAAACAAGCAACTAATTTATGAATGAAAACGCAAAACCTACGTTTGAATCAACTGAGAATTTTTATGATTTTGTTGATTCTTTAAGAGTTGACTTAAATAAAAATGGTTTTTCAAAGGTTAGTCAAAAATTAAACTTTATTTTGCACGAAATGGCTTACACAACCGGTTCTGAATTTTTAGGTGAATTAAAACTTGTACTTTTAAATTTGAAAGAATACGAAAGCAAGCAATTAACTGAAAATTTATTGAAGAATGTAAATATATGCTTCACGACAATAGAAAATGCTTTTGATAGAGCTCACGGTAAAAACTAATTTTTCAGTTTTAAAGATTATGAATCTATCTAAGTTTTATGAAGTCTAAAATTTTAGCCGAAGTCATACGCGGCGAAACGGTCGAATCAATTCATCGAGGACATTTGATCGTGGTCAGCGGTGACGGCGAAACAATTGCGCGGCTTGGCAATCCAGAAACGGTTACGTTTTTTCGCTCGTCGGCAAAACCTTTTCAAGTGATTTCTTTTTTGACGAGCGGAGCGGCGGACGAATTCGGGTTTACGGAAAAAGAAATCGCGCTGGCTTGCGGCTCACATTCAGGCGAAGATTTTCACATTCAGACGGCGCGAAAGATGCTTGAAAAAATCGGCTGTACCGAAGAAGATTTACGCTGCGGAACGCACGTTCCTTTTAATGAAACGGTCGCTGAAGAATTGATAAAGGCGAATGAAAAACCGACACAACTACACAACAATTGTTCTGGGAAACATGCTTCGATGCTTGCTTTTGCCAAACAAATAAAAGCGAATTTAGAAACTTACGAACATTTGGAAAATTCGGTTCAGCAAAAAATTTTAGAAACCATTTCCGAGTTTTCCGACGTTCCGAAAAACGAAATAAAAATCGGCATTGACGGTTGCGCCGCACCAAATTATGCGATTCCGGTTTCGGCAATGGCAAAATCTTTTGCGCGGCTGGTTTTTCCGCCAAAAAGTTTTGACGCTCGAATGAGAGAAGCGTGCCGGCGGATTGTTTCGGCGATGATTTCCTGCCCGGAAATGATTGGCGGAACTGATAGATTAGACACAATAATTATGCAGGCACTTCAGGGAAAAATCATTTCTAAAATCGGTGCGGAAGGCGTTTACGCAGCGGGCGTTTTGCCGAACGAAAAATGGAAAACGGGTTTGGGAATCGCTTTCAAAATCGAAGACGGCGAAGACAAACGCGCCCGCGCCGTTGTTGCCATTGAGCTTTTCCGGCAGCTTGGAATTTTAGACGAGAGAGCAACTGAAACATTAGATGAATTTTCGCCGATGCTGATTAAAAATCGCCGCGATGATAAGGTAGGAGAAGTTAAAGCGAGTTTCGATTTAACTTTTCTTAGTAATTGAAATTTTTATGGCACAAACACAAACTGAAAATCGTCCGCCCGCTTTGCGAAAAGCTGGCAACGGCGACATTGATGTAAATTCTTTAGCGGATTTGCTCGAATGGTTTTTGAATTTTGACCAGAAAGTCGCGCTCGTCAGGCATCCGCACGTCGAAGAACTTTTTCAGTGGAAGCAGCAGGACGAAAAGGTAAATGGCGTTGAAATCTACCCGTTTGAAAATGCCGAATCACGTTTTGCCATTGGCGTTTTTCAGGCAATTGCGGAAAATGATTCGCAAGGCGCGTTGCAAAATTGGATTACAAATGTTTTGGAAGCGTTAGGGGAAGCGAAACAAACGAACGAAAACATCGCCAAAAGCTACGGATTCGACTCGACAAAATCGCACGTCGAACAGGCGAACGCGATTTCTTCAAATTTAGAAAAACGTTTGTATCTTTCTAGTTGCTGGCTTGAAGCGTTATGCACGGCGGAAGCGCGTGTTTTAGGGTGGGTTTATCAGGAACTTTTCGGTAAACCGTTTCAACCGCAGTAAAAATTAAGCAGAAATAATTAAACGGAGATTAAAGAAAAAACAAATTTCTGACGATTAAAAAAGATGATTTTAGAAACAAACACAAACTCACAATTTGTAAAGCGTATTTTGATAAGCGTTGCTATTGTCGCGGCATTTGTTTTATTCATTTGGGCGTTTGTTTATGTCATTGATGTAATTCTGCTTTTATTCGGCGCGATTTTGCTAGCGATTTTTCTGCACGGTTTGGCAAACATAGCGCGCCGTTACCTGCGAATATCAGAGGGCTATTCGGTTTTGCTTGTTTCGGCATTGCTCGTCGCCGTCATCGCTTTCAGCATTTGGCTGCTCGCGCCGTCGGTTGTCGAACAAGTGCAACATTTGCGCGCGGAATTGCCGCAATCGGGGCAAAAGGTCAGCCAGTATTTATCAAATTATGGCTGGGGCAGATTCATTCTCGAACAGATGCCGACCAGCGAAGAGGCAATCGAAAAAGTAAATAACTCAAACATTTTGTCGCGCGTCGGCGGTTATTTTTCAACCACCGTCGGAGCGATTACAAACATCGCGCTGATGCTTCTGCTGGCAGTTTATCTGGCGAGCGAGCCGAAAAATTATATTCGGGGTTTTACGAAAATTTTTCCGCCGGAAAATCGCAAACGAGTACGCGAAATTCTCTATGAACTCGGCGAAACCCTAAGCTGGTGGCTTATTGGCAAAGGCGCTTCGATGCTGTTTATCGGCGTTTTGACGTGGATTGGGCTTTCAATTATCGGCGTTCCGCTCGCTTTAACACTAGGTTTAATTGCCGGGTTGTTTTCTTTCGTGCCGAATTTCGGTCCGATTCTGTCCGCCATTCCCGCGATTCTGCTGGCGTTCATTGACAGCCCGACGAGCGCCTTATACGTTTTGATTTTGTTCGTAATCGTGCAGCTCATCGAATCAAATCTCGTTACGCCGATGATTGAACGTCGAACGGTTGAACTGCCGCCGGTATTGACGATTGCCGCGCAATTGGCATTAACAATTCTGGTCGGCGCGGTCGGTTTAATTCTGGCGACACCGATTTTAGCTGTTGTGATGGTTCTCGTGCAGACGCTTTATATTCAAGACATTTTGGGTGATAAAGATGTCGAAGTCGAAGAAAAAACCGAATCGAAAGAAGCGTCGGACGGAAAAGTGGTAGAGAAAAACGCGGATGTGAAAGTATAAAAATGATTGAACGCTACACATTGCCCGAAATGGGCGCGATTTGGTCGCAGGAAAATAAATTTCAAAAATGGTTGGATGTCGAAATCGCCGTTTGCGAAGTTCACGCCGAAATGGGAACGATTCCCGCAAATGCCGTTGATGAAATAAAAAATAAAGCTGCCTTTACAGTTGAGCGAATTAACGAAATCGAAAAAACAACCGACCACGACGTTATCGCTTTTACGACAAATCTGGCGGAGAACATCGGCGAAGCGGCGCGGTTCGTGCATTACGGTTTGACTTCGAGCGATGTCGTGGACACAGCGAATGCGCTGCTTTTGAAGGAATCTTGCGACATTCTTTTGCAAAAAAATGACGCGCTTTTGGAAGTTTTGAAACGCTGCGCTTTTGAATTTAAAGACTCGCCGCAAATCGGACGAACGCACGGTATTCATGCCGAGCCAACCGCGTTTGGAATGACTTTCGCGCTGTGGTACGCAGAAATGCAAAGAAACAAAGAGCGTTTAGAAAAGGCAAAGGAAATTATTTCCGTCGGAAAAATTTCCGGCGCAGTCGGCGCGTTTGCTCATCTTGACCCGGAAGTTGAAGAACGAGTTTGCAAAAAACTCGGATTAAAGTTCGCGCTGATCTCGACGCAGGTCATTCAGCGTGACCGCTACGCCGAATATCTTTGCACGCTGGCGATTATCGCTTCGAGTTTAGAAAAATTCGCGTTGCAAGTTCGTCATTGGCAGCGAACGGAAGTTCGTGAAGCGCAAGAGAAATTCAAAACCGGACAGAAAGGTTCGAGCGCGATGCCACATAAACGCAATCCGATTTTGTCGGAACGCATTTGCGGAATGGCGCGGACGATTCGTGCAAACTCAATTGTCGGTTTGGAGAACGTTGCGCTCTGGCACGAACGCGATATTTCGCATTCGTCGGCGGAACGAATTGTTTTGCCGGATTCGTCGTCTGCGCTCGATTATATTTTGGCGAAAACCGCTTCGCTTTTGGATAATCTGATTGTTTATCCCGAAAATATGTTGAAAAATCTGAACGCGACACGCGGGCTTGTGTTTAGCGGGCAGCTTCTTTTAGCGTTGACGCAAAAAGGCGTTTCACGCGAAGACGCTTACGTTTGGGTGCAAAGAAATGCGATGCGCGTTTGGGATGAAGGCGGCGAATATCGGGATTTAGTTTTGGCGGACGCAGATATAAATTCACGTTTATCGAAAAAAGAAATTGAGCGAGTTTTTGACGTGAAACATTATTTGCGAAATGTAGAGAAAGTTTTCACGCGAGTTTTCGGTTAAGCGGCAAGTAAAACTGTTTGCGGTTCGGGTAAAGAAATACCCTTTTCCAGATAAGTTTCAATCATCAAATCAAGAGCAATCTGCGCCTCACGCAACGCTTCTTCGCGCGTTTCACCGAAAGCGGAAAGTCCGGGAAATTCTTGGCAGACGGCAATGTAGCATTCGTCTTCGTCGCTCCAAAAAATTTGTAATGCGTATTTATTGTTCATTGCTTAAAAAGGAAATCGCTTTTAGCAATTGTCTTACTTGATACGGTTTAGCTTTGCCCTTAAAATTTTGAAAATTCAGTAATCGGTTTTGTTCAATTTTCAAATTCGGATGCTCATAAATTACGTGCGATGCACTTTGTCTTTGAAGAACAAAATCGTAACATTCGGCTAATTGACAAACTTCAGCAAAGCCAAAATTATTCGGAGAATTCTTAGCCTTTTCAAGTAATTTATCACATTTGCTCATTGAAAGATAGAAAACGAGAGCCGAAACTCTCGCTCTTTTTTTGAATTGAAAATCGAATTAGTTTGACCATTTATCAGCCAAATCGCCGATAATCGGGAGTTTGAAAATCTCTCCTTGGTAGGCTTTGATGGCTGAATAAACCATTCCGACAAAAACCGCGAGGGCGACAACCATATAAAGCAAACCGCCGAGACCGGATAAAATGCCTGAATTGGCGGCAGCGGCAACGCCGAAAATAGTGCCGAAAATGAAAGCGATAATAAAGCCGACAGCCGTTAAAAGAATTGATTGGAAAGCGTGAAAACGGGTTAATTTGTTGGTTTTGTCCGTAACCAGAACAATGATGCTATAAATTAAGCCTAAAGCGCAAATTAAATTGCCCAGATAACAAATCAACGCACCGACGTTTGCATCAAGTCCGAGTGCGGTTTTACCATTCATATTTTGCATTTTTGAAAAATCTCCTTAAGTTTGGGGGAAAATTGTTGGAACATCAAACTTGCGCAAATAATATATCAAAACAAAAATAGAAACAAGATTTTGCGAAAAAGTTTTCGACGAGTCATAATTTAACAATGAAGGCAAAAGTTTATGTCACCTTAAAACCGAGCGTGCTTGACCCGCAAGGTAAAGCGATTCACCATTCGGTCGAGCTTTTGGGATTTGAAAACGTGGCGGACGTGCGGCAGGGAAAGTATTTTGAAATCGCGCTCAACACAACGCTTTCCGAAGCAGACGCTAAAGTGGCGGCGGAGAAAATCGCTAAAGACATTCTGGCAAATCCGGTGATTGAAGATTACAAAGTTGAAATCGTTAATTAAAAGTAGACAGAAATCAGAAGTCAGAAATCAGAACGAATCGTATTCTTCTACTGACTACTGACTAATGTTTTATGAAATTCGGAGTAATAGTTTTTCCCGGTTCAAATTGCGACCACGACGCTTATCACGTTCTTTCCAAGCACGTCGGTCAGCCGGTTGATTTTGTCTGGCATAAGGAAACTGATTTAAGCGGCTTTGACGCCGTGATTATTCCCGGCGGATTTTCTTACGGCGATTACTTGCGGGCGGGAGCTTTAGCGCAATTTTCGCCCGTTATGAAAGCGGTCAAGGATTTTGCCGAAAAGGGAAAATTTGTTTTCGGCGTTTGCAACGGTTTTCAAATTCTTTGCGAAGCTGATTTACTGCCCGGCGCGTTGATGCGAAACAGCAATCTGCATTTTGTCTGCAAGCACATCAACGTCAGAGTCGAAAACGAAAAAACGCCTTACACAAGCGAACTTGAACGAGGCGAAATTCTCTTGATTCCGGTGGCACACGCCGAAGGCAATTACGTTTGCGACGACGCGACTTTTGCCGAACTCGAAGACAATAATCAAATCGTTTTTCGTTACTGCGACGAATCGGGCGAAACTTCCGATGAAGCAAATCCAAACGGCTCGCGTTCAAACGTGGCGGGAATTTGTAACCGGCAGGGAAATGTTTTGGGAATGATGCCGCACCCGGAACGCGCTTGCGAAGGACTTTTAGGCTCAAACGATGGGCGCGATATTTTTCGCTCGCTGACGAATACGATTGCGAAAAGTAATTAGTCGGATGCTTGTTTGAAATTAAAACAACGTCTATTTAAGGTATAAGATTAACGCGCTGCATCAGGTCTGTGAAGCGTGAATCTGAGCGAAGCGGGTCAAAGATTGGCTCTACCTTGAGAAATCCCAATTGCCAAGCCCGCTCGTCGTATGCCTTTTCCAACCAGGCGAATGCTTGCTCGCGTTCTTCGAGTCCGATATAAATCATCGCCGTTTCAAAGGGAGAAACCGGCTGATTCTTTGATTGTTCATTTATTTCCTTAAGAATCGCCTGCGCTTCGTCGCGCTTTCCCGCTGTCGCGTAGGCATAGCCGAGAAGCGCCAGCAAATTCGGATTTCTTTCCGAGAGTTTGACAACTGTTTGAAATTCGGCGATGGCTTCTTCGCTTTTTCCCTGCTGAACGTAAACAAAGCCGAGAAAGATGTGCGCGTCGAGCGCGCCCGGGTCAATTTCCATAGCTTTTTGCAACTGCGCTATGCTCTCGTCGTAACGCCGGGCGCGGTAGAGAGCCAATCCGACGTGCGCGTTGGCGCTGGGCGAAAGCGGGTCGAGCGTCTGCGCCCGTTTTGCTTCTTCGATTGATTCTTCGAGCCGTCCCATCCGCGCTAAATGCTGCGAATACCAGTTACGCACAACCGGATAATTCGGATTCAAGGCGATGGCTTGTTTGAAATGTTTTTCGGCTTCCGCCCAGTCCCAATAATAATCGGCGATGACCGCCGCCAGCGAAGTGTGCGCTTCGGCAAGTTCGCCATCTATCTCCAGAGCCTTCAACGCCGCCGCCCGCGCCTTCGGATGCGATTCTTTCAATGGCAGAACGCCGTAGCTTCCCAGCAGATTGTAAGAATCGGCAACTCCGGCATAGGCGAGCGCGTAATTCGGGTCAATGTCAATCGCTTGTCGGTAAAACTCCAGACTTTTCTCGAAGCCTTCCGGCGTTACCTTGTTCCAAAAATAGCGACCCTTCAGATAAAGCTGATACGCCTCCGCATTGGCGGTGTATTTTTTGGTTAGCTGATTACGCTCCTCGCCGCTCAAATGCAAAGCCAATGCTCCGGCTATTTTTTGAGAAATCGAATCTTGAACGGCGAAAATATCCGTGAATTTTTCATCGAAGGTTTCCGTCCACAGCGTCTTGCCGTCTTCGACTCGC
>Ga0136617_10000688_pt1 | contig 28993 bp, 21 predicted proteins | sample AntDrymUQ3222106_2_FD_129672 | JGI IMG/M metagenome (GOLD analysis project Ga0136617, IMG submission 129672) | Polar desert sand microbial communities from Dry Valleys, Antarctica - metaG UQ322 (21.06) | ecosystem: Environmental > Terrestrial > Soil > Desert | place: Antarctica: Dry Valley... | reverse complement strand
TGCAGGTGAATGTCGCCGATAGTCATTCCACCAGCGAACCCGCCGGTGGCTTTCCTCTCTTTCCCAGGAGCCGCCGCTGGACCGAGGTACCCTGGAAGGGCAGAACGGCTCCCAATAACCTTTCGGTCCGCTTTGCCCGCTTCACCATCGATACCCTGCTCACGATCGGGCCGGTGCCGCTTACCGCGGATACGACCGCGAATCTCCGCCGGCCGTGACGCCAGTGCCTGTCCGGCGCCGGCTTGGCGCATTTTGCCTTATCGCCAGCTCGTTGGTGTTGCTTAGCGGCCGAGCCAGTGCCCAAACGGTTGTTGAGGTGCAGGGCGGCGGCTCCTCCTTGAACGGCGGCTACGGCGCGACCGCCAACTTCTGGCGCTCCGGCGTGGATGGCTGGATCGGTTTGGGCTATCTGAACGGGCTGCGGGCCGGAGCCTTCTTGCGGAAGAGCTTGGGTAAGGACACGCTCGGAATCGGGAATGATGCGCTGGTCATGCGACTTCCAACCGATGTGTTCACCCCGGGACATAATCTGCTGGTGCAGGGAGTCAGCTTCGGTGGGGGAACCGAACGTTCTTCTTATCTCCTTTTTGGCGGGGCCAGCTCTGCCGGACTCGGTGCTCCCTCGTTTCAGGCAACCAGCATCGAAGAGCCGCTGGGCGCGCTCTTTATTCAGCACCGGGTTGCTCCTGCCGTTCGGCTCACCGCGACCGCTATCTTGGCCGACCGGCAAACCCTGCTGCCGGGTCTGCAATGGCAGCCGGTGCCGGATCTCACGACCGCCCTGGTGGCGGGGGTTGGCTCGGGTCGTCCTTACGTCGCCTCCAGTGTCATGCTGCGTCAGGGCCCACTGGCAGTGAAGGCCTTGTACGCCTGGAACCCAAGCCGCTTTCGCCGCTCGCCGGTTGTCACACCCAACCAGACCGAGGTCGAGCGAGAGAACGTTGCAGTCACATACGACGTAAGCCCCCAATTTTCGGTAGGAGCGGGGCGTCAGAATTACGTGCAGGACTCCTCCGACAGCAGATTACCCATACGCGCCAGCGGGAACACCGTGTTCGCCGGTGGTGTTTTGGCTGCCACCCGGCTGACGGCCGGGCTTTACGATTCCCGCTCGCAGGGAACCAGAAATCTCAGCTCCTATGTGGCAGTCGGACGCGAGCTGACCCGCTGGCTCGACGCTGAGCTGTTCCTGCTGCAGAGCCGGCCAGAGGGACGACCGGCCACGACCACACCTCTGGCCAATCTGCGGTGGCGGGTTTCCTCCAGGCTGGGCCTCAGCCAGCAAGTTTCGTTTAACGGTGGGAAGCCGGCCGTGCTCTTCGGGGCCAGCCTCATGACGCCGATCGGTGATTTCGCGGCCGACTATCAGGTGGTGCATCAGCCATTCACGCCGTTCAGTCCTTTCCGGAGCGCCTTGAACCTCACAGCACGGCTTCAGCTCGGGAAGTATTCAACCAGTGTGGGGACGTTCGTGCAGCCCGATGGTTCGGTAGATTACTCCGCGTCAGGAAGCACCTTCCTGTACATGGGATCGTTCGGCGGCCTGCAGCCTCAGCAGCTCGGCGGGCGCATGGCGCGTTACGTGGTACGGGGCACCGTCAGAGATGATCACGGAAATCCGATCGAGGGGGCTGCGGTAGGGCTCGGTGGCGAGGTGGTCTTCACCAACTCCACCGGAGAGTTTTTTCACCGGGTGGGCCGGCCTGGCCGCTCGCCAGTGAGCGTGATGTTTGACGAGTTTCTGCTGCCAGGCCAATGGGAAGTAGTGAGCGCGCCGGCCGAGGCTCTGGCGGGCTCCGAAACCGGGCCCGGAATCAGGATCGTCCTGCGCCACCCCGCGCCGGCACCCAGAGAATAAAAAAGGCGCCACAATCGGGCGCCTTTCTGTTATATCAATCTGCGTCTCAGGGCATCGCCAGTTGGTCGGTAGCGATTGCCGCATGGTCGATTACCAGAGCCACCCTCCGATTTTCGAGCCCAGCGTCACCCGGGCCTTTCGCGCCGGGCACGACCTGGCGATTGCTCGCCTCGCCGTAGCTCACCGCCTTGACTTTCGACGTCTCGAAGCCTCCCGCTGAGGCGAGATATTCCTTCACAGCGTCCGCGCGGTTCTGGCCCAATCTTCGGTTATAGGCAGCGCTTCCCGCCGGATCGGTGAATCCTTCAACCGTGACCACGGCCCCTGGATAGTACTCCCTCACTACAGTAGCGAAACGATCCAGTACCGGGCGATCGGCTTCGCGCAACTCGCTCCGGGAAAAATCGAAGTGGACCGGCACGTTGAATTTCATCAAATCCCTGGTCCGCTCGATACTCACGTTGTACTCGCTACGGAACGCCTGGAGCTCCTGATCCAGGGCGTCGAGGCGCCGGGTGTGGTCGGTCACGAGCTGGTTGGTGGAGTCGATCTGCGAGCCGAGGTGGGCGTCTCCCGCTTGTACTTCCTGTCGCAGGCGCGCCACTTCGGCGTTGAAGTCTTCCCGGGTAACCTTGGCCGCGCATCCGCTCAGCCCGAGCGCCACGCTGAGGGCGCCGGCCGCCGCTACCACCCGGGCTCCACCAAAGCCAGTAAACATGAGCTCCCCCTTTGATTGAACAGCGCCCACCATCGTGACACACCCGTGCTTTTTTCAGGTGAAGCTTCTAGCACGACGGCGATGTGTGATTGGGAACGGAACTTCGATTACAAGTTGTATTTTCCGCGAGCGACCGGCCGTGACTCAACTCACCCATGAGAGGAATCAGCGTACCTCCAGTAGCTCCACGTCGAACACGAGGGTAGCGCCAGGCGGTATTGCCGGGGGGGCACCGGCGGTACCGTAACCCAGATCGGCTGGAATAACGAGCTTGCGCCGGCCACCGACTTTCATACCCGCCACGCCCTCATCCCAGCCGGCAATGACCTGTCCAGCACCCAAGGTAAAACTGAAAGGTTGGTTGCGATCGCGACTGCTGTCGAACTTTTCCCCGTTGGGAAGCCAGCCCGTGTAATGCACCACGACTGTCTGGTCCGCGGTGGCCTCGGCACCATCTCCTCCATTCACGTCCTGGTAGCGAAGTCCCGAGGGCGTCCTGGTCAAAGCGGCCGTGTCAACAGCGAGCGAGGCACTGAAACCGGCAGGCTCGCGACTCGCGTCGCGATCGGGTGTTCCCCCGCATGCGTACGCGCCAGCCGCCAGGATTAGAAATAGGCGAAGCAGGATATCTCCGTTGGTGGTATGGATCGACCGATGGCCCGACCGAAGCCTTGCCGAATCGGGACGGCGGGATTTGAACCCGCGACCCCTGCAACCCCATTGCAGTGCGCTACCGGACTGCGCTACGTCCCGTGAGTATCAAGGAGGGTAATTGTACCCCCGCTGCCGTAGGGACGGAAGCCCCGCAGGGGCGGGACAACGGCACGGCTATCTCATACATCCCCGCGCACTTGTAACCCCGGCCCGACTCGGCCCGTGACTTGCCATCCAGGCTCGATGGACCTGAAACCCGTGGTGCCGGCACGGCAATTCGGATAGGGTGTCGCATGGTGCGGCGCCGAGCCCCAACCGAGGAACCTTATGAACGAAGAGGAGGGGCGGCCCTGGGAATCGGGTGGAGACCCCCCATGGGGCCAGGCGGAGACCGGGTGTGAGGCCGGGGGCGATGGCTGGCGGGGGGAGCTTCACGGCGAAGACTGGCCGGAGAATCTGGCAGGTCCTGAGTACTGGCTGTACAAAAGGCAGCGCGATGAATGAGGCTGCTCGCAGTCGGCTGCGGTAAGCGCCCGGATGCCACTTACTCGCTTACCCGCTGACCTTTCCCCTTCACCACCGCCAACGCCACCCCTCCGATGATCGCCGCGCCGCCCAACGCCGTGTGCCACCCTACGGTTTCACCCGCGAAAAACATCCCGAACACAACCGCCACCAGCGGCGTCACCAGAGGAATCATGAGTACCCAGGTAACGTCGGTGTGCTGGATGAGCCAGTAGTACATCAGAAACGCCACGACCGAACCGGGGATAGTAAGGTAACCCAAAGCAGCCCACGCCAGAGGCGTCCACTGGAACTGCAGCGGGCTGCCCTCGAGAATCACACCGCCTATGAGCAGTGGGATGCAGCCTCCAGCCATCTGTACACCGGCAATTACCGAAGGCTCGAGGTGCGTGCCTCTGGCCTTTATCAGAACGCCGGCTTGGGCCGTTGCTAACGCTGCGAGGATGATTCCGACGCTGGCCCAGAAGGCGAGCGGCCCGCCGATGCCCAGCTGCCCCGAGCATACGATGGCAACTCCGATTACGCCCAATAACACGCCGGCCACTTTTGAAAAGTTGAGCCGTTCGCTGGCGAGATAGCGGTGGGCCAGTGGGAGACCAAACAGTGGCACAGTGGCGCTGAGCACTGCCGCCAGACCGGAGGGAATGTATTGCTCGCCCCAGAACACGAGAGCGTAATTGACCGTGATTGTCAGCAACGCGGTATACCCGAGCAGCCGCCAATCGCGCCCCAGGCTCGGGAGGCTGAGACGCCGCACTCCCACGATGGCGAAAAGCACCAGAGCCGCAGCTGCAAAGCGTAGTCCGGCGAACGTAAGCGGCGGTAAATCGCGCAAGCCTAGCTTGATCGCCAGCCACGTCGAGCCCCAGATAAAGCACAGGCACAGCCATACTAGGAGCGCGCGGCGTGAACTGACCCGCCCCCGGGCACGGCGCCGATGGAGCGCCACCCTGCCCTTGGCGTCAGCCGGTGACTCGCTTGAAGCAGTTGTCGGACAAGGGGCGCTGTTCATACCCTTCCTAACGTGTGCGGGACAAAACCAATTGAGACAATATCAATATTGACACAATTCTTGTCAAATAGCAGATTGATATATGACAATGTGGGATCCGCTTATTTCGCCCGACCTCGAACCAAAGTATCAGGCGCTGGTCAACGCCTTGGACCGTGATATCAGGATGGGGGTGCTGCCGCCGGGGACTCGCCTCCCCACCCAGCGGGAGTTGGCACGCCGTTTGGGTGTCGCCATTGGGACCGTGAGCAGAGCCTATGACATGGCCGAGCGGCAGGGGCTTCTGAGTGGTGAGGTGGGCCGTGGAACGTTCGTTCGGCGGAGAGAATGGGCGGCGCAGGAAGGCGCCAACGACGAGGGCGATGACCCTGCACTGCTCGATCTGAGCAAAAGTCGCCTGGTGCGGGATCCGAGCGATCCCACGCTGAGGCGGGCACTCGAGGCTATCTCGCGGCGGCCGGATCTCGACCGCCTGGTGGACTTCTATCAGCCCGCGGCCGGAATGGCGCGGCACCGCGCGGCCGGGGCTGGTTGGATCGGTCGAACGGGTCCCGCGGTGGAACCGGAGCGAGTGGTCATCACCAGCGGCGCGCAGCACGGCGCCGCCATCGTACTCGCCACCATCGCGCGCCCCGGTGACCTGATCCTGACGGAAGAAGTGACGTACGCCGGGATCAAGGCGTTGGCAGGCCTGCTCCACCTTCAGCTCCGCGGACTGGAGCTTGATGAGCACGGTCTCCGCCCCGATGCCTTCGAACACGCCTGCCGCTCCAGCGCTCCCCGTGCCTTGTTCTGCATGCCCAATCTTCAGAACCCCACCGGGCGCACCATGCCGCTGGTACGCCGCCGGGAGATCGCCGCGATCGCCGAGTCTCATGACGTGACGGTGGTGGAGGACGATGTCAACGGCTTTCTCTCCAGCGATCCAAAGCCGTCTCTCGCTCAACTCGCCCCGGCGCACACTTACTACGTCACCGGCACGTCCAAGAGCCTGGCGCCGGGCCTTCGAATCGGATACGTGGTACCTCCCGCGCAGCATGTCGATCGCGTTGCAGCTGCGATTCGGGCCAGCACCTGGCTGACGTCGCCGCTACTGGCCGAGCTGGTGACCGAATGGATCGCGAGCGGCGAGGCGGATGAGATGGTTGAATGGAAGCGCAGCGAAACTACGGTTCGCTACCAGTTGGCCCGAGAGGTCCTGGCACCATGGCTCCCATCGGGGCCGGTGAGCTTTCATCTCTGGCTTCCGATTCCCGAACCCTGGCGCACCGAGGCGTTTGTGGCACAGGCACGAGCGCGAGGGGTATTGGTAACCCCCTCGCAGGAATTCATGGTAGGTCGCGAGAGTGCCCCCCATGCCGTGCGGGTGTGTCTCGGCGGGACGCTGAGCCGGCCGCGCCTCGAGGAGGGACTTCGCCGGCTTGCGATGCTGCTCGCTCAGGGACCGGAGCCGGTGTTAGCGGTGTATTAGGAGGAGGAATTTGTGAGATAATTTAGCTGTTAGCTGTTGGCTGTTAGCTGGGAGGTGTCAGCCAGGGGCTTTGGTTATGGTAATGGGAGTAGCTAATAGCCAATAGCTAGCCTGCGTTCTGCCGATCAGAATGTTTTTTGCCGCTAGCAGGACCCCTCGCCTGCTGTTGCTAACCCGGTAAGTGATTGCCACTTAAGCTAAGGCGCGCTGGGTAACATGCGGCCCGTTTTGTGCCTAACCAATCAGCAGTCCCTTGGTAGTTCATTCTCCGCACCCCTAATCCCTGGCCGGCATGAAGCGTCGCCTTATCCTCTGGACCAATCTCCTGGCCCTCGCCGGGTGCGCGCCCTCCATTCCCTCGGCCCCGGTTCTCCCGGCGACGTCAGCCGTGGCAGACCCGCTGCTGATGAACATCGAGGTGCCATCGACCGGGCACAACGCCGCTGCCGACGCCGCTCTAAACGCTCTATCCGACGCTGAGCCGGACTCGCGGTTAGTGCCGGAGTTCGGGGCTGACGAGATCAGCTGGGACATCGACGTGCGGACATTCGCTTCCCATCCGCGAGTGCAGTACTACCTCAATTATTTCCAGGGAGTCTCGCGCGCTGGAATGAAGGTGTTCCTGACTCGCGGCGCCCGATACGAGTCCATGATCCGACGGCGTCTTGAGGCCGAAGGCCTTCCCGGCGATCTGGGCTACCTCGCGCTGATCGAGAGCGGCTACTCCAACGAGGCCGTGAGCCGCGCTCACGCAGTGGGCATGTGGCAGTTCATGCGGGGTACCGGCAAGGGATACGGTCTTCGCATAGACAGCTGGGTGGACGACCGCCGCGACCCGGTGAAGGCCACCGATGCGGCCGCCCGTCACCTGCGCCACCTCAGGGATCGGTTCGGCTCCCTGTATCTCGCCGCCGCGGCCTATAACGCCGGTGCCGGCAAGGTCTCGCGCAGCCTGGGCAAGCTCCAGTGGGAAAGTGCGGCTGACTCCGCAATCGAAAGCGACACTCTGATCCAGGCCGAAGTCTCTGACTCCCTGGCGGGCGACTCACTGGCAATTGAGGAGGATGCCGCGGCTGAGGCGGAGCCGGTTGATGACCTCGAGGCCGCCATCGATGCAGGTGAGATTACCAGCGATCATGCCTTCTTTCGGCTGGCCAGTACCCGGCTCCTGGCGGTCGAAACCCAGGACTACGTCCCCAAACTGATAGCAGCCGCGGTAATCGCAAAGCAGCCCGAGCGCTTCGGGCTCGCGGTCCCGGTGGCGGCTCCCTTCACCTATGACTCGCTCGTGGTCCACTCGACCACCGGGCTCGATGTTATAGCCCGGCTGGCTGAAGTCAGCGTTGCCGAGATCCGGGAGCTGAACCCGCAGTACCTCAGGCTGGCCACCCCGCCCCGGGCCGAGTCTGTCATCCGGCTTCCCGCCGGTACCGGCCCGGAAGTGGCAGAGCGCTACGCCGATTTGCCGGCAAAGGCACGGGTGCAGTTCCTCTCTCACGTGGTACGCCGCGGGGAGAGCCTCGGCCGGATTGCGGCTCGCTATCACCTGCCGGCAAGCGAGATCCAGGCGGCGAACCCCAAGGCAAGACCGTCGCGTCTCAAGGCCGGCAGCCGGCTGGTGATTCCCACCGTTGCAATCCCATCACCACTGGCCATGCGGGCGCTGGGTAAGGCTTCCCGCGGAGGCCACCACGGAAGACTGGCGACTCATAAGGTGCGCTCGGGTGAAACGCTGACCGGGATCGCTCGGCGGTATCGGGTATCACTCAAGGCTCTTCGCCGGGCCAACGCGATTCCAGTGCAATACACGCTCAAGGCCGGAAAACGGCTTCGCATTCCCAGCTGACCACACCTCACCTTGTCTTTCGGACAACGATGACCGCTTCTGCCGAGAAAAAGGAATTCGGTCGCACCGCAATGGCGATTCTGGTCACCATGCTGCTTCTCATAGTGGCTCTCACCGGAATTCTGGTGGAGACCACCTGGGGACATCCGGTAGGCGCTGTCGAAAAGCTGGCGCCGGAGCCTGGGAGCTTCGCCCGGCGTTGAGAGGTTACACCCGTATCGCATTGCGGCTGGTAGCGGTGGTAGCCGCTGCCGGCAGTATGGGGTGCTCGACTCCGGCAAACTTCAAAGCGGCGGGTTACGCTCCGTACACAGAGCTGGACGACACGCTGCGGGTCAGGCTGGTTGAACGGCCCGCCCGCGCCCGGGAGGCTGGTCGCGCATTGGGCGCGGTCGTTTCAGGCTATCTCTCCTTCCGCGGGCTCCCCCCGGTTCAGGGTCAGTTCACCGTCACCGCCACCCGGCTGGTCTTTCGCACGGTCGATGGCTCGATCGCCCAGTTCCCTCTGGTCGGCCCGGTGCAGAAGGCTGCTGGGCGGAGGTGGCGGTCCTCCACCGTAGCCCTGGCGTATATCGATGAGGCAGGCGGACGGCCGACCTATGTATTCCGGGTAGATGCGGGCGTGTTCACTACTCAGGTACCTGGGCCTCTGCTCGGAGTAGCGGCACACCCGGCCTGGCTCGACAGCCTGGCTCCCATCCGGCGGGTGGTTGACCAGCCTCTGGTGAGCCCCGGCGATTCCAACGCACTCTGGACCACGGCCCGCGGTATTGTCGCTGGCACATACGCCGATTCGCTCTATAGCCTCTTTGGCCGTCCTGGAGCGCCGGTCGGCCTGATCGGAGAACGGGGGCGGCGCGCCGGGCGGCTTGGTGAGTACATCCGAGGCCGCGACTCGCTCGCGCTCAACCCGGGAAGCATGACGGGTACGGCGCAGCTTCGTCACACTCTCGCGCATGAGATGGGTCACCGGTGGCAGTCGCGCGCTCCGGTCCAGGTTGCCACGCTGTGGTCGGGAGTAGCCCCGATTCGGGATCCGAAGCGGTACGGGCATGGCAACGTCTCGGAGCACCAGGCGGAGGCAATCGCGTTTGCCATCCACTACCTACAGACCACGGCCACGGGGAGCCAACCCGTGACCGGCTCGATGACGCTTTTAGACCACTATGAGTTGCTGGTGCCGGGAACGCGAACCATGGTTCGGTATCTCGCGCTGCAGCCGATCTATCGCAGGCATCCATTGGCGGGATTGCTGACCACGGGGCGAACCGCAGAATAGGTCCTACAAGCTTCTCTCCGCTGCCGCCATGTCCCCAAGGCTCCGTTCCATCTCCGCATCCATCTGCTTGCGGAGCTCCCCCAGTCGCAGTGCGTAGCCTTCCAGTGCCTGGTCTATGGGGGTCGACGGCTGCCAGCTCGGCACCGGCGACGCCTTTCCTTCTGCACTCAGCCCGACGAAGACGATGACGCAGTGCCCGGTGCGGCGGCGTACGCCGGTCTTGGGATCGCCGGCATAGACGTCCACTGCGATATCGAGGCTGCTCCGACCAGTCCGAATGACGAGTGCTCGGAGCTCCACCAGCTCACCCACGAATATGGGACCCAGGAAGTGGAGGCCACCCAGATACACCGTTACACAGTAACTGCCGGTCCAGCCGGCGGCGCAGGTATACCCCGCCTGATCGATCCACTTCATGACCGACCCGCCATGTACCTTACCGCCGAAGTTGACATCGCCTGGCTCGGCCAGGAATCGAAGAGTCACGCCGCGCTGGCGCTCCACCTGCGGCCTCCTTGAAGCTGGTAGCGGAGTAGCGAGTGCCCGGAGCTTACGCCGCACGATCCAGCTGGGCAATCTCTCGGGCCAGGTTCAGGAGATCGAACGGCTTGAGCATGACCGGGCAGCTGGTGGATTCAAGGAACGTCCGGGCCTGCCCGTTCACCGCACCTCCGGTGAGGATGATGATCCGAGGGGCAAGAAGGGGGCACACCTCCACGATACGGTCGTGCAGGGCCGCGCCCTCCATGTCGGGCAACGATAGATCCATCAGCACGACGGCATAGCTCTTCTCCATGATCAGCCTGAGCGCGTCGGCTCCGCGCGAGGCCACGTCCAGATTCACCCCAACCCATAGGGCCCAGCGCCGCATGACCGCGGCCAGCTCCAGGTCGTCTTCGACGAGGAGCAGCGAGAGCCCTTGGGGGAGGTGCGACGGCTCGTGTGCTTCCTTGCTCGGTAACATGATGGCCCGCCTAGAACCGTGACCGCCAGAAATCGGCCGCCGTCGGGGACTGCCGTTCGGTGACGCTAGCAGACATGGTCAGGAACAGACCACGTCCACCCCGGACCGAGAAGTCCGGATCACGCAGATCGCCGAAGCGGTAGCCGCCGGCGATCTCGATTCCATTGATCAGCCGTAACGCGATGCTCGGCGCGGCGTCCCAGCGCTCGGTGGCGCTGGTCCGCTCGACCAGGAGCCGTCCATCGCCCCGGATCGCGAGCCAGCGGGTGACATCCAGGTTCAGATGAGCGCCGGCGTAATCCGCCCGGGAGCGCAACGACTGGCTGGTTCCGCCTTGGTCCAGACGAGCGGCATCGGTCCGGCGTATGGCGTAGCGGGCGCCCAGCTCCGTGCCGCGCATTGGCGACCAGATTACATCGCCCGCGCCGATCAGCTTGCGCTCATTGCCCTCGGAAACCAGGACGCCGCCGCCGATCGGGTTACGCTCGTCCGACCACTGGAGCTTGGCCAGGACGTTCAGCCGCTCGTTCCCGGTGGGACGCAGGGCCAGGCCCCACAGGCTGGAGAGTCGGCGAGCCAGGGCCACATCGGGGCGCGCGGTCTGAGTGAACTCCTGGCGTGAGAGCAGGGCCAGGGAAGAGTTGAACGTCACGTCGCCTGCCAGGGTGAGCAGCCGGTTGGACTGGAAGATTCCGTCCTTGTACTCGCCGCGCGCGGTCAGGCGATAGGGGGCCTGCTCTGGAGTCAGCTCGATGCCAAGGCCGGCAGCCCAGTAGTCCTCTTCGGGCTGGAGGAAGGGGGCCGCACGAACTGGATCGGAGATCGCCGCCTGCTCGAGGCCGACGCGGCGCTCGAACATCAGGTTCATCCCCAGCCCCGGAGCGAGGCGCAGGCGATTGTTGAGCCCCAGCACCGCAGCGGTTCTCCCGCCGCTGGTGCCACCACTCAACTGGTAGCTGCCCCACGCCTGGGTGCCGAAGCCGACGTCCGCCCGTACTCCCACGCTCGACACGGCGTAGTTCGCCCCGACCGAGGGGGTCACGAACCGGTGACTGCCCTCGAGCGATACCGCCGGCGAAAGGCGGTAGGCGCTGCCGATGCCCCAGAAATCCGGCTGCGCCAGGGTTCCGCTATGGGTGAACTGGCGGCGGCCCTCGGCCCAGAGCTGGAAGGCGTCGGTCGGCTTCACCGTGAGCTTTAGCTCACCCGACTGGGCTTCGCCTGCTACGCTGCCACCTGCCCCACTCTCCTCGCGGCGGTGTGCCACACCGGCGTCGAGCTCCATTCGCCGGCCGAACGACTGCACCACGCCCACCCGGGTGCTCCGGCGGCTCACGCCGTCGAGCTGAAACTCCTGCCACGAGTGGCTGGCCCGCAGGATGCTCGGGCCCACCTTGAGCGCCCCCCGCACTGCGATCTCGGTGGTGCCGGGCCGCAGCGCGATGTTCGACGGGTTGGTGAACTCGCGACCCACCGACATATAGGAAGCGCCGAACGAGACGGCGCTCTCAGCGGTACCGAAGCCGGCCTTGGCCGCGGTGGCGAAGCCGGCGGAATCGCCCTTTTCGGCGTACGCCACCTCGGCCCCCACATCGAGGCCACCGAACTTCAGCGCCCGCACGTCCGCGCCGACCAGCCGGAACGCCGCGACGGTCTGCTCGGCATTCACCGCGGTGACGCCGAGGCGCAACGAATCCATGCGACGCGCGCCCAGGACGCGGTTCAGATCGAGGGCCGCGCGTCCGCCGGCCACCAGTTGCCGCTCGCCGCCGGACGCCGCCTCGAAGGTCGCCATCACGTAGACCGGATTGCCCTGCGCGTCGGCCGCCGGCACCGGCTGCTTGAAGAGCACGACACCCGAGGCGTAGTCGATCTGGTAGTCCACGAAGCGGGTCAGACCCTGGGTGACGATGGCCCGCTCCGGATTCTCCAGCGCCCTAGTCTCCAGCCGGAGCTGCTCGGTGCCGGGCAGCACCTCCGGGCCCAGCTCGTACGGGCCCGACACGCCAGCGCCGCGGATCTGCCGCTGGCGGAGTGACTGCGCCGTCATGCTGCCGAAGCCGCTCCAGGTCACCGGGCCGGTCGTGAGCCGCCCCGCCACGCCGCTGACCGCGCGCCGGTAGCCGGCCAGGCTCAGACCGGCGCCAAAGTCGTTGGTCGCCACGTCGCCGAAGCTCATCCAGTCGAGACCGCGCTCGAGCCGGGCGGAGAACCAGGTGGCCGAGGCGGCGCGCGTGGCAACGTGGCTGGCATCGCCGAGAATCGGATACTGGGCTTCTTCCAGCGGATCCTGATCCCGGCCGAAGACGTCCTGACCGGCGTTGAGGCTGCGCGAGTCCAGTGTCAGGGAGACCGAGGTGCGGGCGCCGAGCCGGCCCCGGGCAGTGATGGCGCCGTAGGCGTCGGGGTTCGCGCCGAGTCCAACCGAGCCCGCGCCAGCCAGGGTGAGCGGGCGGATCTCGGGATTGATCTCCAGCGGGATGGTCGCGTTGGCGTCGCCCGACTTGAGCGTCAGCAGGCCGGCGCCCACGGTGTGCCCCGGACGGAGGGGAACCTGGAGGCGACCGGTGCTGGTGGTAAGCAGCTGCCGTCCAACCGACGAAGGATCGGCGTCCTCACCTACCGGCTCGGAGCCTTGCGCGGTAACGGTCACATAGGCGGCCTGCACCACCGGCACACCCCAGGCGTCCAGCACCCGGATGTTCGCGGTGCTGACGGTGCGGCCATCGGCGGCCAGCGCCACGCGGGCGGGAGCCTCGAAGCGCGCCGGCAACCCGGTCACGTGAACCGCGATGCTGTCCCAGCGGACGTGGCCCCACGAGTTCTTCATCCGGACGCGCAGCTTATGGGGGCCGCGGGCCAGGGCCACCGCTATGAAGTCGTGCAGTCCATCCATCCGGACCGCTGCGGAGTCGATTGGGGTAACGCCGTCGTACAGCACCACCTTCGCACCCGGCTCACCCTTCACGCCGACGTACGCCCGATCACCCGGGAGAACGGTCCCGTCGATCGGAGCCACAAACCCGATCGCTGGGCCCTGGACCAGGGAGGCCCGGCGCTCCGCCGAGCGGGACTCTTCCTTGCGGGCGCGGGGAACGGTCACCGTCTCCGGGGCGGCCGCGAGCACCGCGTCGGTGGTGATCTGAACGGTGACCGGCGCCGGCTTGGCCCCGCGGAACTTCCACCGCAGCCGCACCCGGCCAGCCGCATCCTGCTCCATCGATGGATCGCGAGCCGGCATCCCGCCAACCCGGGTCGTGCCCGCCACCGGGCGCCATCCCATCGGGAGCACGTACGAGACATCCGGCCAGGCTGCGCTCACCGGCTCGAGGCTGACCTGCAACGCTGCGCCGCGTGGCATTGCACTGGTGGCCGGCAGCAGCTGAGAGCGCAGGGCGACCCACGCCTTCAGTTCACCCGGCTTGCCCACGGCGGTCCGAGCGGCGGAGGCGGTGCTGCCGGCGCGCAGCTTCACGGTTACAGACTCGGCGGGCTGAGCCGACCAGCCGACCATCCGGATCTCGGTTCCGGGCCGCGACTCGGGGATCAGCAGGCTCCGGGATATCCAGACCGCACGATCGTACAGGGCGCCGTCCACGTACACCGTGGCCGAATCCACCGGCGGCGTGAATTGAATGAGCGCATCCACCGGCAACTCGAAGTGACCCCGGATAGACACGTCCCAGCGGAGCCGCGGCTCGAACGAGCGCAGCCCGCCGACCCGAATGGCGGGAACGGTGCCCGGCGTCTGCTCGTTCACCGGCATCGCGGTGAACTTGATGTCAACCGCCTGCCGGATGTCGGCCAGCCGGGCGCCGACTGGAATGACCCGGAAGTCCACCCGGGGCGTGGTCCAGCCGGTGGCTTCCACAGTCCGGATGTCGTCACCCGCGACGCGGTAGTCTCCAGTGAGGGAGCGGGGGTCCAACCGGAAGCTGTGCCGGCCTGGACGCAGGTTAGTGAAGGAAAACTTTCCGGTGGCATCGGTCGTCGCGACCTCGCCATCCTCGGTCCAGATCTCGATGCCGGCGAGGCCCGCGTCGCCCGCGCCCTGACCACCATCACCTTCGGCATCTACCCACACCTTGCCGATCAGGGCCCGGCTCTCCATCGGAGATGCCCGCCGCACCTGCACTACGGCAAGGGCCTCCGCCGACGTGGCCGTCGCCGTCGCGGTCTGAGCGGCGGCGAAGGCGCGGATCTGGACCACAGGGGCCGACGCAGAGGTAAGCGCCACGCCGAAGCGCAGCGTGCGAGCGCCGCCGGGTGCCAGCGAAATGGCAGAATAGATCAACAGTTGGTCTCCTACGATCCGGACCGAATCGGCGCCGGCCATGCTGCTCCGGGCATACCGGCCGTCGGAGGGCAGCGTGACCGTCAGGACGATCTGGCTCACCGCCGACGTGCCGGTATTGCGGACCACCGCGGTAAACGGCATCACGTCTCCCAGCGCCACCTGGAGCACATCGGCGGTGAGATCCACCGCGAGGGCATTACCGGCCGGACCGATCAGGGCCACCTGCGCGGCGGAGGCCGCCAGGGGGCTGGAACCCGGGACGGATGAGGTCAGCGACGCGGTGTTACGCACCCAGTTGGTGTCACGCACCGAGCTATTGACCCGGGTCACCAGGTCGATCGTGCCGTTCTGGCCGGGCGCCAGAGCGCCGAGCGACCATGAGAGCACCGAGCCGGCCACCGTTGGGGCGACCGTCGCGCTCACGTAGTCGAGCCCAGCGGGCAGCGTGTCCACCACCAGGGCGCCAGGCACGGTGCTGGTGCTGGACAGGTTGGCATACCGGAAGGTGTAGCGTACGTCCTCGCCAATCGACGCTGCGGCGGCACTTACCAGATCCTTGGCCAGCGACAGGTCCGAGGCGACGACGCTGGTGACCGCATCGTTGCTCAGGACCGTGTCGATAACCCCGGACGAGGCGTAGATCGCGTTGGCGCGGTTCGTCACCGTGCGGGGTGGGCCAGGAATGGCTCGAACCTGGAAGGTCAGGGTGCCGGAGGTCCCAGCCGCCACCGATCCCAGGTCCAGCGTGATGATCCCGTTGCCGGCCGGGGAGATCGTGCCGGCGTCGTCGCCCGAAGCATCAGTCAACGCGCTGCCATTCCAGCGCAGCGTCCCGGGCAGATACCCGGTGCCGGCCGGAACGGTATCCTGGATCAGGAAGCTCGAGGTGTTACCGACCCCCAGGGCGTTGTAGCTCAGGGTGTAGGTCATGACATCGCCCGGCAGAACGGTCAGCAGATCGACTGCCTTCGACATTGCCACGGTCAGGGGGGCCGTGATGATGTCGATGCGGTGGACCAGCTGATCGCTCTTGCCGGCATCGAAGAGGCTGGTGGCGGTGACCAGGACGGTGTCGCTTTGGCCCTGGAGGGCCGGGTCATTCGGCACCGTGACCCGGGCCAGCAACGCGGCCTGGCCGAGGTAGCCCACGGCCACTGGTCCGCCGATCGGAGCATCAGCCCCGTTGATCTGGCCGTCTCCATTGAAATCGCGGAACAGGGTGACCGGCCAGCCGCGGGCGCTGGCGACGGTCAGCGTGAAGTCATCCGGGCCGTTGCCCGCGTTCGTCAGCACTTGCTGCAGCAGCACGCTGGTGTTGATGGTGCCGCTGGTTACCCGCGGCGGCTCGAGGTCCACGCCACCGACCTGAGCCACCACCACGTCGGCGGTATCCGAGAACAGGGTAAAGGGGACGCTATTGAGCTCAAATGAGGCAGTGGCCCAGGACCGGATGACGGTCCCCGCCGGCACGCCCTGGGCCTCGGCGTGCCGTACGGCCGGCCCCGCCAGCAGACCCAACAGGACAGCCACCCGGACCGCGGCTGGAATGCCGCGGCGGGTGGACCGCCTGCCGAGAGTGCTCACGGAGCCGTTGCGCATCAGCTTAGTTGACGCTGACGCGTAGCACGAACGAGCTGCTGGCACTTGCGGCGAGGATGCCGCCAGTGGCGGTATAGTCTGCGGTAATGGTCTGCCCCGCCACCGAGAAGCTCCAATCGGTGCCGGTGCCGGAGGAGTAGGTCAGCTCCGCCGGCAACGCGTCAACCACCTGGACGGTGGTGGCGCTGGTGCTTCCGCTATTGGTGATGGTCACCCGGTAGCGGAGGAACTCGCCCGGAAGCACGGTGCCTACAACCGCGGTCACACCGTCATCCCGGAACGCCTGCTTGGTCACCGTCAGGTTCGGCTTGACGACGGTGAGGTCGGCAAAGCCATCGTCCAACGTCGCCGGCTGCCCCAGCGAGCGGGCGCGGAGATTGAGGGTGTCGGTGGAGCCCGCGGCCACGTTCGCCACGTTGTACACCACCGCATAGCCTTGCGACGCGCCGGCCGCCAGCGTCACCCGGGTGCTGTCCCCTGCGACACCGTTAACCGACACGATGGAGATGACCACCGACCCCGGGCTCGAGGCCAGGAGGTCGAACTGATCGCTGCCGTTACCGTTGTTCTGCACGGTGAACGTGAACGAGTAGTTGCTGCCCGGCAATCTCTGCAGATTCTGGGCGCCGTCCGGCGTGGTGACGACCGCGTAGGTCTGTGCGGGCGTGATGCTGCTCTGCCCGTTCGCGGTCGCCGCCGGCGTGCGGCGCGATGCCGCGGTCAAGGTATAGACCGTGTTCACACCGCCCTGGTTGGCGGCCACGTCGTAATTGACCTTGATCTGAACGGTACCGGCTTGTGCTATCGCCGTCCCGGAGAGCGCAAGGTTCAGCGCCGCCAGGCTGGCGTAGGGAGTCGCACCGATCTCATAGCCGGTCACGGTGATGACGCCGGCCACCGAGATATTCTGGCTTACGGTCACGCTGTCCGTGCCGTTTCCTGCGTTGGTGACCATGAACGTCAGCTGGTTCGCCGTACTCGGAGTGGCCGGCGTCGGGCTCGGCGTATTGGCCGTTACGGACACACCGGCACTGAAGCCGACCGTGACCGCAACCGAGCCGCTGACCGGCGCATAAGCATTGCTGTTGGCGTCGGTATAGGTCACGGTCGCGACGTTGGTGATGACCGTGCCTTCCGGCGTCTGGGCTACCGCTGTGCCAGTGAACAACGCGAGGGCGGCCGCGGTGAGGACTAGTGTGCCGGCCCGTTTCAGAAACGAATACATTGAGACACTCTCCTTTATGAGTTGAGCTGCCAATTCCCGGTTAGTTCGCTTCATGGGCCGACTTGCTTACCTCTGCCTGGAACCCGGCGGTGACCTGCGCGCCGGCTGCCAGCGGTCCTGATACCGTCCAACGGATGTGGGTGTAGCTCTGTACCGGCGCGGGCTTCTCGACCTGGCGCCCCTGCTCTACCACGGCGATCATCGGCCGTGCGGTGTAGCTCTTCCCACCGTCGATCGAGTACTCGATCCGCACCGGCTTGTCGGCGCGGGCCGAAGCGCTCTTGTACACCAGACCCTTGGGAAGCGGATCAACGAACCGCACGTTGTTCACCGTTCCGCTCGTGGTGTTGGTGAAGGCGAGCGAATAGGCGAGCAGGTCGCCCGGCCGTGCCATCGATCGATCCTGGCGCTCGGCCCCGGCCGCTTTGGCCGAGTCCGCAGTCAGGTTGCTGGCGGTGATCACCAGCGCCCTCGGCTCCGGGCCCTGCGCTGCCACCGGCGTCGCCCACAGCAGCGCCAGCCAGAGCAGCCCCAGCCCCGCCAGACCAGCTCGATTCACTTCTAGGGACAGCTTCATGTGGACGACTCCTTTACAGCGTTTGGGTTGAGATTCCGACCTTTGGGTTTTCGCGCGGCCCTGCTGTCGCGGGAACCGCCTTCCTGCCAGCCGAACGGGGTGTGGCATCGGTGGCAAACCACCAGTTCACCCAGGACCCCCGTGGGCCCGTAGGTGTCGAGCACCGCACAACGAGGACAGAGTAAGAGCACGGGACTTCTCCTTTCGTACCGGGGGTAAAAGCAGGGCGCATGCCCCCGGGTTTAAGGAGCTAACACATTGATTAGATTGATGTTACGTGTTTTTACTAGAGGGGCGGAACGGTGACGATGTTACTAAACGGTAACCAGCGGGGTAACTCCCTTAGGCGGGGTTCAGCGGATCTGTGAAATGAACTCGACGGTGGCCACGTTGTTGGGTGAGGTGGAGCTGAGGCTGCCGGTGAAGGTCCAGCGCACCCGGTTGACGCAGCGGTCAAAGCCGGCTGGCGCTCCACAGGCCAGGCTGGCCGGAACGTAGGTCCAGGTGGAGCCCCCATCGTTGGAGTAGGCCAGGGACGCGGTGAGGCCGGCGGGCAGATTGTTGACCACGCTGCCCAGCTTGAACATCACGTTGCTCGAGAGCGTATCCACGGTGACGATACCTGCGGCCGGCGCGGAGCCGGCATTGGTCAGGGTCACCGTGTAGGTGAGATCGGTCCCCGGAAGCTGGGTGCCGGTGGGGTTTACCCCTTTCAGCACCGAGACTCCCGGCCGGATCACGGTCAGCTCGACCCGTCCATCGTCACTGACCGTCGGATTCCCGACCGAGCGTGCCCGGAGAATGAGAGTGTCGGTGACGCCCGCCGCGACGTTGCCAACGGAATACGTCACCGTGATGGCGCTCGAGCCACCAACTCCGGTACTCCCCAACCGGGCGCTGTCGGGATTGGCCGCCTGGGTGACCCCGGCTCCCGCAATCGAGATGACGGTGATAGCCGTCAGCGGCGTCGTGGTGAGGAGATCATAGCTGTCGGCCGCATTGCCCGTGTTGGTAACGGTAAAGCTCGCCGTGTAATTGGTTCCGTTGCTGGGGAGCCGGGTGATGCCCACGAGATCGGGAGTGACGGAGGCGCCATAGGTCGGGGCATTTACTTGGATGCTCTTGTCGTCCAGCCCGGTCGTCAGGCCGTTATTACCGACTTCCAGGATCAGGTAGTTGACGGCGGAGGCCGCCGTGAAGCTGGTGAACATGAGTCCCGAGACGATGATCTGGTCGCTGCCGGCGAAGTTGCTGGTCACGTTGAGGACTAGGGTCCGGTTCCCGTTGGCGTACGTGACCGTGGTGCTCACCCGGGCGGCGGCGCCGCCGGTGATCGTTGCCGTAGTCACGGAGGGATCCCAGGTCATGTTGAATCCGGCCGGGATATTCACCCGGATGTCGTTCGCCGCGGTGATGGTAGGCGCCACGGCGTCGGTGATGGTGATCGTGCTCATGGCCGTCGCGGCTTGCCCCACCGTGAACGTCTGGTTGGCAGCCGAGGAGATGGTCGGCCCGACGATCGTCTTCGTCCGGTTGTCCATCGCCGCGGTGGCACCGCCCGCCGACCCCGAGACCACCAGCTGGAGGTTGGCGGCCGCCGAGGCCGCGGTGAAGTTGTTGAACTGGAGCCCGGAGACTATGAGTTGCTCGCCCGCCCCGAAGTCCGATGTCACGTTCAAACGCAGCACCTGGCCACCGTTCTCATAGGTCACCGTGGTCGACACCTTGCCCGCAGCTGAACCCGAGAGTGTCGCCGTGACATCGCCGGTGTTCCATGTCATGTTGAAGCCGGTCGGGATCCGGATCCGGAGGTCGCTGGCCGCAGTGATCGTCGCCGTCGCGGCGTCGGTGATGGTAATCGCGCTAATGTTCGTGGCGGCGTTCCCGACGCCGAACGTCTGGTTGGCTGCCGAGGAGATCGTGGGTGCCTGGATGATGATGGTCTTGGAATCGATCGCTGCGGTGCCTCCGCCCGGGCCCGACACTACGAGCTGGAGGCGGTCCACCGGTGATACCGCGGTGAAGTTGCTGTACTGCAACCCCGCGACGGTGACCTTATCCCCCGCCGCGAAATTGGTCGTCACGTTTATGACCAGGGTCCGCCCCCCGTCCTCGTAGCTCACCGTGGTGGAGGCTTTCCCAGCCGCGTTTTCCCCCAGTGTCGCCGTGGTAATGGAGGTGTTCCAGATCATGTTGAATGAGGCCGGGATCCGGATTCGCAGGTCGGTTGCCGCCTTGATGGTAGGCGTCCCGGCGTCGGTAACGGTGATCATGCTCATGGCGGTGGCGGCCTGCCCCACGACGAACGCCTGGTCGCCTGACGACGCGATGGTTTGGGCAGCCGAGGCGGAGGCCCACCCGACCATCGCGAAGCCCAGCCAGACCGACCGGGCGGCCTTCATTCGGGCCATCACCCTGGTCGAGGGGCGCAGCTCCCGCCCCGCCCCCTGTTTGGGGCGCGCGGGCCAAGCGGGCAGGGACTTCATGGCCAGTTGCTCACCGTGCGGTCTTCCTCCATTGGCCCGGGGACGTAGAATGGTTCGTAGCGACATGGATCAAGCAAGGCGCATGCCGATGTCCTCCTCTGTAAGTGGGTCAATGGTAGCGAGTTATGCGGGAGATGTCGGCGGTGGGGGAGAGAGTCGTTACCTGATGGTAACCAAACCGGTAATCACACCTCGGGCTCGCCTCGGCTGCCGCCGGTAGGGAGCCCATGCTTTTTCCGCTTCTCCCAGAGGTTCTTGCGGGAGATACCCAGGATCTCCGCGGCACGCTGCACGTCGCCCCCGGTGACCTCGAGGGTGAGCCGGATGTACTCCCGTTCGGCGCCAACCAGCGTCAGTCCCTTGTCCAGGCGAAATTTATTCCCGGTTGGCGCGGCCGCCTTTGCCTCCAGCTGGCCGAACTTGGGCAGGTCGCCCCGCTGCAGGCGGGACCCTTCGCAGAAGATGAGCGACCGCTCGATCACGTTTCGCAGCTCGCGCACGTTGCCGGGCCAATGCCAGCCGCGCATCAGCTCCAGGGCGTCGTCGTCGATCGCTTCCACCTTTTTCTTGAACTCTAGATTGAACACCTCGCGATAGTGGTTGGCCAGTAACGGCAGGTCGCTGATGACCTCGCGGAGCGGAGGCAGGGTGTGACTGGCGACCGCGATGCGGTAGTAGAGATCGGCCCGGAAGCGGCCCGCTCGTACCGATTCGGACAGATCCCGATTGGTGGCCGTGATGAGTCGGAGCTCGACCTCGATTTCCTCGGTGCCGCCCAGGCGGCGAAAGCGGCGGCTCTCGAGGAAAGTCAGCAGCTTGGCCTGGATCTCCGGTGTAAGCTCGACGATCTCGTCCAGGAAGAGGGTCCCTCCGTCGGCGATCTCGATCAGCCCCCGCTTGGCCTCCCGGGCATCGGTGAAGGCTCCCTTGTTGTAGCCAAACAACTCAGCCTCGACCAGATTTGAGGGCATCGCGGCGCAATTGAGCTCGACGAATCGCCCTCGAGAGTGCGGGCTGGAATGATGGATTGCCCGGGCCACCAGATTCTTACCGGTGCCACTCTCGCCGAGAAGCAGGACGGTAGGCCTCGGAATCTCTGCTATCCGGCGCACGAAGGTGCGCACTTCTTCGACCTTGGGATGCTGGCCCAGAATAGCCCGGACGGAGAACTCCCGAGTGCGGGTCTCCTCCAGCGATTGGGCCTCGTCCCGCAGCGGCCGCTCGGCCAGCGCGCGGGTGAGCAGCGTCATGAGCTCGTCGACGTTGACCGGTTTGGTGAGGTACTCGTTGGCACCCGCCTTGAGCGCCTCGATGGCGCTGTTCATGTCGGCACTGCCGGTCAGGACGAAGACGGGAAGATGGCGGTCGAGCTTCCGCAGGCGCTGGGTGACCTGCACGCCGTTCAGATCGGGCATGACCATGTCGGTGATGACCGCGTCGGGAAGCTCCTCCTCGCAACGGGCAAAGAGAGCTTCGGCGTCGTCGAACACCCGGGTCCGGTAGCTGGTTGGCCCCAGGTTGACCGCGAGGAGTTTAGCGAACGTGATATCGTCGTCCAGGATGTATATCCGAGGAGCCATGCACAACTCGCCCGCGTTGGAGACACGCTAATATCCACTATGTCGAACCCTTGAGCCAGCACCAGTCAGGATTTCGCGCCCTCATCATCGACGACGATCTCGATCTGCTGATGCTGCTCCGGCGTACGCTCGAGTTCACCGCCGGCTGGGAGGTTCACACCGCAGCCTCCGGCGCCGCGGGGCTGGAGCTGGCCGGCTCCATCTCGCCCAATGTCGTATTGGTGGACGTCATGATGCCGGAGATGGACGGCTACGAAGTCTGCCGTCGGCTCAAGACCGACCCGGCTAGCTCCCGCATTCCGGTGGTGTTGCTCACCGCCCGGCGGGAGATGGTCCAGGAGCGGGTCGACTCGGCCGGCGCGGCGGGCGTCCTCTACAAGCCGTTCCAGCCGACGGAGCTGGCACGACAGATCCAGGACCTCTGCGGGTGACTCAAGTCGACCCGTACGCCGAAGTGCGCGCCGAGTTCGCAGCCGGCCTCGACCACCGGATTGCGGCCATGCGCGGAGCGCTGGGGCAGCTGGAGGGAGGCTACCAGGCGGAACCGGCCGAGCGGTTGCACCGCCTGGCCCACTCCCTCTTCGGTACGGCCATCAGCTTCGACGCCGAGCGGCTGGCGGAGGTGGCCCGGTCCCTGGAGGATACGGTCGAGGGCTGGCGCAAGCGAGGCGCACACGCCAGCGCGGAGCGGGATTCGGCCGGACGGCTGATCGAGGACCTGGCGAGCTCAGCCGCGGTATACGTGGAGTCGCTCGGCGTCAGGCCGGTCGAGTCGGCCGCGGCCCGGCTGGCGGTAATGGGCGAGCTGTCTCACCTGATCAGTGCCACCAACGATCTCCCCGAGATCTTCCGCCAAGCCATCCTGCTGGTCCGGCGGGTGCTCGACTTCCGGCGGGCGAGCGTCGTCCTGGCTGACCACCAGGCCGAGCACTATCGGCTTCACACGGTGTACGATGCCCACCGCGGAGGCTTCATCCGCCGGGACCTGGAGTTCCCGCTGGACCAGGGTCTCACCGGCCAGGTGATCCTGACCGGGCAGCCCATACTGGTGGAGGACGTGGAGGGCCGCGAGGGCATACTGGCGCACGCGGGGCACCACGTCTCGGCGATGCTGGTGCCGCTCCAGGTGAACGGCGTCGTCATCGGCACGCTCAACTTCGGGCACGAGACGCCGGGCCATTACACCGACGCGGATCTCGAGTGGGCTGGAGTCCTGGGGCGGCAGATCGAGATGTCGCTGCAGTTCTCGGCCTTGTTCCACACCATCGCCGGACAGGGCGAAGCGCTGGGTCGGGAGCGCAATCAGCTGATGGCGCTGATCGGCGCGAGCGACGCCGCCATCATGCTGGTCCGCCCGGACGGCGTGGTGGCATACGCGAACGGCGTCATGATCCGGCTGCTCGGGCTCCCGCAGGAAGCCATCGTCGGAGCTAACGTGGAGCGGCTGCACGACTTCCTCGCCGACTCGCTGGAGGACCCGTCCGGACTTACGCCGCAGGTGGAAGCCCTGAATGGAGGCGCCCCACTCAAGGACCGCATTACGCTGGCGCTTCCCTCTCATGCCGTGTATCAGCGGGTCGTCGCCCCCGTGCGGGATGTGGCCGGCGAGCTGATCGGATCACTGCTCCAGTACCGCGATGTCACCCACGAAGCGGAGCTGGAGCGGATGAAGTCCGAGTTCGTCTCGGTGGTGACCGAAGCGTTTAAAACGCAGATGACCTCCATCAAGACCTCGTTGGCATTGGTGCTGGCTGGAGCGGGCGGCACCCTCGAAGCCAGTGCCCGCGAGCTGCTGGAGATCGCCGCCCGCAACTCGGATCGCCTGATTGCGCTGGTCAACGACCTGCTGGATCTGTCGCGGATCGAAGCCGGGCGCGTGCCGCTGAACCTGGCGCCGGTGGCGCTGGGCGAGGCGGTGGCGGCCAGTGCGGAGATGGTGGGCGCTTTTGCGACCGAGCGGGGCATCGCTCTGGTTATCCAGCCGCCCGAGGACGAAATCAATATTACTGCCGTCCGCGAGCGCATGATTCAAGTCATCGTGAACCTGATCTCGAATGCAGTGAAGTTCTCGCCCCGGGAAAGTCAGGTCCAGGTGCGCTGGCGGCGCGACCGTGCGCACGCCCTTCTGGAGGTAGCCGACCAGGGGCCAGGCATTCCGAAGGAAAAGCTGGAGAACATCTTCGAGCCGTTCACCCAGCTGGCGAACCCGATGACGCGGGACCAGGGTGGGGCCGGTCTAGGCCTCACTATCAGCCGCGGTATCGTGAACGCCCTCGGCGGCCGGATCTGGGCAGAAAGCGAAATGGGCGCCGGCTCCCGCTTCCTGGTGCAGCTGCCGCTCGCCGGAATGCCTGCGGCCGCCGTGGTCGAGCCCTCAGCCGTTCCCCGCCGGGAGGCCACCGTTCTGGTGATCCACAGCGACCCCGATTGGCAGCGTCTTTGCGCCGCCACACTAGGGGCCGAGGGATGGAAAGTGGTTCAGGCGCACAGCGGCAGCGACGGCCTGGCTGTCCTGCGAGATGCGAGGGTTGACCTGTTGGTGATCGGTCTCGAGCTGTCCGATACTCACGGGCTGTCCGTGATGGAGCAGGTGCGCGCGGATCCCCGGATTTGCGATGTGCCGGCGTTGATCATCAGTGAGGGGGATGTAACCCACGTCCGGGAATACGGGGCGGATGCCTGGAGCTCGGGCGACGCTCATGATCTGGTGGATCGTTCCCGCCGCCTGCTGGACGCCCCGCTCCGCCCCGTGGTCCTCTACGTCGAGGACGACCCCGGTGTGCGGGACAGCATCCGAAAGGCACTCCGGCGGTCGGGATATGCCTGCCTCATTGCTTCCGAGCCGCGACAGGCGCTGGAGCTGCTGCGAATCCGCCGGCCGGCACTGGTGATGACTGATATCCGGATGCCGGACATAGACGGGCTCGACTTCCTCCAGTCCGTCCGAGCCGACCCGGCGCTGGCCACCCTCCCCGCCATTGTGTTGACCGGCTATGTGGCACCCGGCGTGCCCGAGCAGGTGGCGGCCCTCTCCGCGCATCTCCTGCGCAAGCCGGTAGACCTCCCGGAGCTGCTGGCCGCAATCAAGAAGCTCATCTGACTTCCTGGTGTGGCCTGGAGCACCGCGCGTTTACGCCTCCATCTGCATCCTTGATCTGGTGCTCAAACGATCGATCAAGGAGACTCCAGTGACCGTCACACTTCGATGCCAGAACTGCGGTTTCAGCTTCACAGTCACCTACCCCGCTTCCACCCCAGGCGAAGGCGAAGCCCTCCCGGTTGCTTGCGGGCATTGCCGCAGTACCAGGTGGTCCTCTCACTCGAGTAAGTGAGAAGCGACAATTGGGTGTGACGATTCGACCGGGATTAGCGGGTAGCAGACTGCGGAGTTGAGAGCCACTGGTCGGATTTGAACCGACGACCGCTCGATTACGAATCGAGAGCTCTACCCCTGAGCTACAGTGGCGGGGACGTCGGATGCCCTGGCGCGGATTCGAACCGCGACGCCTTTCGGCACTACCCCCTCAAGATAGCGTGTCTACCAGTTTCACCACCAGGGCGGGCGGCGGAGCAAGATAGCTTCTGCGGCTAAGCACTGACACAAGCTCTTCAAGGCCTGTAGGGGCTGCCGGAGATTTCCTGCCCGTTGAGGGTGATAACCAGGCTCGGATTGGTCAGAACTATAACAAACGCGTCAGAGTAGGTACCGTCTCCGTTGTCCCGAGCTTCTCGCACTCCCTCGACACCCTCGATCCCTATCTGCACCAGCTCGCCACCTCTCCGGAGGAGGTTTCCTTCGCCGTCTCTAGTGGTGACGAGAATGTTGATCTCAATGAAGAAAGCGCCGGCTCTGGTGATCTGCGCCGTGGTCGTGGCGGCCGAGGCCGGGCCGGGCGCGACCTGACTGACAAACGGGCTACTCGGTAGCTCGGTTCCGTTGACCTCCACGGTAATCTGGTCGGCACCGGTGACGGTGGGTGTATAGGTTGCCGAGTACGACCCACCACCCAGCTCTCGAACCGCTATGTCGCCCGAATTTGCTCCCTCGACTGAAACCGTGATCTCTTCGGCGGCACCCTCCAGCTCGGTGCCGAATTGGTCCTTGAGACGAATCGACACCGTGGTTGCCGTGCCGGCGGTGCCGTTCCCCACCGACGCGGAGCTTTGGCTCGCGGACGGAGGACCCGGATTTACCTCGATCACGTCCGATGTTGCAGCGGTGAATTCGCTGGCGGCAAAGAGAAGAGTGCGTTCGCCCGGGCGGCCGCGGATCGCCAAGTCGGTGAAGCTCACCCGCCCTTCGGCGTTGCTTCGGACCGTGGTGGTGCCCCCGAGCGAGCCCCCGCCCTCGGCGATTTGTACCGTAACTGCGACATTAGCGCGGGCGAGGGGAGCGCCCACTGCGTCCTGCAATTGAAGCTCGGGTTGCCGCTCGAACGGTACTCCGGCTGCAACCGACGACGATGCCTGAGTGACCAGCACGAGCTGCGGGCTCGGCAGGGGGACGCCAGTGGCCTCGAACAGCACCGGGGATCCTTCTAGAGCAGCAGCAGCCGCCGATGTGCGGTAAATCCCGGGCCTTGCCCCCAAGGCGCGCTGCACCGCCGCGCGACCATCAGGGCCGGTGACGACGGTGTCCGGCGTTACCTGTCCATCGGCCACTTCCCAAATGACCTCGATGCCGGCCACACCGTTTCCGAAGCGGTCCACGGCCGTAACCGAAAGTGATTCGGGCAGGACGGTGAGCACCTCACCCACCTGCAGGTTACCGCCCGCCGCAACCAGCTGCACTGCAGCCTCGGGTTCGGCGGAGGCACTGAAGGTGGTGACGAGTGACAGGGATGGCACCACGGGAGTGGCGCGAGCTTCGATGGTCTGCTCGCCCGATGCGGTTGCCAGAGTGTAGTAGACCGCGGCTTGGCCGTCAGGCCCGGTAACAACGGTGTCGTTCGGGGTCAGAGTGGCACCGGGCGGAGCGACGAACGTTACCTCGACGTTGTCCACCGGTCGATCCTCCGGGTCGGTCACTTTCACGACCAGAGAATCACGCAGAGGCTGCCCCACGATGCCGGTCTGGCCGTTGCCCCCTACTGCCGCAATCCGGGCCGCCTGCCCCGAACTGGGAAGGAGAAGCTCATCGCCACCGCAGGCCGCGAGGACCAGCAGGAGGGGTACGAGGACAGTTGGCCGCCACGGTGGGCGGCGGGACTCAGTCCTCGACCTCAAACTCGTTGCTTTCGACCGACGGCAACCCGTCGGCAGAGGCACGCAGTCGATACTTACCTTCCTTGCTTATTTCAATGGTGAAGGTGGCCACCCCAGAACTGGTAGTCTTGGTAACCTCCCCCCGGACTTTATCGCGATCGTCGAGAAGCTCAAGCTTAATGTCCAACTCTCGATCAGTCACCACATCCCCCGACTGGTCGGTCACTGCAACCTGGACGGAGGGAGACATTGTCTCATTTTCTTCGGTGTCGGACGGCTGCACCCGGAACTCCAGCCGAGCTGGCGCCGCACCACCGCCACCCCCTCCCCCACCGCTGGTTGCCGTCGCGGTGAACCCGACCACCCCGATTCCCGACGAGACTGCGTTCAAAGTGTTGCCTCCAGGACCACCGAGCGTCCAACGGGTCGAGGCTTGCCCGTTCTCATCCGTGATACTAGTGGGGGAACTCACGGTTCCACCACCGGTGGCCACAACCCAGGTCACAGCCCTATTGGGAACTCCGTTCCCGGCCTCGTCCACCAGCCGGACGACCAGGGGATTCGGTAGCTCGGCTCCGGCGGCGGCAGACTGATCGTCTCCCGATACCCGAATCAGAGTGCTGGGGCTCCCCGACAGGGCGGTCGCAGTGAAAGTCACCGGAGACCCGCTCAAATCGGAGCTGGATGCGGTTACCGTCTGAGCTCCCGCCGAGGAGCCCAAGGTCCAGAATGTCTGAGCCAGCCCATCCTCACCGGTGACTACCGAGACTGGATCGACACTGCCCGACTCGGCGTTCCAGGTTACCGGAATGCCCCCCACCGGGTTTCCGAAGCCGTCGGTGACCATGACGACCAGCGGGTTGGCGAGGCGACTGCCGACCCGAGCTGACTGTTCGTTGCCGGAAGCCACGGCAATCTTCTCGGCTCTGGCTGCGCCCACTGTCGCGCTGAATCTGACCTCCAGCGGCTCGGTGCCCCGCGCCACGCGGGCCACCACGCTTTGGGTGCCACGGGTGACGCCGACAACCCAGAGGGCGCGAGCCGTTCCATCGGCCCGTGTTGTGGCGGTGTCGGGAGTTACTCGAGCGCCGGTCACCTCGGAGTCGAGCTCGAAAGTAACAGTGTGGCCCGCGACTGGGTCGCCCCGTTCATCGCTGACACTTACCTCCAGCGAGTCAGGCAGAGGAGAGCCGGCAGCACCGGATTGGTTCTCGCCACCGGTAATGAGCAGCTCCGCCGGGGCCCCGTCACTCGGCAGGACGAGATCGCTACTGCTGCAACCGGTTAAGGCTGCGGCAGCAAAGGCGAAGCTACCAAGAAGAGACGAGAGGCGGCTCACACGAACCTTTGTTCAGGTAAAGTTAGGCGATACTGTACTTTACCGCGGAGCAGCCGCACCCGATATGAGGTGGATCACAGGGGAGCTGAAGCACGCTTCCGCACCCACTGAGACCTGATCTACCAAGGCATTGTCATCGCCACCGGCCCGCTGTTAGGGGGCTACCTCGACGGTGTGGGTGACCGCATCCGTAGCGCCATCATCATCGGTGACAGTCAGCGTGACCTGCTTGGGCCCCGCGCTAGAGAAGGTGACCGACGGCCTCACCTCCGTGGAAGTTGGCGGATTGCCGTCCTGAAACTCCCAGACCCGGGTCAGGCTCGACCCGTCGCTGTCGCTACTCTCACCAAAGAACTCG
>Ga0136617_10000687_pt1 | contig 29003 bp, 21 predicted proteins | sample AntDrymUQ3222106_2_FD_129672 | JGI IMG/M metagenome (GOLD analysis project Ga0136617, IMG submission 129672) | Polar desert sand microbial communities from Dry Valleys, Antarctica - metaG UQ322 (21.06) | ecosystem: Environmental > Terrestrial > Soil > Desert | place: Antarctica: Dry Valley... | reverse complement strand
TACCAGCAGCCACCGCCGTACCAGCAGCCACCGCCGTACCAGCAGCCACCGGGGCCCTACTCGCCTATTCGGCCCTCAGACGCGACCCAGCCATTGCCCAGGGTCGATCCGTCACGGCCCTGGCCACCAAGTGGGTAGGTGACCGACCGGACACCCGGTCAGCGTTGTCCACAAGTTCTTCGCCCGACCGGAGTGGTGCGGTCTCGGCGCCAGGTGAGACCCCACAACAACTCCAGAAAACTGTCTGCACCCCTGTGGATTCCGCTGAGAGTCGGCGTGTCGGGTGGGTTCGAACAAGTGTTCGGGCTAGCGTCTGCCCACAAGGCCGTGGTTGTCCACAAACTTCGTGGCGGGAAAGACAATAGTCAGACCCGCCGCTTACCGTCAGCCGTGACCTCAAGACCGGCAGATTCTCCGAGACAACTCCAAGACAACAAGGTGGCAGGCATGGCAGCACTGGATCGCGACAAGGCTCTTGACCTCGCGCTCGCCCAAATCGACAAATCGTTCGGCAGGGGCTCCGTGATGCGCCTTGGCGATCGGCCGCAGATCCCGATCTCGGTCATTCCGACCGGTTCAATCGCCCTCGATGTGGCGCTCGGCATCGGCGGCCTGCCGCGTGGCCGGGTCATTGAGATTTACGGCCCGGAGTCAAGCGGCAAGTGTCTGACGGCCGACACATACCTGTGGACCGACCACGGTCTGGAGACCATAGGCGAATTGTTTGAACGCTGCGGGCAGCCGGCTACCTGCACGTCCCGTACAACCGACGTGCGCGAGCTTGGAGTGCGGGTGGTCAACGAACGCGGCGCTTTGGAGCAGGTGACTGCGCTTACGCACAACAACCGCAGGCCGGTGCGGCGTTTGCGACTGCGTTCGGGACGCACCATCAGCGCGACCCATAACCACCCGCTGCGCGTCGTCAGCGAGCGTGGATTCATCGTGTGGCGTCAAGCCGGACGGATTAAGCCCGGCGACTATGTCGTCTCGGCAACGTTCGGAGCGGTGGAGGCAGCGTCCGGTGACGGCCTCAGCGAAGACGAGGCCGTGCTGCTCGGCTACCTGGTCGCCGAGGGCACTCTCTGCTATGACTACGCGATCCGCTTCACGAACTGGGATCCGGAGGTCGGCGCGGAGTTCACCGGGCTCATGCAGCAGCTGTTCGATACGGACGTGCGCTGCTACTACGGCAAGGAGTACGCCGTATCGGGCGGTGCGATGCGAGACCTGTTCCACGAGCGTTACGGCCTCGACCGGGTTCGCGCAGGTGGCAAGTCCGTCCCCCGCTGTGTTCGCACCGCCGGACACAAGGCGCAGCGGGCCTTCCTCTCGGCCCTATTCGAAGGTGACGGCTGGATCGACGCGTCGTCAACGGTCGGGTTGGGGACCGCGTCTGAGCAGCTGGCCAGGGAGGTCCAACTGCTGCTCTACGGGCTAAATATCCCCGCCACGGTCTCCTCGTCGCTCAACGCCAAGTACCAGCGGGACTACTGGACTGTCACAGTGAATCCCGCGATGACGGACCGTTTCCTCAACGAGATCGGCTTCCGTTCGGCTCGCCGGCAGGCCCAGGTGGCGAAGAACTTCCGTCCTTGCATGAGGCGTGACCCACAGCTGGAGAATGTTCCACACCTGAACGGGCTACTACGAGACCTTCGCGATGATTGTGGTGGCGACCGGCTGACATCTGCCCGTCTCACCTATGAGGCCGTTGCTGCCATCGATGACTTGGGCAAGCAGCCCACTTTCGACCTTGCTCTCGCTGAGACGCACAGCTTCATCGCCAATGGCGTCGTGTCACACAACACGACCGTGGCGCTGCATGCAGTCGCCAATGCGCAGGCCGCGGGAGGGATCGCTGGTTTTATCGACGCCGAGCATGCCCTCGACCCCGACTACGCAAAGGCGCTCGGCGTCGACACCGATGCTCTGCTGGTCTCTCAGCCCGACACAGGTGAGCAGGCGCTCGAGATCACCGACATGCTGATCCGCTCGGGAGCGCTCGACATCGTCGTTATCGACTCGGTCGCAGCCTTGGTGCCACGCGCCGAGATCGAGGGCGAGATGGGTGACAGCCACGTCGGCCTGCAGGCACGGCTGATGAGTCAGGCCCTGCGCAAGATCACCGGTGCCATCAGCAACACCAACACGACCTGCATCTTCATCAACCAACTTCGCGAAAAGATCGGCGTGTTCTTCGGCTGCCTGTCATATGGCACCCGGGTCACCCTCGCTGACGGTAGTCAAGAAAAGATCGGCAAGATCGTCAATCAGCGGCTTCCGGTCGAGGTGTTGTCCTACGACCCGGAGTTGGGCGAGCTCGTGCCCAAGCGGGTGGTCAATTGGTTCGACAACGGTGTCACCGACGAATTCCTGCAGGTCACCGTCGCACGGCCGGGTGGCAACGGCCGCGCGCAGATGGGGCTCACCCGCAACCACCTAGTGCGCACGCCTGGCGGTTGGCGCGAAGCCGGCGAGCTGTGCGTGGGTGATCGCGTCATGCTGTCGCAGAAGCATCGGCTCAGTCTTCAGCAGTGGCAGTTGGTTCTTGGCGGGCTGATGGGCGATGCCGCTCTTTCGGCCAGCCGGCGCGAAGGCAGCCTCGGGACCCGGCTGCGGATGGGCCATGGCGCCAAGCAGGTGGGCTACCTGGACTGGAAGGCGTCGATGTTCGGCAACATCGGTCAAACCCGATCGAGCAACGCGCAAGGCGCGATTTTCGTCGACCTCACCCCACTGCCCGAGCTCGCGGAGCTGCGCGAGTCCATGTACTTCGGTGATGGCAAGAAGCATCTGTCCTGGGACTATCTCAAGGCGCTCACCCCGCTGGCCTTGGCGGTCTGGTACATGGACGACGCGTGCTTCACTGTGCGCTCCAAGGGCTTACAAGCCCGCACGCATGGTGGCAGCGGGCGGGCAGAAGTCTGTGTCGATGCGATGAGTCCCGGATCGCGCGACCGGCTCGTGCAGCATCTGCGGGACGCCTTTGGTCTCGCCTGCACGGTGGAGACCCGTGGGGCTAGGGCGCAGAACGTCATGCGTTTCACCACAGCGGCAACGGCTCGGCTGCAGGAGCTCATTGCGCCATATGTGCACCCGTCCATGGAGTACAAACTCTTGCCGCGTTTCCGCGGTCAGTTCGCCGTCGAACCGGAGTTCGTGGCGCCGATTCAGCTTCCGGTGCCCGCACGCGTCACCGACGTTCGCATCAAGCCACCGACCCGCTCCATGCATCGCTTCGATATCGAGGTCGAGGGCTCCCACAACTACCTTGCTGACGGCATCGTCGTGCACAACAGCCCCGAGACGACAACAGGTGGCAAGGCGCTGAAGTTCTACGCCTCGGTGCGCCTCGACGTGCGTCGCATCGAGACGTTGAAGGACGGTGGCGAGGCAGTCGGCAACCGCACCCGGGTCAAGGTGGTGAAGAACAAGGTCTCCGCGCCGTTCAAACAGGCCGAGTTCGACATCGTCTATGGCCAGGGCATCAGCCGTGAGGGCTCCCTCATCGACATGGGTGTCGAGCAGGGCATCGTCCGCAAGTCCGGTGCCTGGTTCACCTACGACGGCGACCAGCTCGGCCAGGGCAAGGAGAACGCCCGAACCTTCCTGCGCGATAACCCTGACCTCGCCAACGAGATCGAGAAGAAGATCAAAGAGAAACTTGGCATCGTGCCGACACTCGAGGCCGAGGTTGCGGTGCCTCCGCCAGTGGACTTCTGAGCTCGGTTGGCCCTCTGATGACCTTCGGTGAAGCGGCGAGGCTGGGCGAATCGCCGGCAGATCCCGAGTCGGTGGCCCGGACGATCTGCCTCCGGCTGCTCACGGTCCGGCCCCGGACGCGTGCCGAGCTGGCTGAGGCACTTCGGCGGCGCCTCGTTCCCGAGGAGGCGGCCGAGTCGATCCTTGACCGACTGGTCGCTGTCGGTTTGGTCGACGATGAGGCCTTCGCACGGGTGTGGGTGAGCTCCCGGCATACCGGTCGCGGGCTTGCCAGGCGAGCGCTGGCAGGCGAGTTGCGTTCTCGCGGAGTCGCTGCCGGCACCGTGGCCGTCGCCGTTGCTGCCATCGATCCCGAGACAGAGATGGCGACCGCCCGCAACCTGGTCCAGCGCCGGCTATCTGCTGGCGGCTCGGCAAGCACTCCAGTCCAGATGCGGCGGCTGGTCGCGATGCTCGGCCGTAAGGGCTATCCGCCCGCGGTGGCCGGCAAGGTTGTCCGTGAAGCGCTGGCTGATGCAGCAGGCGTCGAGGAGTTGGCGGCCCTGGAGACCCTCAGTGACTGCGCCTGCGGCGCGGAGCCTTGACCGATGTGACTCGCAGTCATAGCCTCACGCTACTGAGGAGTAAGCCCGCAGAGTTGCGGGACCACATATAGATCATCTCGACTTGGGAACTGACTCGTCCACCAGCGAAGACCACAGCTCGTCGCGATAGCGACGTTCGATCACACAGTTTTTTCCGATTTGCCGGTTTGTCAATTCTTGCTGGCGGCGTCGGCTCTATTGCGGGTCGCGACCCGTACGGCTCTCCTCACGTATGACGGCTGCGCGTCCAGCCTTCGGCGACGTCGCGCGACCGCGACCTAGAGGAGGGGCCATGCCACACCAAGTTGCTTTCGATGAATTTCTTGTCATAGCTCTCGTTGTCGCCGCCGTTCCCGTTGCCGCCGTCCTGGCTGCGCTCGTCGTTCTGCGCCGGGCCACGCCGCGTCGTGGCGAGCCGCAGGTGCCAGCCACGTCACCTCTCGGGGCGGGTGACCTTCACGAGCAGGCGCATAGCGAGGCCGACCGGGTTCTGACCGAGGCGCGGCGGCGAGCAGATCAGTTGACTGCCGATGCGCACCGGGAGGCTGGCGAGCTGGCCAGTGACGCTCGCCGAAAGGCCGACGAGGTGATCAGCGATGCCCGCCGCCAGGCCGACGAATCGGTGATCGATGCGCGCCAAAACGCCGCTGAGCTCACCGCCATCGCCCGCCGTGACGCCGAGCTCGCCGCTTCCGCCGCCCTGATAGACGCTCGGCGCGTGCACGAGCGGGAGTCGGCTGAATCCCGAGCGGAACTCGAGCGACGAGAACATCGGCTGTCCGAGCGGGAAGAGCGGCTCGACGGCGAGCTCGAGCGGGTGGCCGCGCGTGAGGCCCAACTCAGCCGGCACGAGGATGTGCTGGCCAGGCGAAGCGAGCAACTTGACGGTTTGGAGGAGGAGCGGCGGATCGAGCTCGAGCGGCTGGCGGGACTGTCGGCGGAGGCGGCCCGCGCCGAGTTGGTTCAGGCAATCGAGACGGCCGCCAAGCGCGAAGCCGCTCTGCTCGTGCGCGACATCGAAGCAGAGGCCCGCGACACCGGTGAGCAACGCGCCCGGCACATCGTGGTCGGCGCGATCCAACGGGTGGCCAGTGAGCAAACCGCAGAAAGCGTCGTCAGCGTGCTGCATCTGCCGAGTGACGACATGAAGGGCCGGATCATCGGTCGCGAGGGCCGCAACATCCGGGCCTTCGAGCAGGTGACGGGAGTGAATCTGATCATCGACGACACGCCCGAGGCCGTATTGCTGTCCTGCTTCGACCCAGTACGCCGCGAGGTCGGCCGCATCACGCTGGAGACGCTGGTGCTCGACGGGCGCATCCACCCCCATCGGATCGAAGAGGTGCACGAACGCAGCAAAGAGGAGGTGGAGGCACTCTGTTTGCGGGCCGGTGAGGATGCCCTCATCGAGGTCGGTATCACCGGTCTGCATCCGGACCTGCTGCTGCACCTCGGTCACCTGCGCTACCGGACCTCGTACGGGCAGAACGTCCTCAAGCACCTCATTGAAACCGCACATATCGCCGGCCTGATGGCAGCGGAGCTGCACATGAATCCGCAGGTGGTCAAGCGCGCGGCCTTCCTGCACGACATTGGCAAGGCGCTGACTCATGAAAGCGAGGGGAGTCACGCCCTGGTCGGCGCCGACCTGGCCCGCAAGTGCGGCGAGTCCGACGACGTCGTACACGCCATCGAGGCTCACCACAACGAAGTCGCGCCCTCGACCATCGAGGCGGTGCTCACTCAGGCATCCGACTCGTGTTCTGGCGGACGACCGGGGGCCAGGCGCGAAAGTCTGGAGACCTACGTAAAGCGCCTGGAGCGGATCGAAGAGATCTGCGGTGGCAACCCTGGGGTCGACCGGGTGTTCGCCATGCAGGCTGGGCGGGAGGTTCGGGTGATGGTCCAGCCCGACGCAATTGACGACCTGGCGGCCCAGATTCTCGCTCGCGACGTCGCCAAGCAGATCGAGGAGGAGCTGTCCTATCCGGGCCAGATCAGGGTCACCGTGGTCCGGGAATCCAGAGCCACCGAGATCGCCCGCTAGAAGGTCGATTGATGGTGGCTTGCCCTGCTCTCAGCCAGCCGCTCCTTCGCCGTCGACCTCAGCCACGACCTCGGCCCCGAGCGTGGATCGAACGCTAGACCAGGTCTCGATTGGCCGAGGCGACAACCTTGGTCAGATCGGCGGCGCTCGTCTTGGCGGTGCGGCTGGTACGCCGCTGCAGGTAGCTGGCGAGTGCGGACAGCGCGGAGTTCATCGTGATGTAGATCGCCGCCACCACGATGATCGTGGGCACCACGTTGAAGAAGTTGTTGTAGATGAGTTGGCCCTGTCGAAGCAGTTCCTCATAGGCGATGACGAAGCCCAGAGCAGTGTCCTTTAGCGCGACGACGCACTGGCTCACGATCGCTGGCAGCATGATGCGGACCGCCTGTGGCACCAGGATGATCAGCATGACCTTGTTCTTGCGCAGTCCCAGAGCGTAGGCCGCCTCGGACTGCCCCCGCGGCACGGCGGCGATCCCCGCCCGGAAGATCTCCGAAAGCACCGACCCGTTGTAAAGCGTCAGCGCGAGCACCAGCGCGCCGAACGCGCCCAGGATGTCGCCGAAGCCGAGGAAGAGAAACAAGATCAGCAGCAGGAGCGGGATCGCTCGGAAGAATTCGACGAACAACGTGCTGGGGATACGCAGTGCCGCGTGGTCGGAGAGTCGGCCAGCGGCCAGCACCACGCCCAGGATCAGCGACAGCAAGATGGCCGTCCCCGCTGCGGCCACGGTGGACAGGATGGCGCGCAGCAGCAGGCGCTGGATGCCGGGGTCGGTGAACGGATCCCACTGGTCCGCGGCGAACTGTCCGGTGCGCTCAAACTGCCACAGGACCACTGCCAGCCCAGCGAGAACGATTGCGGTGCCGACAACGGTGCCGATCAGAGTTCGGCGCCGAGCCCTCGGCCCAGGGACGTCGTAGAGGACGGCGGTCATCGCAACACCACCACTCGGCTCTCGATGATGCGAAAGACGCCGGAGATTGCCAGCACGATCAGGACGTAGCCCAGGGCGACGCCGAAGAAGAGTGCGTAGATCGCGTCGGGATTGTCCCGTACCAGACCGTCGAAGACATCCGTCGCCTCCGCATTGGCAAACGCAGCGGCGATCGACGTGTTCTTCGTCAGCGCGATCAAGATGTTGCCCAACGGCGGCACGACGGTACGGAAGGCCTGCGGCAGCACCACCGTGGTCAGGGTCTGGCCGAAGGTCATCCCGACCGCGCGAGCGGCCTCGGCCTGCCCGGTCGGGATCGCGTTGACGCCGGACCGCACCGCCTCACAGACGAATGCCGCGGTGTAGACCGACAGGGCCAGTACGGCGAACTGGAAGAACGAGAATCGGATCTCCAGCCGGGGCAGCGCGAAGAACACGAAGGCGAACACCAGGACCAGCGGTGTATTGCGCACCGTGTTGACGTACGCCGCCCCGGCCAGCCGCAGGCTGGGCACAGGCGACACCCGCATCGCCGCCAGCATGGTCCCGAGCACGAGCGCGCCGAGGGCGGACAGAGCCGTCAACTCGAGCGTGCGCAGGAACCCTTCGAGCAGCTTCGGCAGGTTGTCGAAGAGTGCCCCCACCCGTCAGTACCGGTCGACCGAGGGTGGCTCCGGCGCCTTGCTGCCGCTCTTGCCCAGCGTGGCGTCGTAGGCCTTCTTCCAATCACCGTTGTCGTAGGCACTCTCGATCGCGTCATTGATGAAGTCGCGGAAGGCCTTGTCGTTCTTCTTCAGCCCGATGCCGTACTTCTCCTCGCTGAACGCGTCACCGACGACCTTGAGCTTGCTCGGGTTGCGGGCGGCGTAGCCGAGCAGGATGGCGCCGTCGGTCGTCACGGCGTCGACCTGCTTGTTGAGCAGCTGGTCCACGCACTCGGTGTAGGTGGCGAACGCGACGGCCTGGGCCTGCTTGTAGTCGGTCTGGATCTTGGCGAGCGGGGTGGAAGCCGACACCGAGCACACCTTCTTGCCGGCGAGATCGTCGGGCCCCTTGATCGCGTTGTCGTCCTTGAGCACGAGCAACTGCTGGCCGGTGATGTAGTAGGGGCCGGCGAAGCTGATGATCAGCTTGCGCTTGTCGGTGATCGAGTACGTGGCCACGACAAAGTCGACGGTACCGTTCTGGATGAACGGCTCGCGGTTCTTCGACACCGTCTCTGAGAACTTGACCTTGTCCGCCGCCAGCCCGAGCTGGCCGGCGATGATCTTGGCAATCTCGACATCGAAGCCCTCGGGCTCGCCCGTGGACGGGTTCTTGTTGCCCAGACCCGGCTGGTCGTACTTCACACCGACCTTCACCTTACCGGCCTTGTTCAGCCGCTCCATGGTGGTGCCGGCGTCGAACTTCGCGTCCTTGACCACTTCGTACGATGTGCTTTTGCCCCCGTCCCCGCCGCCGAGGTCAGTTGTGCTCTCGCCGCAGGCCGAGGCGCCGAGCGCCGATGGCCAGCACTGCGGATAACCGTCGAGCCTTCATGGTTGTCTCCTTGACTGCTCAGTGGGTGAGGATCTTGGACAGGAAGTCCTTGGCCCGCTCGGAGCGGGGCTTGGTGAAGAACTGATCGGGCGGCGCTTCCTCGACGATCCGCCCCTGGTCCATGAAGACCACGCGCGAGGCGGCCCGGCGAGCGAAGCCCATCTCGTGAGTGACGACGACCATGGTCATGCCGGATTCGGCCAAGCCGACCATCACCTCGAGCACCTCGTTGATCATCTCGGGATCCAGCGCAGACGTCGGCTCGTCGAAGAGCATCAGCTTCGGATCCATGGCCAGCGCCCGGGCGATCGCCGCCCGCTGCTGCTGGCCGCCGGAGAGCTGGGCCGGCAACTTGTCGGCCTGGTTGTCGATGCCCACTCTCTTGAGCAGCTCTCTCGCTCGATCCTCTGCTTGCTTGCGCGGAACGCCACGGACCTTCATCGGCCCGAGGATGACGTTGTCCAGGATCGTCTTGTGGGCAAAGAGATTGAAGCTCTGAAACACCATGCCCACGTTGCTGCGAAGCTTCGCCAGGGCCTTGCTCTCAGCCGGCAGCGGCGCTCCGTCGAACACGATCTGCCCGGAGCTGATCGTCTCCAGGCGGTTGATGCACCGGCACAATGTCGACTTGCCCGAGCCGGACGGCCCGATGACGATGATGACCTCGCCGGGCTGCACCTGCAGATTGATGTCGGTCAGCACCTGTTGGTCCCCGAAGAACTTGTTCACGCCCGTGAGCGCCACCAGCGGCGTTTGCCCGTTGACGTCGCCCGAGGGGCCAGTGATCATGCGCGCCAACCTACCTGCCCGCGGCCTCGCTGGGCGGTATTGAATAGCCACGTACGCTGAACTGTGATGCGTACGTACGAGGTCCGCACCCACGGGTGCCAGATGAACGTCCACGACTCCGAGCGGCTCTCAGGGCTGCTCGAAGCGGCTGGCTATGCCCGGGCTTCGTCAGGGCATGCCGCCGATGTCGTGGTCTTCAACACGTGTGCGGTCCGGGAGAATGCCGACAATCGGCTGTACGGAAACCTCGGCATGCTGGCCCCAGCCAAGAAGCAGAACCCGCAGATGCAGATCGCCGTCGGCGGCTGCCTGGCCCAGAAGGATCGTGGCGAGATCATCCGGCGAGCGCCGTGGGTCGACGTCGTCTTCGGCACACACAACATCGGCTCTCTGCCGGCGCTATTGGAACGCGCCCGGCACAACGCCGAGGCGCAGGTGGAGATCCTGGAGTCACTTGAGGTCTTTCCGTCGACGCTGCCGGCTCGCCGTGAGTCGACCTATGCCGGTTGGGTGTCGATCAGCGTGGGCTGTGACAACACCTGCACCTTCTGCATCGTCCCTTCGCTGCGCGGTGGGGAGCGCGACCGCCCGCCCGCCGACGTGCTGGCCGAGGTCCGCACCCTGGCTGACGAGGGCGTCCTCGAAGTGACCTTGCTCGGGCAGAACGTGAATTCCTACGGCCGGTCATTCGGCGACCGAGCCGCATTCGGCAAGCTACTGCGCGCGTGCGGCGCTGTCGACGGTCTGGAGCGGGTGCGGTTCACCAGCCCACACCCCCGCGACTTCACCGACGACGTCATCGCGGCCATGGCCGAGACCGCCAACGTCTGCCACTCGCTGCACATGCCGATGCAGTCCGGCTCGGATGCCGTCCTCAAGGCGATGCGGCGCTCGTACCGGCAGGAGCGCTACCTCGGAATCCTCGACCGAGTGCGCGCGGCCATGCCGGATGCGGCTATTACGACTGACATCATCGTGGGCTTCCCCGGCGAGACCGAGGCCGACTTCCAGTCCACACTGGACGTCATCCGGCAGGCGAGGTTTGCGCGGGCGTTCACGTTCCAGTACTCACCGCGCTCCGGCACGCCGGCCGCGTCGATGGATCACCAGATTCCCAAGCCGGTGGTACAGGAGCGGTATGAACGGCTGGTGGCGCTGCAGGACGACGTGGCGTGGGACGAAAACAAGCGCCTGGTGGGGTCGACTCTGGAGGTGCTGGTGGCCGAGGGCGAGGGTCGCAAAGACGGCGCCACGCACCGACTGTCGGGTCGGGCTCGCGACGGCCGCCTCGTTCACGTCGCCGCAACGCCGGACGTGCGCCCCGGTGACATCCTGCACGCGACAGTGACCTATGTCGCCCCGCACCACCTCGTGGCAGACGGCCCGGTGCACTCGCACCGCCGGACCCGCGCTGGCGACGCCTGGGCCTCCGGCCGCATCCCCCGTACCCCAGGAGTGCTCCTCGGCATGCCCACCCTCGGCGCCCCCACCGCCTGACTGACTCCCCCCCGACACGCACGTTCGTGATCATGGAGCTATGCGGGGCTGTACGGCGTGTCGGCCTGCAAAACTCCATGATCACCAAGAAGGTCGACGGCCCGTCGCGTGGCGCGTGGCGTGGCGGGGGCGTGCGGTGGTGGCCTAGCGCCTGCGGGGTGGCGCCGGGCTAACGGGTGGAGCGCTCGGCTTGCTCTAGGAACTGCCGTCGCGACAGGAGCGAGGCCTCTGCGTCCCGCAGGGCTTGGTCGTCGCCTGCAGCGCGGGCTCGGGCCACCTGTTTCTCAGCTTTGCCGACCTGCTCTCGCATCTGATCGAGGAGAGGATTGGAGCTCGCCGTCTTGCGTTGCCACTGGTCCTCGACCGACTCGCGGACCCGTTGCTCGGCGGCGCGCATCCTGGCGTCGAGTTCTCCGACGGCGTCGCGGGGGATCTGACCGGCCTTCTCATAGCGGTCCAGGATGTCCCGCAAGCGGTCCTGCGCGGCACGAGGATCGGACAGATCGAGTTTCTCTGCGGCGGCGATCAGCCGTTCCTTGACGTTCTGGTTCTCCCGGCCGGCCGCGTCTCGTTCGCCGAAGGCCTCCGAACGTCGCGTGAAGAATCGGTCCTGGGCTGCCCTGAAGCGCTCCCATAGCTCGTCCTTGGATTCGCGGCCGGAGCGTGGTACAGCCTTCCATTCGGTCATCAGCTCGCGAAGCCGCCGGGCCGTCGGACCCCAATCACTAGAGTCAGCCAGGGCCTCTGCTTCCATGATCAGCCCCTCCTTGACGCCCTGCGCCTCCTTGCGCTGCTGGTCAAGCTGCGCGAAATGCGTGCCGCGGCGTCTGGTGAACGTCGACCGAGCCGCAGTGAGCCGCTTCCATAGCTCCGCGTCGGTCTTGCGGTCGACGCCGCGGATGTCCTTCCATCCGTCGATGATCTCGCGGAGCCGATCACCCGAGACCTTCCACTGGGTCGCTTCGGCCGCGAGCTTCTCGGCCTCGTCGACCAGCTCGCGTTTGCGGGCGAGTGCTTGCTCGGCCTGCGCCACGCGTTCGGTCCGTGTCCTTTCCTGGCATTCCTCCGCTTTGGCGTGTACCGCGTCAAGACGGACGGCGACGGCGGCCAGATCGCCGACGACAGTTGCGGTAGGCAGCGATCTACGCAGCCGTCGTACGGCGGCCAACGTCGACTTGGCATCGGCGGCACCAGAATCGAGGCGCTGATCGAGCAATCCGACCTCAGTGGCGAGATCGTCATAGCGGCGGCCGTAGTACGCCAGCCCTTCGGCCGGTGGCCCCGCCTGCCAGGAGCCGACGATGCGCTCTCCGTCCTCAGTGCGCACATAGACCGTGCCGTCTGCGGCGACCCGACCCCAGGCGTTGCTTGCGGTCTCGCCGGCATCCCCCGACCCGATGCTCACAATGGCATTCTCACAAACGATGACGTTGGGCGGCGAATCGGGCAGGTCAGAGCGCGCCGTAGATTCATTCGGTGATCATCGCGGCGGCCATGTGCCCACACCCGCCGCTGCTCGTGCCGGCTGTGGCCTCGGGAGCGCGGGACCTCGACGAACTGCGGGCCGGCTGCGCCGAGGCGGTCCAGCGACTGATCGCAGCCAGCCCCGACATCATCTGCATCGTCGGCGGTGGCACCGACGAGCAATGGTACGACGACGGCGCCGTCGGTTCGTTTCGGTCGTACGGCGTGGCACTCGACGTGCCGCTTGGAGATTGCGGCCACGCAGAGCCCACGCTGCCACTCTCGCTGACGGTCGGTGCCTGGCTGCTCCGCAGCGCTGGCTGGGCCGGGCGACGACGTGCGCTCGCGGTGTCGGGCGACGCACCCGACGACGACCTGGTGCGCCTGGCTACGCAGATCACCGGCCTCGCTCCGGCAGTCGGCCTGCTGGTGATGGGCGATGGCAGTGCCCGGCGTACGGAGAAGGCACCCGGCTATGTCGACCCGCGAGCGGCCGGCTTCGACGCGGCCGTGGTGACCGCGCTGGCCGGAGCCGACACCGCTGCGCTGGCGGGGCTGGATCGGCAGCTCGGGGGTGCACTGCTGGCGGCCGGAATCACCGCGTGGCGGTTCTTGGGCCAAGCCACGGCTGGCGCCTCCTGGGATGCCGCGCTCTTGGCCGACCTGGCCCCGTACGGCGTGGGCTACTTCGTCGCCACCTGGGCGCGGCGTCGATGAGCCGGGTCGTCGCCGTCGTCGGACCTACAGCGGCCGGGAAGTCCGGGCTGGGGGTCGAGCTCGCGCTGGCACTCGGCGGCGAGGTCGTCAACGCCGATTCGATGCAGCTCTATCGGGGGATGGACGTCGGCACAGCGAAGCTGCCGGCGGTGGAGCGCAGGGGAGTGCCGCACCATCTGCTCGACGTGTGGGCGGTCACCCAAGCGTCCAACGTGGCGGCGTACCAGCGCCTGGCCCGAGAGACCGTCGACGAGCTGCTTGGCCGCGGCACCACGCCGGTCCTGGTCGGCGGCTCCGGCTTGTACGTACGGGCCGTGCTCGACCGGCTCGACTTCCCTGGCACCGATCCGCAGGTACGGGCCCAGCTCGAGGCCGAGTTGGCCGAGCTTGGCCCGCAGGTGTTGCATGCCCGTTTGGCGCAAGCCGATCCTGACGCTGCTGCGGCGATTCTGTCCAGGAACGGGCGCCGGATCGTCCGGGCGCTGGAGGTGATCACCCTGACCGGCCGGCCGTTCACGGCAGTCATGCCGACGCACGAGTCGATCTATGACGTCGTGCAGATCGGTGTCGATCCGGCTCCGGAGGAACTGGACCAGCGGATCGACCAACGCGTCGACCTGATGTTCGCTCAGGGGCTGGTAGGAGAGGTGCGATCGCTGCTCGACGCCGGTCTGCGCGACGGGCCGACGGCAAGCCGTGCGCTGGGATACTCGCAGGTGCTGCGGATGTTCGATGGGCATATCGACCAGGACCAGGCCCGCGGCCTGATGGCCCAGGCGACCCGGCGGTTGGCGCGGCGGCAGCGCTCGTGGTTCTACCGCGACCCCAGGGTGCACTGGTTGCCGGCGCCCGACCCGAAAGCCGCGCTGCACGAGGTTCGATCCGCACGGAACACCGGTGGACGTCCACCCTAGTGGGACAGTCGTGGTGCGCCGTCGTCGGCGGTGTTGGCGGTCGCGTGCCCGGGCATTCTCGGGTGATATGACCTATCCTCGGACGATATGATGACAGCAACTCGGGCGATATGACAACAGGCAACCAGACGCCGACAACACGTTCGCCGTTCACCGAAACGACGGGGCCGGGCCGGCATGCATCCTTCGCCGAGCTGGCGGCGACCGGTCCGGTACAACGGATCACCCTGTTCACTGGGGTTCCGGCTTGGTTGGTCACCGGGTACGCCGAAGCACGCGAGCTGTTGTCGCACCCCGATGTCATCAAGGCGGCGCCCGGTACGCGGCCAGTCAGTTCGCACAACGAGGCCCTTCCCGCCCATGTCGCCGCCGCCATGGACCAGCACATGTTGAGCACGAGTCCGCCGGACCATACTCGGCTTCGGCGCCTGGTATCAGCGGCGTTCACGCGCCGGCGGATGGACGTGCTCGAACCCCGCATCCAGGAGATCGCCGATGGGCTGCTCGACGGCCTCGCCGCAGCCGACGGCGGGCAGGTCGACCTGGTAGCTGGGTACGGCTACCCCCTGCCGATGACCGTGATCACCGAGCTGCTGGGTGTGCCGCACCGGCGGCGGGACGACTTCCGGCGGTGGTCGGGGATCGTCGTGAACGCGTCGGTGTACCCGGCCGAGACGTTCATCGAGGCTGCGACGGAGATGGTCAGTTACATCCGTGAGCTGATTGCCCAGAAGCGCGCCGCCCCCTCCGACGACCTGCTCTCCGACTTGATCGCAGTGCGCGACGGCGGTGACCGATTGTCCGAGGACGAGCTCAGCTCGATGGTGTTCCTCCTGCTCATCGCCGGTCACGAGACCACCGTGAACCTCATCTGCGGCGGGATGCTCGCGCTGCTCACCCACCCTGACCAGATGCACCTGCTGCGTGCCGAACCCGAGCGGCTCCCGGCCGCTGTTGAGGAACTGCTCCGGTTCGACGGGCCGCTGCAGGTGGCCACCCCATCTGTCACCGCGGCACCGGTGCGGATCGGCGACGTCACGATCCCGGCGGGTGAGGTGGTGTTGCCCGCGCTGCTGGCCGCCAACCGAGACCCCGGCCGGTTCGACGAGCCGGACCGGCTCGACATCACCCGCACTGCCGCCTCACACCTGGCGTTCGGCCACGGCATCCACCACTGCCTCGGGGCGCCGCTCGCCCGGTTGGAGGGCCGGATCGCCATCGGCTCGTTGATCAAACGGTTCCCGCACCTGCGCCTCGCCGACCCAGCCACTGAGCCCCACCGCGGTCCGGGGTTGCTGATGAACGGACTGACCAAACTGCCCGTCGTGGTGGACATACCTCCTACCGGGTGAGACGGCGGAACCGGCCCGCGAGCACCGGCTCACCTTTCATGATCCAGGGAGGGTTGGACCGGCTCCAACCGGATCGATCTTCCCTGGATCATGAAAGGCGCCTACCTATCCCCACCCTCACGACAGCTCTGCGGTGCGTGCGGCACGGCAACGGCCCTCGCTCACGGCCAAGGCGCCGCTCAACTGGGGTGGGAAACTGGCCGACAGGGAGTAGGGCCCCGGTGCCCGTCGTCTGGAGGCCGAGCTGTGACCGCACGCGACCCGACGCCCGGTATCTCGGCGGGCGGGGAGTTGAACGATGCGGTGACTGGGGCGTTTTCCCGGGCGTTCTTCGAGGTCCGCCTGCGTGAAGAGGTGAACCGGGCCGGCCGGTCAGGGGCCGAATTCTCACTTTGCCTCTTCGACGTCGATCACTTCAAGAGCGTCAACGACGCCTTCGGCCATCTTCGCGGGGATCAGGTACTGCGGGACTTGGTGGAGCGGATCAACAGTTTACTGCGTGGTTCGGACGCGGTGTTTCGCTTCGGCGGCGACGAGTTCGTGCTGCTGTTGCCCGACGCGGGGCGGGTCCAGGCAGCGGAAGTGGCCCTGCGCGTAGTGGAGGGAGTGGGCCGGGCCACCTTCGCCGGTGATCCTCCGTTGCGGGTGGGCGTCAGCCTGGGCGTGGCGTGCTTCCCTGCCGATGCCAGCGACGGGGCTGGGCTGGTGGCGGTGGCCGATCGGCGCAGCTATCTGGCCAAGGGGCGAGGGCGGGGTTGCGTAGCCGTCGATGATGCGGTCAGCGGGGTGATGGCGGTGGAAGCGCGGCTCTTGGAGCGGGACGCCGCGACGATCGCCGTGCAGGCTTTTCTGGTGGGGTTGACCACAGAAGGCTCGGGCACCTTGCGGGTCGGCGGGGAGCGTGGCGGCGGGCAGAGCCGCTTCCTCGATGAGATTGCCAAGATCGCAGAGCTACGAGGCTTTGAGGTCCGGCTGGTGGGTGACCAGGACGCACCGGCAGGTCCGCTCGACACCCCGACCGTCCTGCGGCGACAGATCGATCCCGAGTCGAAGCAGAGTCCCGCTCCCGGCCTGCTGGTGATCGCAGACGGGGAAGGTGCCTGGCCGGCGGCGGTGCGACTGGCCCGGGAACTGCTGAGCACAGCCTCGATGGTCGGGCTGGTGCTGGCCGGGCCGGGCCGGATGGTGGGCTCGGGCGGCGCCGAGCTGCCGGTGCGCGCCGTCGTCGAGTTGGCGCCCTGGTCGGCCGCAGCGGTCCGGATCTGGCTGCGTACCCGGTTGCGCGGCGAGCCCAGCGCGGAGCTGGTCGACTTCGTCTTCGACCGCAGCGGTGGGCTGCCGGCGCGGGCCGAACGCACCCTGAGCCGGCTCATCGACGGCGACGCCCTGGAACGGACCGAGAGGGCCGGATGGACGCTGATCCCGCCGGCTGCGATCCCCCAGCGCGCGGGGCGATCGGTGCCGTTGCCGTTGACCGAGCTGGTCGGCCGCGGCCGGGAGATCGACCAGATCATCGGGCTGCTCGCAGCCGAACGCCTCGTCACCCTGACTGGCGTGGGCGGAATCGGCAAGACTCGCCTCGCGCTGGCGGTGGCCAGCGCGGTACAGGACCGCTTCGATGGCGGCGCGGTGTTCGTGCCGTTAGCCGAGACCACCACCACCGGGCACGTCGACTCCGCCGTAGCCGAAGCGCTCGGCGTGGCCCAGATCGCCGACCGTCCACTCGCCCAAACGATCGCCGAGCACCTGAGCTCCGAGCAGCTGCTGCTCGTACTTGACAATTTCGAACAGGTTCACGCCGCGAGCGCGCAGGTCGCGGCCTGGCTGGCCGCCGCACCCGGCCTCTCCGTGCTGGTCACCAGCCGGGAACGACTACGGCTCTCGGCCGAGCGGGTCTATGCCGTGCCCGGGCTCACCCTGCCCGAGCTCGCCACGCTGCCCCATGACGCGAACGCCATCGGGCTGGCCGTGGCCCGGTCCTCGGCGCTGGATCTGCTCACCACCCGGGCACAGCGGATCGCCTACAACTTCACCCTGACCGTGGAAGATCTGCACGCGGCAGCCGAGCTCTGCCACCGCCTCGACGGGATCCCGCTGGCCATTGAGCTCGCGGCCGCCCACCTCGACACCATGTCACCACGGGAGTTGCTGTCCCGGCTGGCCGAGCGCCTTGACCTGCTTGCCGAGGGCCCGGTCGACGTCCCGGCCCGCCAACAAACACTGCGCGGCGCCATCGACTGGAGCTACGAACTGCTCAGCGGCAGTGACCGCGGACTCTTCGCCGCGCTCGGTGTGTTCGCCGGTGGCTGCCGTGCCGACGCTGTCCAGGCGGTCTATCCAGCTCCCCGGCTCGCCGATCGACTGACCGGCCTGGTCGACAAGAATCTGCTACAGGTCCAAGCCGATCCCGACGGCAGCCACCGCTTCGTCATGCTGGAAACCATCCACGCCTACGCCGCCGAGCAGCTCGCAGCCGGTCTCTCCGCCGACGCCATACATGCTCGCCATGCCGCCTATTGCGCGACCGTCGCTGACCAGGTCGGCACCTCCCTCGTCGGCCCTGAGCCGTCCGCGACGCTGGACCTCATCGCCAAAGAGCAGCACAACATGCGGGCCGCGCTCGCCTGGACACTGGACAATGACGGGTGCGAGGTGGCGGCCCGGATCAGCATCGGCATCTGGCGCTTCTGGGCGAACTGTGGCCACGCCAGTGAAGGACGCGAATGGATCAGCCGCATCCTCGACAAGCAAAGTCCGCTGCCGGCTGCGGTGCTCGCGAACCTGTTGTACATCGCCGGGTCGACAGCCAGCAGGCAAGGCGACGTCCGAACCGCTGAGCCCTTTCTGGAGCGGAGCTTGGCCTGCGCGCGGGTCAGCGACGAGCGCCGTGTCATGGTGCAGGCGCTGCGCATGCTCGGCGAGATCCGTACGATGACCGGCGACTACGAGCAGGCTCGCCGATTGCACGAGGAGAGCCTGGCACTTGCTCGCGCCGAGTCCGACCAGCTGGGGATTGCCAGCGCGCTCGGCGATCTCGGCGACATCGCCATCCGGGTCGGTGACCTGGACCAGGCCCAGGCGCTCGTCTGCGAAAGCCTCCATCTCTTGCGCGCGATCGGTCACACGATTGCCGCGTTGTCCTGCATGCTGAGCCTAGGCGAGGTACTCCTGTGCCAGGCAGACTCGGCCGGGGCGCGCCGGCTCTTCGAGGAGGGCTTGGTGCTGGGCCGGGAGCTGGGCGACATCTCCAGCGAGGCCTGGGCTCTGCACCACCTCGCTGTGGTGGCCGATCTCGATGGCGACCACTCGGCAGCGACCCGGTTGTTTACCGGTGCTTTGTCGCTCCGGCACCAGACTCTGGAGCGGCCGACCATCCCCGACTCGCTGGAGGGCTTGGCTGGCGTCACGATCGCACGCGACCCATCGTTCGCGGCCCGGCTGTTCGGTGCGGCCGAGGGGCTCCGCGACCGGCACGAGCTACCCAGACCACCGGTATGGCAAGACCGATGGGACGCGCACATGACGCAGCTGGGCGACGCGCTCGACGACGCGGCCCGGATTGCGGCCTGGGCGGCCGGCCGAGAGGCGTCCCTCGACGATGTCGTCGCGGCAGCCCTCGAACTGGGCTGAGGTTCCGGGTGATGGACTGGTTGCTGTGTCCCGACGGCGATGAGGTTGAGCACCTGGCCGTGCGCAGCCGGGGAGATCGCGTGGACCATCTCTTCCTGTTCGGCGCCCTTGATTGAGATAGCCCGCGCGCCGGACCGCGCCATCCAAGAGAAGGCGCCCGGGGAGGGCCGTCCGGATCCGTATGCTCTTCGCGCTGGGCTCGTGAAGAAATGCGGCGGTCAAGGTCGACGCGCCGGCGGCGGAATGGTCAGTCGTCGCTGAGAGCGCGTGTGTGCTTGAGCGCCGCTGTCGCCGCCGACAACTCACGCCGCCCCAGCCCGCACGAGGTCGACACGTCGACTTCGCGGCCGACCAGGCGCTCGATTAGGGCCAGCAGCTCTCGTTGCTGGCCGAGGTCCTGATCTTCGTGAATAAATCCAGCCACAAAGCGCGTCGTCGATGGCAGACGAAGGCTGGACAACGGCGCATACCAAGCCGGATCCGTACGCGGGACCTTTTCCGCAGCAGCGAACGGCGCGTGCACGAATTCAAGCGGTCGTCCGGCCGGCCAAGCCTTGGCAATCGCGTTGGCCAGCCGCACAACCGGCGTGGCGTCGGCCATCCTGCCCAAGGCCCGATGGTTCATGTCGCCCAGACACAGGTGTACTCCGAAGCGCGCACCCTCCGGCGCTTCGCGAGCGAGCCCGGCAACGCCACGTGCCAGGAGGCGCGCCACCAGCGCCTGTGACGGGCCGGGCGTCCGAGCGACGGCCACGAGCTCGGCCGGCAGCTCGAGCTGAAAGAGCACCTCGCGACCGCCCTGGGCAAAGATCTCGCGGATCTCACGGACGGTGGCCTCCCTGAACGGTCGCTGGTGCCCCAGCGGCCCGGCCGGCCCGAGCGTAAACAAGGACATGTCGAAGTCGCCCGGGAGCCCGACCTGAAAAGTGAGCTCCGGATCGCCGGCCTCCTCGCGGAGCTTGCGAAATGTGGGCCAGCTCTCCTCGAATGCGGCGATATGGCCGAAGTCGAGCGCCGCGCCGCGCAGTTCGCGCCCCCGACGCACCTTGAACACCGGGATCTTGTCAAAGTCCGACCAATCGCCATCCTTCTTCAGCTCGAGATCTGGATGGTCCCGAAAGCCCTCGATGATATGCAGAATCCGGTGGTAACGCTCCCCGGTCTCGCCATCGGGAAGGAACCGAAGGTGCGGCCCGACCTGGCTCAGTGCCAAGCGCATGGCGTCTTCGGCGTTGTCGGCCGGAATGCTTCCGACGAGGTGCGCCGATCTGGACACGCCATCCTCCCTTGTCTGGCGCAACGCCCGTGGCAGAGCGCCTGAGCGCGCGGATAACGTACACCCTGGTTGGCTCTAGTAGCGCCAGGGCTGGCCACCACCCTGGTATTCGGAGACGGGGATGGGTTCGGCGTCGGTGTCCATGCGGTCGGTGTACAGCTTGCCGTCGAGGTGATCGATTTCGTGTGCGACGAGACGCGCGAGGTCGTTGCCGAAGGCGGTTATGTGGCGCTGCCCGAGGGTGTCTTGGTGTTCGACGTGCAGAGTTGGGGGCCGCGGGACCATTCCGCGAACATCGAAGAAGCTCAGACAACCTTCGTACTGAGCGTCAGTCTCGGTGGACTCCTCGATGACGCGTGGGTTCAGAAGCGTGATCGTCTCGCCCTTGGCCGCGCGGATGATAGCGACGGCCCGGTCGATACCGATCTGTGGCGCGGCAAGCCCCATGCCTTTGGAGAAGGCGTGCAAGGCGGCGACTCTGTCCATCATTGACTGGAGTTGCGCGACGAGGCGGCGAACGTCCTTGGCTTCGCGCGGCAATTCGAAAGGGCGGGCGATCTCGCGCAATTGCGGATCATCGTCCTGGACGATGCCAATGGATGTCATCGTCTGGCTTGGCGTCAGGGTGGGCTACTCGCTCGGCTTCGTGTGAGTTGGATCCGGCCCGGAACTTCCATTCCAGCCGAAATCTCGCGTGCAAGGGTGGCTCGCTGGTGGACCAGGAGTACACGGAACGATCGTGGCCCGGCGCGCGGCGAATGGCTGTTCGTAGCGGTAGGCCCAAGGATTTCTTCTGCCCGCTGCGCGAACTCCTTGGTCGGCCGCTCTTGTCCACACTCGATCTTCGACAGATAGCTCCGGTGGTAGCCCATCAGCGGTGCCAGCTTGGATTGAGAGAGTCCGCGAACATCGCGCCAAATGCTTGACTCGCTGATGAACGCGTCCGCACCCCCGCCGATCACACCGCTCTCCTCTGGGTGAGTGTGAGTGAACTGTGAGTGACTCACGTTCACGCTGCCCTCAGCAGTACACCCTTTGATCTTCTGCTCTCCATGATGACCCGACGCTTAGATGTACCACGGATCCTGAATGGGGTCCGGGGCCCGATGGCAGGCAAGACGCCAGACCACGAAGGCGATAGGTCCGCGCCGCACTATGCCGCTGGCGCTGACCTTGACGAGCTAAGCGGCATCGACACCCGCTCCGGACGCCGTGCCATAACCGTCGGGCAAATCTGTTCGTGTAGCCCGCGCCGGTGCCCTTTGGGGCGCGCGACCTTCATCGTCGGTGGCAGCCGCCTCGCGGGAAGTCTGTTCGTCGTTCGTTCCTGTGGAAAGACGGCCAGACCTGCGTCATGATCCAGCGATGAAGACGAATCTGCTCTCTGCCGGCATCGGTGCTGCGCTAGTGGCAACCACCGTGTTGCTCGTCCCGACGAGCGCTACGGCCGTGGCCCCGCAGGCAGCGAAGGTGCCGGTCGCCATTGGTACGGGCGGAGCCGTGTCGACGGTCGACCCAGCCGCGACTGCGGTGGGCCTGCGGGTTCTCAGGAACGGTGGTAACGCCGTCGACGCCGCCGTTGCCGCTGCAGCGGTGCTGGGCGTTACCGAGCCGTACTCCGCAGGCATCGGCGGTGGTGGCTTCTTCGTCTACTACGACGCGGGAACGCAGCGAGTGCACACCATCGACGGCCGCGAGACGGCGCCGCGCGCCTTCACGGAGACCACCCTCCAGGAGAACGGCGCGCCAACTCCCCTTCGCCGAGGCGGTGACCAGTGGCCTGTCCAACGGTGTGCCAGGGACGGTCGCTACGTGGTCGTCCGCGCTGAGCCAGTGGGGCACACTCTCGCTCACTGAGGCATTGCTGCCGGCCCGCCGGGTCGCCAGCAACGGATTCGTCGTCGACCAGACGTTCTACGATCAGACGGCGAGCAATGCTGACCGGTTCAAGGACTTCCCGGCGACCAAGGCGTTGTTCCTCCCCAACGGCGCGCCGCCGGCGGTCGGCTCGGTCTTGCGCAATCCCGACCTCGCCGATACCTACCGGATACTCGCCCAGCAAGGCACCGGCGCGATGTACGGCGGGGAGATCGGCCGCGACATCAGGGACACCACGCGGAATCCGCCGGTCGACCCAGCGGCGACCCGCACTGTCCGCCCCGGTCTCATGACGCTGGCTGACCTGCGGGCTTACCGGGCGCCCAACCGCGCGCCCACGCGCGTCGTCTACCGGGGACTCGGCGTCTACGGGATGGCTCCACCGTCCTCGGGCGGATCGACTGTGGGTGAGGCGCTGAACATCCTGGAGAACTTCAAGCTTCGGGGCATGACCGACGTGCAGTTCTATCACCATTTCCTCGAGTCCACCCGCCATGCCTTTGCCGACCGAAACCGCTATGTCGGCGACCCGGCCTACGCAAAGGTGCCGCTCAAGGAACTGCTCAGCGATGGCTTTGCCCGTGAGCGAGCGTGCCTGATCGATCCAGCGCACGCGGCCACCAGTCCGGTTGCACCAGGAAGCCCTGACGGTTCGTACGACGCCTGCACGATTCAGGGAACTCCGCGTCCAGAGGGCAACGAAGGGAAGAGCACGACCAACCTCACCGTGGCTGACAAGTGGGGCAACGTCGTCGAGTACACGCTGACGATCGAGCAGACCGGCGGAAGCGGGATCACCGTTCCTGGGCGCGGGTTCCTGCTCAACAACGAGTTGACCGACTTCAACTTCGGCCCGCCGCCGCCCGGCACTGTCGACCCGAACCTCCCGGCTGCAGGCAAGCGCCCGCGGTCGAGCATGTCGCCGACCATCGTGTTGCGGAACGGCAAGCCATTCCTCGCCGTGGGCTCGCCGGGTGGAGCCACGATCATCACGACCGTGTTGCAGATCTTGATCGAGCGGCTGGACCGTGGGCGCACCTTGCCGAAGGCCATCGCCGCTCCACGCGCCTCCCAGCGCAACGCCTCGACCACGCAGGCCGAGCGGGCATTCATCGACTCCTACGGCACCGCGCTGCAGGCACTTGGCCACTCCTTCGCGCTGCCAGCGCCGCCGGGCGAACTCGGCGCGGCAACCGGCATCGAGTTCCTCAAGGACGGCGGGCTCCTGGCGGTGGCCGAGCCTTCTCGCCGGGGCGGCGGTGCGGCCGGAGTCGTCGATCCCGGCTAGCGTCAGGAGTTGTGCTGCGCTTTGCCAAGGGCCACGGGACCGAGAACGACTTCGTCCTGCTGCCCGACCCTGAGGGCGGCATCGAGTTCACGCCCGCTCTGGTCCGGGCTCTTTGCGACCGGCGGGCCGGCGTGGGCGCCGACGGCGTGCTGCGGGTCGTACCCACTGCCCGCATGCCGGCTGCCGAGCCGGGGGCTGCAGCCGGGTGGTTCATGGACTACCGCAACGCCGACGGGTCGATTGCCGAAATGTGCGGCAACGGGATCCGGGTCTACGCCCGCTACCTGGTCGACTCGGGCCTTGCCGAGCCCGGTGTTTTAACGCTGGCCACCCGCGACGGCGGCAAGCGGGTACACCTGTCCGCGACCGGCGACGTCACCGTCGAGATGGGATCGGGCACGGTGCTGGGTACGTCGACCGCGGTCATCGGTGGTCGGACCTGCACCGGCACCCACGTCGACATGGGCAACCCCCATCTGGTCTGCGCTATCGACGGCGACCTGCAGTCGTGGGACCTGTCGCGGCCACCGGTCATCGATAGCGCGGCCTTTCCCGAGGGCGTCAACGTCGAGATCGTCGCGAGCCGTGGTGAGCGCCATGTTGCGATGCGGGTGCATGAGCGGGGAGTAGGCGAGACGCGATCGTGCGGCACCGGCGCATGTGCGGTTGCGATAGCCGTGTCACGGCTCGGCCCGCAGGCCGGCACGACGTGGACTGTCGATGTCCCCGGCGGCCGGCTGACCGTCGATCTCGGTGGTGAGTCAGTGCGGCTGACCGGGCCGGCCGTGATCGTCGCCACCGGTGAACTCGACGAGCTGAGTCTCGTCAAGACGGCCACTGCGGCGCCACCCACAGCATCTATTGAGGATACTCGAAACGTCACTTAAACTACGATAACTGCCGTATCCGGCGATCCGGATAATGCTTCGGCTTTCACCCCTCGGAGGCTTGAATGACAGTTCAGTACTCCAGACGTGCCTTCCTCGCCGCGGTTATCGCCGTCGTCGGGCTGCTTGGCACGGCGCCCACGGCGCAGGCAGCACCGATGGCGCAGGCTTCACCTGAAGCCGCCGCCGCAACGGCGGCAGGACTCGGATCCCGTACGGCTGGCAGCTACCTCGACCAGGCCACCGGCCGCATGGTGATCACCGTGACCGACCAGGCCGCGGCGCGTACTGTCCGGACTGCCGGAGCAGTGCCCAAGATGGTTCGCTACAGCGGCGCACAGTTGGCCGGCATGACCGCGAAGCTCGATAGGGGCGCGCGCATCGTCGGCACGGCGTGGGCCGTTGACCCGGTCTCCAACCAGGTGGTCGTCTCGGCCGACAGCACCGTCACCGGCGCCAAGTTGGCGCGGCTGACGGCGGCGACGAAGCAATTCGGCGCAGCGGTGCGGTTAGAGCGGGAGGCCGGCACCTTCAGCCTACGCATCCAGGGTGGTGACGCGATCTACGCGGGCGGCGGGGGTCGGTGCTCACTCGGGTTCAACGTCCTCATCGGGTCGACGCGCTACCTGCTCACCGCTGGTCACTGCACCAACATTGCCGGCACGTGGTACACCAACTCGAGCCAGACCACGGTGATCGGCAACCGGACCGGAACCAGCTTCCCGGGCAACGACTACGGCATCGTCAGGTACACCAACTCCAGCCTGTCCAACCCAGGACGGGTCAACCTCTACAACGGCAGCTACCAGGACATCACGACCTCTGGTAGCGCCTTCGTCGGCCAGTCGGTCCAGCGCAGCGGCAGCACGACCCGCGTGCGCAGCGGGAGCGTGACCGCACTCAACTCCACCGTGAATTACGCCGAGGGCACTGTCACCGGCCTGATCAGGACGAATGTGTGTGCTGAGGGCGGAGACAGCGGCGGCTCACTGTTCGCCGGCACCACCGCCCTCGGGCTGACCTCCGGCGGCAGCGGCAACTGCACCTTCGGCGGGACCACGTACTTCCAGCCGGTCACCGAAGCACTTAGCGAATACGGCGCCCGGGTCTACTAGGCAAATTACGCCTCGGTTGTGGCGGCCGCTTTCACGGCGGCCGCCACGGCGGGGGCAACCGTGGGATCGAACACGCTCGGCACGATGAAGCTGGCGTTGAGTTGCTGCCCGTCGACGACATCGGCGATGGCCCGCGCGGCGGCCAGTGACATGGCAGCGGTGAAGGCCCTGGCATGGGCATCGAGCAGGCCACGGAAGATGCCCGGAAAAGCCAGCACGTTGTTGATCTGATTCGGCTCGTCACTGCGGCCCGTGGCAACCACGGCGGCGTGCTCCCGAGCCGCCCGCGGGTCGACCTCGGGGTCGGGGTTGGCCAGGGCGAAGACGATCGCGCCGGCGGACATGGTGGCGATGTCCGCGCCGGTGAGCAGGTTCGGCGCACTCACCCCGATGAACACGTCGGCACCGGCCAGCGCGGTGCGCAGATCACCGATCTGGGCTTTCCGGTTGGTGTTGTGTGCCAGCCAGCGCATCGACGAGTCCAGTCCCTCGACCGCGGGATGCAGGACACCCATCCGGTCGCACGCGATGACATCGCCCACGCCCTGCGCCAGGAGCAGCTTGATGATCGCCGTACCGGCCGCGCCCGCCCCCGAGACGACGATCCGGACCTGATCGAGCGACTTGCCGACCACCCGCAACGCGTTGGTCAGCGCGGCCAGGACCACAACGGCGGTGCCGTGCTGGTCGTCGTGGAACACCGGAATGTCGAGCAGATCGGTCAGCCGGCGTTCGACCTCGAAACATCGCGGAGCCGAGATGTCTTCGAGATTGATCCCCCCGTAGGCCGGCGCGATACAGCGCACGACCTCGACGATCGTGTCGGTGTCTTGACTGTCGATCACAACCGGCCAGGCATCGACGCCGGCGAAGCGCTTGAACAGCGCTGCCTTGCCCTCCATCACCGGCAACGCGGCAGCCGGCCCCAGGTTGCCCAGCCCGAGGACGGCAGACCCGTCGGTGACCACGGCCACCGTGTTGCGCTTGATGGTCAGCCGCCGCGCGTCCTCGGGATTGGCGGCGATGGCGAGGCAGACCCGCGCGACACCCGGGGTGTAGGCGCGTGACAACTCGTCGCGGTTGCGTAGCGACACTTTGGCGGTCACCTCGATCTTGCCGCCGAGGTGCAACAGGAAGGTCCGGTCGCTGATCTTGCGTACGTCGACCCCGTCGAGGGCGCTCAGCGCTGCGGCGACGCGCTCGGCGTGGCCCCCGTCAGCGGTGTCGGCCGTGATGTCGATGACGATGCGGTCGGTATGTGACTCCACCACGTCGAGCGCCGTCACTACCGCGCCGGCCGCCCCGACGGCCGTGGTGAGTAGCCCGACCGCGTTCGGATCGGGTCGGGCTGACACTCGTACGGTGATGGAGTAGCCGGCGCTGGGCGGCGGGGTCATGCCAATCGCCGGCTCGGACACCGCGTCATCGTCCCACCACCCTGCCCCGGCCGTACCCGCGCAGTCGATCTGTCCCCTCGGCTGCCTCCCTGGCGCCGATCAAGGAGAAATGGCCGCTGGTGAAGATCAACTGGCGACCATTACTCCTTGATCGAGGCTGTCGCGCAAACGCGACCCGCAAAGAGGATCATGGCGTTCGCCTCGGGCAAAACGGGCAGAACACCCGCGTACGCAAGGCAAACGTCATGATCGCGCCCCGTCGGCGGATCTTTGTGCGACAGGCTCGATCGCCGGTGCAAGCAGCGGAATCCCTCGGATGGAGGCATCCAGGATCTCCGCAGTGTGCCGCAGGTCCATGTGCTCGCCTACCTCGGCGAGGGCCGCAGCCACTTGCATCAGGCAGCCGGGGTTGGCGGTGACGAGCAGTGCGGCGCGCGTTGCGCGGATGTTGTCCGCCTTGCGCCGGCCGAGGTCGGCCGCGGCTGCGGGTTGCAACAGGTTGTAGACCCCGGCCGAGCCGCAGCACAGCTCCGCTTCGGCAATCTCGCGCAGCTGCAGCCCGGGAATCTCTCGCAGGAGTTGCCGCGGCTGCGCCCGGATGCCCTGAGCATGGGCTAGGTGACAGGCATCGTGATACGCCACCGTGACCGGCAGCGGATGCCGCTTCGCCCGCGGCCCGAGCTCCACCAGGTATTCGGCGAGGTCACGCACCTTGGTCTCGAAGGCACGGGCGCGCTCGGCGTACGCAGGATCGTCGCGCAGCAAGTGTGCGTACTCCTTCATGGTCGAGCCGCACCCTGCCGCGTTGACGACGACGGCGTCCACGCCCGCTGCCTCGAAGGTGTCGATCAGCTTGCGCGCGAAGCCGATCGCTTCACTCTCGCGTCCGTTGTGGACTGACAGTGCGCCGCAACAGCCCTGGCGGCGCGGAACGACGACGTCGCAGCCTTCCGCCGCCAGGATCCGTGCCGTCGCGGCGTTGACCTGCGGGAAGAACACGCTCTGCACGCACCCGGTGAGCATCCCGACGACCGCGCGACGCTGGCCCTGGGCGGGGAGTCGTTCGGGCAGGCGGGGGAGTGCTTGCAGGGGCGGCGCGATGGATTCCATGGCGCGCAGGCTGGCGGGCAGGCGTTCTAGCAGCCCGCTGCGTCGTATCAACCGTTGCGCTCCGGAGCGCTGATAGAGACGTAACGGGGCACGAACGACCCGCAACCGCTTGGGGTACGGAAAAAGCGCGAAGATCGCTGTGCGGAGCGCCCGTTGGCTCCGGCTGCGGGGATGCCGGCGCTCCACTTGAGAGCGGGTCGCCTCGATGAGTTTGTCGTACTGCACTCCTGACGGGCAGGCCGTGACGCAGGCCATGCAGCCGAGGCAGGCGTCGAAGTGACCGACCATCGACTCGCTCAAAGGCTCGCCCTCAAGGCCTTGCTGCATCAGGTGGATCCGGCCGCGCGGGGAATCCATCTCCTCACCCCATAGGGCGTAGGTCGGGCAGGTCGGCAGGCAGAAACCGCAGTGCACGCAGTCGTCGACCAGCTCCGGGTCGGGCGGGTGCAGCGCGTCGAACGCGCCGTGCTCGCCACTGCCCGGATCGTCAGGGAGCGGGCCGGTCATCTGCGGTCGCGACTCATTGCCCGTCATCTCAAATACCTCCCACGAACCGGCCGGGGGACAGGCGGTGCCCCGGGTCGAACTGGTCCTTGAGCCGGCGCATGAGAGCCAGGCCGGGCACCGGTCCCCACATGTCGACCACGGCTCTGATCGCCAGCGGCGCCCGCAGCACTACGGCCCCCCCGCCGGCAGCGGCGCAGGCGGAGCGCAACGCTGTGATCAACTGGTGCACCGACTCCGGTGCCGCGTCATCAGCCAGCCCGGCGTAGAGCACGCCCACTCCGGCTGAACCGCGCACCCGCACGTCAAGGGCGGTGGCAGCGGCGGCCTCGCGAACTGCGATCAGGATTCG
>Ga0136617_10000686_pt1 | contig 29004 bp, 34 predicted proteins | sample AntDrymUQ3222106_2_FD_129672 | JGI IMG/M metagenome (GOLD analysis project Ga0136617, IMG submission 129672) | Polar desert sand microbial communities from Dry Valleys, Antarctica - metaG UQ322 (21.06) | ecosystem: Environmental > Terrestrial > Soil > Desert | place: Antarctica: Dry Valley... | reverse complement strand
GCCGGCGCTTTCTGCTCAGGAGCCGGCCTCACTTATGTGAAGCCAGCGGCGCCTTCCTCTTGCACACGGTGGACATGGAAGTAGGCCACTGGACGTACTCCCTCGGTCACCACCACGACGCTTCCCCGCTTGACCAATTGGTCCCCGTCATTGGCCACTAACAGCCATCGACCCTCGGCAGGAGACCGCCACTGGCCGGCAGCGAAACCACGAAGCACAAACGACGCAAGGCCGAATTCCGCGGTCTGCGGTGGCACGAAGGCGGTGGTCGCGTAGTCATAGTCGGCCGACGGCACGGGCGGCCCGCTGTCCCGGCCACCCTGCTCCGCGGTCAACCAAACGACATCTCCCTCGAACGGGAAGGGCATGTCGAGCTTCACCACACTTAGATCATTCCCTACCCCAACGACAAGTCGCTTCAGCCACTCAGTCCCAACGGCCGGCACGCACACCGTGCCGAAGCGCGTCGCATAGGCCATCCCAGCCGCATCCGCCGTAGCTAGCGAGATGACAGTGCAGCCGCGAAGTACGGGCCGCCCGCGAGGAACCGGATCTCGCCAGTCGCCTGACCCGAGTCGCTCACAACGACCGCTGGTAGCTGCTGAACGCCCGTGTGGCCAGCCAGGCCATCACCGCTGCGAGCGCGAGGAGAGCGCCCAGCCGTGGCCACACCGCGCTCCAGTCCGTACTCGCCGACAGCGACTGCCGCGATGCGACCACCGCCCAGTCCACTGGGTTGTAGCGGGCAACCTGGGCCACCCACCCCGGGGACAGGCTGGTGTCCATGATCGCCGAGGAGAGAAACTGCAGCGGCAGCACGATGAATTGGCTGATGCCGATAAGGGCCTCCTGCTGGCGCACCAGCAGGGCGAGCGCATTCGACAACGAGGCGATGATCACCGAGATCAACACCGCGGACAGCACAGTGATGCCGATCCCGATCGGCCCTCCTGGGAACCGGGCCCCAGCCAGCAGGGCGATCCCGAAGACAACCAGCGTCTGCAGGATGGTCGTGAGCCCCTGGTATGCCAGCGTGCCGATCATCATCGCGCCGCGGCGCACCGGTGAGGCCAGCAGCCGGTCCATGACGCCACGGTTCATGTCCTCGATGTAGACCGTCCCCGCCCAGCCGCTGGAGAACAGTGCGGTCATGACGATGACGCCCGGCGTGATGAACTCCAGGTACGACCCGGAGCCCGAGCTGAAACCGGGGATCTCGACGACCGAGCGGAACAGCTCACCGAACAGCAGCAGCCAGATGATCGGCTGGATCAAGGTGGCCGCGGCGAACGCCGGCTGGCGCCACAGGGTCCGCAGCGAGCGGGTCGCGAGATAGACCGAGTGCCCCACCAACCCGCCGCGCCCGCGCATCGGCTGGTCCACCGCCGAGACGTGCGTGCTCATGCTGCGGCCTCGAAGCTGCGGCCCGCGTAGCGCAGGTAGACGTCATCGAGCGACGGCCGCGCGACCGTCACCGAGGCCACCGCTATCCCCGCGTCCTCGAGTGCGGCCAGCACGGCTGGCACCGCCCGAGCCCCGCTTTCGGCGCGGGCGCGCAGTCTCGTACCGTCCGAAGCGATGTCGTGCAGCCCCATCAGGCGCGCCAGCAGCCCCTGTGCCTTCAGGGCCCCGTCCGCCGAGGCGAGCTCGACATGGACGGTGTCACCGTGCATCTCGCTCTTGAGCTCCTCGGGTGTGCCCTCCACGACGATGCGTCCGTGATCGACGATGGCCAGCCGGTCGGCGAGGCGTTCGGCCTCTTCCAGGTAGTGCGTCAGCAGCAGGACGGTCACCTGCTCGTCGGCAGCCAGCCGACCGATCTCGGCCCACATCTCGGCGCGCGCTTCGGGATCAAGCCCGGTTGTCGGCTCGTCGAGGAACAGCACCCGCGGGCGGTGCACCAGACCGATGGCAACGTCCAGCTTGCGAGCCATGCCGCCGGAGTAGGTCTTGGCCAGCCGGTCAGCAGCGTCATCGAGTGCAAAGCGGGACAGCAGCTCTTGGGCCCGGGCGCGTGCCGACGCGCGTGACATGCCCTGGATCCGTCCGGCCAGTACGAGGTTCTCCCGCGCTGTCGCCATCGGGTCGCTAGACGCCTTCTGCGACACGAGCCCGATGACCCGCCGTACGGCATCCGGGTCGCGCAACACGTCGATGCCGACGACGGAAGCCCGACCTGAATCGGGCCGCGAGAGGCTGCTGAGAATCTTGGCGGTAGTGGACTTGCCGGCGCCGTTCGGGCCCAGCAGCGCGAAGACGCTGCCTGCCGCGACGGCGACTGAGAGGCCGTTCAGGGCGCGGATCGGCGGCGTGCCGCGTGCGGCCCGGTAGGTCTTGACGAGATCGACGGCCGACACCGCGATCGAGGATGACTCAGACATGGGACTCCTTCGGTGGTGAGGAGTCGAGACCGCAGCGCCTATCGTGTGAGTGCGCCTCGGGACGGACCGCCTGCGGTCTCGGCTCGGGTGTAAGGCCCCTGGCCCGGTGTTTGCCGCACCGGCCAGGGGTTCTGCTACTTCTTCGGATCGGGCTCCAGTGCGCGGCCCTCCTCCCCGACATAGCTCACCGGGTCGCCCAGAATCTCCTCGAACGACAGGCCCTCGGCCCGCAGTTCGTGGATGCGCCGCCACACCTTCGTGCCACTGAAAGCGCTGGAGCGAATGTCCTTGGCCAGGGTGCCCACGAAGTCGAGCTCGGCGTTGAGCATGCTGCGGCGGTACAGGCTTTCGACAAGGAACAGGTCAGGCAATGCGGCAAACGCGAGCGCGGCGTCGATCGCGCGTAGCTCGATGCGCAGCTTCTCCGCCCGGTCGTCGAGCAGCCGCGCGACCTCGTCCGGCGCAAGCCCCGGCATCAGGGACAACCCGGCCTCAAGCGAGGTGAAGTCCCGTACGGGCGTGGAGAGCAGTTCGGCAAGCCAATCCTCGAATTCGGTGACGCCGGCAGTCGTGATCTCGTACACGGTCCGCTCGGGACGGCGGCCCTCGCGCGACGTCTCTCGGCTGGCTATCAGACCGTGCTTCTGCAGCGACTCGACCACGGCATACAGCGACCCGTAGTTGAGCTTGATGCTGTGCTCCTTGCCACGACTGCGCAGCGTGGTCGAGATTTCGTACGGGTGCATGGGCCGCTCCATGAGACAGCCGAGTGCGGCAAGGGCTAACGGGTTGGACACCCTTCGACGGGTCACGACATCCTCTCCACGGCATTTACTCTGAATGGAGTATTCGTATTGGATCACTCCATGTCAAGTGCTTGCGGTCAGCGATGCTGGCTGCCGGCCCGTCACGGTGATCGGCAAGAATGGGGTGCATGGGTATTACCGGACAGGGGCGGGTTGCCGTCGTCACGGGCGCGAGCGGCGGCATCGGGGAAGCTACCGCGCGCCGGCTCGCGGCCGAGGGCTTTCACGTCGTCGTGGCCGCCCGTCGGCGCGAGCGGCTCGACGCACTGGCCACCGAGATCGGCGGCATGGCGGTCACCCTCGATGTCCGTGATCCGGCCTCGGTGGCCGCGCTGGCCGCTGTCGTTCCCGTCTGCTCAGTGCTGATCAACAACGCCGGCGGCGCGCGCGGGCTCGAACCGGTGGCGGAGGCCGACGAGGAACACTGGCGCTGGATGTACGAGGTCAACGTGCTGGGCACGGTGCGGGTGACCAAGGCGTTGCTCCCAGCGCTGCTGGCCAGCGGTGACGGGCACATCGTCAACCTCGGCTCGGTCGCGGGGTACGAGGTGTACGACGGCGGCGCCGGCTACACGGCGGCCAAGCATGCGCAGAGCGCGGTGTCCCGCACGCTGCGGCTGGAGTTGCTCGGTCAGCCGATCCGAGTCACCGAGGTGTGCCCGGGTCTGGTCGAGACGGAGTTCTCGCTGATCCGGTTCGATGGCGACGAAGAGCGGGCTCGCAACGTGTACGCAGGACTGCAGCCGCTGACCGCCGACGACGTAGCCGACTGCATTGCCTGGGCGGTGACCCGGCCCTCATACGTCAACATCGACCGGATCGACGTCAAGCCGCTCGCTCAGGCCACCGCCACCCGCACCTCCCGCACACCCTGACACTCGCTCCTCCCATGATCCAGGGAAACGCGCCTACCGGTTTCGGTATGTGGGCTTCCCTGGATCACGGCAAAGTTGGGTAGAGCGAAACGGTACCTACAGCTCGGCGCCGAGCAGCACGGGCTCGGGGGTTAGCTCGACCCCGTAGGCAGTCCGGACGCCGTCGCGAATCTCCCTGGCCAGCGACAGCAGTTGCGCGGTCGTGCCGCCGCCGCGATTGGTCAGGGCCAGGGTGTGCTTCGTCGAAATCCCCACCTGACCATTCCCATAGCCCTTGGCGAACCCCGCCCGCTCGATCAACCAGGCAGCCGACGCCTTCACCTGACCATCGGCCATCGGCCAGTGCGGCGGCGTGGCCTTCGCGCGAGCAGCCAGCGCATCGAAGTCGCCCACCCCGAGCACGGGGTTGGTGAAGAACGACCCGACGCTGGCCGTGTCCGGATCGCCGGGATCGATCACCATCCCCTTGCGGCGGCGCAGGCTGAGCACCGCCGCGCGCGCGTCGTCGAGCGGCACCCGAGCGCCGATCTCCGTACCAAGCGCTTGGGCTAGTTCCGCATAGCGAATCGGGCGGCTGAGCCGCTCGGGGATGAGCGCGAAGGTCACATCGAGGACGACGTAGCGATCGACTCCCTTGAGCATGCTGTGCCGGTAGGTGAACCGGAGGTCCGGCGGCGTGAGCCGGACGACCTGGCGCTCCGCCCGGTCGTACGCGCCGACCGCAGTGATCGTCTCGGCGACCTCCTGGCCGTACGCACCGACGTTCTGGATCGGCGTGGCCCCCGTGGAGCCGGGGATCCCGGACAGGCACTCGAGGCCGGACAGGCCTTCGCTGACCGTGTGTGCCACCACGCCGTCCCATGGGGCGCCCGCTTGCACAAACAGCCTGACCACCCCGCTCCCGTCGCGCAGGGTCGATGCTTCCGAGGTACGGATGAGTACCACAGTCCCGGCGAAGCCCTCGTCCGGGACGACCACGTTGCTGCCGCCGCCCAGAACGAGAAGGGGCTCGGCCGCCGCGTCTGCGTCGGCAACCGCCTCGACCAGCTCGCGCGGCGAGCTGACAGTCAGCAACCGGCGCGCAGGGCCGCCCAGATGCAGGGTGGTCAACGGAGCCAGCGATACCTGTTGTTCCAGCAGCACGCTCGCCAATCTAGGCTGCGAGGTCATGGACCAGACGCAGGCCGGGTCGAAGGACTACTGGCTCGCGGCCGTACGCCGCGACGGCGCAGCGTTCCGCCTCGCGGTCAGTGAGCCCGACGCCGCAGCTCCCGTACCTTCGTGTCCGAAGTGGACAGTACGAGACCTGATCAGCCATCTGGGCCGCGTCTATGTCTACGTACGTGGGACAGTGGAGGGGGCCGGCACCCAGCCTTCGCGGCCGGACGGACCGACCGGCGACGACCTGCTGCCGTGGTTCGACGAGGTATTTGCGGCCCTGGTGAGCCGCCTCGACGCGACCGACCCCGAAACGCCGGCCTGGAACTGGTCGAAGCAGCCCAACGTCGCCGGCTTCTGGTCACGCCGGATGGCGCACGAGACGGCCGTGCACCGGTGGGACGCGCAGATGGTGACCGGCATGGGGCACCCGTTGGAGCCCGAGCTGGCCGCCGACGGAGTGAGCGAGGTGCTCGACACCCTTCTGCCGATGGGACGCGGGGTCAACTCGACTAGCCCGGCCGGGCTGGTGCGGCTCAGTGCCAGCGACGTCGGCCACACATGGCTGGTCCGGCTCCGCCCCGAGGGCGTGACGCTGCTCGACGAGGCCACGGTCTTCGATGACGCGGCAGAGGCGCAGACCGGAGTGGACGGCACGGCATCAGACTTGCTGCTCGCGCTGTGGGGCCGGCTCACGCCGGCGGCACTGACCGTAGCGGGCGATCCGGACCGATTCGCCGCACTCGTGACCAGCTAGTCGTGCTGTAGAGCTTGCCGAAAGGCGTCGTGCGCGTCGTCGCTGAACAGTACGAACCGCACCTCGTCGACGGTCGTGGGCGCGGCCTCGCGGACAGCAGTCACTGCCTGCTTGGCGGCATCGTCCATCGGCCAGCCGTAGATGCCGGCCGAGACCGCCGGGAAGGCGACAGTCCGCGCGCCCAACTCCACCGCGACCCTGAGCGACTCGCGATAGCAGGAGCGCAGTAGCCCCGAGCGGTCCTCCGCCTGCGCGTACACCGGCCCGACCGTGTGGATCACCCAGCGGGCCGGCAGGTTGCCGGCCGTCGTGGCGACGGCCTGCCCGGTCGGCAACCCCCGGCCGTAATGAGAGTCGCGCAGGCGTCGGCAGTCGGCCAGGATTGCCGGCCCGCCTCGGCGGTGGATCGCCCCATCGACCCCGCCACCGCCGAGCAGGGACGAGTTGGCGGCGTTCACGACAGCGTCGACCGCCTGCTCGGTAATGTCACCGCGCACCAGCGTGATCTCCATCCCGCTAGCGTTGCGCAAAGGAGCGATGTGGCCAAGAACAACCGGGTGCTCGATGCTTACCGCCGCGAGCTCGACCTCGACGAGTACACCCGGATCCGCCAGCTATACAAGAAGCACTCCATCGCCGAAGACGCCCGCGACCTGCCCGGGCTCCTGGCGACCCTGACCCCTGACTGTGTGTACGAGTTGCCGCAGACCGCGCACGCGTGGAAGGGCCACGACGGCGCTGCCCGCTTCTACGGAGAGCTCCTCGGTGCCTTTCCCGACATCGTCTTCGACCTGCGTAACATCGTCATCGGGCCGCAGGGGGTGTGGGAGGAGGCCGACGTCACGGGTACGTGGACGGCACCCTGGCTCGGCCGGCCGGCCAGTCGCGACCGGGTGGAGTTCGTCGTACAGATCTTCTTCCCCTGGGACCCCGCGGCCAAGCTGTTCCAGGGCGAGCGCGTCTTCGTCAACGACCCAGCGCTCCTCACCCACCCTCCTGCGCGCTGATCGAGCCTGTCGCGCAAACGCGACCAGCAAAGACGATCATGGCGTTCGCCTCGGACAAAACGGGCAGAACACCCGCGCACGGAAGGCAAACGTCATGATCGCGCCCCGTCGGCGGATCCTTGTGCGACAGGCTCGATCATGAAACTTTTGCAGGGCTGTACGGCGTGTCGGCCTGCAAAGTTTCATGATCAGCAAGCCAGGGTGGGGGTTATGTGCTTCAGCCCCGCGGCCGGGCTGTCGATAGGTGAAGGAAACCGCCGCCGGGAGGGCGCGTACGACCTGGCCCTCCATGAATGAACGGGAAAGTGCAATGCGCCGCACCACGACACTCGGCCTGCTGACTGCTTGCATCGCCGTCCTGCTGCCGATCTCCGTTCTCGCTGCCCCCGCGCAAGCGGCACAGCCCGCGCAGGCGGCGAACACGGCGGCGGAGGCGAATCTGCCCGGCGGCCGCAGTACGTATGTCGTCACCATGATGGGCGGCCAGAACACCAAGATGTACTCCAAGCTCGCGAAGTACCTGTTCGCGACAAACGGCACGGTGACGCAGCAGTACTGGTACTGGCGCCAGGACATGATCTCCGGCTACAGCAACGCCGCGAAGTGGAAGGTCGCGACCGGCTACACCACCACCGGCTGCCGGCGCGTCTGCTCGGTGCGCACCCCGCTGGGCTTCCAGCCTGGGGCGAGCGCCAAGTCCATCTCGGGCACCTGGAAGATCGATGCCTACGGCCACCTCTATGTGCGGTGGAGCGCGACGGCGTACGAGACGTACCGCATGAACTCCAGCCAAGCCGGCTTCACCGCCATCACGATCATGACCGGCCACAGCAGCGGGATGATCCAGAAGGGCTGGGGCATCGGTTCCAAGGCGAGCCCGAACACCGGCGTCTCCATGGCGGCGGTGCACGCCTCGGTGCAGGTGCTCGGGCCCATGGCAGTCAACTACTACGGCGTGCCGACGAAGGTATTTCCCACGCAGTCGTTCTACTTCGGCAACTACAGCCGGTGCACCAATGGGCGCTGCCTGCAGTCGAACGAAAACACCTCGGCTGACAAGCGCCAGTGGTACAACAGCTACCTCGCGGGCAACCCCGCCACCGACGGCCGCAAGATCTACTGGCAGTCCCAGAAGGGGGCAGTCGCGCAAGCGGAGAATCCGGGTACGTCGTGCATCGGCTACGGCGGTGGGCACACCAGTGCCGCCCTGCAAGTGCTCGATGACTTCGGGCGCTTCCTGGGCATGGTCGGTGCCGAGGCCAGCTTCGACCGGCCGGCCTACCTGCAGGACGGGGTTGGGGCGTGGGTTGCCGTGCTGCCGGTCATGGTGAAGACCCTCTCGACGCTGTCCTAGACGGGTCAGCCCGCAAGCAACAAACCGGAACGGATCATCGCATCCGAGATCGCGTCGTCGACCGACTGCGGACCGCACACGCCGAAGCACACGTGCAGCGTTACGTGGATGACGTCCATGGACAGCATGATTTGCTAGCAGCTTGTGATGGCACGGACAATCACTCTGCGGCTGTCCGAGGCCGCGTACGAGGCGGTCAAGCGCTATGCCGACGCTGACCAGCAGTCGATGAATTCGTGGATCGAGGGCCTCCTCGACGTCGAGGACATGCGCCGACGCTGCGCGGCTCACGACCGATGGATGGTAGCCCACCCAGAGGCCGTCGCGTTCACCGAAGCCTGGGCGGATCGCAACCTCGACGAACTGGCGGGCCGTTGAGCGACCCCCCACGCCGGGGTGACATCTGGACCACCGACGCCGGTATCAGCGTGCTGGTGATCTCCTCCACGGTGTACAACGAGATCCCGAGTGAGCCGTCCGTTGTCGTCGTGCCCGTGTTTCGACACCGAGCCCGACACCGGATTCGGAGTGGATCTCGGCGATGGCTGGGGGGCGCCGGGTCTGGTCACCAGCCTGCGCAAGGCCCGGTTGAGCGAGCGCCGACGTCGGATCGACATCCAGGCCCTCACCGACGTCAACAACATGCTGTTCAAGATTCTCGCGACAACAGACCGCTAGTGATGTGCGCCCGCAATCAGAAAAGAGGACTAGAACCCTCGTACGAGTTGAGCCAGCGATTCCGGCCCACCGACCGGCAGGTGGATCCAGCCTTCCCCGCTGGCGCGGCGCTGCTGCTCGGCCGTCTGCGGTGGCAATGTCGCACCGCATTGCCCAGCCCGGGCCACTAAAGCGCAGATCAACGCGTCGAAGGCGTGATCGCTGCGCCGGTACGGTGCATCGCCCGCCGGGAAGCTCAGGCCGGGCAGCGCGGTGCGCAGCTCGGTCACCATCGCGTCAAGCACCACCGCATCGACCTTGTACGCCTTGCGCAACAACTGCCACTCGCGCAGCGCGGCCGCGGGATAGACCTCCATCACCAGGCCGGCGCCGGAACGGTCAACGGGCGTCCCCCGCGTGGCGAGCGAGTCGAGCAGGCTGGCGCAGCGCATGGCCGCCACGCCAATCAGATCGGTGCTCACCGACAGCGGCCACCTGCCGCTGACCTGGTGTACGTGGTAGTCGGTCGCCCGATAGCGGAGCTCGCGGCGGTAGTCGGCGGCGGCGCCCTGGTCGCGGCCGGGCCAAGGCCGCCCCGCGGCATGGGCCGACACCGCTGCGAGGAACGGCTCCGGCCACCCGAACGGGCAGTCGATTCCGACCTTGTCGGCGACGGCGCACGCGGCCACGATGGCGGCGTCATCGGCCGGCCGGATCGGCGGCTCCACGCTCGCGGCACCGGGCGTCCACGTCACAGTGCACACAGCGGTGCGTACGGGCTCAGCAGACAGGTCGACCCCGACCGTCCGGCTCACGCCCTGTCAGCCCAGCCTGATCCGCAGCCGCCGGTTGGCCTTGCCCTTGTTCTCCACCTTGACGACCTCGAGCCGGCCGATCTGCCGAGTGGACGCGACATGGGTGCCGCCGTCTGCCTGCGTGTCCAGGCCGACGATGTCGATGATGCGGACCTCGGTCAGCTCCGGCGGCAGCAGGTTGGTGGCCGTGCGGATGATGTCGGGGATGCGCAGGGCGTCGTCGCGCGGCAGCACCTTGACCTCGATCCGCCGGTCGGCGGCGACCTCGATGTTGCAGGCGTCTTCCATCCGCTGCTTGAAGTCGGCCGGGAGATCGGGCAGGTCGAAGTCCATCCGGGCGGTCAGCGGCTCCATGTTGCCGCCGGTGACCAGTGCGCCGAAGTCGCGGAAAACCACCCCTGCCAACAGGTGCAGCGCCGAGTGCGTACGCATGAGTGCCGTCCGGCGCTCGTCCTCGACCGCACCGCGGACCGCCGCCCCGACTCCCGGGAGCGGGTCGTCGGAGTGCGGGATCAGCACGAGATCGTCGCCGCGACGCACCCCGACGATCCGGGTCTGCACGCCGCCCCACAGCAGGACGCCGGCATCCGGAGGCTGACCGCCGCCGCCGGGATAGAACGCGGACGCGTCGAGCACGATCCCCTCCGGGCCGGCATCGAGGACCGTCGCGTCCCACTCGCGCAGGGTGGGATCGGCTAGCTCGAGCCGGGAGGTCCGGCCATGGGTGTCAGTGGACATGCTGGCGACCGTACCGTCGGCGACTCACCAGCGTCCGCTGTCCCGGCCACCGCGCCCGCCCCGCCCACCGGAGATCTCGCGGACGGCCGGCCGCACGTCGACCACGTAGACGCACGAGGCGACGAAGCCGACGACCGGCAGGAGGTTGAGCGGATTTTGATAGATGAGGGTGACCAGGAAGGACAGGCCGGTGACGATCGCCCAACCCCACTTGTTCCACTTGCCGGCCGCCGGAAAGGCGTCGGTGCGCTGGAGAAGGCAATGCACAGCGGCGAACCCCTGTAGCGCGAGCGCGCCGATCCACAGCACCAGAATGAGTTCGGGGATGCGCAGGAACGCCATGACGGCAGGGTACGGGGTAGGAGACAGCGTGGACGATCCACCGCGGTTCCGGCAGAAGCGTCTGTTAGCCGACCTTCGACGCGCCGTCCTTGACGGCGTCACCGGCGGCCCCGGTGGTCTTCTTGGCCGAGGTGGCCGTCGCCTTCGTGCGGGTCTTCGTCGCGGCGGCGCTCTTGCGGGCCGTGGTTACGGTTGCCTTGGCCTGCCTCTTGGTGGTGTCGACCCGCTCAGAGAGGACCTGGGTGGCCTTCTGGCGGCGGACGTTGCGGACCAGCTTCTGGCCGCGGTCGACAAGCTCGTCGTAGACCTGGACAGCCTTGCCGGTGGCCTTAGTCGAGTAGTCCTCGACCGCGACCCGGACCGTTGGGGCATCGACTCGCTTGGCCTGCTCCTGCAGCCGCTTGTACTCGGCGGGAATCTCGCGGAGCTTCTCGACGGCAAGGTCGGTGGCACCGGCCGCGAAGTACAGCGGCTTGACGAGTGTGGTCTGAGTTCTGGGCATAGTATTCCGTCTCCTAGCTAGGGGTCTGGGTAGCGGTGGTCCGCTCGGGGGTCTTCTTGGCCGATGTGGCCTGCTTCCGCGTCGGCGCCGCCTTTTTCTGGGCCTTCTTCGCGGCCTTCTTAGCCGACTTCCTAGCGGGCTTCTTGACCGGCTTGTGCACCTGCTCGCCAGCCGGCGTCTTCACCGGCTCAGTCACCGGCTCGGTAGCTGGCGCTGCCTGCTGTGCGGGTCTCGGCGCAGAGTCGTTCTCCTTGCAGAACGAGTCGTAGATCTCCAGCAGGACTTGCTTTTGCCGATCGGTGAGCTGTAGATCGGCATGTATTGCGTGTGCAACCTCGGATCCACTGAGCCGCTCGTCGAGCATCCCGGCCTGCACGTACAGCGCCTCGGCAGAGATCCGCAGCGCCTTCGCGATCTGCTGCAGGATCTCGGCACTGGGCTTGCGCAGCCCGCGCTCGATCTGGGAGAGGTACGGGTTGCTCACACCGGCCGCGGCAGCGAGCTGCCGCAACGAGATCTGCGAGACATTGCGCTGCTCGCGGATGTATCCGCCGAGGTTCCGCAGTGGTTGCATGACTCGACCGTACGACTGGGTGCTAGCAATTGCAAGCACGCCAGCTAGCACAGAGCGCGACATCGCTCACGCGATTCTTCTTGTCCGGTTGCCATCGTTTGCCCCATCATCCAGCGTGATTCCATCACTCAGTGGCACACTATGATTACACACCGGTGTTCAATAGCGAGCAGCGGAGCCGGGGGGGCGAGGTGACCAGCTGTGCTCATTTCCTCAAGCGTTCACGCCGAATGCACCGTCGTGCACTTGGCGGGTCACCTTGATGTCCATGCCGCCGCCGAGGTGCGCCGCGTCCTGTTGAAGGTCATGGCCGAACAACCGGTGGCGGTCGTCGGAGACCTCCGGGATGTGCCTTCCGTCGCGCCCGCCTGCGCGGCTGTCTTCCCCACCGCGTGGCGGGAGTCCGGCGGGTGGCCAGGGGTGTCGCTGAGTCTGTGTTCACTCAACCCCCCGGTGCAAGCACGGCTGCGGACCGAGGGGACGTCGCGCTTCGTGCCTGTCCACGAGGATGTCGATAGCGCGGTGGACGCCGCCCGCGCCCTTCCGCCGTACGTCTCTCAGACGACGCACCTGCGTTTTGACGCGCGGGCGGCACGGGATGCCAGAACGTGTGCCCGGGCGACGTTTCGACAGTGGCACGTCGAACACAACATTGACGACGCGCTCCTACTGGTCAGCGAGATCGTCTCCAACTGTGTCCAGCACGGCGAGCCACCGCTTCGACTCACGCTGCGGCTGCGGGGCGGGTGGCTGAGGATCGCGGTGAACGACGCCGGTCCCAGCCGGCCGCATCGGCATCTGCGTTCGGTCACACCCGAGGATGTGATCAATGGTGTGCTTCTCGCTGAAGGCGGTCGCGGCCTGTCCCTGGTCGATGCGGTGTCGGCGACGTGGGGAGTGAGCGAGTACCCCGCCGGGTCGGGCAAGACCGTGTGGTGCGAGCTGCGGGTTGGGGCGTCCCCTCAGTAGGCGACTCGTACGGCGCCGACCGGATGACCGCCGCCGAGCACCAGCACCTCGCTGAGGTCATCCAGCACCGCGCCGATCGCGCCGAGCCGGCGCAGCTCGCGGACCAGCACGGGCACGCGTGCCCGAGCCGCGCCGTCATCGATCTTGAGCGCAACCGCGGCACCAGACGGCAGCGCAGCGACGTACACCCCCTCCGTGCCATCCTTCGCGACCAGCCCGGATATCCCAGCCATCAGGGCAGTGACGTCACGCCCCTGACCGCCGACCAGCTCAGGGTGAGAGCGCATCGCGTCGGCCACCATGCGTTCGGGCGTGCCGGGTGCGGCCGTGACGAGGCGGGAGAAGGCGCGGGCGACGCCGCGCAGCGTCACCGCGTAGAGCGGGGCCCCGCATCCGTCCACCCCAACTGACGTCACGTCATCACCGGTGAGCTGCTCGATCGCCGACCGGAGCTCCTTGTGCAACGGATGGTCGGCCTCGACATAGTCCTCGATGGGCCAGCCGGCCGCGACGCAGGTGAGCAGCATGGCCGCGTGCTTGCCGGAGCAGTTCATCTGGAGCTGAGACGGCCCGCCGCCAGCACGGAGGGTCGCTGCCGCTGCGGCCTCCGACAGGGCCAGCGCGGGAGGGCAGCGCAACGCCGACTCGGAGAGGCCAGCCGAGTGCAGCAGGGCGCGGACCCGGCTGACGTGCATCTCCTCGCCAGAATGCGATGCCGCCGCCAGCGCCAGGTCAGGCGGTGGCAGTGATAGCCCGCTGCGCAGCATCCCGACAACCTGCAGCGGCTTGCTGGCCGACCTCGGATAGATGGGCGAGTCGGCGTCGCCGAGCGCGAACAGCGGCTCGTCCGTACCTTCGCCGTCAACTGGGCCGAGCGTGACGACCGAGCCGACGTGCTGGCTCTCGACGAAACCGGACCGTACGACCTCAGCGAGAAGTGCGCTCAGTGCTGGTCTCCGGCCAGGAGGTTGGTCACGTCGGCTTCGCCGTCGCGATAGCGGCGGCCGATCTCCTCACTGAAGTGATCCATGACTTCCTGGACGGCGCGCCGCTGCACGGAAACCCTGCGCTCCTCCGCGATGAAGATGTCCAGGGTGGCCCGCAACTCCTTGTCGGTGCGGGCCCGGACGTCGCTGAGGCTGACGTCATCGAGCAGCACCTCGTAGTGCCGCCGGTGAATCCCAGGCTGTGTGGGCTCAAGGGTGCAGTGCCGGCCCAGGCCGTGCGCCGACGCCGGCTGCTCGTCACCGAGCACCTCGGACAGGTGCGCCACCAGATCGTCTCCCGAGCCGGCGACGCGCCATCCCTGCTCGGCCCGCATGATGTCGATCCGTCCTTGCAGCAGGCGGCGGAGGTATGAATGGTCGACCTCCTCCTGCTCGGCCTGCCGCCGCCGATCTCGCAGCTCATCCATCTCCAGGCCGGTCAGATCGGCGAGGAAAGCGGGATCGAGCACCCGGTCGATCCGCCGATGGCCGCCCTGCCGGAACGAGGTCATGTCAGGCTCCGGATCCGGCTGTGCTGATCGCTGATTGCCAGCATCGTGCGTGCCTCCTCGACGCCCATGGGCGGGCGCAATGCGATGCGAGATAGCGCAGCGGCCCGAGCAACAAGCTGCGCGTTGTTCTGCACGGCCTCACCCGGAGCGTAGATCAGCGTGTCCTCCATGCCCACCCGCACGTGCCCACCGGCGGACAAAGCGGCCAATGCGACAGGCAGCGTGCTTCGGCCGACACCGGTCGCGCTGAAGGTCGCACCGGCCGGCAGCATCGCCACCGCGGCGACGAGCGCTGCCGTCGTGCCGGGCATACCGCCCGGCACCCCCATGACGAGATCGCAGTGCACGTGCCCGCCGTAGGGGGCGCCGTACTTGTCCAGCAAGCGGTGCAGCGCCGACAGGTGACCCAGGTCGAAGATTTCGTACTCGGGGACGATCCGGCGCTCCCGCATGCGCCGGTGCAACTCGACGATGAAGTCCCAGCGATTGAGGAACACATCGGAACCGAAGTTGACCGTGCCCATCGAGCAGCTCGCCGCGTCGGGCGCGGCGTCGAGGACCCGCAGCCGGTCGTCCTCGGAGTCGGTGACCGATCCGCCGGTGGACAGCTGGACGATCAGGTCCGTCTCGGCGCGCAAGGCCTGGACGGTGTCGCGGAGGCGCCCCAGGTCCAATGTGGGCTCTCCCGCGTCGTCTCGGACGTGTACGTGGACGACAGTTGCGCCCACAGCCGCACAGTCGCGGGCCGCCGAGACGAGCTCGGCGAGGGTGACCGGAAGCGCCGGGGCGTCCCGCTTGGCGGTCTCGGCTCCCGTCGGTGCCACCGTGATCAGCGTGCCGACCATGTGCCCAGTCTCTCAGGCGCGAGCGTGCTCCGGCCCGGTATACGCGGAACGCGTCCTTCACCTCACCATCACCTCACGCCGGCGGCGCACACCAACGTGTCATGAAGGGCGTGCGCGATGGCCCGCGATCTTCATGACATGTCAGGGTCGCGGCCCGCGCGTCGAGCCCGGCTTCCTAGGCCGCGTCGATGGAGGCGTCGAGGTCGTCGATCCGCAGGGAGGCGTCGTCGGGGGTATTACGCTTGACCAGGGCGAGCGCGATCGGCCCGAGTTCGTGATGCCGCACCGCCGTACCCACAAAACCGACCGGCCGCTCGCCGAGCACCACGACTGCCCCACGCGCCGGCAGGGTCTCCGCCGAGCCGTCCAGGTGCAGCAGGACCAGACGGCGCGGCGGGCGGCCCAGGTTGTGCACTCGGGCGACGGTCTCCTGACCGCGGTAGCAGCCCTTGTCGAGGTGAACCGCGGTGTCGATCCAGTCGCCCTCCTGCACGATCGTGCGGTGGTCGGTCTCCTGACCAAGGCGTGGCCGGCGCGCCTCGACGCGGAGCGCATCGTAGGCCCACCTGCCCGCGGGCCGGGCGCCGGCAGCCAGCAGCCGATCGGCTGCGGCCGGCAGCGAGGTGCGAGGCACGATCAGGTCGACAGCCCCGCTGTGCGGTGAGCCGGCCGACGGCATCCGGCGTACCAGGCCCCCCTCGGGCAGCGGGAGCACATCGAAGCTCCGCGGCGGCAGCGGGGCACCGGCCGCTGCCAACACCTGCGACGTGGCCGGACCGGACATGGTGAGGACAGCCCAGTCAGCGGTGACGTCCCGCGGCTCGACCCGCAGCATGAACCGCATGGACTCCAGAAACGTCATCAGCGCGGCCGACGTGCCGGGCTCGATGTCCAGCCAGGTCGAGGTCCCGTCATCTGCGGCGACCAGGTGATGCTCGATGTGCCCGTGCGGGCTCAGGATCAGCGACTCGGTGCCGCGCCAGGGCGGCAGCTCGGTCAAGTGCTGGGTGGTCAGGCTGTGCAGCCAGCTGAGCCGGTCGGTGCCCGGCACCTCGATGACGCCGCGGTTGCCGCGGTCGACCAGACCGGCACCCTGACCCAGCGTGCGCTGCTCGCCGAACGGGTCGCCATAGTGCGCGGCAACGCCGGCATCGAGCCCCTCGGCGGAAACAGCCCCGGGCAGGTCGAGCAGCGGCGACCGGGTTGTCATTGGTCGCCCTCGTCGCGCTGCCTACGGCAGGTGGCGCAGACGCCGAAGATCGCGAAGTGACCCACATCGACGGTGAATCCGCGTTGCTCGGCCAGGTCGTGCACGACGGTGTCGATCAGGGTCGGCGGCGCCTCCGTCACCTCGCCACAGTCACGGCAGACCAGGTGAACGTGCTCCTCGCCGTCTGTGGCGTGATAGGCCGGAGCGCCGTGCCCGAGGTGTGTGTGGGTGACCAGGCCCAGGCTCTCCAGGAGTTCCAGGGTGCGATAGACCGTGGTGATGTTCACCCCCGACGCGGTACGGCGTACCTCGGCATAGATCTCTTCAGGAGTGGCGTGCCGGAGCGCCTGGACCGAATCGAGCACCAACTGCCGCTGGGGGGTCATCCGGTAGCCCCGGGCCCGCAGCCGGCTCGAGAGCGAGCTAACCGTCACGTCAATGATCGTAGGCGCTCCCGCCATTCCTCTCGATGTCCTACTGTCAGTAGTGTCTCGATTACTCAAATGAAGGGTCAGGTCGTTGAAGAAGCGTGCCACTGCTGCCTGCCTGACCGCGTTCGCTCTGGCCCTGGGCGGATTCACTGCCCTGGGCTCCGCGGCATCGGCGGCGACATCGACCGCCCCGGATCCTGCGGCTGAGCGCGCCCTGCGGGCCGCATCCAGTGGGCCGGTCACGATCTCCCGGGGCACCGACGGGGTGGCCCGCTTTGTCGGCACGACCGCCGGCCGGCCGGTCCGCCGACCGGCCGGCCTGGCGGCCAGCGCATCCGCGGAGACCGTGGCGCGGGCGTACCTCACCCGCTACGGCTCGTTGTTCGGTTTGCGCGACCAGGCCACCGAGCTGCGCAGGCAGCGGGTCACCGGTGCCGCGGCCAACCAGCAGATCGTGCGGTTCGGCCAGCTCCTCGGCGGCCTGCCCGTGCTCGGCGGCGAGCTGACGGTCGCCCTCGACAGTGCCGGCAACCTGCTGTCGGTCAACGGCGAGACTGCCCGGTCCGCCGCCACGACATCGTTCGCGACATCGCCAGCCGCCGCGGCCAGGACAGCGATCGGCAGCGCCGCCAAGGCCAACCGCGTGAAGGCCTCGTCGTTGCGCGCCTCCGCACCGGCCCGGTGGATGTATGACGCCTCGCTGGTCAGCAAGGGCAAGCAGACTTCAGCCCGGTCGGTGTGGCGAATCGACGTCACGAACGCAGCGGCCGTACGCCAATTGGTGCTCGTCGACGCGGCGACCGGCGCGGTGGCCCTGTCGTTCAACCAGATCGCGTACGCCAAGGAACGGCACATCTGCGACTTCGGCAACGTCCCGAGCACATCCCAGACCTGCCCGATCGGCAGCTTCGTGCGTGACGAGGGAGATCCGGCGACTGGGCTGGCCGATGTCGACCTCGCGTACGACTACTCCGGCGACACCTATGACTACTTCAGCACGGAGTTCGGCCGGGACAGCATCGACGACGGCGGCCTGCCGATCATCTCAGCCGTCCGTTACTGCCCAAACGCGAGCTCGTGCCCGTACCAGAATGCGTTCTGGGACGGGACGCAGATGACCTACGGCGACGGGTACGCCAGCGCCGACGACGTGGTGGCTCACGAGCTTGCCCACGGCGTGACACAGCACACGTCGAACCTGCTCTATTACTACGAGTCAGGCGCCATCAACGAGTCGATGTCCGACATCTTCGGCGAGCTCGTCGACCTCACCAATGGCGCGGGCACGGATACGGTCGGAACGCGCTGGCAGCTGGGCGAGGATCTCCCGCCAGCGACCGGCGTCCTCCGCGACATGCAGGACCCGACCATCTTCGGCCAGCCGGCCAAGACGTCGAGCCCGCTGTGGGACTCCGCCTGGTACGACGCCGGTGGTGTCCACCAGAACAGCGGCGTGGGCAACAAGGCCGCGTTCCTGATGACCGACGGCGACACCTTCAACGGCACCACGGTCACGGCTCTGGGCACCACCAAGGTGGCCGCCGTGTATTACGAGGCACAGCACCTGCTCACCTCGGGCGCTGACTACCGGGATCTCTACAACGTGCTCCAGCAGTCCTGCACCAATCTGGTTGGGACCAAGGGCATCACGGTCGCCAACTGCCAACAGGTGAAGAACGCGGTCGACGCCGTCGAGATGAACCTCTACCCCGCGAACGAGCCGCCGCTGCCCGCCACGCCCGCCACCTGCGCGGGGACCACCACCTCGCTGTTCGCCGACAACTTCGAAGGGCCCTTGGCCGCCAAGTGGACCCAGTCCCCGGCGGGCACGTGGTTCGCCAACTCCAGTTACCGGCCCAACCCCTCGGCGGGCAGGGCCCTGTTCGGTCCTGACGACGAGGGTTCTCAGGACTTCAGCATCGCGACAACCGCGCCGCTCGTGGTGCCGTCGTCGATGCCCACGTACCTGCGCTTCGATCACGCGTACGCCTTCGACTGGTACGCCGCCAACCCGGGCGATCCGGATGCGCCGGACACCTACTTTGACGGCGGCATCGTCGAGGTCAGCACGAATGGCGGCGCCTCCTGGGCCGCGCTCAACGTCGCGAACAACGGCTACAACGCCACGCTGGAGCCACCGCTGAACCGCGCCGCCTTCAGCGGTGACAGCATGGACTGGATCACCAGCCAGGCGACGCTGGCCTCCTACGCCGGTCAGTCGGTCAAGCTACGCTTCCGGATCCTCACCGACGGATTCGCGGCCGCTTCCGCCGCGTACGGCTGGTGGATCGACAACGTATCCGTCTATTCCTGCACGTCGCCCTCGAAGCCTCCGCTGGCTGACTACACCGGTGACGGCAAGGCTGATCAGGCGGTGTGGCGACCGTCGAACGGCACCTGGTACATCAAGGGCCTGCCGGTGAAGCAACTCGGCAAGTCCGGTGACGTGCCGCAGGCGGGCAACTTCACCGGCGACGCCAAGTCCGATACAGCGGTCTGGCGACCGTCGAACGGCACGTGGTACATCAGCGGCCAGTCGGCGGTGGCGCACGGGGCGGCCACCGACAAGCCGGTCGCCGCTGACTACACCGGTGACGGCAAGTCCGACATCGCGGTGTGGCGCCCATCCAACGGGACGTGGTACATCCGCGGGCAATCACCAGTGGCCTTCGGTGCCTCCGGTGACATTCCGGTCGCTGGAGACTTCACCGGTGACGGCCGGGCCGACGTCACCGTGTGGCGCCCGTCCAACCGCACCTGGTACGTCAAGGGCATGACCGCCGTCGTGTTCGGCACGTCCGGCGACCGCCCGCTGGCTCTCGACTTCACCGGTGACGGCCGGGCCGACCTCGCCGTGTGGCGCCCGTCGAACGGCACCTGGTACGTGCGGAACGTGAGCAGCACGGCGTTCGGCGCGTCCACCGATCGTCCGGTCGCCGGGGACTTCACCGGTGACGGTCTAGCCGACCTCGCCGTGTGGCGCCCGTCTAACGGCACCTGGTACGTGCGGAGCGTCGGCACCACCCAATGGGGGCGATCGGGAGACGTACCGCTCTCCGGCTAGCCGACCGCCGTGGAAGCGGTGATCATGGCGTTCGCCTTGCAGACGCGGGTGTTCTGCCCGTTTTGTCCGGGGCGAACGCCATGATCGTTTCTAGTGGAGCCCACCGGAGGCGCTTACTCGGGTGCGGTGGCGGGTTGATCGAGGCCGGAGCCGACCAGGCGGGCAAAGTGACCGCCAGCCGCGACCAGGTCGTCGTACGGACCGGTCTCGACGACGGCGCCGTGTTCGAGGACGACGATGCGGTCGGCGGCTCGCAGGGTGGACAGCCGGTGTGCGATGACCAGCGTTGTCCGGTCGCGGGTGACTTCGTCGATCCCGGCTTGCAGCAACTCCTCGCTCTCGGTGTCCAGGCTGGAGACTGCCTCGTCGAGGACGAGCACGGGGGTGTCCCGCAGGAGCGCGCGGGCGATCGCGACCCGCTGCCGCTGGCCACCGGAGAGCCGCAGCCCGCGCTCCCCGACGGGAGTGCGGTAGCCCTCGGGCAGGCTCGGAATGAACTCCGCGACGAGCGACCGCTCAGCCGCCTCGATGAGCGCTGCCTCGTCGGCGTCCGGACGGGCGATGCGCAGGTTGTCGTCGAGCGGCTCCGAGAACAGATAGACGTCCTGCGGGACGACCGCGACGAGCGTACGCAGAACCTTGTCGGGCAGATCCCGCACGTCGATGCCGTCGATCGTGATACGCCCACCCGTGACGTCGTAGAGCCGCAGCAGCAGGGCGGCACAGGTGGACTTGCCAGCGCCGGACGCGCCGGCCAGCGCCAGGGTCTCACCGGCGTACATCTCAAAGCTGACGCCGGTCGCGGCCTCTGGCAGGTCGGCTGCGTAGCGGAAGTGAACGTCGGTGAAGCGGACGACGGGGGTCAGTTGGTGCGCCGGGACGTGCGTGCCGTGGTCGGCAACGAGGGCCGGGCGGGCCAGCAGGTCAGCGAGCCGGCCGCTCGCCGCGATGACCCGCCCGAGCTCCTTGGCAGCGTCGGCGAACGCCGCGACGGGAACGAAGGCGGCGCCTGCGAGGATCGCCACCGTGGGCAGCAGTGGCGCGGAGAGCTGACCCCGGGAAACGAGGATAGCCGCGACGATCAGGACCGTCAGGACGCCGCCGCCAGAGAGCAGGTCGACCGTGGCGCGTTCCGCGCCGGTCCGCCGCGCGTGCACGACCTGGGCGTCGCGAAGGGCGAGGCCGCGCTGCCGGAGCAAGGCGCGCATCCGATCGCCCGCGCTGGCAGCCAGCACCTCTCTCGCGCCTTGTACGGCATCGACGAGTTGGGCGTTGAGGTCGCCGACGGCGCTGCGCTCGGTGCGGCCGTCGGCCAGGCTCCTATCCCGCAAGTAGCGCGGAATGATCGCGATCGCCACGACGAACGGCAGGAGTACGAGCGCGACCGGCCAGGCGAGCACGAGCAGCGCGATGATCGCCGCGGCCGGCACTGTCGTCGCGGCCAGGAACGGGCTGAGCGTGTGGGCGAAGAACAGCTCTAGCAACTCAACGTCATCCATCATCGCGGCGCCGTGGTCGCCGGAGCGCCCCCAACTCAGGTGAGTCGGCGAGAGCCGCTCGAATGCCTCGTAGCACCGGCGCCGCATGTCGGCGAGCGTGCGGAAGGCAGCGATATGCGCCAGCATGCTGTCGGCCACTAGGAGCACTGCCTGCAAGATCACCAGGACCACGAGGACGATGACTGAGGTGCGCAGGTCGTCGGCCGTGGCGCCGGTGACGGCCCGGCCGACGAGATATGCCCCCAGCGTGCCGGCCGCCACGAGCGTGACTTGCGAAACCACCCCGGCGGCGAGTGCTGCGAGCACCGTGACGCGGTAGGGCCGGAGCAGGTACGCCAGCGGTCGAAGGGCACGGAACAGCCCCGTCACGCCGGTGTTGGCCTGCCGTACGGTCTCTGGTGGCGCTTCGTCCGTGGTCATGACGCACGACCCGAAGTGGACACGCGTTCGGCGGCTCGCAGTTGGGCTGCCTGCAGGGCGGCGTACCGGCCACCGGCGTCCGCGAGCCGGTCGGGAGGGCCGAGTTCGACGATGCGCCCTGCCTCGACCACGGCGACCGCGTCGGCGTTCGCGACGGTCGAGAGGCGGTGCGCGATGATCAGTGTGGTCCGGCCCTGCCGCAGCCGGTCCAACGCACGCTGCACGAACGCCTCGTTGCGCGCGTCCAGGCTCGAGGTGGCTTCGTCCAGCAGCAGCACGGGCGCATCCTTGAGCAGGGCTCGTGCGATGCCTATCCGCTGCCGCTCGCCGCCGGACACTGTTACTCCACGCTCTCCGATCACGGTGTCAAGGCGGTCGGGCAGAGCCTCCACGAAGTCGGTCGCCGAAGCCTCGGCCAGAGCTGCCCACAGGTCGTCGTCGGCGGCGCCGGCCTGCGCCAGCAACAAGTTGTCGCGGATCGTGCCGTGAAACAGCACGCAGTCCTGGGAGACGAGGGCGATGCGGGCGCGCAGATCGGAGCGCCTCAACTCCCTCAGGTCGATCCCGTCGATGGTGATCCGGCCGGCCTGCGGGTCGTGGAAGCGCAGCAGCAGGTTGGCGCAGGTTGACTTGCCGGCGCCGCTGCGCCCGACCAGCGCGATCGTCGCACCGGCCGGGAGTTCGAGATCGAAACCGTCCAACGCCGCGCGGCTGCCCAAGGGATAGGTGAAGGACACCTGTTCGAAGCGAATCGCAGGCGGCATCGCGACTGACGCTTCAGCCGGCTGCTCCGGGTCGCGGACCGCGACAGCCGTGTCAAGCAGCTCGAACATCGGTTTCGCCGCGATCAGCCCGTAGTAGGCGGCGTGGAATCCGCTGAGCAACTCGTTGACCGGCCGGAAGCACTCCCGTACGAGCAAGAGCACCAGGATCAGTTCGGTGCCGCCCATGACTCCGCCGGCGACCCGCAGCGCGCCGATGCCGAGCACCAGCGCGGTGGCGACGCCGACCGCGACATACACGATCAGATAGAGGCTCATCTCGCCGGTGGCCAGCCGGATCGCCGCGTCACGCAACCGGTTGGCCTTGGTCGACAGCTCCTCGCCGCGGCGCCGGCTGGCGCCGAACATCCTGAGCGTCGGCATCCCCTGGATGCTGTCGAGGTACTCGGCGTACATGTCGCTGTAAGTGCCCCACCAGAACGTGCCCGAGGAGCTGACCGCGACCTTGAGCAGGACCACCACGGCAGGTAGCGCCAGCAGGCAGGCCAGGACGATGCTGCCGATGACCGGGTCGAGGTAGATCAGGTATCCGGTGATCGCGAGACCGACGGTGAACGAAACCCCGGTCTGGGCCAGCAGGCGTGAATAGACCCGTTCCAGGCGCTCGACACCATCGGTGACCGTGCCCTGCAAGGCGCCGGTGCGGGCGTGGGTGAGCCAGTCCGGGCCGAGGTCGAGCAGCTGGGCGTACAGCTGGTCGCGGATCGACAGCTTCACCTCGGCCGCGGCGCTGGCGGCCAGACCGTCCTGGAACCGCAACGCCACCGCCCGCAACAACAGAGCGATAACGGCCCCGAGCAGCAACGGCAGCTCGTCGGCCAGGTCGCTGCCGGTGAGCAGGTCGGCGAGCGTCCAGGCGATCAGGACACCTGAGACGACGTACAGCGCGGCGATGGCAAAGCCGAGCGCGGCCACCCGGACGAACGCGCCCATGTTGGGCCGCGCCAGCGCGAGAAGGCGTCGCAGCGACCTCACGTGTCGTTGTGGTTCAGCCGGCGCCGCACCCAGTGATAGCTATGTCCCACCGCCACGCCGAGCTCGCTGAGCGACGCGCCCGCCTCCCGGCGCATCGCCAACCAGCCCCGCAGGTCGTCGGTGCCCACCCGGTGTGCGGCGGCGGCGTCGGCCCGGCTCTGCCGCCCAGTCGGCGTGTTCGTGCCAGGCTTTCGGACCTCGACGCCGGCCTCGCTTAGCGCTGCGCGGAGGCGCTCCCGCCCGAGGCCTGTCGCTCGGGCCAGCGTCGCCAGGCTGTCCCCCGCTGCGTAGGCCTGTCGCAGGTAGGTCGCCAGATCAGGGAATCCGAGTTGGTCGAGGGTCTCTCGCAGGCGCTGCTCTCGGCGTGCGGCGGCTGAGGCCCGGCCGAGGGCGAGGTGCTCGAGCCGACCGGTGCGCAGCTGCGGTGATGGGGGTGTGCTGCTGGCGCGGCGGACGGCGAGCCACGTGAGTTGACCGCGCCGGGCGAGTTCGTGACCGGCCTCGAGCCGCCGGCGGAAGTCCACGTGGCGCTGGTAGGCCGACCGTTGACGCTCGGCGATGGCGGCGGAGAAGTCCGGCGCGGTCAGTGGGCGAGTGGTGTACAGCCCCATCGCGGCGCGATAGCTGGCGGCGGTGTATCCGTGCACGCGGACGTGGGACCCAAGCGCCCGAAACCAGCGGCCACACAGGTGGCAACAGACCTCACCGGTGTCCGGGTCGCGGGTCAGGGTTCCGCTCGGCGCATGCAGCCCGGTGCCGTCCGGCAGGCGCCACAGATGTCCGTGACCGCCATTGTCGTCGTTGCCCGGCCGGTCGGGTCGGCCAGGCAGTGCCGCCAGCTCATCCTCCAGCTGGTCGTGATCGCGAGGGTCGCGAGCGGAGCTGGCCACGTGCACGCTCACGGAGCCACGGCGCCGTGGCCGGCGCCGAGCATGTGCAACATGTCGTGCACCGTGGTGTCGTCCAGCGCGTATCGCACCATCCGGCCCTCACGCCGGGTCGTGACCCAGCCCTGCGAACGCAGCAGCCGCAGCGCCTGGGAGACCGCGGTGTCGCTCATGCCGGTCACCACGGCCAGGTCCGAGACGCAGATGCCAGGGGCGGCGTGGATGGCCACGAGCAGTCGCAGCCGGTTGGGGTCGGACAGGAGGTCGAACCGCGCCGCCCACACCCGCATCACATCGGCGTTGCTGCCGATTCCGGCTGCCGCCTGCTCGACCATGGCCGGATCGATCACCCGCGGGATGTCAGGCTCCACGGCTGCATCGTGCCAGGTCAGGGTGCTCATGGGGATTCCTAACCTCCCATCTGTTCATCTGTGCAGATTTGCAGTCTAGGGTAGATCGGGCTTAGCGTCACCACCAACTTTGATGTCGACGAACGGAGAACCGATGGGGCTGTACGTGCTGCCCGACCTGACTTACGACTACGGGGCCCTGGAACCGGCGATCAGCGGTGAGATCCTTGAGCTGCACCACGCCAAGCACCACGCCGCCTACGTCAAAGGCGCCAACGACACGCTCGACCGGCTCGCCGAGGCCCGAGACGCGGAGCAGTTCGGCGCGCTGGTGGGACTGGAGAAGTCCTACGCCTTCAACCTGTCCGGGCACGTCCTGCACAGCATCTTCTGGCAGAACCTCGCCCGTGACGGCGGCGACCGGCCCGACGGGGAGCTCGCAGCCGCCATCGCTGAGCACTTCGGCTCCTTCGATCGCTTCGCCGGCCAGCTGTCGTCTGCCACCTCGACCGTGCAGGGCTCGGGTTGGGGCGTCCTGGCGTGGGAGCCGCTCGGGCAGCGCCTGGTGGTCGAGCAGGTCTATGACCACCACGGCAACGTCGGTCAGTGCTGCACCCCGTTGCTCGTGTTCGACGCCTGGGAACACGCCTACTACCTGCAATACCGCAACGTCCGGCCCGATTACGTCGCCAAGCTCTGGTCGCTGATCAACTGGGCCGACGTCAGCCGCCGGTTCGATGCAGCTCGAGCACAGTCGGCGATCGTGAGCTGAGTACGAACGAGATGACGGACACCCTGCGTACCGACATCATCCGCCTGGTCGACGACCCGGTGCTGCGCACCCCAACCGAGCCCGTGACTGACTTCGGCCCCGACCTGACACAGCTCGTCGCCCGGATGAACCGGGTCATGACTCTCGCTGAGGGCGTCGGCTTGGCGGCCAACCAGATCGGGGTCAGCTTGCGGGTGTTCGTCTACGACCTCGGCGACGGACGCAGCGGTCACGTCGTGAACCCGACCCTGCTCGTGGACCCGGCCGCCGACATCGTAAATGACCAGGAGGGCTGTCTGTCCCTGCCTGGCCAGCACCACCTGACCCCGCGGGCCGATCTGGCCACCGTGTCCGGCGTCGACGTCGAGGGACGGCCGATCGAAGTCAGTGGCGACGGATGGATGGCGCGCTGCCTGCAGCACGAGGTCGACCACCTCGACGGCGTCGTGTACCTCGACCGGCTCGACCCGAAGACCCGCCGCGCCGCTCTCGACGTCTTCTATTCACCCGGCGACGACCCGCGACCAAGGAGCCGACTGTGAGCACAATGACCGACCGGGTCCGCAGCTTCTGGGACCTCGATGCCACCGTTTACGACCAGTCCCCGGCCCACCATCCACGTACCCAGGCCGAACTTGCCGCGTGGCGCTTCACGCTCAGGGCGCTGCTGCCCGACCTCCCGGCCAGCGTCCTCGACGTCGGGACGGGGACTGGATTCCTCACGCTGCTGCTCGCCGGGCTCGGATACCGGGTGACGGCACTGGACCTCTCACCACACATGCTCGCCCAGCTGAGCGCGAAGGCCGCCACAGCGGGTCATGACGTCCGCGTCGTCGAGGGCGACGCCGCACAACCACCAGACGGAAACTTTGACGCGGTTGTCGAGCGCCACGTGGTGTGGACCCTCCCCAAGCCCGATCATGCTCTCGACGCATGGCGGGCAGTCGCACCCGGCGGGCGCCTTGTCCTGCTCGAAAGCCTCTGGGGAGCCGCCGCGGGGCCCGGTGAGGCGGCGCGCAGCCAGGTACGCGTCGCACTCGGCCGACTGCGCCGGCACCCACCTGGGCACCACGCCGAGTACCTCCCCGACCTGCGGGCCGCGCTACCGCTCGGCGACGGCACACCGATCGAGCAGCTACTGGCCCTGGTGGCGGGCAGCGCGTGGGGACCGCCCCGGCTCAGCCGACTCACCAACATCGAGGGGGCTGCCTGTGCGGGCATCCCGCTGCCCGACCGCTTGCTCGGCATCACCCCTCGCTACGCCGTCGTCGCGGGCCAGTGACCCAACCGGCGCCGCGCGGCAGCCCCCGGGAGCTCAACCGGCTCGACGCCGGCCAGGCACGCGCGTCACTCGGCGACTGGCTCGGTCCGTACACGCGGTGCTTCAGTGCACCACCGTGGAACGAGCCGGTCCACAGCCTCGCCGACTACCAGGCCAAGGTCGGCTGGCACTTCCAGCAGCCGGGCTTTCGGGCACTGGAGGTACGCACGGACGGCGGCTCGGTGATCGCTGTCGCATATGGATGGCCGTCGCCCGAGACGCTGCCTGAGTACCCGTACTACCAGTCTCTTGCCGACTGCCTCGGCCCCGACCGCATGCGCCAGATATGGTCCGCCCGCCCGTTCGAGGTGGTCGAGCTCATGGTCGACCCCGTGGCGCGCCGGCAGGGTCTGGGTCGGCAGTTGCTCGCGCACCTCTGCCCGAGCGACGGGGTCAGCTGGCTCGCGACGCGCAGCGATTCCCCGGCGGCGGCCGTGTATCGGCGGCTGGGGTGGCGGCACGTCGGCGATGGTGTCGGCAACACCAGCGCCACCCCGCTGGGCTATTTCGTCCTCGACCCGCGGCAGCGTCTGATCGGATCGACATGACGAGTCCGCTGTCAGAGATCGGCACGGTCACCATCGTGCGCCACCCCGAATTGACTGAGCAGGTCCGCGCCGACATCGCAGACATCTGGCATGCAACGACTGCGAATGGGACACCGCTGGAGGAGGATCCGCCTCGCACCAAGCACGACTCGGTCAACGCGGCGGATCGGGCTCTCGCAGCAGTCGAGCGCGGCGATGACCATCTATGGGTCGCCTTCGACGGCCCGACCGTCATCGGCGCGGTCTTCCTCGTGGCCAACGCGTCGCGATCGGAGCAACACTGGATGCACGTCAAGGCGATGATGGTTCGACCCAGCCGCCAGCGCGGGGGCGTGGGATCGCTTCTGCTCGAGGCTGCCCACCGTTACGCCCAAGTCGAACTCCGCCTTGATCGACTCCTGCTCACCGTACGCCGAGGCACCGGCGCCGCGGAGTTCTACGAACGCCACGGCTACCGCGTCGTCGGCTGGCTTCCGCGGGTGACTCGCACCCCCAGCGGCGACCGGGACAACTGGTCGATGACCCGTGAGATGCAGTCCGACCCGGATGACGCGTACCCGGGCTTGCTCCAATGAGGATAGGAGGTGGCATCGCGGCGCAGCCGTCGTATGACCGACTTGCCGCGGAGCTGGAACCTCAGACCGCCATGCCCGCAGCCGAGCGCTCCTGGGGACAGGTGGCACTGCGGACTAGGCGGTAGGCCAGCCGATCGCTGCCCCGCAACGCAATCAGCTCGACATCGACACTGGCTGCATCGTGTGTAGTCATCCGCTGGTACGGCAGTCGGCGCAGGTTCCGTGCACCGTGAGCCCCGCGGCGGGGTCTGGTCGCAACGTCGTGACAGCCTCTAGTCCTGACAGCAGGTTCGCAACGGCTGTCCCATCGAGTTCTTGAACCTGCCCGCAGCGGGTGCAGACTGCGTGATGGTGAGAGTGCTCAGCCGAGCCGAAACGTGCTTCTCCCTGGACTTCCAACCGGTGGATCAGGCCGAGGCGCTCCAACCGTTCCCGGGTCCGGTACACGGTGGACAGGTTGACGTGCGGCACGCGTTCCACCATGTGCCGATGGATCTAGCTGACACTGAGGTGACCGTCTGCGCCGTCTAGGACGCGGAGGGCGACCATTCTCGCCGTCGTTGCCCGGCCACCTGTCGCAGCCGACTCACCAGCCACGCCTCACGATCGCCTGCCACGCCGGAATCGGTGCCCATTGCCCCCCCGGAGCTTATTGCCTGTAGATAGTTATTGCAGAGATCTTGCTATAACGGCGCTAGCGAGCCTAGCCTCAGCGATCACAAGGTCCCTGAACCCGGCTGGGGGCTCTGATCAAGGCGGGCGCTGATGACTAAGAACGTGTTTGAGAAGGGTCATGTGACGGTGATGTTCTGCCATGGGCGCCGACCGGGTGTGGGTGCCAGCCTGCGTGTCATGACTCCGATCATGGCCCACTTGACCATCGCCTCGGAGT
>Ga0136617_10000685_pt1 | contig 29058 bp, 30 predicted proteins | sample AntDrymUQ3222106_2_FD_129672 | JGI IMG/M metagenome (GOLD analysis project Ga0136617, IMG submission 129672) | Polar desert sand microbial communities from Dry Valleys, Antarctica - metaG UQ322 (21.06) | ecosystem: Environmental > Terrestrial > Soil > Desert | place: Antarctica: Dry Valley... | reverse complement strand
GTCTTTTACCGCGACAGAGCCTCGAAACCACGGATTACCCGTGCCGTCGATGATTCGGGCGTTTGTGATTACGAGGTCGAATCGATCAGTCGACTGCGTGAATGCAAGACCGACGAATAGGAATATTAAACAGAAGATGAGAAATGAAGATAGTTTGCACATAACAATGTATTACTTTCTCGGTCTGCACGATCAACTACCGGATTTTTACATTTATAGTGAATTCGACCCCGGCGTCGGCGTTGCTTCGAATTTCAAATGAATAATCGCCATTTTTCGGCAAAAGAGCAATGAAGTTATTCGCGCCATCGGTGACTTTCGCCTCGTCTAGCAGACGAAGTGATGCCTGATTGCTGCTAATCGAGACCGTTAGCGTCTGGCCGGCTCTTGCTCCGATCACAAACCGTTTCAAATCCTGTGCCGGGATAGTTACCTTAAACGTCTTGCCCGATGACCCTTTTGCAAATGTGACCCGTTCTTTCGGATACAACTCGCGACGCGACGCCTTTCCGGATTCTTCTATCTTATTGCCCATTAATTTAAAACGAGCTGTCACGACGAATTCGGGACAACAAGCTCCGCCTTTTTCGCCTACATCGTTACTTTCGACCGTTAGCAGACCGTTCTCGACGCGTGCAGAGCGGAGGCCGCCGTATGCCCGATCCCCGCCTGGGATTCTGGTTAGAAGGTATGGTGAGTTTCCTTTCATGGAATAAATAAAGCCCTCGGAGAAGTTTCCGGACCCGCCCGTATTGCACACTGTCAGTATTACAGCCTCGTCCTTTCCATCGCCGTTCAAATCGCCGTAAACAATATCGAAGACATTGAAATAGAATCGGTCGACATAACCGTCCATCCGCTTCTCTTCGAAAAATTTGCCGTTTTTGACTGTTACCTTTTTGGGCTCATTGCCCGCGCAAAAAGGCTGATAGCTGAAGTTTTTGAAATCGACCTCGCGAATATCAATTTGCCCGAATGCAAAAGCATTCAGAAGGAGAAACGATCCGGCAATTGAAAGGGTTCTTTTCATAATATCGAATTATTTATCCCGCGACGGCTTTTGCCTCGTCTTCGTCTGAAAACTGGTTATGAAGGTGAACCGGATCGGCTTTTTTCCGAAGCCGCATATTCAGTATTTCGACAAGCACCGAGAATGCCATCGCAAAATAAATATAACCCTTCGGTATGTGCTGGTGAAGGCCCTCGGCAATAAGCGTTACGCCGATCAATAACAGGAAAGAAAGCGCAAGCATTTTTATCGTCGGATGACGCTGCACGAATGCTCCGATCGAGCCTGCGAACAGCATCATCGCGATAATGGAAATTACGACCGCGGCGATCATTATCCAGATATTATCGACCATCCCGACGGCCGTAATCACCGAATCGAGCGAGAAAACGATATCGAGCAGCGTGATCTGAATTATGATGCTCGCGAAACCGGCATAAACCTTTTTCGATTCGTGGCCTTCCTCGCCTTCGAGGCTGCCGTGAATTTCGTGGGTGCTCTTCGCGATCAAAAACAGGCCGCCGATCAGCAGAATCAGGTCGCGGCCCGAAACAGATTGATCGAGAATCGTAAAAAACGGTTCGGTAAGACCCATCACCCAGGTTAGCGAAAATAGTAAAATGACACGCATTACGAGTGCCAATGCAAGGCCGATGAAGCGAGCCTTCGGCTGCTGTTCGGCGGGAAGCCTGCCTGACAGGATCGAGATAAAAATTACATTGTCGATGCCCAACACGAGCTCGAGCAAAGTCAAAGTCGCAAAAGCGATCCAAACATTCGGGTCAGCCAGCCATTCCATTTAACCTTCTCCGTCGAAATGCGTGCGCGAAACTTTTTAGCATTTTACCACGCGTAAATGCCAATTTTCCAGAGCTTGCGAGATCGCAGAATTTTTTATCGCCGATAAACTATCTTTCCGCCGACAATTGTTGCCGCGGCCGCTCCGTTGAACTGCCAGCCGTCGAAAGGCGAATTTTTCGATTTCGATTTCGAATCGGAATTTCGGTATGTCCAGTTCAGATCGGGATCGAGAATTGTGATGTCGGCAATCGAGCCAGGTTTCAAGGTTCCCCGCCCTTCCAGTCTGAAAATCTTCGCGGGATTTACGGAACACAGCCCAATAAATCGCACCAGATCGATAATTCCTTTATTAACCAGCTCGCTGAAGACCAAACCAATCGCGGTTTCCAGACCCGTGATTCCGAACGGAGCCCTATCATACTCCAGAGCTTTTTCGTCCGAGTGATGCGGAGCGTGATCGGTGGCGATTGCATCGATCGTCCCGTCCTTTAAACCTTTAAGAATTGCCTCAACATGGTCTTCCGAACGAAGCGGCGGTGACATTTTTGTATTTGTGTCGTAGCCTTCGACCGACTTGTCTGTCAGCGTAAAATGATGCGGCGTGACTTCGCAGGTAACGTTAATGTGCTCATTTTTCGCCCGGCGGACGGCCTCTATGGCACCCTTCGTCGATACGTGAGCAATATGAATGTGCGTGCCAGTTTCTTTAGCGAGCAGTATATCGCGTACGACATCGATGTCTTCAGCAAGAGCAGGCATTCCTTTTAGGCCGAGCAGGAGTGAAATTCTGCCTTCGTGCATTACACCGCCGGACGAGAGCGATTTGTCCTCGCAATGATCTACCACAGGGAGATTAAAGTCCTTTGCGTACTCCATTGCCCGCCGCATAATCCCGGCCTTCGGCACGGGCCGCCCGTCGTCGGATACAGCAACAGCGCCTGCCGCCTGCATCTCGCCCATCTCGGCCAGTTCCGCACCGTCGGAAGATTTCGTGATCGCACCGATGGGAAAAACGTTTGCAAGTCCCGCATGTTCGGCCTGTTCTATCATGTAACGCGTGATCGCCGCATTGTCATTGATCGGCTGCGTATTCGGCATCGGGCAAACGCTTGTCCAACCGCCCGCAATCGCTGCCGCACAGCCGCTCGCGATCGTTTCCTTATGTTCTTGTCCCGGCTCGCGTAAGTGGACGTGCATATCTATAAACCCGGGCGCGACAAGCAGGCCGCTGGCGTCAAAAAACTCCGCATCATCGGGTGCGGCGTCTCCCGGTTTTAGCCAAGCCGAAACGCGTCCGTCGTCGATGAGGATGTTCATTCCGGTGTTTTCCGGTGCGGCCGGATCGATCAGGTGGCCGTTTGCGATAAGAATTTTCATTAGTCGGCGTGACGCTATTTCGTCGGATACTTCGCGTCGGCCTTGACCTCTTTTAACTGCATTAAATGACGCTCGCTGTGACCGGTGGCGAACAGAATCCACTGATAGCTGTCGATCATCCCCATCAGCGGATTATCCATAAAGCTGTTCCGCAGATCCGCTTTATTGGTCTTAACGAATTCAATAGTTTGACTGCGAGTCTTTTCAAAATTTGTTACCAATTCATCACGCGTTTTCCAGCGTCCGTTAGGGCGGATAAACTCGGGAGCGGTGAATTTCTGTGAACGGTTGGTTACCGCTAGAATTACTCCCACGTCGCGGGAGCGATAATTATCCTTTCCTTCCGGTGCCGGTGCTTTCATCGCCGGCCCCGTGATCAAACCGAAGATAGCTCCCTCGGCGACGATGATATGCTCGGCGATCTCCGCGATGGTCCATCTATTCGGACCGGAACGAAAATTGAGTTGGGCGTCGGAAACCTCGGTTAGCTGCTTAACAAAGTCCTCCTTTGTTTCGACGAGGTATTTTAGGGCAAACTCTCGGTCTTTTTCGGTAAATACAACCGGAGTTTTCGCACCCGGCGTTTGCGAATACGCCGAAACCGTTAAAAGAGTTGAGATCGAAAACGCGACTAACGCTAACGATCGAAACGCGGCCGAGCCGCAGGCCGTGAGTGTTCTGAGATTTCTCATAGTAATTTTCTCCTTGGTAAAATTTCTAGATGTAACAGCAATGGTTCTTACGATACGCGATTGCGATAGTTTCTGCGATTGTTAATCCGTAAAGGTCATCCGACTGAAGTGCCTCCTCCGGTTGCGAGATAAAGAACCGCCATCCGCACCGCAACGCCATACTTTACCTGATCCAGTATCAGCGAACGTGAGCCGTCGGCGACATCGGACGAAATTTCTATGCCGCGGTTCATCGGGCCGGGATGAAGAACGATTGCGTCTTTTTTTGCGAGATCGAGGCGTTCGTTGGTTAGGCCGTAATGAATCGCATATTCACGCAGCGTTGGAAAAAAGGCGGAATTCTGACGTTCGCGTTGAATGCGAAGGATCATTACGACATCGGCGCCGTCGATGGCCTCTTCAATATGCGGGCAAACCTGCAAATCCTTTTCGACAAGATGCTGAAAGTCTGTCGGAACGAGCGGTTTCGGCCCAGCGACGCGGACTTTTGCACCGAGTTTCGTTAGCAAATGGATATTTGAGCGGGCAACGCGGCTGTGAAGAATATCGCCCACGATTGCAACTTCCAAACCGCCGATCTTGCCTTTATGCTCGCGGATCGTCATTGCATCGAGAAGCGCCTGCGTCGGATGCTCATTCGCTCCGTCGCCGGCGTTGACGATTGCGGCTTTGCTGACCTTCGCAAGCTGGTGCGGTACGCCGGCGGAGCCGTGGCGGACGACAATACAATCCGGCTGCATAGCATCGAGGTTCAAAGCCGTGTCCAATAGAGTTTCACCCTTGATAAGGCTTGATGTGGAAATGCTTATGTTGACAGCGTCCGCTGAGAGGCGTTTGGCGGCGAGTTCAAATGACGTTCGGGTTCTGGTCGAAGATTCGAAAAAAAGATTGATGACCGTTTTGCCGCGAAGCGTCGGCACTTTCTTTATCTCGCGGTTTGATATCTCTCGAAAATTCTCAGCAGTATCCAAAATGCCGACAATTTCCGCGGGGGAAAGATCGCGGATACCGAGTAAATCTCTGCGGCGAAATGGTTTAGTCATCTTCTAGCAGAAGCCAGTTTAGTTAGGAAGAATTCTGTCTCACGTTCCATCACGATACCGCAGATGGTACAAGAAAAAAGCAAGGCATTTACCTTGCTTTTGGAAACTAAACACTCGGTCGCTCAAAAATCCCGACCGCTTCTATATTGTCATACTCTTTAAGCATCACTTTTACTATTTCCGCCTGTTTAGTCGGTACGACCTTTCCCACGAAATCAGCCTGAATCGGGAGCTCTCGGTGCTCACGGCCGCGATCTATAAGGACAGCGAGCTGCACCTTTTTTGGACGGCCGAAGTCCATTAATTGATCGAGTGCGGCCCGAATCGTTCGGCCCGTGTAGAGAACATCGTCGACAAGCACGATAATCTTGTTCTCGATATCGGCGTCGAGTTCGGTCCGGTTTACGATCGGATTCGCACCGACGGTGGATAGATCGTCGCGATACAACGTGATGTCGATAATACCGTAAAGCGGGCGAACTCCTTCCAGACTTTCTATTTTATCGACGAGCCGTTCCGCAAGCGGCACGCCGCGTCGACGAATTCCGACCAAATACAGGTTTTTTGCTCCCTGGTTATCCTCGACGATTTCCGAGGCCAATCGCGACAGCGCCCGCTTTATTCGCGAGCTGTCCATTATCCGTGATTTTTCAACTAACTTGATGTCGTCTGCCATTTGCAAGCAAATCGTAACAAAGCTAAGTCCGAAGTTCAAAGTTTCAAATCCAAAGTTTCAAATTCAAAGTTTACGATTTTTCGATTAAAATAGATTTGGAAAGGGAAGAACGATGACAAAAAATTTGGCCCGGGTGCAAACACATCATGTTTTCCGATACAGCCTATCTTGAGTTTGAGCGCTTCGCTCAGGAAAAACACGAATTTCTTGACGGCAGCGTTTTTGCGATGGCCGGCGAAAGCCCCGATCACAGCACAATCTGTTTTAATCTTTATGGAATAATATACAATCAGCTTCGTGGAAAAAACTGTCGCGGCTTTTCGCCGAATATGAAAGTGGCGACGAATGAATCGGGTTTATTTTCGTATCCTGACTTGGCAATTGTTTGCGGAAAACCAGGCCTTTATGATGAAAAAGGGGCGATGTTTTGACAAATCCGACGGTTATTTTTGAAGTTCTTTCACCGTCGACTGAAAACTACGATCGCGGCGAAAAGTTTTACGATACACGAATTACATCCAAACTTTGGAAGATTACGTTCTGATCTCGCAAGACAAGCCGCTCATCGAGCATTATTCAAGACAGGAAAATAAGGGTTGGGATAAAAGGGAAATCGGAGGCCTGCATGCAATTTTTAGAGTCGATTCGGTTGAATGCGAAATCGCTTTGGATGAACTTTACGATTTGGTTGAATTTTCCACTTAAATGTCTTTTTATCGATCGATAATCCGTCCGATGCTTTTCCAAATGCCGGCGGAAACGGCCCACGAAATCGGCATTGAAACCCTCAAAGTTGTCTTAGGCGCAAAATTTATTCGAAATTTGGCGGCCAAACGTTTCGATGCCGATACGGATGAACCTATCGAGAGGTTCGGCCTGTCTTTTCGAAATCCGCTGGGCATGGCCGCCGGCTTTGACAAAAACGGCGTCGTCGTAAATCAACTGGCAGCCCTCGGTTTCGGTTTTGTCGAGGTTGGAACCGTCACTTACGAACCGCAGTCGGGCAATGAAAAGCCTCGTTTGTTTCGACTGCCGGACGATATGGCGTTGATAAACCGGCTCGGCTTTAATAATGAAGGGACTCCGAAGGTCGTCAAAAGACTGAAGAAGATTCATCCGAATTGTATCTTAGGTGTGAATATCGGGAAGAATAAAGACGTTTCAAACGAAGACGCTGCCGAAAATTATCTCAAGAGTTTTGACCTTGCACACGAGGTTGCCGATTACATTACCATTAATGTGTCGTCGCCGAACACTCCGAATCTTCGTGAATTGCAGAAGGCCGAAAATCTGGAAAGATTGCTAAATGCTTTACAAAAAAGGAACCGAGAAAGAAGTAACGCCGCAAAACCGAAGGGGCAACGCGCTTCGCGCCGGCGAACGATACTCGTCCCGGGAGGCCAGCGCGAGGGCGGCGTTACTATGAAACCACTTTTCATAAAGATCGCGCCCGATCTTTCGGATGAGGAAATCGAACGGCTCGTGGATACCTGTTTGCGGCTTAATATCGCGGGAATAATCGCAACAAACACAACGACAAAACGCGAAAGACTCAAAACAGAAAATATATATTTGGAAAAAATCGGTGCCGGCGGTTTGAGCGGGAAGTCGCTGGGATCGATTTCTAATTACGTAATTTCGAAGATATTCAAACTATCAAAAGGCAAATTACCGATCATCGGAGTCGGCGGAATTTTCGACGCGAAGGATGCTTTCGAGAAGATCTCTGCCGGAGCGTGTTTACTGCAGGCTTATACCGGTTTTATTTATCATGGACCGACCTTTGCGAAAGACGTTAACACCGGCTTGTCGGCCATTTTGAAGGCCGGGGGATTTGATGATCTCGATTCCGCTGTCGGGAGCTCTTTGGTCAATGAAAGGCCGATACGGGCGGTTTGATGGGCCGCAATTTGACACCATTTACCGAAAAGCTATAATTAGACCTTTTGCCTTTTGAGATGTTTGATACGACGGTTTATTCTATTGGATGATGATAATCGATCTTGTAAATCTCGAAGGCACGTCGCGCCCCTTTAAATTTTCCGTTGACGTCGGCGAGTTGGATTTGGCTACAGAGGATATACGGTTGAAAACCGACCCTGTCGCACGGGGCGAAATAACGAAACATATTATACAGACCGATGTCGCCGGAATGATAAACGCCGAAGCGGAGATCGACTGCACGCGTTGTCTCATGCCGATCGAAAAGAGGCTTGCCATCGATTTTGAGGTTAATTATGTTGCGGCGGACGATTATCCCCAAGAGAATAGTGCGGAACTGGAACCCGACGATCTGGACACGGACGTGTTCAGCGGAGACAGCCTGGATTTAAAAGAAGTCGTGCGCGAGCAAATATTGCTCAACTTGTCCGAGCAGATATTATGTAAGGAAGATTGTAAAGGTTTGTGCCAAAAATGCGGGGCGAACCGGAATTTGCTAAATTGTAATTGCGAAGAAAAAGAAGCCGATCCTCGATGGTCGGTTTTGAATAATTTAAAATAGGTTTTAGATTCCAGATTCTTCTAGCAATAAATAATTTGATATACGGAGTAATTATGCCAAATCCTAAACGTAGACATTCACATTCACGTACCCGTCAGCGGCGCGCTCACGATGCACTGAAAACACCCCAATTTTACTTGGACAAGGACACGGGCGAAGCGAAAGTTCCACATCGCATTGACCCCCGAACCGGCATGTTTAAAGGCCGTCAGGTTATCGATGTCAAAGAATCCGAGTAGATTTCAAATCTTCAAGAATCTTACTTCTATTTCTAATCAATGACTAATAACAATGCGGGCATCATCGGGATGGGACACGCGTTTCCGAGTGGTATTTTGACAAATGCCGACTTGGAAAAGATGGTCGAGACTTCCGATGAATGGATTATGTCCCGTACGGGCATCAGGCAGCGTCACAAAGCTGCCCATGATGAATATACTTCCCAGTTCGGTTCGCTTGCTGCGAAACTTGCGATCGAACGTGCAGGGATCAATGTCTCCGAAGTCGACCTAATTGTCTGCGCCACGACGACGCCCGACCAGATAATGCCGTCGACCGGGGCTTTGATTCAGGCTCAGATCGGTGCCGTTAATGCCGCCGGGATGGATGTTTTTGCGGCATGTTCAGGATTTCTGTATGGACTGACGATGGTTGAGTCGATGATCCGTACCGGGCAAATTCGATACGCACTGGTTATTGGCGCGGAAGTTCTCACAAAATACGTCGATTACACGGATCGCGGCACATGCGTGATCTTTGGCGACGGCGCTGGTGCCGCCGTCCTTGGCCCGGTTGGGGAAGATAGGGGTATTCTCGCCACTAAGATCCGTTCGGACGGTCGTTATGAGTACCAACTTTATGCACCCGGTGGCGGCACGAAATTAGGAACAACGCACCAGACAATCGACGATCGGCAGCATTTCTTTAAAATGAAGGGAAATGAGCTTTTTAAAGTCGCGGTGCGTTCGATGGCCGATATTTCAGCAGAGATGATCAAAAAGGCGGGCTACGAGGTCGAGGATGTAGACATCGTTATTCCGCATCAAGCGAACCAGAGGATAACCGACGCCGTAGCATCGAGGCTGGGCGTTCCGGAAGAGAAGGTGTATTCGAATATAGCAGAGCATGGGAATACATCGTCGGCGTCCATACCGATTGCATTGGATGAATGCATTCAGTCGGGCAAGATAAAAGAGGGCAGTTTGGTGTTGCTGACGGCTTTCGGCGGCGGCGTCACGTGGGGCGGAACCTTGTTACGATTTTAATGACGCTTAACGCAAAGCTGCTACGAGCAAGGATTTGCCTCATTGTAACTTTGCGATAGATTGAGGTAATGAGTAAAACAGCTTTCATCTTTCCTGGACAGGGCTCGCAGGCCGCCGGAATGGGAAAGAATTTGTTTGACAATTATCAGGCAGCTCGCGAGGTTTTCGAAATGGCGGATGAGGCGCTCGAATTTTCGCTTTCCGATATGTGTTTCACAGGCGATGATGCGGACCTGCAGTTGACATCGAATACGCAACCGGCGATCTTGACAACATCTGTCGCTGCCTTTCGTGCTATTGAATCGGAAGGCGCAGTGAAGCCGGATTTCGTCGCAGGGCATAGCCTGGGTGAATATTCAGCCTTGGTCGCGACGGGCGTTTTGGATTTTGCGGATGCAGTGCGAACGGTTCGAAAACGCGGGACGTACATGCAGGAAGCTGTTCCGGTTGGCGTTGGTGCGATGGCCGCGATTTTGGGGCTCGATGTTAAGACGATTAAAAAAATTTGCAGCGAAGCTGCTCAGGGACAGGTTTGCAGCCCGGCGAACATAAATTCGCCGTCACAGGTTGTAATCGCCGGAAATACGGAAGCTGTCGACCGTGCGTGTGAGATGTTAAAGGGTGCCGGTGCGAAACGCGCGATCAAATTAAATGTTTCCGCGCCGTTTCATTGTGCATTAATGATGTCGGCCCAGGAAAAGCTGACGGGCGATCTGAAAGATGTCGATTACGGGAATTTTGATGTTCCAATCGTTCATAATATTGATGCGGAATCGAACAATAACGCCGCAAAGGTTTGTGATTCTTTGATACGACAGGTTTCGTCGCCGGTTTTGTGGCTTCAGACCGTCCAGTTTTTGATCGGCCGGGGCGTCGACACCTTTGTAGAGGTTGGGCCCGGAAAAGTTTTGTCGGGTTTGGTTAGGCAGATTGATCGCGATGTTCGGAGTTTGAATATCGAAAATACGGATAGCTTAAGAAATACTTTAGAATCGCTATAAAACAGGAGAGAATATGTCAGAAGTTCAAGATAAAATTAAACAGATCATAGTCGATGAATTAGGGGTCGATGAAGCGGAAGTTACTGAAAATGCCCGTTTTATCGAAGATTTGGGAGCCGATTCGCTGGATCTGGTCGAGCTTGTAATGCGTTTCGAAGAAGAATTCGATATAGAGATTCCCGACGAGGACGCTGAGAAGATTCAAAGTGTCCGGGACGCATATGCTTACGTCGAACAGCACAAGCAGGGATAGAGAGTGGTCGGTGGTTAGTGGTCAGAAAAACGGGGCTACTGAAAACTGAAATTCTATGAAACGTCGAGTAGTGGTTACAGGCCTCGGGCTGGTAACGCCGTGCGGGAATGACGTCAAAACGACGTGGTCCGCGATGGTGAATGGCGAAAACGGCGCCGATTATATAAAGAAATTCGATCCGGAGAAGTTTTCGGTTCAATTTGCGTGTGAGGTAAAGAACTTCGATCCTTTAAGCTTCCTTGATAAAAAGGAGGCCAGGCGGATGGGGGCATTTACCCATTTTGCGCTTGCCGCGTCCGACGAAGCCGTTAAAGACAGCGGTCTCAAGATCGATGCTTCGAACGACGAGATGGTCGGAACTTATATAAGTTCGGGCATCGGCGATTTCTGGGCGATCGAAAGAGAGCACGAGAAGCTGCTAAACTCGGGGCCTGACCGCGTATCGCCATTTTTTATCGTTTCGGCTATCGTAAATCTTGCATCCGGAAATGTCTCTATTCGACATGGAGCTAAAGGGCCTAATTCCGCAACCGCGACCGCGTGCTCGGCCGGTGCTCATGCGATCGGAGACAGTTTTCGTATGATCGAACGCGGCGATGCAGATGCGATGATCTGCGGCGGAGCCGAGAGCGCGATCACGCCGATGTCGGTTGCCGGATTTGCATCCATGCGGGCACTTTCGACCCGGAACGATGATCCGAAAAGTGCATCACGGCCGTTTGACGCCGAACGTGACGGATTCGTGATAGGCGAAGGCTCCGGGATTTTGATTCTCGAAGAGCTTGAATTTGCAAAAGCTCGCGGTGCGAGGATCTACGCTGAGATCGTCGGTTACGGAATGAGCGGCGACGCCTTTCACGTCACGATGCCCGACGAGACGGGTTCGGGTGCAATCCGCGTCATGCAAAGGGCGATCAAGGATGCCGGCATTTCACCGGAACAGATCGGCTACATCAACGCTCACGGGACCTCGACACCCTATAACGACAAATTCGAAACCCTGGCAATCAAGAACGTGTTTGGCGAACATGCGAACAAGTTGGCAGTCAGTTCGACCAAATCAATGACAGGTCACGCTCTCGGGGCCGCCGGCGGGATCGAAGCTGTCTTCTCAGTATTAGCCATTCACGATAACAAACTTCCGCCGACCATCAACTACGAGTTTCCCGATCCGGACTGCGATCTGGATTACGTGCCGAACACGGTTCGCGACGCGAAAGTGGATTACGTATTATCAAACAGTTTTGGCTTTGGGGGAACGAATGCGTGCTTGATTTTTAAGAGATTTACGGAATAATCCTCAAGATTCGTAACCGTTTAACACCGAAATCCTGCAAATTGGGTCTATAAATGAACTCTCGGTTGAATGCTTCTAACACAATCTTTTTATTAACGTTTGCGCTGACTTATTATTGTCTAGGGGCATCGTTCGTGGAAAGTTTTGTTAACTACCGAACGTGGGGCATGATCGGTGCGGGTGAATTCAAGGCCTATCACCAGGCGTTGTCGCCTTTAATTGTCCGGATTATGGTAATTCCGATTGCGATAAAATCGGTGTTAGTCATATTGCTTTTGTGGTTTCGGCCACTTGGCGTCCCAAGGTGGCCAATTTTTCTCGCCATAGTATTTGAGCTCATAAACTGGGCATCGACTATTGCTGTCCAAATTCCGATTCAAATTCAATTGAGCGACACTGGCAACTCACAGGCTCTATTGGACAAACTGATTGTTACCGATTGGTTAAGAAAGATCACGTCGATCGCCAATGCTATGATGTTTTTCTGGTTGATGATCGGTTTGCTGAAAACAACATCGCCAGGCGATCCCGAAAGATTAAAATGAAAATTATCGTGTTAATGAAACAGGTCGCGAACAAAGATGCGGTCCTGCGCATCGGCGGCGATGAAAAATGGATTAATGAAGCGGATATTGCCCATCAAACCAACGAATCCGACGGCTACGCTTTGGAAGAAGCCCTGCGGATGAGGGAAGCGAAGGGCGAAGGTGAGGTGATTGTTTGTTCGCTGGGGCCGCAAAGTGCCAAGACGGTAATAAAGGATGCTCTTGCTCGGGGTGCCGACCGGGCAATTCACGTCATCGTCGAAGGCTCGAAAAAACTTTCGCCGTATGAAATCGCTAAAGCTATAGCAGACGCGATCCGCAGCGAAAATGCCGATATGGTCTTCACGGGCCTGCAGTCCGACGACGCGAGCTACGGTCAGACCGGCGTGATTCTTGCCGAACTTCTCGGAATACCGCATGCGACGCTGGTGATCGAGGTTGACCGCTCAAAGCTGGACGGCAGCCTCCGTCTGAAACGCGAGCTCGAAAGTGGTTGGTACCAATGGTTTACCTATAAACTGCCCGCTCTTTTGACGATTCAATCCGGCATCTCGCAAATTCGATACGCTTCGCTAAAAGGCATAATGGCGGCGAAAAAGAAGGAGATCAAGGACATTACACCGTCTATTGAAGACTTCGGATCAGCCCAAAAGATTGAAAAGGTTTACATGCCGCTCAAAACCAAACAAACGCAGATGCTCGGCGACGGAGACGCAAAAGCCGGAGCGGTAGAACTGATTGAGAAATTGAAGACCGAGGTTCGCGTATTATAGAGGTTATGGACGCCGTTCTAGACAAATCCCAAGCCGTCGTTTTGCACAACATCAGTTGGAGTTCGTACAAGCAGATAACGGATGTTCTGCAGGATGAAACATCGGCTCATTTTACCTTTGATCGAGGCAAGTTAGAGATTATGGTTCTTTCGCTAAGGCACGAAAACCTGAAAAAATTTCTCGCCATGCTTTTTGAAAGACTTACCGAGAATCTTGACGTCGAGATATTTGCGGCGGGTTCCACGACCTTTCAACGTGAAGATCTGGGACGCGGGTTTGAGCCGGACGAATGTTATTACGTTAAAAATGCTGAACTTATGCGTAGCAAGGAAACGGTCAATCTGGATTTTGACCCGCCGCCCGATATCACCATCGAAATCGATGTAAAGCACTCGTCGCTCAATCGAATGAATATTTTCGCAGCCATCGGGATACCCGAAGTCTGGCGATACAGTGGTGAAAGGGCTTGAGATTTTTTTGCTGCAGCAGGATTCGTATAAAATCTCGCCCGGCAGTGCGGTGCTGCCCGGAGTGCGGAGCGATGAAATAACGACGATACTGGAATTTGGGCTTCGATCAACACGCAGGAATTTTCTAAATTCTATTGATGAATATACGAACCCAATTACGAATAAACGGTTATGATACTGGTTTTCATAGAACATAAAAACTGCATTTTGAATAGGACTTCGCTTGAGGCGATAACAGCTGCTCAAAGTATCGGCAAAGACCTCGGTCTCAAGGTGTCGGCGGTCATTCCTTGCGACAAGGACTGCTCGCTTGCTCAGGAGATTGCTCAGTATAATCTCGAAAAGGTTATTGTCGCGAAAAACGAGAAACTTGGAACTTACACGCCGGACGGCTATGCCGATGCATGGGAACAGGTGATTAACGTGACGAGTCCGCAGTATATTGTAATGTCGCACACCTATCAGGTGCGAGATTTTGCACCAAAGGTGGCAGCACGCCTCGGCAGGGAAGTCGTCGGAGATTGTATTCGCTACAAAACAGAAGGCGGTAAACTCGTGCTAACACGCCGTATCTTTTTAGGGAAACTGGACGCTGATGTTAGCATCGGGGGCGACGCTCCATATTTCATAACCTTTCAGTCCGGGGCATTTCGGGGGGATAATGCGGAAAAGGGAAATGCGGCGGTTGAGACGATGGATGTCAATATTGGCGAAATTCGCATGACGCCCGAGGAACCGTTTCAGGAATCGAAGGCGACGGTCGATCTCAGTAAATCGGAGATTATCGTCGCAGTCGGCCGCGGCATAAAATCGCAGGAAAATATCGCCCTTGCTCAGCAGCTGGCGGACGCTCTCGGAGCCGATCTTGCCGCCTCCCGCCCGATTTGCGATGCCGATTGGCTTCCGATTGACCGCCAGATCGGCTCATCCGGCCAGACCGTTGCTCCGAAGGTCTATATCGCTTTAGGCATTTCCGGGGCGATTCAGCATATCGTCGGTATGAAAAATGCCGGAACAATTGTTGCGATTAACAAAGACGCCGAAGCACCGATATTTGACATAGCAGACTACGGCATCGTCGGCGATCTCTTTGACACCGTTCCAGTAATGATCGAAGAGGTCAAGAAGGCGAAGGGTTAGTTCTATTCACGCCGGGTGTGTTTTAGCCCGTGTTATCTGACAGGCCTAACATCTCTAACACCCTGTTAGAAGTGTTAGAAGGTCCAGTTTGAAATTGCTTGTTTTCGGGTTTCGATTTATTTCGCGTTGTTTGGTTTTGTTTAGTAATTTCAATCTTAAAACCAAAGACTGGAACCACCAAACCACCCGAAGACACGCGAATAAACCTTAGACCGACTAGCTGTATTGTACGAACGATGGGCTCGAGGGAATGACCGCCAAGCTTAACGTCAACATAGACCACGTCGCCACGATCCGCGAGGCCCGCAAAACCATCGAGCCGAGCATTATCACGGCTGCGGTTATTTGCGAGCAGGCCGGTGCTAACGGTATTACCGTGCACCTCCGACAGGACCGCCGTCATATTCAGGATCGCGACATCGAGCTCCTTCGCGAGGTCGTTACTACATATTTAAACGTGGAGATGGCGGCGACCGAAGAGATGGTCAGCATTGCGTTAAGAACTAAGCCGGATGCGGTTTCCCTGGTGCCGGAGAACCCGACGGAAATCACGACCGAAGGCGGGCTGGACGTGGCGGGCAACTTTGAAAACGTCAGGAATGCGGTGGAGAAATTAAAAGCCGCGGGAATATTTGCAAGCATTTTTCTCGATCCCGACGACGAGCAAATCAAGGCCGCGAGCGGTGTCGGAGCACAGCAGGTGGAGCTTTGCACGGCGGAATACGCTGAACTTACGTTGAGTGCAAGAGCCGCTCACGGAGAGGGCGAAAGACGGGCTTCCGATGAAGCGGAACGAATAAAGAAAGCTTCAGGTTACGCTAAATCGCTCGGTCTTATAGTCGCTGCCGGACATGGATTGACATACCGCAATATAGGAGCTCTTGCCGCAATTCCGCAGATCACGGAATTTAACATCGGCCACAATATTATCTCGCGGGCCGTTTTTGTTGGATTAAATCAAGCCGTGAGAGAGATGATCGAGGCTATAAGAAATTGACTCGGCAAGAATCCGTTCGCAGGGTATTACAGTTCGTCGGTCTGAGGTTTATTCGTGGGTCTTGGGGTGATTTGGTAGTCCAGTTTTTGGTTTCCACCCGCTTACGCAGGTGGTTCCGACTCGGAGGTTTAGGACTGAAACCATTAAACAACACGAAATATATGTAACTAACACTTCTAACACCCTGTTACAGATGTTACACGGGTTATTGGTAATCATTTCACCGAGTCAATTCGTACAGTTGAACGTATTTCCTCGCGGCGTTTTCCCACGAATTATCTACCGACATGCCGTTTCGCTGAATCTGCCGCCACGAATCCTGATCGGCGTAGGCGAACAAAGCTTCGTAAATCTTCTCCAAAAATCTGTCCGCACGAAAGGCTCCGAACTTGAAGCCGTTTCCCGTTCCGTTTACCGCATCGAAATTCTCCACCGTGTCGTCCAGTCCGCCGACAGCACGAACAATCGGAACCGTACCATACCGCAAGCTGTACATTTGATTCAAACCGCACGGCTCGAATTTTGACGGCATCATAAACATATCCGCACCGGCTTCGATCTTGTGGGCGAGGCTTTCGTTATAACCCCGAAAAACACCCACCTGCCGCGGAGCATAACTACGCAAACGCTGCCAAAAATCCTCATAACGGCTTTCGCCCGAACCGAGCGAAATAATATACGAGCCCGTCGCGAGGATTTCGCCCGCGATCTGCATCATCAAATCGATTCCTTTTTGCGTGGTCAACCGCGTGATGTTGGCAAATACCGGACGCTCTAAATCTCCCGGCAGTGAAAACTGCTCAAGAAGCGTGCGTTTACATTCACGCTTTCCGTCAAGATCGTTTACATCATAATGTGCAGGCAATTCAGGATCGGTAACGGGATTCCAAACGTCGTAATCGACGCCATTTGTAATCCCGAACAGGCGATCCGCACGCTGACGCACCAGCCAGTCGAGGCCGTAACCGTTTTCAGGAAGTTGTATCTCCTGTGCATATCGCTGCGAAACGGTCGAAAGCGTGTCCGAAACTTCAAGCCCGGCTTTCATAGCCGATGCGGCTCCGTTAAACATGAACGCGTCTCGTTCCTGCTCTCCGTCAAAGCCGAATTCCCAAAGCTCATCGGCACTGAACACGCCCTGATACGCCATATTATGGATCGAAAACACAGTCCGCGTGTTTCGCCAATACGTATCCCAACGCCTTCTCGACGCAAGCTCGACGGCCGCAAACCCGCAGTGCCAATCGTTCAAATGAACAATGTCGGGAGCACGGCCGATACGTTGTAACAGAATTAGGGCGGTATGGTTGAAAAACGCAAAACGCTCGTGGTCTTCGCGGTAGCCGTAGATGGAATCTCGATGAAAGTATTCGGGAGCGTCGATGAGAAAGGTCGGTGAGCCGTTCGCCTCGCTGTAAAATGCTTTGGCTCGGAATAAACTCCCCCGCCAGTCGACCCAAAGATCATCGATCGCTGTTTGCCAGAGATATTCGCCTCTGGTTTGGAGATAGCATGGCGTTATCAGCAGGGAATCGACTCCAACCTGCTTCAATGCCTTTGGCAAGGCACCCGCAACATCGCCCAAACCACCCGTCTTCGAATATGGAACTGCCTCGGCAGATAAAACGGCTACACGCATAAAAAGTGGATCACTAAACAATAAATCGCGAATCTAAAGTTCGTCAAAAGCCTAACTATGATTCGCGATCTATGATTCACAATAGCTGCATGTCCGATTAAGGTTCGAATTCGATTACCTTATCGACGTTCGCCAGCGGCTTGAATGGAGATGTCGTAGGTGCCGGGTACGGGGAAATATTCACGTAAACTATAAAATCGCCTCGCTCCTTCCAATCCTTCGGAACGACCCGAGCTTTCAGCGTAACCGTGTTCGTGCCACGCGTTATCTTTTTCTTTCCGGTCATTCGGTAACTGCCCGGATCGTCCGAATTAAACCCGATCGCGGCCATCGCTTCGTCCGCGGTGTCGAGGGTATATTGAATCTGAACTGTAAATTCGTTTTTGACTCCGTCTATAACCGGAGCCGACGCGGATATGTCCAATATTTTGATAAAATCGCGTTTTTTTGCACCACTGTTATCCTGGGCATAAGCCGTCGAAAACCCGCAAATCAGGATAGACAAAAGAATTCTTACAATCATAATAGCCTCAGTTCTAAGTTTGCATCGACGCCAGGAACTCCGCGTTTGTCTTAGTCTTTGATAGCCTTTCAAGCACGACTTCCATCTGCTCTACCGGCGACAAAGGGTTCAGCACACGCCGCATTACCCAAATACGGGCGAGGTCTTCCTTGCCGATGAGCAATTCCTCTTTACGCGTACCCGAACGCTGAAGATCGATCGCCGGGAAAAGACGTTTGTCGGACAGTCTCCGGTCGAGAATAATTTCTGAGTTGCCGGTTCCCTTAAATTCCTCAAAGATCACGTCGTCCATACGCGAACCCGTGTCGATCAGTGCCGTCGCGATAATCGTCAAGCTGCCGCCTTCTTCAATGTTTCTAGCCGCACCGAAAAATCGTTTCGGCCTTTGCAGAGCGTTTGAATCGATACCGCCCGACAGGATTTTACCCGACGGGGGAACTACCGAGTTATGTGCCCGAGCCAGACGCGTGATGGAATCCAGCAAAATCACGACGTCGCGTTTGTGCTCGACCAGACGCTTCGCCTTTTCGATCACCATATCGGCGACCTGAACATGCCGTGTCGGCGGTTCGTCAAACGTCGATGAGATCACCTCGCCCTTTACCGAACGCTGCATATCCGTAACTTCCTCGGGTCGCTCGTCAATAAGCAGAACGATGAGCGTAACTTCCGGATGATTTTCCGTTATCGAGTTCGCTATCGTTTGCAGCAGCATCGTCTTACCGGTCCGCGGTGGTGCCACGATCAACGCCCGCTGTCCCTTTCCGATCGGCGTGACGAGATCGATGACGCGTGCCGAGATTTTCTCGGTATCGGTCTCCATATTGAGCTGCTCGTCAGGATAAAGCGGCGTGAGATTGTCAAAAAACACTTTCTCGCGTGATTGTTCCGGGGCCTCGAAATTAATCGCCTCGACCTTGATGAGTGCGAAATACCGTTCGCCTTCTTTCGGCGGACGAATTTGTCCCGAAACCGTATCACCCGTGCGGAGATCGAATTTGCGAATCTGCGAGGGGCTGACGTAAATATCGTCCGGGCCGGGAAGGTAGTTGTATTCCGGTGCACGAAGAAAGCCGAAGCCATCGGGCAGTGTTTCAAGAACGCCTTCCGAAAAAATCAGGCCGCTTTTCTCGGTCTGGGCGGCTAGAAGCTTGAAGATAAGCTCCTGCTTTCGCAACCCCGATGCTCCCTCAACGCCCATTTCCTTTGCAATGTGCGTCAACTCGCTGATCGACATCTCCTTCAAATCGGCGAGATTCAACATCTCGTTTTTTGCTCCCTCGTTCGAGGGTTTCGAATTATTGTTGTCGCCGGTACCATCGTTCGAAGGTTTCGAATCGGAGATTTCGACGGCATCGTCACCGCGTGGTGCCTCCTGGATATCCAAAGGACTGTCCTCGGCTGCCGCGGTTTTCGCTTTACGGGTAGGTGTAGTTTTAGTTGCCATTTTATTCGGTTCGTACCGGTGTAGCGTTGTGATGCTCCAACGCCTTTAGGTTTCAAAGTATCGATAGCAAAAGCTTAAAGCTGATTTGAAATATAAGGTGGAGACGCGATCGTATGGATTAGTTGTAGTGAAACAAAGGAAAAAAGCTCAAGAGCAATTCTCACGTTTTTCGGGATAAATTAATTACTACTATAATAAAACGAATAAAGCAACTTAATTTCGTTCTTTTATATCTTTTTCGTAGCGTTCGAAAGCTATTAGTGTTGCCGCTACGGGCTGACAGCCTGTAGCACTTCCAACCATATAGCGTCCCTGCCTTTACCTGTTGACGCGGAGTAGGGAAGTATTTTGCTTTTGGGCAGCGTGTTTTTTATTTCATCGAGCTGTTTCCGTAACTGATTATTAGTAGATTTATCAGCTTTGGTCGCAACGACAATGTGATTTTTATTATTATAGATCAACCATTCGTTAAGCTGTAAGTCAAGATCGGTCGGCTTATGCCGCGAATCGACCAACTGAATACAGAGAACGAGCTCTTGCCTTTCCGAAAGAAAATCCCGGGCCATAATCCCCCAATCGGCACGCATCGTTTTCGAAACCCGTGCATATCCATAACCCGGTAGATCGACGAAGTAGAATCTTTCATTAATCAAAAAATAGTTAATGCTCTGTGTTCTGCCGGGTGTGTTGGATGTTCGAGCAAGCCCTTTCCTTTGCAAAAGGGAATTGAGCAGCGACGATTTCCCCACATTCGACCGTCCTAGAAAAGCGATCTCCGGCAAGCCATCGGTCATCCAGTGCGGTCTTTCGAAAGCACTTTTTACAAACTCAGCAGAGGTGATCTTCATTGCGAATTTATGTCGCAGCAGCCCATTTTAGCGAACACATCGGTACGCTAACGTCTTCATCGTTCGTGTGACAATTCAAATATCCGGCCGCGTCCAGACTATTTCCTCACAGCATTCCGAATAAATCCGGTAATATCTTCTTTTAGCTTCACTAGCGAGTTTTTCTCGATGTACATCATGTGACCGGCTTCGTAATATGAAATCGAGATATTCTTACGTAAATGCGGATCCAGGTTCATTGCCGAAAGCGTGTATTCCGCGGCGAAATACGGGGTCGCCATATCGTAATAACCGCTTGCAACGAACACCTTCATGTACGGATTTTTTCCGCATTGCACTGCTCAAGGCTCCGCTCGTGTCAGCGTACGCATTGTTAGTGTTCCAGTTCCACGGCGAGCTAATTCCGCCGCCGAGAATGTAGTATTCCATATCGGATTTGAAGCCCAGTTCGCGGCGGACGTAATCGTTGAAGGTCGCCGTAAACGGCGTGCGGATCGCCGTCATGCTCGGATCGAACTCCGGACCGTCTGATGCAGAATCCCTGTCGTATCCGAGAAAACGGCTGTCGAGCCTTCCCGTCGTCCGGCGTCTATCCCGCAAAAGCTCCTTATTGAATTCTCCGAGATCGATTCGAAAATTGTTCTGTTCGACAAAAGTTTTTGAAAGCCCGGTGAGAGAGCTGAATTTGTCGAGCAAAGACTGCTTTTCCGCGGCCGATAAACGATCTATCTTGAGCATTGCCGGAGCATATTCAGCGACCGCGAAGTTCTCGGCGGCTTCCAGTAATTCCCGCAACGGACGCGACTGCCACTCGGGACTGAGTTTTTTGTGATACCACGCGGTCGAGGCGTACGAGGGAAAGATCAGCACCAGCGGCAGGTCGTTATTATCGGCGAAACGGATCGATTGAAAGTTCATCACGGTAGAAACGAGGGCAATACCGTTGAGAGCGATACCGTGTTCGAAAAGATAATTCGAAAGCCCGGCGGCCCGCGTGGTGCCGTAGCTTTCGCCGACCAAAAACAGCGGGGATGCCCAGCGTTCACCTCGGCCCAAATAAAGCCTGATAAATTCGCCGATCGACTCAACGTCTCCGTTTAACCCAAAAAATTTGCTCGCCAGCTCCGCCTTTGCGGCTCGCGAATAACCCGTTCCCACCGGATCGATAAAGACAAGATCCGTTTGATCGAGCCATGTCGCCGCGTTGTCCACGAGCTCGTAGGGAGCCGGCGGCATCAAGCCATCGTCGAGCATTTTTACGCGTTTCGGCCCTAACGCACCGAGATGGAGCCACACCGATGCGGAACCCGGCCCGCCGTTGAACGAGAACATAAGCGGACGGTTTTTCGGATCGGCCACGCCGTCGAGCGTATAAGCCATATAGAAAATCCGGGCTTCCGTATCGCCGGAAACCGCATGCTTTAGCGGCATAAAACCGGTCGTGACGGTGTAATTCAAGGTGCGTGTCCCGGTTTTTAAAGAATGTTTCGTGACAACCGGCGGCTCGTCCTTCTGCACAGGCGTGTCGGAAGGCTTCGGCGTTTCGCTGCGGATTGGTGCAGCCCCCGGAATCTGGAAAAGTAGAAAGAATGACAGAAAAATGGTTGAAAACATATAAGTTTCCTTTTGGATATAGTTCAGGAAAGCTGGAGATTCCGGCACACAAAACTTACTCAGAAGAGAGCCAGGCGTTTAGCCTGTGCCCCGGTCAGCGAATAACTTCACTTACGACACGGCCGTTAATGATCGTTCCGGTGCAATGTGTCGTATATTCAAACGGATCGCCGTCGTACATTGCGATGTCGGCGTCCTTGCCGACGGCCAGCGAGCCGATACGGTTGTCCAAACCGAGAATTTTTGCAGCATCGATCGTTATCAGAGCAAGGGCATCGCGTTTACTGAGGCCGTTAGCAGCCGCCAGTGCCGCTTCGAACAAAACAACACGCGTTTTCGGCACGTAGCCTTCATAACCGCTTTGCAAAGCCACCGGAATTCCCGCCGCTTTTAGTTTCGACGCAGTTGTCATTGACATGTTTTCGGCATCGCCGCCTGGTCGGGCCATTGTCGGATGGATTATCACAGAAAAGCCTGACGACTTTATCTCGCTGAGCAGCATATGCGCGTCGGACGCCCCGTCGAGCACGACACGGATGTTGAATTCTTTCGCGATTCGAAGCGCGCTCATAATGTCCTGCGATTTGTGAGCGGAGATGAGAAGCGGCATTTCGCGTTTGATTACTTTCATCAATATTTCGGACTTGAGGTCCTTGGGGGCATCGGTCTTTTTCGAGTTTTCGAGCGCTTTAATTAGCTCCGCGCGAAGCATCGCAATCTGTTTTGCACGCGTTCCGGGTGATTTTCCGGTACCCGCCATTGCGCTCTGGCCAATGGTTACTGCGATCATCGCCGCCGGAATGACGGTTGCTTCATCAACATTCCTGCCGGTCGTTTTGGCGATCATAGTTTGCCCGGAAACGAGGGCCGACGGTTGATGTCCGGTGTGGATCGTCGTCACCCCAAAGCTGCGGACCCATTCGATCAATTTCTCCTCGGCGTTATAGGCGTCGATTGCGCGGAGCTCGGGCTGGACGGAGCTGCTGCCGTCGAGAGCCATCTGGTCGTGAGGTTGATTCATATAGCCGTTCAAACCGATTACCGTGTGTGCGTCGATAAGCCCCGGTGTAACTACCTTCGCGGACAAAATTCGATAATTTGCCGGAATGTTTACACTCGCGGTAGACCCGACCGCTTCGATCTTGCCGTTGCTGATGAGAACGACGCCGTTGGTAATCGGCTCGCCTGCCATTGTCCAAACGGTTTCGCCCTTCACTGCAATTTGGGCGTGGAGGGTAAGCAGTAAGCAGTGAGCAGTAAGCAGGAAGAAACCAAGAACAACAAAATATTTCTTCATTTTTCCATTTTCAATTGTCAATTTCCATTATCTCCCATTAGTTTCCACCTCCGATGTCGCCGTCAAAACACTCGATATGCATATCGCCGTCCGTCGCGGCGCCGAATCCGCCGACTGCGATCAGATAATCCTTCGCATCCGCACGGTCGAACACTTTTTTGCCTTCGACCCATGTTTGCAGTACGTGTGTGTAAACGCTTAGCGGATCGCCGGAAAGTACGATGAAGTCGGCGTCCTTGCCGGTTTCGAGTGAGCCTACGCGGGTTTGCAGATCGAGCATAATCGCGTTTGCCATCGTCATGCCGTAAAGTGCTTTTTCACGCGACATCCCGGCCCGCACGGCCAAACCGGCCGAGCGCAGGAACCAACGCGAATCGGTGATGCTGTCATCAGTGTGAAAACCGATGAGGGCGCCCGCTTTTTCCAGCGCGGCACCGTTTTCGAATTTAATATCGGTGGTTTCAAGTTTGCCGCCGGGCGAATCGATCAGGATTATCGATGCCGGAGCCTTGGCCTTTGCAATTTCGTCGGCGACTTTCCACGCTTCGGACACGTGCTGAAGAACGATCTTGAAGCCAAATTCCTTTTGCAGGCGCAAAGCCGTCAATATATCGTCATGCCGGTGCGTGTGAAAATGGACGACACGGTTGCCATCCAGAACTTCGATTAGAGCTTCCAAGCCCAGATCGCGCGCGGGAAGTTTCGAATTGTCCTTACCCGCCTTTTTAATCTTGTCACCATGTTCCCGGGCTTTTATGAACTGATCGCGAACCAGGGCGGCCGCTTTTGCACGCGTACCGGGGAATGCGCCGCCTCCGGAGCGGATCGAATTCGTGCCGTTTGCGAACTTAATTCCGCCCGCGTATTTACCGTCCTTGTAATAAATTAGCAAGTCGTCGATCTTGACCGCGTTGTCCCGAAGCTTCAGATACAGCGTCTGACCGCTATCGAGATGGCCGGAGCCGGGCATTACATTAACGGTCGTTATGCCGCCGGCCTGGGCACGCTGCATGCTGGCCGCACGTGCGTTGATGCCGTCGAGCAAGCGCACATCGGGCTGAATCGGCCCCGAGGCATCGCCGCCCGAGCCGCCGCCGACGTGGCTGTGTGAATCGACCAGGCCGGGCATGATAACTTTGCCGGCGAGGTCAACCGTTTGAACACCAGCCGGCAGTCGCACGGTTCGCGCGTCGCCGACGGCCTTTATCTTACCGTTTTGAACGAGGAGGATACCTTGCTCGATTGGCGGGCCGACAATCGGTATTATCCTTGCGTTAATGTACGCCATCGGTTTATCTTGTCCGAAAGTCGACCAAACCGACAGGTAGATTGCGGCAGTGATGCTTATAATTCGTTTCATCATTTTCCCTCTATGTTCTTATGTGAAAATTTTACGAAGCGGTGTGTGCAATGATAATTGCAACGAAATGGTGCCGATGTCAAGATATTACGCACGAAAAGGGCGGACTTCGCCACCCGTCTATTAAACAAACTTGTTTTTTGAAATTGGCGACAGGTGGGTTAAGACCTCTCGTTTTTTCGATACATGGACTTGTTGTGTACCGGCCCTGTGTACGATCTGATAACACTAAGCAAAAATTCGAAAGGTAAAAATTAGTGGAACAATCGCCGTATATCCGCGTATTGAATATTAACAATGCGCATTTCTATTGCGAATTCTAAATTGATAATTGGTGCTGTGAAATCGCGGAATATTTTTTACGCAAAAAATTTTTTATTGCGCGTTCTACCATCGGCACGATAATTGCATAACTTTCAGCAGGGAATATTCAAACGATTAACTCGCATTGGTAAATAACTCACTCAGAACAAGGGGAATGTAATCATGACCGATAAACTAAAAATAAAAGTTATTAAGAAAGATGACCTGTCGGCGACGAATCGGCGGACAAAAGTTGCAAACAAATCGAAACGGGCTGCCGCGAGAGAAGCCGTCTCAACGGTTACAAACTGGGTAACGGATTTTCAACTGCGTAAGCGCGACGAAACCAAATCCGCGATCGAAAAATTTTTAGTCCAGAAGCCGCAACCGATCGAGTCGTAAATCGTAAGGTGGCGATACCTAATAGTTCGGCGAAGTGTCCAGATTGTCGATTTCATACACTTACATCATTTTCAAGGCAGCCAGGGAAAGGCTGCCTTTTTTGTCAAGAGTAGCACGAGCAATTAGTTGGAGAAATTCTAGTTTCACTGTTATGCTGTTCACAAAAAAGAATTTGAAGGAATTCCGCAAAGAAGTTAGATATTAGGGTCTTTCCATCGTTTTAATGGAAATGGCGCACCGCCTGATGACCCGCTTATGTGTAGAAATAGGTTCCGATAGTGATTCAGGGAAAACGGTGAAATTGCAGCTTTTACCAAGCACTTTCGAGGAAAACCCCGCCGCCTCCAAGGGGCAGCATTTGACGTGCTTTGTCGTCGACGACTTTATTGCCTTCGATGCTGGCAGCCTCGCGATGGCAAGCACTTCGTTACAGAAACAAAAAGTTCGCGACATTGTCCTCAGCCACGCCCATCTCGATCATATTGCCGGACTTCCTTTGTTTGTTGATGACCTATTTGCCACACTGACGGAGCCAGTCCGCGTTTACGCCTCGGCTGAGGTCATTGAAATTCTGGAGCGTAATATCTTCAATTGGTCCGTTTACCCGCGTTTTTCCGAGCTGTCGAACGGTAACGGCAGCGTGTTAAAATATGAAGCTTTCGAACCCGACGTCGAAATTACGGTCGCGCATCTTTCGGTTCTTCCGGTCAAAGTAAATCATAAGGTCCCGAGTTTCGGCTTCATCGTTTCCGATGGCACGGCAACGTTCGCGTTGACCGGCGATACTGCGGCGACGGATGAATTTTGGCGGGTGGTTAATGAAACCGCGGACATTTGCACTGTTTTGATCGAGTGTGCCTTTCCGAACGAATTAGACGAACTTGCCATCATCTCTCATCACCTAACCCCGATGCGCCTCAAAAACGAATTGTTAAAGCTTAAACGAACCGGCTGCACGCCTTATGTGGTGAATCTAAAACCGGCTTATCGGGAACAGACAATTCAACAGATCAAGGAACTGGGTCTTGAAAATTTACGAATATTGGAAGTTGGTAGAGTCTACGAGTTGTAAGTCATTTTACTATATCACGAAGAAAATTTATAGGTTCGAAAGCGCCTTCCCGATGCTCTCCCGTGAAGTCGTGCAGGATCACGCGGCCGTTTGAACGTACGCTCTTGATGCGAAACGTCCTTTCTTCACGGGATCGTCCAGGCATGATTTCAGCGCGGAATGTGACAAACATTTCCGGCCTCGCCCAAACGTCTGTCGCCGACGGAGTTTCATTATGCTTTTTTTTATTAAAGATCGACATTAATATTTTTGGGGTCTACCTTCTTTTTATGTTTCGTTTTGCGGCGCGACGGATGGGCCTTTTCTTCAGGTTTTTCTTCGCCGAAGCGCTGGGTCGGTGGTGCCGTTGGCTTTCGAATAGAATCGAAAACCGGGCGTTCCTTCTTTTTTTGCTTGCCTCGGCTCATTACAGAAGGGAAGTATAGCAGAACACGCATAAATCATGCTCAAACGGTTTGACAGGACATTTCGGATACGCTCGAAAACAAGCGTATCGATCACCTGCGGATTGACAAATTTAGGTAAAAAATTCACTATGAAAATCGGTCAACTTGTGATTTAGCAATCACGCAAATGGGACCTAAATGTTTTCACGGGCAAATTCTTCAGGCTCGATGCACCAATACCGTCAGGGAATAGGCAAATATAGAGAGCCGTTGTGGTTTCCGGCATCTAATTATTATTTTCTGACAGCCGCGATTTCTGGCGCGCTTTTTTTTCTCATCTGGGGCGTGACAAATGACGGTTCGGAAAACATTTCGTGGCTTGCGGCGGGTATAGCCTCGGGACTTGCCCTGGCCGTCGCGGTCTTCGTGAGGGAGGTAATACTACGAAGTGCCCGTGACCGGTTTTTGTCAGCCAGGCGCCTTGATAACAGCGTCAGAAGCGTTACGCTGCGATCGAGCGCTGGTATACATGATTCAGCAAAGCTTACACTCGAAAGTAATACGGTTATCCTCCGGGAAATACGGCAGAAGTCGGACGCCGCCAAGATACTTGGAAAATTCTCGGAAGCGCACCGGGAGGTCGTTGTCCTCTGCGAGGAATATTTGGTCGTCGCCGCCCTGGAGCTTCCGAAGGTTCGTGCCGGGTCGCCGCGCATAGCCGCATTTCGCAAGGGAAGCGAGATAATTAGCCGGTGCCACCGTTACCACCTGCTTCAATGGGCGGAGATAGAAGCACGAGCTCTTACGCAGGAAGCACGAATGCGTGATAATATATCCGAAAAGCTGGACACGGCTCAGAAAGCTTTGAGAGTCGTTGATTTGGCGCTCAGATCTTACCCGGATGAAAAGAGCTTGCTTGACTCGAAGGATGCGCTGCAGGATTTTCTCTCCTCGATCTCGGTAACCAACTGGATCGAAAAGGCGGAACGAGCCTACTTTAAGGGCTATCACGAAACAGCCATTAGTTTTTATCAGGACGCACTTTTCGACCTGACGCGAAACGATATCAAAAGTAGAGACCGAGAGTTGGTAGGTGAGAGAATCTTGGTCGAGATTAAACGGATTGAGCAGTTACTGCAACGAAGCTAGAACCAAAAGGCCCCGGCAACCGCTATCGATCCCACGCTCGCAAACAATTTCGAAACTCCATCCTCGAGGTGATGGGAGTAATAAATAATGATTTCCCAAAAATGTCCTAAATGCCGCAGCAAACGGATCCGCCGCGGTTATCGGCCGACACCGCTTTGGTCAAAGTTTTTCATGAGATATAATTTACTTTGCGACAGCTGCAATTTGGAATTCCGAGGGTTCGCCCTTCCCGGAACTTTAAACTCCAGGACAAAAAGAAAAACGAGAAGACCAATTCGGACGGAAGTCAGCCCGTTTATGGTTATTGATAATCCGCGTGCTGTCACTGAAAGCTCGAACAAGAAATCAAAAACAAAAAATAAACCGGTAGTAAATGTACGTGCCGCCGAACCTGGGTCGAATAGAACGGCGAACGAGATGACGGAACCGAAAATGGCCGAATGATCCGGTAGTATCGTAACGGGATAATCGACCGTTGCGATCTGGAAGCGATAAGAAAGTGAAAGGGCCAAGTTTGCATTATTTTTTAATAATTATTCTTTTGTTTCTTAGCCTTGGTTCCGGGGTGTTATCGCAAAATCCCGAAGCTGCAAGTATATCGCAGACTGCGACTTCCGCCGGTGATGCGAATCTCGTACATTTTGGAGACTTGATCGATGTGGATGTCGTAGGCAGCTTTGACTTTGACTGGCGTGGAACCCTGACGCCTGAAGGTTATCTTGATGGTTTTGACAAGATCCAGGAGCAAATATACGGACTCTGCAAGAGCGAGGAAGAGCTTGCCGCGGAGATTACAAAAGAATACAGCGCGGCTCTCCGAGATCCGAAAGTTGTCGTAAAGATAATCGACCGTTCCAACCGCGCCGTTGCCCTTTTGGATGGAGCCGTCAAATTACCGCAGCGTTTTCAAATAAGACGGCCCGTACTTCTTAACGAATTGTTAATAATCTCGGGCGGCCTTACCGACAAGGCGAGCGGCGAAGTTCGCATATTTCGCCCACAGAATCTGAACTGCGAAAATCAAAAACGGGAAGCGAATGGCGATTCCACGAAAGACCGCGGAGGCAACGGTTCCCAGAGCTCGATCATCAAGATTACAGATCTGTTAGCAGGGGTGAAAGAAGCAAACCCTCGGATATGGAGCGGCGACATCGTTACAGTGGCAGAGGCTTCTCC
>Ga0136617_10000684_pt1 | contig 29068 bp, 21 predicted proteins | sample AntDrymUQ3222106_2_FD_129672 | JGI IMG/M metagenome (GOLD analysis project Ga0136617, IMG submission 129672) | Polar desert sand microbial communities from Dry Valleys, Antarctica - metaG UQ322 (21.06) | ecosystem: Environmental > Terrestrial > Soil > Desert | place: Antarctica: Dry Valley... | reverse complement strand
TTGGGGGCGGTCCCGGCGGCTCGCGCCGAGCGGTGTGACGACGGTGAGCGGCGCAGCGGAGGCAGGCCAGGGTCACGACATCACACCGACGGGTCGAACGTCGAGCTACGCGAAGGGGGAGCGGGTAACCCGCTCCCCCTTTACAGCGACCACTGGGACTCGAACCCCTCAAGAACTCAGAAAACTGCGGCGAACAACACAAGACAAGCAAGCGAAGAACGACTCAGAACCTCGTTACACCCGTACCGACGGCATGTGGATACCTTGAATGGTACGACTCGTCGGCGTGCCGGTCAAGGGTTAAAGTCCCTGCTACGGGGCGTTATTCTCGATCACTACTTGGTTCGCCAACGGCCCCTCGACAAGCACCGGGGAACCAGGTTGAACGAACACGTTTTCAGCGACGCGATAGAGCCGCGTTTGCGTGAGCTGATTGTTTCCCCGAGGGAGTAGCGGGAACAAGTGAACACTGACGGGGAACCGCTGCACGAGGTTCTCGCGGACACTGATCTGGCGCTCCACGAAGCCGAATACCTTGACACCGGCCGTGGTCACCACGTCGTTCTCGGCGAGTGAGTCGAATTGGAGGTCGTTGCTGCGAATCGTGACGGCGACGGCGTTTCCGACGTAGATCCCGTGACGTGCACGCGCCCCCTCGGCGGGAATGAGCACCTGTACCCGATTGTCGGCCACCATGACGCGCCCGGCCCGGTCGGGGGTGGCGAGTCGGGCGGCCTGATGGCTGGTCGCCACGTGGATGCCCTGCACTGCGTCGCGGACGTGATTCCGCTCGATGATCACGTCACCGAGCGCCGATCCGCCGGCGACGATGCCCTGGTCGATGACGGAGGTCCGGCGGCGAGCGATGCGATCCCGAAGGAACAGGCGGAGTCCGGCGAGAGCCGGATCGGCGTTGGTTCCGCCGACCAACGACCGCACGGCGCTGTCAACCGTCCTGGTGAACGTGCGCATCGTGTCGAATCCGTTGGGCAGCAGGGCGGCCCAGAGGGGCGCGGCCTGGGGAATCGAGCGGAATGTGTGCGGCTGGCCGCCGATCGTGACGGTCTGACCGCCGCCGCCGGTCCCTCGAGCGAGGCCACTGAACAGCGTCAGTCTGACCAATGCGCGCTCGCCCGCCGACAGGTCGTTGATGGTGTCGACGACGCGGCCCGACGCCACGACCGAGATCACGTTGTCGGCGACCACGAACCGCCCGAGATCGACGCCCAGGATGCCGACCTGGTGCTCGCCGATCTCGAGCCGGCAGTGCGAGACCCGGGCGATGTTCGTGCCCGGCACGGTGCCACTGGCGCCGTACACGGAGACCCCCGAGACGGTGCGCCCCGTTCTCGGCGCGGTGCGCACCCTGACCGACTCGACCACGACGTGCCCGCATTCCTCGAACGAGAGCGCCCCGCGCAGGCCGGGCTGCGGGTTCGGACGCGGCCGCTGTCCCCCGATGCCGGTCTCGATCGCGAGATCCCGCACGGTCACGGAACCCCAGCCGCGGAACTCGAGCGCATGATCGAGTCCGGCCGCCGTGATCTCCGAGCCCCAGCCGGCCCCGTGGAGCGTGAGGTGGCCACCTCCCGTTCCGGTCAGAATGACCGGGGCGGTCAGCGGGAACTGCCCGACCGGGAAGCAGATCTCGGCGTCGTCGTCGCCGGCAAGTCCGTCGAACACCGTCGCCCAGGTCGCGCCGGGCTGGGCGGTCCGTGTGCACGTGCCGCCGCCACGCCCGCACAGCTCGTCGATTGCCTCCTGCACGGTGTGCACGTCGGTGAACCCGCACGGCGTCGGGTCGACGCCCACGTCGCTGGCCTGGATCGCCGTGAGCGCCGGGAACTGTGGACGGCAGTCGATCAACGTGCCGGCGCCGGTCGCGAATCCGGCCGCCGTCACGTCGACCATCGCGAGCTTGCAGGAGTGGTGGACGACTCCCGCCGGGCGCTGTGCGAGTGGCGTGCCGTCGTCGGCCCGCGGCCATTCGATGGTGCCTGGATCGACGGCGGTGGCGGTGCGCGCTGGGATCAGCCAGTAGTCGCCCTCGCGGAACGTGCCGGCGGTGATCTGTACTTGCACGCCATGCTCGAGGCCCACCCATTGCGGGTTCGTGGTCGTGGCGACCAAGCGGCCGTCCCATCGACGCGCCCGTGGGAAGTGGTTGTTGCTCGCCCGGGTGGGGGCCGTCTCGACATGGGGTCCGACAACGGTCGTGTCGATCGTGATCTCACCGAGGGCGCGATCGATCGTGGCGACCGCGAGGAGGTCGCCAGCCGAGTTGGCCAGAACGAGTGCCTCGTCGGTGAGTTCGACGAACCCGGATTCGGAGAACCCGGCGACGTCGTCGCGGCCGACGTCGGCGACCCGGAACGTCGTGCCGACGGCGTCGATCGTGCTCACCATCGCGGCGTTGTCCCGCTGCCATTTGAGGACGACGTCGTTGCCGATGACGCGGTGGACCTCGACCCGATAGAGCTGGTGCTCGAGACCGCGGTAGCCGCCGACGTCGGGGAGGATGCACGGGTTCGGGTCGGCCGCTCCCGACGCGGCGCGGGCGAGCAGTCGCCCGGTTCCAGGCGTCGGGGGAAATCCGGGGACAGGTGTCGAGCAGTCACCCTGCCCGGCATTGCCGAGACGGAAGAGGGCAGCCTTCCAGACGACCTGCAGTCGGGTGGCCGTGTCAATGCCGTTGAGCGCCGGCTCGCGGATCGACGGATCGTCGAGGACGGTGCGCTCGCGGAGCCACACGTCGAGACCGACGGCATAGCGGCCCGGCGCGAGCGCGCCCGCAGCGCCGCCGAACGTGAACGTGGCGCGTGAGTGGGGTTGGGCCTGCAGCGACGGAGCGCGCGCGACGGTTACCCGGTTGCCGGCGACGGCGCCGGCGACCGCCGACGCGACGGTCACCAGGCGGGTCAGCCCGTTCACATTCGTGATCGCCAGTGGGCCGATCGTCGCCGCTCCCACGGCGATCCTGACGAGCTGCCCGGCGGCGAGCGCCAGCTCGTCGACCACCAACTGGTCGACAGTGAACGTGGTGGCCGAGACGACCACGGCGCCGATCGCCGTCGGGGTGTTCTCGCACAGGATGCCGTCGACGTAGATCCGGCCGGGCGAAACGAGGAGATCGGTGCCGCCGGGTGCGACGGAGATCGCGAATCCGCCGCCCGCTGATGACTTCGGCGCCCCCGTCGGCCCGATCGCGTCGATCCCGAGTTGCTCGTGTCGATAGCGGGTGATGTCGGCCTGCTCGTTCCAATCGGCATCGAGCTGCACCCGACCCTGCTGCATCACGACGCTGGCGCGGTGTCGACGCCGATCGAAGGTGGTGCGTGTGATGTCCGCGTTCATGAATGTCCTCCCACGTGCTTCGAAGATCGTCCGTCGAGCAGCCCGGCCTCCATCGAGAACCTGAGGAACTCGTCGAGCTGGTGACGAAGGTTGCTCTCTCGGTGCCGGTGCTGGAACCCGGCAAACGCGCCCATCTCGTTGCCTGTGCTCGACCCGCACCGGATGGGGGCGACGCTCTCGACGTCGACGAGCGAGGCGTACGTCGGGCCGCCCCACCGGGTCGACCGGAATGCCAACTCCGGGATGCAATCGTGATCCGGCAGGCATCGATAGCGTCGCGGCGTCCGCGAGCCCGCGGCCAGGTACGAGAAACGCACACAGCCCTGCTGGACGCGTGTCGCCACAACGGGTTCGGCGAAGATGCTGTCGCTGGCGTACTCGAGGACCGTCGCAGCGACCCGGCCGAGGAACGTCACCCGGTCCACGGACATCGTCGGCCCGTCGGCCGCGTTGCCGTCGCTGGCCAGGGCCGGCACGTTGTTCTGCAGGCCGAGTTCGGCGGCGGTCGTCGGGTCGGCGGGCGTGCTGACAACGGCGAACGATCGGCCCGGCTCGCCGGGGATGACGACGAGCGCGTCGTCGATCTCCACCACCACGGCCTGCTGGTGAACGGCCGCACCGGAGCTCGCCCGGATTCCCACCTGCAGAAGCGCGGCTGCGGCCGCGAGGTCGTTGGGCACGCCGCCGAGGGCGATGTCGACGACTGCGTCCGAATCCGTGCGCAACGCGACGCTGGGCTGCGCGTCGGAGATGAGGAGTGGTGCCGGACGTACCACACCCCGTAACCCGATGCGGATGCTCCCATCCTGAGCGAGGCTGAGGTCGCTCGCGGTCGTGTCGTTCGGGGCGTCGCGAATGGACAACGACTCGTTCTGGTGGCCCACCAGAACAGCCCGGCCGTCGGCCGCGACGGCTCGCACGGTGGGCGAGGCCGCGAAGGCGTTGACCACCGCGTCGAGATCGGCGGGCGTGCCGACGTCGACGATGATCGGGTCCTGATCGGCCACCAGCACCATTACCTCGTTGGGTGACGACCCGAGCGCGGGCACAACGGCAAGGTCGTCGGACACCACGACCAGCGCGGTGGACGGACGCTCGGCCGGGTCGGTGCCGAGCGACCCGCCCTGCACGATCGAGTCGCTGATCGACACGGCGCTCTGGGACGGCACGAGGAGGGGACCGGTGATGCACCGCTCGAGCACCAGTTGTGGGTTGACATCCGGATCGCATGTGACGATGAGCGACGCCTCCTGCGGGCGCAGGGGTGACCCGTCGGGGCTCACGTCGAGGCCCGGTACGAGCGTGCAGTCGCGCAGCCGGATCGTGGCGGGGCGCCCGCGGATCAGCACCGTGCCGCCCACGATCACGAGGCCATCGAGCACGACCGATCCGCCGTCGGCGCACACAAACTCGGCGCCGGCAGCGGCCCGAACGACTGGCTGCCGTCCGTTCGCACCCCGGATCTCGACGCTCTGATTGGCGTTCACTGGGGTCGACAGGCTCTCGGCGTAGGTGAAGCCGTCGTCGATGACGATCAGTCCGTCGCCGCCGAGTGCCGTGAGTGCCGATGCGATCGTCTGGTGGGGAGCGGCGGCTTGAGCGCGCGAGACGATCTCGGGCACCAGGCCGGCGGGCGTCACGAGCACGCGGTCGTAGGTGCCGCCACCGATCGTGCCCGTGAACGTCTGGTGGAAGCTAACGATCGGACGGCCGACGACTCCCGGCCCGAGGGCGAGCCGGCCCCGTCGCGGATCGATCGCGACCGCACCATTTGGGATGTCGTTGAGGTGTTCCCAGGTGTTGCCCAGATCGCCGAGCGAGCAGGCGACCACTTGCGACGGGGGCACGTCGGCCCCGCCGGCGAACTGCACGAAAATGCTGCCGGAATCGGAATACAGGGCTTCGTTGGCCGGACCACCCGTCGCCAGGTCGGCGTCGAGCGCTCGAATCGATATCGGCCATGGCACCTCCGTGGTGGTGGCGGCGGTCCCGATCGAAGTGGCTCGCACCTGGTTGGTGACGAGCGTCGTGTCGATGCCGACCGGGTGGAACCGAAACCGCGAGGCGTCGAGTCCGGACGCCTCGACGTCGAAGAACGGCATGCCGGCCTCCGGCCAGAGGAACACGGCGATGTTCTGGACGTTGTGGCGGCCGCGACGAGTGGCGATCCATCGCACGTCGATGTTGTGGGCGAACGGGTCGAACGCGCTGTCGATCAGCTCGAGGTGACGGGCGGACCGCAACGAGATGGTGCTGGGAGGATCGGTGCGGAGGTGGTTCAGCGACTGGGTCGTGGCGAGGCACTCGAACATCTCGACGACTCGCGCGCTCCAGTCGGTGATCGCGATGGCGAGCTCCTCGACGACGTCGGCCGTCCCTTTGCGCCGACGTAGCGCGATGACGTTGGCGACCTGCGCCCGCGTCGTCGTCTCGATGCCGGCGATGTCGTGATCGGCCGTGACGCCGACGAGATCGCCGATATACGGGACCGCCCACGGCGCGCACGTCTCGATGAACAGATCGTCGTAGAGGGCAGCGAGGTCGTCCCGGAGCTCGGTGACCTGCTCGCCCACGAGCCCGAGCAAGGCGCGCAGGAAACCGTTGCCCGCGTCGCCGCGGGCATCGAGCAGTTGGTGAACGGCCGGCATCAGCCGCATCAGTTCGTCGGCGGACTGGTCGAACTCGACGTTGCTCATGGCAGGTCTCCGAACACGATTGGTCGCGGCTCGATCGTCAGCAGTTGTGCCCGCGGGACCGCGGAATTGGTTGCGGTCGGATTGACCAACACGCCGGCGGCGGGCTCAGTGGCGTCCAGTCGATCCGGAACGGTGGTCGAGACGTTCTCGTCGACGACGAAGCTCAACAGCGTGAGATCGGCGGCGACCACGCCGACGGTGGACTGGACGATGGCCAGGATCTCGCTGGCCGCGACGTCCTGTCCAAGGTTGCGGCGGTCGAACCCGAACTGGGCGTGGACCCGGGCGCCGACGGCGGCGCGCACAGCGGTCGCCACTCGATCCGGGTCGAGTTTCAGATCGAGCCCGACGCGGAACCATCGGGGCACAAACGACACCAGGTGGACCGGGATCAACTCGTCGCCCGACGCCGCGTAAGCCTGGCGCAGGCTGTCGTGCACCGGGTCGCCCGGGTCGAGGCCGGCGCCGTTCGCCCCGGCGACGGTGACGATGACCCCGCGCCGCGAGCCGACTCGTGCCCACGTCGCCTTGGCCTTGGCGACGCCCGGGAATGCCCTGGCAAAGTCCTCATAGTCCTGCAGCGACACGACTCGACCGAGCGTGCGCACACCGACGGCGATGCTGGGGCGCGCCTGGTCGGCCGTCTCGGCTTCGGCACCTCCCCGTGACCGCCGTGGGTTGGTCGCGGCGCGCAGACCGGACGGTCGTGACATCAGGATCGTGGCTCGGCCGGCAGACAGGTGACCAGCGCTACCCGCGCCGGCACGGTAGACGGCGCGAATGTTGGCGCTGCCGGTCGGCAGCCGGGCGCCGATGATGCCGTCGCCGAACTGGACGGTCGTGCCCGACTCGTCGTCGCGAACGACGTACACCCGATCGTTCGGGCCGGCGTTGAGGAGGTGATCGACTTCTCGCCACAGCAGCTCGTCGACGTAGATGCGCAGGGTCGAGACGCGACCGGCGGACGTCGGCGCGCTGAGGTATGTCAGTGGCGCCTGGGAGAGCCGAAACGTCTGGAACGCCCTGCGGCTGTCGCCGCTTCCGAGCACCTCGTGGCGCGTCTGGCCGTGCGAGCCCCGGAGGACGTTGGCGTTGACGGTGACGGTCAGCGGGTCGAGGTCGGCCGGCAGCGACTCGGCGAGCGTGAGGCGCGTCTGGCGGACCGAGGTGAAGTCGTGAGTCACTTCGGCGAGTGTGGTGACGTGCACGACGGTTGTGCCGGGGTCGCTGACGGTTCGGCCGGAGACGGCGACCAGCCGCCCGGGCAGCAGCCCGAGCGCGAATCCCTCGAGCCCGATCGTGTTCTGGGTGACCGAGGCGGCGATCGGTTCCAGCGCCAACCGGAGCTGCTCCGGTTCGCCGTGCACGGCCGTGCGCCGAACGGCGAACAGGTGACGCCCGCCGTTGTTCAACAACGTCAGGCCGGTGCTCTTGCCGGAGACTCCGGCGGATGCGAAGCCTTCGATCGCTGCGGATCCGACCATGTACGGCGCCGAGATGCCGTCGCAGAACAGCATCACGATGTTGCCACCCGCGATTGTCGGGTAGCCGTTGTCGAGCCGGATCGATGTCGACGAGCCGCCCGGCATATTGGCTGCGGTCGCGGTACCCCACGGGAAAAGCGCGCCGGATACCACCGCATCGACCTTGGTGCTGAATGCCGCATCAGGGGGGTTCGGCAACGTCTTCAGTTCCTGCTTCAACGCCGTCGCCAACGAGTTGGAGTCAGGCGCCTGCGCCCCGAAGAGCGCCGCCGTCGTCCGGAATGCGACGATCGTTCCCGGCTCGTCGTCGACGCCCGCCAGACTCGCCTCGATCTCGCCGAGCTCGATCCGCGTCTCGGCGGCTCGGGCCGCCAGCTCGGCGGCCGTATACAGCTCGCCCGCCAGCCAGCCGGCGGCTCCCGTCAACGGTCCGGGCGCCGGTGCGCTGCCAACGGCCACGTTGCCGGCGAGACCCGAATCCGCCCAGAGTTCGGTGTTCTCGAACCGGACGATCGTGTAACCGGCGCGGCCGGGGTCATCGGGCTTCGGTGGCACGCCGTCGACGGTCGTGACCTGGCTGACGAGACCGAACTGCACGACACCGTTCGGCGCCCGGAAGGCGACGCCGTCACCCCGTCGCAGCTTGGTCGCCGTTCCGTCGAGGTACACAGTTCGGGTCGATCCGGTCATGACCTGGCGCATGCCGGCCCGGGCACGGAGCCGGTTCCACGAAGGACGGACCTCCAACTGCTCGATCGTCTCGAAGACGGCCGGATCGTTGCCGGGTTCGGGATCGCTCTGCACGCCAGTGCCGGGTTCGAGCACGAGGGACCGCGGCGCGCCGGGCGTGGAGTCCATCATGAAGGCGAGGTCCAGCTCGGCGGCGAGCCCTGGCCGCAACGATCGGCCGATCAACCGGCCGAGCTCGCCCACGGAGCGCCGTTCGGTCGCGGTCCGCACGTAGTGTTCGTTGGCGATCTGCTCGGTGTAAAACGTCAACGAGTCGGCGACCACGGCCCAGGCGTCGAGCATCGCGATTGCGGTGTCGTCGTCGGCTCGGCTCGACAGCGGTCGCGTCGCGTCGTGGCGGGTCAGCCCGGCGAGCAGGCGGGCAAGGAACGATTGATGGGAGCCGATCCGGCGCGGGAGACGGTCGAGGCCTGGCGGCGGTGAGACCGTGCGACGCTCGAGGGCGTCGAGCCCGGTGCAGCAGCCGCAACGCGCCCCGTCGTGGGCAGAGACGTGGGCGTCGCTCATCAGCGGCCTCCCTCGAGGTTGATGGCCAGAACGCCGTGCTGGGGTCGGCTCGGGTCGTTGTCGAGACGGGCGATCTCGCGCCGACCGACCGTGATGTATCCCGAATCGCGCGCCTCGACGCTTGGGAGCCGGTACGGGCCGAACCTGGTGACCCGCACGTCGACGACGCCGGCCACGGCCTGGGCGGCCGCCACGACCGGGCTGAGGTAGACGGTCTGAGCGAACGTGAAGCGGTCCGGGTGGAACAGTCCGAGGCTGCCGTCGGCAAGCCGCCGGTTCGAGAGTCGCGATGACAATTCGTCCATCACTCGGCCGCGGAACGCCTCGGGCGCGATGCGCGCGAGCAGTCGGATCTCGAGCGGCACGTCGGTCGCGGGCTCGATCTCCACGTCGTGGCCGGCCATGCGGTCGCGGTCGAGGTAGTCACGGAGCCGGGTTTCGAAGCCGGCGTCGACGGGAAGCCCGTTGAAGCGGTCGACGGCGACGAACACGGTGTACCAGCTCCCGGTCCAGCGCAGTCGAGCGACGGCCCGTTGCACACCGCCGGCGGCGTCGGGGCCGGCATCGTCAGTGAACCGCATCGCTCGGGCGGCGTAGTCCTCGGCCGTGACGGCGCGTTCCTGGGCTGTCACCTGGAACGCGAAGGGTGCCCGCTGGCGAACGCGTTCGATGCTCTCCGGCTCGGCACCGCCCCATGCTGGGAGCGGGTTCGATATCCCGACGATGACACCGCCCGCGAGCAGCGATGCCCCGAGCGTGGTGTCGGCGTCTCCGGTGATCACAATCCGGTCGATGGCCCCGGCCGCGACGTTCCCCGACGAGCCGACGCCGACGCGGTACGTGACCGTGGCGGACGCCGCCTCGATCTGGCTGGCCCGCGGCGGACGGCCGTGGAGGAATTGACCGTCGGCCTCCGCGGCGCCGAAGCGGAGCCAGGCGAACGAGTCGTTGTCGACCTCGACGACCATCCGCCGGCCGTTGCCGGCGCCGAGCAGGTCGGCGCCGGTGAGCCACACCCCGTCCGCGTTCTCGAGGCGGACCATGGCCAGTGCCGACTCCGGCGATCCTCGCCGGATGGCGGCGGCCGAGCGATCGGGCCCGGGCGGCGGCAGCACCTGCGAGACGCCGGGAACGTCGAGACGGGGCCGCCAGGGTCGTCGGCCGGTCGGGATGTCGAGGGTCTCGGGTTCCTGCAGTTCGCCGTGCTCGACGAGCAGGATGTTGCCGAGCACGACCGCAGCGTCGTGGTGCACGACCGTGCCGTTGGCCCCGTCGGACACCTCGGTCGAGACGGTCAGCGTGAACGGCAGCGCATCCTGGTCGTCCCACGCCACCTCCGTGATCTCGTCTCCGGTCGCCGGATCGGCGAGATGGCTCGCCGCCGTTCCCGCGTCGACGTGAGTAAGCCGCACCGGGTGCCGGAGGCTGGAATCGGCGTTGTCGATGGAACCGTCGCGTGGGTCGCGCTCCTCCTGGAGGATCACGACGTCGCCGACCGCCAACGACGGGAGGTGCCCCTGCAGCGTGGCTCGCACCGAGCCCGGGGGCAGGCAGCAGCGCTCGCCACTCCACGTGTGGAACAGCATTCGGTTGTGCTGCTGCGAGAACACATGAGGCATGCATCCGAGCGATGGGTCGTCATCGTCGCCGACGACGTGGAACACCACGTCGCCACGGCGGAGCAGTTCGGCGCGTTCGTCCCGGCCCGGTTGGGTGGTGAGGTCGAGCACCAGCCCGCGCTCGACCGGGGAGGTCATGAACGTCCCGTGGCGGACCGCGGCAGGTCCGCTGACGACGTCGGCGACCGCCCCGATCTCGAGCTGGAGCCAGGCCCGCGCGCTCAACCCGTCGTGCATGCGGTAGTCCACGAGCCGGGCATGTCGTCGCACCGAAATTCGCTGCCTCGACGTACCGAGATACGCCTCGGTTGCCACGGCGTCCTGCTCGTAGCTGAGGTGGTCGCCGACGTAGGCGAGAAGTTCGATGAGCGCCATTCGCACGTCGGCCGGATCTCTGTCGCGCCAGTCGGGCTGTAGCACGCTGAGCCGGTCGAGCATGACGTGCCGGAACGACTGGAAGTCCTTCGCCAGCCGGTCGATGAGCGGCTCCACGTAACTCGGGGACGGGCACGGCTCGATCGTGCCGCAATCGCTCGTGCTCTCGCACACCACACCGAACGAGAACGGCGCGACGGCGAGGACGGGGTCCATACCGGGCAGCGGTTGGTCGGGCGACCCCGGATCGACGAGGCGCAGTTCGTAGGTCGCCAGATCGCCCGGCGAAGCCAGCCGGATGCGGATCACCGCCGGGTCGTGGGTGGGCGCCGACGACTGCACAGTCAACGCCGTGCCGCGCTGGCCGCCGACCACCCGCAGGGCATCGGGTGGTGGCACGACAGCGATCGGTTTGACGAACGACACGAGCAGCTCGACGGGCAGGCTCGTGAGCGGGCCGGGCGGAACGACGAGCTCGATCGCCTCGATGCCGTTCAATCCGGCGCGGGCCCTGACAGCGCTGACCCGCTCGTCGTTGCAACACCGGTAGATGGTCTGGGACGTCACCGTCGTCACACTCACGCTCCACCGCCCGGTACCCCGAAGTGCTCGACATGCGCCTGCCGCGTCAGTCGTTCGGTGTAGGCGACGCGGAGCGAGAGCACGCCCTCCTGGCTGCCGTCGAACTCGACCTCGTCGACATCGATGATGTCGCCGAGCCACTGCTGCAGCGAGCTTTGCACGAGCAACTGGGCGGTCGCGGCCACCTCGGGTCCGGCCGGCTCGAACAGCAGTTGCAACACACCGGCACCGAAGTCCGGCCGCATCACCCGCTCGCCGGGTGCCGTGAACAGCACCTGTTCGACGAGATCGCGGATGTAACCGGACCGGTCGACGGATGCGGTACGGCCGCGCGTGTCGATGTGCAGGGGGTGGTCAGCGGCGCCCCGCCGTCTGAGTTCACTGGTACTCACTGGCCCATCACTCTCGGTTGGGTGGACACGATCGTCGGCGGACCCTGCGGCGCCTGCTCGGCGCTGAAACACAGTCCGGTGCTGGTCTGCAGCACCGCCGGCACCGCGCTGATGAGCACGCGCGCCGCGGGGACGAGCCAGCGGGCGAGGACGCACGGCTGCGGCTTCGGTCCGATCGTGAACACGCAGCCGGCCACGATGAACTGGTCGGTCGCTGTCGCGACCGGCATCCCGTTGACGAGCACGCGAGCGTTGCTCGAGATGATGTTGATGGGGCCGGCGTGCGGGCACATCCCGACGGCTCCGACATGGACGAGTGGACCGGGCATCATCGACTCCTCACGTCACCGTGAGGGCGCCGGCGTTGACGGTGACCGTCGGTCCCGACATCACGATCGTGGCGCCCTGGCCGTTGGAGATCGTGATTCCCGTGCTGTTGATCGCCAGCATCGCCCCCGTCGATGTCTTGAGCAGGATGCCGCCGGCCGGCGACGGGTCGTCGCTGATCATGAGCATCGTCTGCAGCATCGTCTGCAGCACGAAGTGGGAGACGGTGGGCGGGGTGACCAGCGCGATCGCCGGCGTCTCGGACGCCGAGCCCCACCAGCCTCCGGTCCACACCGGGTAGTTCAAGTCGCCCTGCTCGAACTCGATCCACACGCCACTCCCGATGGCCGGCACGGCGAACATGCCGGACTGGATCCCGGCCATCGGCAGGCACGGCAGTGCCCAGCTCGTCAGGTTGTCGAGGACTCCCGGCACCTGGGCCTGCAGCCGGCCTTGCTGCATCGGGTCGACGTTGTTGAGCACGACGCCGCGGAACTTGCCGTAGTAGCGGGTCCCGTCGAGGCTCATGGCACCACCATCCTTCTCGGGGGCTGCGCCCCCGTAGCCCATCGCCGCCCGGCTCGCTGGCGCTCGCTCGGTCGGCCGGTGCCGCGTCGCGGCTCGCTTCGCTCGCTCACGGCACCACCATCCTTCTCGGGGGCTGCGCCCCCGTATCCCATCGCCGCCCGGCTCGCTGGCGCTCGCTCGGTCGGCCCGTGCCGCGTCGCGGCTCGCTTCGCTCGCTCACGGCACCACGACCGGGGTGAGCGAGACGAGACCGTTGCGGGCCAGGGTGAAGCTCTGCGTGTACGAGCCGGGGGCGAGATTGTGGGTCACGCTCTTCACGTAGTAGAGACCGTCGTAGCCGATACCGGCGCCGCGCACCCCGACCAGGGCTCGGGGCTGCAGCACCCGTCCGTAGCGCGTGACGCTGAGCTGCCCGTTGGCCGTCACGGCGTCGGCCGACTCCGATGTCCCGGCGAGGCCCTTGGCCATCGCCAGCAACGGATTGTCTTTGGCCGCGCCTTCGAGCGGCTTGATCCGCAAGCTCGGCGCCTGGCGCAGGGCAAGGGGCGGTGACAGCAGGCTGATCTCGGGGAGCGGGATCGATATCGAGAGCTTCGAGAACGGCTCCTGGATCGTCGCCGCCAGCTGAGTGCGCTGCAGGCCGTCGAAGCTGAAGCTCATCGAATCGACGTTGGTGTGCTGGTCCATGTCGATGTTGAGCGCCTTCTGCGGCACGCCGATGCGGATCTCCGGGCCGAAGTAGGCCCGGCTCATGCCGGGGAAGGGGCCGGGATCGAGGTAGAACACGTAGCCGTTCTCCTTGGCCAGCTTCTGGATGTACTCGAGATCCGTCCCGTCCTTGAACTCGATGTTCTGCGTCGGGATCGGCACGTCCGGGAACAGCTCCGGCACGAGCACCGGCACCATGCCGTAGAGCAGGTAGTTCTTGATGATCCAGCCGACCCGGGCCATTGCCGGCATCGGGGGGAACATCTCGCCCGTGCGCTGGTCGAGGTCCATGAGCACCGTGAGGTCCTCACCGGTGACCGTGACGGCGGACTGGCCGATCTGATCGCTCATGCCGACTTCCTGGCGCGTGATGATGCCGTCCATCAGCACCGTGGGCATGCCGTTCACCGTCGCGACGAGCACGACCCGGATGCCGGGATCGAACGATCCCGTCGGGATCAACACTTTGGAAATCGCCGAGTTCTTGGAGATGGCGAACACGAGTTGGAAGCCGCTGCGCTCGCCGCTCTGCACGGTGACCTGGGCGCTGCGCAAGGCCTGGACCACGGCGGCGGGGACGGGGACGGGCAACATCGGTCCGGCGAGGATCGTGAGGTGGATTCGTTCGATCACGGCGACGCTCCGGGGAAGCCTTGCGGTTGGGCGATGTGCAGCCGGCGCCCCGGCGCGGCGGTAAGGTCGTCCGGACGCATCCCCCGGTTCGCGTCGGCGATGCGCCACCACAGTTCCGCGTCACCTAGTTCGGTATCGCCGATCAGGTCGAGCCGCTCGCCGGCGCTGACGACGTGATCGTGGCTGACTGAAAGTTCCTCCGGTGACGGTACGAATCGGCGCCTGAACCAGCGCACCTCCTCGCCGTCGGCTCCGATCGAGGTGGCGATCTCGACACCGGCGTATCGACTGGTCGCCGGCACGGGCGACGGCGTCGGCGGTCGCGGCGGTTCGGTCAGACTCATGGAATCCTCCTGATCCCGAGCTGCGAGAGCTCGCCGGCCACCTCGGTCGCGAGGCGCTCCTTCGTGCGGTGGTGGGCGAAGAAGATGCCGTTGGCTCGGTGGCCGACCTCGAAGTCGTTGGTGGTGAGCACCCGCAGGCCGAGGCTGATGCGGGCACGCATCGGGTTGAGGTTGACGTCGAACGCCTCCTCAGTGATCGACATCTCGGTGATGCGCACGGGCACGACGCGTTGCGCGCTCCAGACGAAGATCGTGAGCGGCGCCTGGACCGGGGTGATCTCCAATGTCCCCGCTGCCGCGAGCGAAAGGTTGCTCTGCACGGCGTCCGCCTTCGGGTAGATGATCGTCTCGAGTGCCGCGAGCAGCGGGTGCAGGCCGAGCGCAACGGTCTTCGGGTTCTCGTCGGGCCGTTCCAGTTGATCCGTCGCGTCGACCTCGACGTCGAGCTTGATCGTCTCGATCGGTGCCCCCTTCAGTCGCAGCGCCTCGAGACGATCGCCGGAATCGGCCCCGGCGCCCTGCGCCTGCAGCGTGCGGGTGATCGTGTCCGGGTTGTACTGCAGCACGATCACCCGCAGCACTCGGGCCGTCTTCGGGTCGGCGAGGACGAGCCCGCCCTGCACCAAACGCGGCGAGTTCGGGAACGTCGTCATCGTGCGATCCCGACCACTCGCCAGCGAATATCGATCCGAGGTGGAGCCTGCGCGTTGAGACTGGTCCGGACCTCGTTGACCAGTTTGACCGTGTCCGGGTGTGGGCTACCGGGCGCCACGATGGTGTACACGATGAGCGACGCGTTCGGGAACTGGGTCTGGGCCTGACGCAGCGTCCATTCCAGTTGGCTCGACTTGTGCTCACGCGGGGATTCCCCGGATCGTCCGACGGCACTCCGGGTCTCGATGAAGTTCGTGATCACGGTGACCTCGAAGATGTGAACCTCGGTGCCGGCGGTTCCCGACTCGTCTGTCGTCGGGATGACGGCGCGTCCCTCAGGTCGACGTTTGCCTCCGGTCTGTTCGCCGCCGCGCATCTGCATCTGCCAGTTGAGCCGGATCCTGGAGCGCGATGACTTGCCGCCGGCCTTGCGCCGATCGGGGAAGGTGACATCAACGGCTCGTCCGGGGAAACGTTCCTTCAGGATCTGCGGAACCTGCGCTCCCGCCGCTGCCTCGTATTCCTCGCTCTGGGGACGCTTACCGGGCAACGACACCGGTTTGCCCGAGCTCGACTCCCAATCCGGCCGCTCGCGGCTCGTTGTGGCAGCAACCTCCATTCGCTCGGATCCGTCGGCGACGTTGACCGGCGGGTTGATCACGCCGCGCACGCTGAACTTGTGCGCCCCGGTCGTTGTCCGTTCGAGCGACTTCCACCGGTGCCGGCGGCGGAGCCACTTCAACGTGGCCCACAGGCGCGCCCGGGACGCACCCTTGTCGAGCAACGAGGCAACGGCGGCCTTGGTCAGCCGGATCGCCCGATCGATCTTCTCCTGCTTACTCCGCTTCTTCTGCTTGGCCTTGGCGGCCTTGCGTTGCTTGCGCTTGTTGCTCCACTTCTTGCCCTTGTCCAGCAGCTTCTTGCCGCCGCGCATGGTCGCCTTGGCCGCTCCGACCACGGCTCGGCCGACCTTGGACCGGCCGACCGCGGCGGCCGCCTTCTTGGCCCCACCGACGACCTTGCCGACGGCCTTGCGGCCGGCGCCCGCTGCGGCCTTGGCGCCGCGCTTCACCGTCTTGACGGCGGCTGTGCCAACCTTCTTGGCCGCACCGGCGGCCTTCTTGAGAGCCTTGGTGATGCCGGCCGCCATCTTCCTCAGCACGCCGCCGACCTTCTGACCGGCGCCCTTCATGCGGACGAGCACGAAGTTGGCGACGAAGTCGAGCACCGCGGTCGCCGCCGCGCCGACCAGCGCACCGAACTGGGCGCCGGCGCCGCCGCCCTTGACGGCCTTGAGGAAGGCGACGAACTTCTTGAACGCCTGCAGGATGCGGCTGGCGGCGCCCCACGCTGCGCGCAGGCCGTCGATGATGAGGCTGAGCGCTCCAGCTGCCGGGATCAGCATCGCAACGAGCTTCTCGATGAGGATCTGGATCAGGATTCCCGGCAGCGCCTCTTTGACCGCTGCCCATGCCATCTTGGCGATCTGGGCGAACGAGATGCAGCCCTTGATCAGCACGTCCATGATCACCTTGCCGACACCGACGACCGCTTCGACCTTCTCCCGGAACCACTGCTTTACAGCAGCCTTCAGCGCCGGCCACGTGCAGTCACGGACGCCGTCCATGACGCTCGAGCCGAGGTTCTTGAGCCACGCCAGCGGGCCGCTCGCCACGTCGATGGCGATCTCGAGAAAGTCCCCGAACACGTCGGCGATAGCCTTGGCCGCGTCGATCAGGCCCTGGACGACGGCTTCGACCGCTTCCAGGGCCTTCGTGTACACGAACTCCAGCGCGCTCAACGCGCCTTTCAGGGCGCTCCCGAGCGCATCGAGGATCGCGACGGCCGCCGCCTTGAGGTCGTCGGCGAGATCGTTGACGACCTGCTTGCCCTTCTCGACGCCGGCCGTGATCGTCGAGCGCCATTTCTCGCGGGCGTCGGGGAAGCCGGCGAGGACGACGTCGCCGGCAAGGATCAACGCGTCACCCGCCAGCTCGATCGCCGCCACGGCGACCTTGCGGCCGAGCTCGATCGCCGCCACGGCCAACTCCTGGGCCGCCTTGATCGCCTTGTCGACGAGGTCGCGGGCGAAGTCGAACACGGCCTTGATCGCACCCTTGATCTTGTTGAAGAACGACGAGACCTTCGACTTCACCCAGCTGAAGAAGCCGCCGTCGTCGGACTCGGCCTCGGCCTTGGCCTTCCTGTCGGCGGCCTCTTTCTCGGCGTCCGTCCGAGCCTTGGTGATCTTCTCGTTGCCGGAGTCGATCTCGCGACGTGCCTGCGTGTCTGCGTTCGTCTGGGCAGCGGCGACGTCCGTGTCGGCCTTCGTCGTCGCGGTGGTCGCCATCGTGCGGCTCTTGTCGACCGAGGTCGCGTTCTGGTTCACCCACGACTGCCGGGACGTGTCGGCGCCCGACGCCACTCCCCTGCGGATGCCGGCCTGCTGGTCGGCGTTGGCCGCGACCGCGGCGTCGAGTTCTTGCTTGGCGTCGGCACGGGCGACATCGGACTGCGATTCCTGATCGGACTTGCCGGTGACCATCGCCGCCTGCTCCGCCTCGATCTTGGTCCGCGGCGTGTCACCTTGCTCGTCCTCGGCCACGCGGTCGATCACGACCGCCGGGATCTTGCCAGTGTCCGCACTCGCGTGGCCGCCGCCGATGGCCGGAGCCACCGATTCGATCGTCGCGGTCAGTGACTCAGCCGGGACGGTGGGGTAGATGTCGCGGTCGCCGAGATCCTCGACGACGTGCTCGGACGCCTGGGTCTGGAGATTCGTGGTCGATGTCACCAGCGCCGTCGCCTGGGTTGTCACGCGCGCCGGATCGGCCGGACCGTCGAGCGTCAGCGCCGGCGTCGGTCCCGAGTCGACGTTCAGCGCGGGGTCCGTCGTGGGCAGCGACGACACCGCACCACGCACGGCCGCCACCTCCGACTCGGACATCTCCGCCGCGGCGCTGAGCGCGGGTGTCCTGACCGCGTTCGTGGGCGACGCCGGGTGCGTCGGGGGCGCGACCGGATCGAGGGTTGTCGCCGCTTCTGCGTTGGGAAGCTCGGCGGCCCCGGGCGACGCCGGATTCGTCGGGGTCGGCAAGCTCGGCGGTGCGATCGAGGCGTCCCGACTGGCCGGAACACCGGACGGCCGCTCCACGGAGGGCGGAGCGGCGGCGAGCTCGTCGTTGAGTGCGGTCACCTGCTCGGTGGCCACGGTGTGGGCCGCCAGCAAGGCCGCCGGCCGTTGCGTGGCCTTCAGGCCGGCGACCGCGCCGACGGCCGCCGCCGGCTCGGCGGCCGCGGCCGGCGCCGCAGCTTGCTCGGCAGTGTCCGCGGCGTCACCTCCTCCGCCTCCTCCGCCTCCTCCGCCACATCCGCCGCCGGCGCCGCCGGCGCCGCCGGCATCCTCCATCGGTGCCGGCGCGGGGGTGTTGCACTGCCCTGGTGTTCCCTCGGCCGCGCCCGCATCTCCGCTGGCGTCGTCCGACACGTCCGTCCCCTCGGCCTCCTCCATCTCCTCGACTTGCTCGACCTGCTCCGGCGCGGGTTCGTCCGGCTCGTCGAGATCAGCTCCCGGCTCGAGCGTTCCCGGCCCGTCGCCGTTCGCGGTCGGGGCTGCTGGCTCGGCCGCCGACGCGCCCGAGTCGCTCAACTCCGACGCCGACTCGGCGGGCATCGACTCGGCAGGCCCTGGTGGTTCGTCCCGGTCGGCTTCGATGGTCGTGGTCTCGGCCGCCGCTTCGGCCTGCGTACTCGCGTCGTCATCGACGACGGCGGCCTCCGGCTCGACCGCTTCCTCGTCCTCGGCCTGGCTTGCGGTCTCGCGGTCATCGGGAAGCGACGGCGCGAGCGCGTCGGCCATCTCCTCGTCGGCCGCCGGTCCGCCTTCGGCGGTCCCGGCCGCGCCGCCGCCGGCTGCCGGCAGCACCACCGCTGCCGCGGCGCCATCACCCGCCCCGGATTCGCCCGGGGCCTCAGCCGCCTCGTCCGCGGGTGCCGCCTCCTCATCGGTCGCCGCGGCTGCTCCGGCCAGCTCGGCCTGTGCCGGACCCTCTTCGGTGTCCTCCTCTCCAGCCCGAGCGGTTTTCGGGGCAGGCTCGTCGACTCCGGCCTCGATTCCACTGTCTACTGACGCCGCGTCCGGCTCGGTGTGGGGGTCCTGCGCCGGAGCGACCTCGGCTCCGGCCGGCTCGGGGGCGCCGTGGTCCCCGTTCTGGGGTCCGGTGTCGGCTTCGTCCGGCTCGCCAGCAGCGGGCGCTCCGCCGTCGGCCGGCGATCGGTCCCTGAGGAGCGAGGCGAGTTGGTTCCGGCGGGCGCCGCCGCCCCGCTCGGCCTTGGCGGCGACGACCTCGCGAATCGGCTCGGAGACGCGTGCGAGCACTCCTCGCAACCGACCACCACGGTCATCCGGATCTCGTCGCAACAGGCGATCGACGAGTCCGACGATGAAGTCCCCAGGACTCCAGCCGAACAGTCCGGCTTGTCCGGCGCCGGCGGGAGTCGCCCGGCGCGCCAATACCGGTTCGCTGCGCGACGGCAGCGGTTCCGGTTTGGCGCCCATGTCGTGAGCGAAGGCGTCGGCGACACGTTCTGACCGGCGCTCCTCGTCGTCGGTCGCCGATTTCATCTCGGCACCGTCGGTCCCGGCTGGCTCCTCGGCGGCCCGGACGTGACTCAGCTCGTGGATCAGAAGCCGGCGCCCAGCCGGCGTGGTTGTCGAGAAGCGCCCGGCGGCGAACCAGATGTGCTCTCCGATCGTGAAGGCCTCCGCTCCGGCCGCACTGGCCAACTCGGCCGCCACTTCGTCGCGATGAATTCGGACCGACCGGAGATCGTGGCCGATCACGGATGCGAACGCCTGGCTGGTCTGGAGCGCGAGCGGTTCGCCGGGTGAGGTGATTCGGACGAGGTCGGCCACGGACGCCAATGGGAGGTCGGCCTCGCTGCGGCGAGCCGGCGGGCGGCTCCGCTTCTGGCGAGGCCGGTCAGAACGCTCGACCCGACGGTCGTGTGACGCGTGGTTCGTCACGCCGAATCCTCCGCGTTCGCGTTCGCGTTCGGGCGCGGCTCGGGGCCGGTCGGTCCGGCAGCCCGCTGGGCGATGCGCTCGTCGGCCGTGTTCGGCTCACCGATCCGGAGTGTGCCGAGACTCGGTGCGGCGGCGGCCGAGGGGGGCTGGTGCTCGACGGCGTGGGTCAACTCGTGCAACAGGAGACGCCGGCCGGCTGGAGTAGCCGGCCGGTATGCCCCGGCGGCGAAGACGATGTGCTGGCCGACGGTGAAGGCTTGGGCGTCGACGGACTCCGCCGCCTCCGCCGCGGCACGGTCGTCGTGGATGCGCACCGAACGGAGATCGTGACCAACCCGGCGTTCGTGTTCCCTGCGGTGCGCGTCCTCGAGCGGCCGGCCCGGTCCGCGGACGACCTCGGGCACGACAGACGGCACGTCGGCGGGTCGGCGATCCTCGTCGGTGGTGCGCACCGGTGCCCGGCGGATCTCGTCGGCTCCGCATTGAGCGCATCCTGTCCCGGCGCACGCGCACGATCGCTGCAGGACGTGACGGCGGGGCGCGCGGAACCAGTCGGCGATCATTGGTTGCGCTCCAAACGTCCTGCCAACGATGCGGCGACGATGTCGGCGATCCGGTCGGCGGTGAACGGTTCGCCGCGATCGCGCGCGTCGCCGAGCCGGCGACCCAGTTGCTCTTCGAACTGTTCCACGAGACTCATCCCGTCGCGGCGAGTCGTTCCACGTACGACCAGCTCGGCGATGCGCAGGCGGATCGTCGGATGGCCAGCGTCGGAGATCATCACCGTCACCGCCACCCCTTCAGTTCGGTCTCGGTGATCGGACGGTCGAGCTTGCGGTACTCGCCCTCGGCGGCGTGTCGTAGATGGGCCATTGTCACCGCCCCGGCGTCGGCGGCAGCCCGGTAGGCGGCCGAGAGGGCGATGTTCTTGATCGTCCCCCCGGTCACGTCGAGTCGAGCCAGCCCGGCGAAGTCGATGCCCTCGGTCGGCACGCCGGGCGGAAAGATCTGCTCCCAGATCGTTCGCCGTCGCTCCTCGTCGGGGTGGGGGAACGGCACGATGAAGCGGAGCCGGCGCACGAACGCCGGATCCAGGTTCGCGCGCAGGTTGGTCGTCAACAGGGCGACGCCGCGATAGGCCTCCATCCGCTGCAGCAGGTAGCTGACCTCGATGTTGGCGTAGCGGTCGTGGCTGTCCTTGACCTCGGTGCGCTTGCCGAACAAGGCGTCCGCCTCGTCGAACAACAGCACGGCGCCGCCGCGCTCGCCGGCGTCGAACACCCGCGCCAGGTTCTTCTCCGTCTCGCCGATGTACTTGTTCACGACCTGGCTGAGATCGACGTGGTAGAGGTCGACCTCCAATGCATTGGCGATGACCTCGGCCGCCATCGTCTTCCCGGTGCCGCTCGGCCCACAGAACAACGCGGTCGTGCCGCCACCCCGGGCACCTGGCCGGGCGAACCCCCACTGGTCGTGCACGACAGCGCGATGGGCCGCTTCCTCGACGATGTCGAGCAATTGCCGCGCGGACTCCTCGGGCAGCACGAGGCCGTCCCAGCCGGCCGCCGGCACGATGACTCGAGCCGACCCGCCAACGTCAGTCCGAACCCGCTCGCGGCAGATCGTCCATAGCGTGGTCGCCGGGCGGGCGCGCGACTCCTCGGCAACGGCTTGGATGGCGCGGGGTGACAATGTGAACCCGGCGGCGACGCGGTCCGACGAACGGTCGCCGGCGCCGACGGCGTCCCGCCATTGCCCGCGTCGCTCGGCCAGCGTCGGATGCGGCACTGCTAACGCCACGACCCGGCCATCGTGGACAACTCGCTCGCGGCTGGCGACGATGATCGTCAGCGGCGGCCGCTCGAGGAGCGAGCGGACGAACCAGGAATGCAGATCGTCGCCGACGATCGACGGCACCGGCTCGACGACCAGGAGCGAGCCGGTGAGCAGGCACTCGCGTTCCATCGCGGCGACGACGGTCTCGAGCTCCGGCCCCGGCGGCGGCAAGGCGACGGGGTCGACCACCAATGTTGTCGCGGCGCCGATCGCCGCCGCGATCCCGTCGGAGACCGCACGGAGGTGGTCGCGCTCGGCGCCGTACAGATGGGCGGATCGAGCCCGTGACGTTCCGGCGTTCGCTGCCCGCCAGGTCGCCACGACGGTGTCGGCGATCGCCTGCTGCGATCGCGGGAGGGGGGCGCCCGTGGTCGGCACCACGGTCACGAATGGCGCCAGTGCGGCGTCGGGGCCGTCCACCCCAGCGAGCAGGTGCAGGATCCGCTCGTCGAGTCGCACCGCGGCCTGAGTCAAGGATCCACCGTTCTCGACGTGGACGAGCCGCCAACGGCGCAGCGGAGCATCTGGGCTGATCGCACTCCAGAACGCACCGGGCAGCGTCGCGAGCGCCAGGCCGAATGTCGCGTGGGGCCGGCGGGCGTCCCCGTGGGCGAGGGAACAGGCGAGCGCGACCGACGAGCTCAACTCGACCGCGCCGGCCAGCAGGACCAACCCCCGTTCGAACTCGGAGAGCTTGAACAGTGCACCAATCGCGTCGAGCGACGGCACGTCGAGCACGAGGGCGGGTTCGTCGCCGAGCGGCGCGTCCGCCGTCGCGTAGGCGTCGAGCCGAGCGAGGATCGCCGCCAGGGCGACGCCGAGCTGTTGCTGATTGCGCTCGATCCACGTCGGCGACTGCACACTCATCACAGCACCACCGTCGGACCGTCGAACGTGCCGTTGGCGTCGGTCGTCAGCGACGTCGCGACGCCGTCGATCTCGACGCTCACCGTGTACGTCCCGGCCCGGACACCGGCGACGTCGAAGTCGATGACGGCCGCGGTGACCTGGGAATCGAGCGCTCGCGACCGGCCGGTCAATGCGTACGCGAGGGCGGGCACGACACCGACGGAGTTCAGCAGCAGCCGTGACTTCTGGTTACGTTCGACGTCGGGGATCAGCCTCGTCTGCAGGGTACCGGCGGTGAGCACGCCGTTGGCGGTCGCGACGCCGGCGGCGGTGATGTCCGGTTGCCCTCCGCCGTCCAGCGCAAACGCGGGACGGATGGTGAGGCTGGCGACGTTCGAGTCGGCGACGCGGCGAGTTCCGTTCGGTCCTCCGAAGTCGACGGAGTGGATCACCTGGACGCCGCTGAACCCGGCCTGGAGGTCGGAAGGCACGGTCACGTCCATGCGCTGCGGTGTCGACCCTGGTGGGGCGGCGAGGCCGGCGCCCGTTCCGATGCGCACCACGGTGTTCGCCGTCAGCAGTCCGAACCCCGTGATTCGGATCATGTCGCCGACGACCACACTCGGCGGCTCGATCCGCTCGATGCGGGCCAATGGGATAGGCACGACCAGCAGGTTGGGCTCGCGCACCGGCTTGGCCTGAAGAGCCGGAACGTCCGGGCGGAGCAGCACCACCGATGCGGTGAACGCGAGCGACGTGCGATAGCGCTCTCCGAACACACTCCAGAGCTTGGAGATGTCGTCGATTCCGAGGTTGTCCGGAGCCAGGCGGATGACCTCCTCCTGCTCGTCCAGGCCACTGCCCGTCAGCAGGGTCCGCAGGGCGACTGGCTGGATGTCGACGGCGGCCAACAGCGCCCGCACCCGCTCCCGGGTGAGGTGCCGCGCCGTGTGCATCACGAGGGCGGCATGGCCGAGCAGAACGTCGGCGTGCATGCTGTCGCTCCCGTACGCGCTGACGACGTAGTGCAGATCGAGCGCCAAGGGCGCACGCGTCAAGCGGTGACCGTCGGCCGCGTGCGACGGCAGTTCGCTGTTGCACCACCCGGTGTTCGGCGTGAGGCGGTACAGGAAGAGATTGAGTTGTGGCTGTTCGCCGCCGCCGACCGTGATGCGGTCGGGCGCCAGAGCCGTCACGGTGGGATTACCGCCGAGCGAGGGGCCGAGGGCCGCCGCGGTCAAGGCGTCCTGGAAGAGGCGGCGCAGCACGGCCGTGCACGTGGCGATCGCCGTGCCGTTGCTCATCGCTCATCGCCCGCGCTGGGCGAGATAGTCGGCCAGTGGCAGCGCCGGCTTCGGTTCGCCCCCCGGCCGCGCCGTGTGCGGCTGGCCGAGGTCCCGTACCGGCCGTTCTGTGCGTACCTCGATGCGGTCGATGGTGATGTCGATGACCGGCGCGACGACGCGATCGTCACCGCGCCGCTGGTCGGCCGCGGCCATCGGGAGCGGGCGGTCGGGAGCCGGCAGCATGGATACTGGCCGCGCGATCGTGGCCGCGGGCCCATGCTCAATCGGCCGCAGTCGCCGAGCTACCGGCGGCGCCGGCCGCCGAGCCGCGTCTCCGGCGGGCGTGGCGGCGTTGCCCTGCGGCCCAACGTTGCTGTCGCCTGGCTCGTTCAGAGCAAGAGTCGTCGTGACGGTGGCGCCGGCGACCATCATGGCGGGTGGAGGTTGCAGTGGCCGCTCCGCGATGACCTCTCCGACGACAGCCGGGCCTAGACCGGCCGCCGGTATCCGCTCGATTTGGGTGGGGTCGGTCAACCCGGTACGCCCGGCGTCGGTCACACCCGAGTTCGGGTCGACGGCCGGGATCGGTAACGCCTGCTCGGTCGCCGGCTGCTCGAGCAGCGGATCGACTCGCGGTTGGACGACCGCCAGTTCGCCGATCGCCCGCCGCGCCAACCGCGTGAAGAGGTCGGCGCTCACGAGGCCAACTCCAGGTAGCGGCGACGGCGAGATCCGGTCAGGTTGAGGATCTCGTCCTCGCTCCAGCCGTAGCGGCGCGCAATCACGTCGACTTCGGTGAGCAGGTTGCGCGCCCGACGGCTCAGCTCGGTCCACACGAACCGGGCGACGCCCAGGGAGGCATCGACGACGGCAGCGCAACGCGCGCATTCGATTTCGAAGGCGAGGTCTGCCCCCGGGTCCGCCCGCTCCAGCGCCTCACCGAGCGCGATGAGCTCGTCCTCGCCGAGCTGATCGGCGCCGATCGTTTGTCCGCCCCTGTGGGCGGCGGTGATGCATCGGGCGAGGAGCAACGAGCGGGCAGCGGCAACGGTCGGGCACGCCGACGCAGCGGCGAGATCGGACTCGCGCAGCGGCCGCGCCGTGATCACCGTTTCGTGGCACGAAACGGTCACCGACTCGGCAACGTCGTTGTCGGACGTCAGCTCGCCGACGTCGAACGTCAGCGCGAGCAACTCGCCGCAATGCGGACACGACAGCACCAACTCGATCGACGGTCCGATCGTTCCGGCTCGCACGGCGAGGATGGCGCGATCGCGCTGTCCCAACGGCACCTCGGCCCAATGCCCACTCTCGGTCTCGGGCCACGCCGCGCGGAGCACGGCGTCCGCACAGTCCTGGGAGGTCGCCGACGCCTCGTCCCACATCGACAGAAGCACCGCGTCGCTGAGTTGCCGTTCCATCGTCGCCGTCGCGCCTACGTCGGTTCGTTGAACGACGGCTCGTCGGGCTCGGTCACGTCGACATCGCGCTCCCAGCCCTCGTTCTCGAGCTTGAGGTGCTGGATCGCCACCGCGTTGGCATTCGCGTCGAGATCGGGGAGGGCCTGGAACTCGGCGACCCAGCAGCGGAAGATCTTGTAGGCGATAGCCAGCTGGCCGGCTTCGTTGTACACCTCGAGTGTGATGTCTTTGCGGAAGTCGCGCAGCGACGTCTCGGCCCCGAGCCCGCTGCCGTAGTTCCACACCTTGTTCGCCCACTGCTCGAACTCCTTGTCGTGGGTGACGCCGCGCTCGAGCGTGATCGGCTCGTACTCGGTGCGGCCGGGCGACTTGCGGGTCGAGGACGGATCGCCCCCTTCGCGGTGCTTGACGACCTCGGTCATTCTCTTCAGTGCGCCCACCTTGGACACGCCGGCGACGTACTTGCCGTCCCATTTGACGCGGAACTTGAAGTTCTTGTACGGGTCGAACCGCTGGGCGTTCACGGTGAACTGGGCCATCGTTGACTCCTTTCGGACTGCCGCTTGGGCTTCAGGCTGCCGCTTGGGCAGTGAGCTGCTGGATCTGGATCACGACGAACTCGGCCGGCTTGAGCGGTGCGAACCCGATGAGGATGTTGACCACGCCGTTGTCGATGTCGGCTTGCGTCGTGGTGGTGCGATCGCACCGCACGAGGTAGGCCTCGCGCGGGGTGCGGCCCTGGAACGCTCCCTTGCGGAACAGCGTCTGCATGAAGGCACCGACGTTGAGCCGGATCTGCGCCCACAGCGGTTCGTCGTTGGGTTCGAACACGACCCAGCGGAGGCCTTGCACGAGACTCTCTTCGAGGTACAGGGCGGTGCGTCTGACCGGCACGTACTTCCATTCGCTGGCGAGCTGATCGGCACCATCGCCCGTGCGGGCGCCCCAGAGGACATTGCCGAAGACGGGAAAGCTGCGCAGCGCGTTCACACCGAGTGGATTGAGCACCCCACTGTCCGCGTCCGTGAGCGGGGGACCGACAACGTCGCCACCTCGGACCCGAGCTTCGGTCCCCGCCGGGGCCTTCCAGATGCCGCGCTCGCCGTCTGTCCGGGCGTACACCCCGGCAACGGTTCCGCTCGGCGAGACCACGCGGGGTCGCCCCTCGCTCAACGGATCGGGAATCTCGATCGGCGGGAAGAAGTAGGCGTTGTTGCGATCGCGGGTGGCGCCGACGGCGGCCACGTTCATCCACGTCTGGATCTGCGCCATCGTGGCCACCACGGTGGGCGGGTCGATCAGGAGGAACGCCCGGCGGGCGCGGCAGAAGGTCGTTGCCGCGCCGATGACACTGACTGCGTTCGGCGTCGCCCCCGCCGCTGCGTCGAGCCGGGCCATCCGCGGGATGCTCATCATATTGAACACTTGCGGCGCCATCAGATCGAGCAGGGGCAGGGCGGCATTGATCTGAGCAGCGGTCGGCTGGTTGCCATCGCCGCCGCTGGCGAGCGGCGTGAAGCCAGCAGCTGAGGGATTGTTGATGATCGCTGCGGCCGAGATACCGGCTGCGGTCTGCGTCGGCTGGGGCCGATTCGCCGTGCCCGCCGCCTGGCCAGAGTCGGTGACGCGGACCAGCCGCGACGCGTTGTTGACCGTCGTTGGCGCGTAGCGGGCACCGTTCTCCTGCATGGTCAGGTTGAGATGGGACTCGGCCGCGACGACCCGGTCCTGACCGTCGACGTTGCGGATATGGCGCACGACGACGTTGAACACGTTGGTCGGGGCAACGCCGAATGTTTCGATTCCCACCTCCAAATCGTCACCCCACAACCCGGGGTCGATGGCGTCAACCCTGATGATGTTGTTGCCGGAGTTCTGGAACGTCACGCCTGACGCCGCGGCTCCGGGCGCGACACGAAGTACGAACGCCCGTTGACCCCCGTTGAGGAAGTACTGCATCAGGCCGTAGCTCGCCTCGCTGCGCTGGTCGAGGCCGTTGAAGTGCGCGGTGAACGCGTCGAAGCTGTCGATCGCCATCGGCGCGTCGACCGGGCCCTTGCTAAAGAAGTCGACAAACGCGGTCGTCGACGTACTGACGCCGGCGATCGGGCGGGCCCCGCCGGGAAGCTCCTCGAGATACACACCGGGATGGGTCAGCGCGGTAGGCATTGCTCTCCTTCAGATGGTTGGGCGGTCATTCGACGCGGCCTCATCGGCGGCGCTCCAGGGCGTATGCGGTGCGGAGCGCCGCGAAGATCGAATCGAACCCGATGTCTCGGACTCGGACCACGCTCATCCGGCGCTCGTGGAGTGCGGCCGTGCGGGCGTCGGGTGCGACGCAGACGATTTTCAGGTGCGGGTGGGCGTCGAGCAACTCCCGGGTCGACGACGGCGAGACGGGATCGTCTGTGGTGAGAATCAAGGCGTCGCTCTCGGAGCGAGCGACGTCGTCGAGTGCCTCGGCGAACGACGAACGTCCCGCGCAGGTCAGGTCGGCCGATTCCGCGATCAACTGCTCTGACGCTTCGGCCAACACAGTTGGCAACTCGGCCAGCAGCACCCTGATCACGTTCACCTCTCCTTGCCCTTGGCGAACACTGACGAACGTACGACGGCACCGCTGTCTCAAACCATGGGTATGAGAGTCCGGTCCGTTCGGACCTGCATGATCCACATCGCCGCAATGAAACGGTGCGGACCAGGTCAAATGTCGGCGCGTCGAATTCGGGACCTCATTAGTATCTGGGCCGCCGCGGGGCCGACCCCATCGGGGAGGTCACGAGGTCATCGAAGCCGCCGTGTTTCGGCTGCAGGCAGTCGAAACGAGAACCGTCCGCCAGCGAGCAGATCGATCGATCCACTCGAGCGAGATCGGACACAGACAAGAAGAGGGGAGGCGAGTCATGGGACTCTCGTTGTGCTGCGTCTCCGAGTCGCTGCTGTATGCGGAGGCCCTCTCCCGTCTGCTCGAGGCGGAGCCCTGGGTCTCGTCGGTGTCGTCATGCGTCGGCATCACCGGGCTCGCCGCGCTTCCGGACTCCGATCGGCCGGACGTCGCGTTGGTCAGTTGTGCGCCGACTCAGCAGGTCGAGTGGATCCGGATCCTCGTCAGAGACCTGAGGTGCACCGTGGTGGCGGTTGGGGTCACCGGTTCCGCCGAAGAGTTGGTCAGGTGCGCCGAAGCCGGTGCCGCTGGCTACTTCTTTCGCGAGCAATCATCAGCTGAGTTACAGGACGTGGTCAGCGCAGCTGTGCGAGGCGAGGTTCTTTGCTCGCCGGCAGCGACTGGAGTGCTGCTCCGCCACGTCTCGAGTCTCGCCCGATGGCAGAGCCCAGTCGCGCGGCTCGATCGATTGACGGCCCGGGAACACGAGGTGCTCAGTCTGCTCTGCGACGGCCGATCCAACAAGGAAATTGCGAGGGGGCTGGCGATCGACCTGTGTACCGCGAAGAACCATGTGCACAACATTTTGGAGAAGCTCCATGTGTCGCGCCGAGGGGAGGCCGCGGCGTTGATCCGCGGAGAGGCCAATTCGGTCGAGATAACTGGCGCTTCGCGATGACGTGGGTCTGGGACGACGGTGAGTCGGCGTGTAAGCGGGATCCTGTGACCGTCCTGGCGGGCGGCCGGTGGCCATCCATCTATGCGGTCTACCCGAAGGTGCGCCGCACCTCGATTCCTGGGCACCGCCCAGAC
>Ga0136617_10000682_pt1 | contig 29102 bp, 28 predicted proteins | sample AntDrymUQ3222106_2_FD_129672 | JGI IMG/M metagenome (GOLD analysis project Ga0136617, IMG submission 129672) | Polar desert sand microbial communities from Dry Valleys, Antarctica - metaG UQ322 (21.06) | ecosystem: Environmental > Terrestrial > Soil > Desert | place: Antarctica: Dry Valley... | reverse complement strand
GGCTTCACGAGGCCGCGCGCGACCACGGTCACGTCGAAGGGCGCGCTGGCCGGAGCCGCGCAGGCGCGCTTCTGGTCGGGGCGCTCCGGGCGCTGCTCGGACGCATTCGCTGGGCGCGTCTCCAGCGGCTTGCAGCCCGCTGCGCGCGGCTGCGCCGCTGCCGCTGATGCGAACCCCACGACGGTCGTGACGATGAGCGCCGATGCGATGCGATTCATTGATTGCCTCCTCGAGCAGTCCACGCTGTCTCAATCCTAAGGCGCGCGGGCACGGCCGTCCGGCAACCCGGCGACGATCGCATCGCCATGGCGCCTCGGGTGCTACGATCGCCACCGATGAGCGCGCTACGCCGCTCCTGATCCTCGCCGTCCTCCTTTTGCTCGCGCCCGTGGCGCTGATGCCGCTGTCGCTCGTCATCCGATATCGCGCCGGCACCGCGCGCCGGCAGGCGCGAGGATGGGTGGCGACACTCAACTGCGTCGGGCTCGCCATCTCGACGTCGCTGTTCCTGATGGGCGCCGGGATCACCAACATCTGGGTGCTCAACGCGCTCGGCTATTCGCTCCTCGGGCTGCTGGGCGGAGTCGCCCTCGGCATCATCGGGCTCTGGGCCAGCCGATGGGAGCATCGTCCGGACGCGCTCCACTACACGCCCAACCGGTGGCTGGTGCTCTCGGTGACGCTCCTGGTGACCGCGCGCGTCCTGTACGGCCTCTGGCGAGGGTGGAATTCGGTACGCGCGGGCGAGGACACGTCGTTCCTCGCCGCGTTCGGGATTGCAGGTTCCCTGGCCGCGGGCGCGGTGGTGCTCGGTTACTACCTGTCGTACTGGCTGGGCGTGCGCCGCCGGCTGAAAGCGCACGCCAGAAGCTGAAGGCTCGTGCGCCGGAGGGTCAGCGCTTGCGGGGGACGGCCTCCGCGGGAGGATCCGGCTTCTCGAACGCACGCTGCGCGGCGCGCGTCGCGGCGGTGCCGGCCGACACGGGACCCGCGAGCGTCTTGCCCTCGCGGCGCGGATCGCGGTGCATGGTCTCCAGCTGGACCGCGTTGCCCTTCTCGAATCGCTCCTTGAGCCGCGCGTGGACCTCGAGCACCTGGGGAACGTAATTCTTCGTCTCCGCGGCCAGAGCGCTGACTCCGGCGCGGAAGTAGCCGGCATTCAGCGGACCGCCGTTGTACTCGGCGAGGACCATCTGCGGGTCGCCGTAGGCGGTGAAGAGGATGTCGAGGTAGAGGGCGGCCGCTTCGGTGTTCTTCTCCGGGTCGTGCAGCGCCGCGTCGTCGTAGTCCCAGCCCAGGCTGCGGAAGAGCATGCGGCCGGAGGACGGCCAGATCTGGTAGAGGCCGCGCGCGTCGGCGGAGCTCACCGCGCCCGGGTCGTAGCGGCTCTCGACGGTGCCGATGGCGAGGAGGAACAGCGGGTCGACGGAGGGGTACTTCTCGCTCGCCTCCAGGGCCAGGCGCGCATAACGATACGCGTCGGCCAGGCTGGCCCGGGGGTTGACGCGCATGATGTGGTCGCGCATCCCGAGCAGGAGCTGGCGGCGCGCGGAGTCGAAGGCGATCCCGGACTCCACCTGCTCGATCTTCCGCTCGAAGCGCGCCATCGCTACGGCGGTCTGCTGCGCCTGCATCTCCACCGCGCGCAGCGCCTGGTGGCCGAGCATCACGACCGCGATCAGCAGCAGGCACAGGAACAGGACGGCCAGGGACTGCCAGGCGCTTCCCTGACGGATGACCAGGGTGCGCGTCTTCGCGTGCTCACGCGGCGCCGGCACCGGATGCAATGGATGGTCGTCGAGCTCCTTGAGGATCGCGTGATCGCTGCGGCTCATTCTTCCCCCCGGGCCATGGCGTCGGCCTGCGCGAGAACGGCATTCCGGCTTCTGGGTAGGAAGATCCCGGCCGGGCATCCGCAAGGGATCCCATCCCGATCGCGGCCAAAGTACTCCTGGCCGCGCGGGTGGTCAAGGCAAGCGGCCGGGGGCTGAGACCGGCGTCACAGGAGCAAGGCGGCGTCAGTTGCTCGAGGGTACCCAATCCCCGCGCGGCGGAGCGCGTCCCGCGCCTCCGCGGCCGCCTCGGGGCGGCCCAGGGCCACCCGAAGATCTCTTCCGCGCGGCGGTTCATGGCGAGGAAGCGCCACTCGTCGTCCAGGGCGAGATAAGCGTCGGTGATGCTGTGCAGCGTCTCCTCGAGTCGCCGCTCCGCCTCGCGCGTGCGCAGGAGCGCGTTGAGGGTCGCGATCAGGACCGCCGGCGGGACCGGCTGGGGCAGGAACACGTCGGCGCCGCGATCGAGCGCGGAAGCCCAGTCCTCGTCCGACCGGTTGGTGGCGGACACCTGGACGATCGGCACGGCGGCCAGATCGGGGCTCGCCTTCAGCCGGCGGCAGACCTCCCGCCCGTCGATGTCCGGGAGGTTGATGTCGAGGACGACGGCGTCGGGCCGCAGCTCGGCGGCGAGCCGGAGCGTGTCCTCGCCGTTTACGGCTTCCACCACCCGGAACCCCGAAAGCTTTAGCGGGTGGACGAGGGCATAGCGGCCGGCGCGGTCGTCGTCGGTGACGAGGACGAGGGGTCGCGCTTCCGACACCGCGGACGACGGGACCAGGGCATTCGGATCGCCTTGCTTCGTGTCAGCCATATTTTCCGCGGTCATCGAAGTTTTTCGACGGGCGCGGCCAAAGCAAGCGTTTCGGCGGCCGCGCCCGGGCGTTAGTTCGGGGGAAGACGGTCGGAGAGCGACAGGCGCTCGATCTCGAGGTCCGCGCTTGCCTCGTCGATCAGGCGGCGCGCTTCCTCGACCTTGTGGGATGCGCTCAGCAGCTCGTGGGCGCCGCCGAGGCGGGCATCGCGCGCAGAAAGCCCGGAGCGGCTATCGGCCAGCAGGGTCCCCGCACGATCCAGCTGGGCTCGGGCCTGACCGAGCTCGAGTAGCAGCTGCTCGATCCGCCCCACGAGGTTCATGGCAAAGCCTAGCACCACGGGCACGCGTCTTGCTGCGTAATCCGATGGGTTCGCGGCTATCCCCGGTCCCGGGGCGGCCCAGCCCAATTCTTTCGATGAGGTGCAATCCTATGAGTTTGTTCATTTCCAACAAGTTGCATGCCGTTGCCCCCGTGCTGGCCCTGACCATCGGCGCTTTCGCCGGGTCCCTGACGGCCGGCGACATGACGATTACGGCCGGCAAGCTCGCGCGCGATGCCAAGGATTACTACGGCAAGACCGTGACCGTGAAGGCCGAGGTCGAGAACGTCTACGACTCGCGCTCCTTCACCCTCGACGAGGATTCGGTCTTCGCCGGTCCCGACGTCCTGGTGCTGGTTCCGAGCGGCATGACCGACGGCCTGACCAACGACACCAAGGTCATTGTCACGGGCGTCGTCCGGCAGTACGTCGTGTCCGAGCTCGAGCGTGACTTCGACTGGTTCAAGAACGGCAAGCTCGTCACTACGCAGAAGGAGATCGACTTCAAGATGCGCCCGGTCCTCGTGGCGACGTCGCTGATGGTCGACGGCCGCGAAATGATGATGGGCCGTTCGATGTCGACGTCCGACCGTCGCGTGCACGACGCGAAGATGGCGGGCCACAAGGATCACAAGATGGAAGGCGACAAGGCGCACAAGATGGACCACAAGGACCACGGCACGATGTCCGGCAAGCACGGCATGATGCTGACCGCCGGCAAGCTGGCGCGCGACGGCAAGAAGTACTACGGCAAGACCGTGACCGTGAAGGCCGAGGTCGAGGACGTGCTCGACGCGCATTCCTTCACCCTCGACGAGGATTCGGTCTTCGCCGGTCCCGACGTCCTGGTGCTGGTTCCGAGCGGCATGACCCACGGCCTGACCAACGACACCAAGGTCATGGTCACGGGCGTCGTCCGGCAGTACGTCGTGTCCGAGCTCGAGCGTGACTTCGACTGGTTCAAGAACGGCAAGCTCGTCACCACCAAGACCGACGTCGACTTCAAGATGCGCCCCGTGCTCGTCGCCTCGTCGTTGATGGTCGACGGCCGCCAGATGATGACCGGCGGTTCCATGTCCATGACGGACCGCCACGTGCATGACGCGAAGATGGCGGGGAACAAGGACTACAACAAGGATCACAAGATGGACCACAAGGACCACGGCACGATGTCCGGCAAGCACGGCATGATGCTGACCGCCGGCAAGCTGGCGCGCGACGGCAAGAAGTACTACGGCCAGAACGTGACCGTTCGCGCCGAGGTCGAGGACGTGCTCGACGCGCATTCCTTCACCCTCGACGAGGACTCGTTGATCTCGGGCGCCGACGTCGTGGTGCTCGTTCCCGCCGGCCTCGACACGAGCGCGCTGGCTCACGACCAGGTCGTCGTGGTGACGGGCAAGGTCCGGCCCTACGTCTCGGCCGAGCTCGACAAGGACTACGACTGGTTCAAGAACGGCAAGATCATGACGACCAACCGCGAGATGGAGTTCAAGGAGCGGCCGGTGCTGGTGGCGGAGACCATCACCACCGCGGACGGCCGCACGCTGATCCGCCGCCGGTAAACCGTTGGTATCGGGAGCCCGGGCGACCGGGCTCCCATTTCTGCCCTCCCAATCCTCCGAGGAGCATCAATGACCAAGCGTGTCTCAACCCTGAGCGCGCTCGTGCTCGGCGTGGCGGCCTTGTGCCAGGCCGACGCGCGCGTGGAGCGCAAGACGACGGTGAAGTTCGGCGGCGCGATCGGCGGCGTGCTGAATCGCCTGGGCGGCAAGGCGACGAAGGAAGGCGTCGTGGAGACGACGACGGTCAAGGGAATGCGCCGCGCGTCCCTCTCGGCGAGCGCGGGCGAAATCGTCGACCTTCGTGAAGAGAAGATCTACCAGCGCGACCTGGACGACAAGACCTACACCGTGGTGACGTTCGCCGAGCTGCGACGGCAGGCGGAAGGGGCGAGAAACTCCGGGTCCGACAGCGACGGCGGCGACACGGCCACCCGCGAGGAGAGCCGTCCCGCCGACAAGCGGCAGGAAAAGGCCCCGGAGTACGAGGTCGACTTCGACGTCGACGAAACCGGCGCCCGCGAGAACATCAACGGCTTCGACACGCGCCAGGTCGTCTGGACCCTCAGCGTGCGGCCCAAGGGCCAGACGCTCGAGGCGGGCGGCGGCGTCGTCCTGCTCGCCGACATGTGGATGGGGCCGCGCATCGCCGCGGTCAAGGAGGTCGAGGACTTCGAGGTGCGTTACGGCCAGAAGCTGTATGGCACCACCGTCTCCGCCGCCGACATGAGGCAGATGGCCGCCGTCATGGCCGCGAATCCGGCCATGGGCACGGCCATGAAGAAGCTGCAGGAGAAGCGCGTGAACACCGACGGCACGGCCATCCGCGCCACCCTCACCTTTGATGCGGTCGCGCCGCCGGGCCAGGCTGGCGCGGAAGCGGAAGAGAACCGTCCCTCGCCCGCCCGCGCCATCGGCGGACTGATGGGCCGCCTCAAGAGGAAAAAGGACGACGACGCGGCGCCGGCGGCAAGCGCTACGAACGCGAACCGCAAGACGGTGTTCACGTCGACGACGGAGATCGTCAAGGCGACGGGGACCGCAGCGCCGGCGGAAGTCGCGATCCCGGCGGGGTTCAAGCCGAAGGGCTGATCCCCGGAGTATCGTTCGCGGCAGCGAGGGACGGGTCCCCCGCCAAGGAGGCGCCGATGTCCCGCCTGGCCGCTCTCGTGCTCGTGGTCGTCCCCGGTCTTGCCGCCGCCGAGACGCATCACCTGAAGCCGACCGTGGGTCATCCCACCTTCGCGGTGCGTCCGCCCGTCCTCACCGTGAGGGCAGGCGACGTGCTCGAGTCGGAGACGTTGTGGGGCGACTGGTACGAGCGCGCGGGCGGCAAATGGCCGGGCGAGGTCGGCCCGATCGCCATCGCCGGCGCGGAGCCCGGCGACGTCCTCGTCATCGAAGTGCTGAAGGTTCGCCCCAACCGGGATACGGCGGTCTCGACGCAGGGCGGGCGGTTCGGCGCGCTGGTGCCCGATCGCGGAACGGCCATGCTCAACGACGTCTTCCCCCGCGGCCGCTACGTCTGGCGGCTGGACCCGCAACGGCAGAACGCGACCGTCGACCTGCCGGGCAGCGCCAGCCGCACGGCGACGATCCCGCTGCGCCCGATGCTCGGCCGCGTGGCCACCGCCCCTGCTGGCGAGGAGGCCTTTGACGGGCTCTGGCCCGGGCCGTTCGGGGGCAACATGGATGCCTCGGACGTGCGGGAAGGGACGACCGTGTACCTCCCCGTGTTCCACCCCGGCGCGCTGTTCTACTTCGGCGACGGGCACGCCGCACAGGGCGACGGCGAGGTGTGCGGATCCGGCCTCGAGACCGCGATGGACGTGACGTTCCGGTTCGGCCTCGTCAAGGGAAAGGCCATCGAATGGCCGCGGCTGGAGGACGCGACGCACATCATGGTCGCGGGCAGCGCACGGCCGCTGTCCGACGCGCTACGGATCGCATTCGTCGAGCTGATCGCATGGCTCGAAGCGGACTACGGCTTCGCGCGCGCCGACGCCTACCAGCTGGTGTCCCAGGTCGCAGAAGTCCGCGTCGCGAACATGGTCGATCCGGTGTACACGGTGGTCGCCAAGTTCCCGAAGCGGTTCCTGCCCGCGAAGACGGCGGCCGGCCAGACGCGCTAGAAGCTCAAGAGGAATCGCATCTCCTATCGGGCGCGGCGAGCGGACGACGGTCCATTGGTGTTCGCGGCATCGCTCCAGAAGCTGCCGCGGAGGCTTCCTCCGTCGGGCGACAGCTGCCACCGGAAGGTCCCGCTGCTCGTTCGCGCCGATCCCTGCTCGGTGAAGGTCAGCACGACCGACGATCCCTCGATACGCCCCGAGACGGTGATGGGCGTGCGCGACGAGGCCGCCCTCCCGTTCTCCATCACCTTGACGCCGCTGCCCGTGATCCGCGATCCGTTCTGCTGCAGCGTGATCCGGTAGCCGAGGTTCAAGCCGCGGAAGCCTTCGTAGTCCGTCGACACCACGCGGTTGGTCAGCTCCCATTGCCCGGAGACGTCGCTGCTCAACGGTACGACAGACGGGTCTTCGTCCGGATCCTCGGGCTCGACGTTGCGGTCTTCCTGTATGACGTCCGGCTGGACCACGACCGGCGCCGGTGAGGGCCTCGGCCGGGCCGTCGGGAACGTGGTCACCGGGGCGGCGGTCGGCGGCGCCGTCGTGGCGGGAGTCGTGGCGGGAGTCGTGGCGGGAGTCGGGACGGCGGTCGGGCCCGCGGCGGGCGTCATGGGCGGCGTCGTCATCGGCGAGGGCGTCGACACAGACAAAGGCGTCTCGGCGGCGAAGCCAGGTGACGGCGCGCCGGCGAACGGCGATGGGGGCACGTTCGCCGCGGCGACGGTGCCGGGCGTGTCGCGCGATCCAGCCGCGGGACGAGCGGCCGATTGCTGCCGCCGCTCCTCGGTCGATCGCTCCGCCCCTTCGTCCCCCCCGCGCGTGAGCGCGACGACGAGACCCACGGCGAGCAGCAGCGCGACGAGCGCCGCGGCGATGATCCCCCCGCGACTCTTCGAGGCGGTCACGATGCGCTCGCCGAGATCCGGCTGCGGCGGATCGGGAATGCGCATGGTGCGATCGACCTGGGGCGCGGCGGGGCGCGCGGGCGCCGGCGCGGGCGCCGCCGGCGGACGTGGAGGGGGGGCGGGGGCGACAAAGGCAGCCGCGCCCCGGCGGTCCACCAGCGACTGGAGCGACTTGCGGAACTCGCCCATGGTCGGACGCGCGGCGGGATCGGGATCGGTGGCGGCGGCGACGGCGTCGCGCAACGCCGGGGGGAAGTCCCCCGCGAGCGCGAGACGCTGTTGATTCAGCTTGCGCACTCCGACCGACGCCGCGGCGGCGGCCGGGGTGAGGCCCGGCTCCACCGCGTACGCACGCGTGCCGCTGAGCGCCTCGTACAGGAGCAAGCCGAAGCCGTAAACGTCGATCCCGCGAGGGTCCGCGGTGATGCCGCGGAAGACCTCGGGCGGAAGGTAGGCCAGCGTGCCCATCTGGCCGGTGCCGGTCAGGGTCTGCCCCGCGGCGCCGCCGGCGATGCCGAAGTCGACCAGGCGCGGCGTTCCGTCGTCGCACAGGACGACGTTCGCAGGCTTCAGGTCACGGTGGAAGATTCCCGCCTCGTGGGCGTGGTCGAGGGCGGAGGCCAGCGGAACGAACGTACGGAGGGCTTCCGGCAGCGGCATGGGGCCACGGGCCAGGCGCTCCTTCAGGGTCTCGCCGATGGCGAGCTCCATGACGAGGTACAGAAGCGACCGCGACGGGTCCTCGCTGAAGCCCATCACGCGCACGATCGCGGGATGCCGCAGCGCGGAGAGCGCCTCCGCCTCGCGCACGAAGCGGTGACGGGCGTCCTCGTCGATCGTCGGCTTCATCACCTTGAGCGCCGCTTCGAGCCGCTGGGTGAGGGCAGAATGGACGCGATAGACCGCGCCCATGCCGCCTTCTCCGAGGACGCTGTCCACGACCCACTCGCCGATGCGATCGCCGCGCTTCAGCACTCCCCCATCATATGCGCGTGGCGGCGCAGAATTCGGTCGCCGCGGAGGACTCGGGCGGGAGCGCGCGGCCCCCGCCCGACCACGAGCCGCGTTACTGGCGGTTGCGGTTGTCCTTCATCTCGTTGCGCATCGCGCCGCGCTCCGAATCGTCGAGCTTCCCGTCCTTGTCCGAATCGAAACGGCTCATCATCTCCGCGCGATGCGCCTCGTGCTGCGCCTTCATGGCCTCGCGCTCGCTGTCGTCGAGCTTGCCGTCCTTGTTGGCGTCGAACTTCTCCAGCATGTGGGCCCGGCGCGCTTCGTTGCGGCCATGGATGCGCCCCTCGCGGCGCCCGCGGCGCTCGGCCCTCGCCGTCTCGCGCTCGGAATCGCTGAGCGTCCCATCCTTGTCGACGTCGAAGCGCTGGAGGTGCTCTGCCCTGCGCGCCTCGCGTGCGGCGGTCCGCTCCTGGTCGTCGAGCTTGCCGTCCTTGTTGGTGTCGTACTTCTCCAGTACGGCGGCCTTGTCGTAGCCCCGACGGCCGCTGCGGCCCTTCCCGTTTTCGTCCGCGGGGACGGCAAAGGCCGCTCCGGCTGCGATAAAGGCGGCCCCGGCGACGGCGGCGGCGATCTTGCTGTTCATTGGACTTTCTTCCTCCTGTTCACTGCCCATCTGTTTGGACCGCTTCCCGCACAGGGGGTTGAGTCCCGGCCGCCTTCAACGGGTCATCGGGGGTGAATGAATGCAAACGGGAAGCCACGGGGGCGAACCGGCGTTATCCTAATCATGATGAGACTGACCCGCGCGCCACTCTACCTGTCGCTGATCGCCACCGTCCTGGGGTGCCGCGCCGCGGACCCGGCCGGGCAGAAAGGCCCCAAGATGAGCACCACCCATACCTACCCCGTCACCAAGACCGACGCGGAGTGGAAGGCGTCGCTCACCCCCGAGCAGTACCGCGTGCTGCGTCAGAAGGGAACGGAGCGGCCGTTCGCGAACGAGTACAACGACAATCACGCCCATGGCACGTACGTCTGCGCGGCGTGCGGCCAGACGCTGTTCAGCTCGGAGACCAAGTTCGAGTCGCGCACGGGTTGGCCCAGCTTCTGGCAGCCGGTGGACAAGTCGGCGGTCGTGGAAGAGACCGACAGCGCCCTCGGCATGACGCGGACCGAAGTCCTCTGCTCCCGCTGTGGCGGTCACCTCGGCCATGTCTTCAACGACGGCCCCAAGCCGACGGGGCTTCGTTACTGCATGAACTCGGCGGCGCTGAAGTTCGTCCCCGCCGACAAGTAACCGACGCGAGGGGACGGCTAGACTAGCCGTCCGATGGATTCCGCCCGCCCCGATCCCGCGTCGCGGCGTGCTCCTTCGAGCCGGGCCACGGCGGCCGTGTTCGCGTTCGCGCTCGCCGCGCGGTTGGCCTTCTGGCTGCTCGCCGACCAGCCGCTCCTCTACACCCACCAGTACCACTACTTCTCGAACGCGATCCGGATCGCCGAGCATCCGACGCCCGTCGCGTACGTGATCGGCAGCGACGCCTGGCGGACGTGGAACGGCAACTGGACCATCGCGCCGCTGTATCACCTCTTCCTGGCCACCGTCTTCGGCGTCGCCGGCGTCCACCTGGCGCCGGTGCGCCTCCTCCAGTGCGCGCTCGATGCCGTCGTGGCCGCCCTGGTCGCGTCGCTGGGCCGGCGTGTCGCCGGGCCACGCGGTGCCTGGGCCGGGGTGGCCTATGCCGTCTACTGGCCGGCGATGGAAATGCCGCTGTGGACCCTGACCGAGAACGTCCACACGCCATTGTTCGTGGCCGGCGTTGCGATCCTCGCCGGCGGCGAGACGCCGCGGCGGGCTTTCCTGGGGGGACTCATCCTCGGACTGTCCGCCCTCGCGCGATCGGTGTCGTCGGGGTTCATCGGGCTCGCGGCGCTGTGGCGATGGTGGTCGATCCACCGCGCTCCCCCTGACGCTGCGAGAACCCGATGGCACGATGGCGCCGGTCGACGCGCGCTCGCGGTCGGGGCCCTCCTGGCCTGCGGAGGCGCGGCGATCATCCTGCCCTGGACGGCGCGGAACTTCTTCGTCATCGGCGACCGTGTGCTCATCGAGAGCGCCGCCTTCGAGAACCTCTGGTGGGCGAATCACTTCACCGACCCCGTCCGTTTCAGCCGCCAGCAGGAGATCGTCCACTCCCAGGCCACGCCGGCCGAGAAGCGCGCGGTCGCCCTGCATTTCGCGCTGCGTGGCCCGCGCCGTGATCCCGGAGCCCTGGCGGACAAGATCGGCATCAACTTCTGGCACCTGTTCCGGCCCGAGGGCCTGCACACGTGGGTCGCGGTGCAGCGGTCGATCGAGCCCTGGCGGCACGCGGGCAACCTTCTTCTGGATGACGTCCCGCTGCTCGTCGCGCTGCCGCTGTTCGCGGCATTCCTCGCCGGGGGGCGGCGGTCGCCCGCGCGATCACTGATCGCGCTGTGGACCGCCTACTACGTGTTCATGGTCGTCGTCGTCTTCCACAACGAGATCCGTTATCGAAGCGCGTTGATGCCGTTCGTGTTTGCCGGGGCCGCGGGCGCGCTGGCCGCGTGGGGCGATCCGACCCGTCGCTTCCGGCTCGCCGCGGGTTTCGCCGTGGGCGCGGCGATCTCCATCGGCGGAGTCTGGCCGTATGCGGGAGGAGCGTGGCGCGCCCTTTCTGCCTCCCACGCGCTGCGTCCGGCGCTCGACGCAGTGGATGGCGGCCGCGTCGCAGAATCGCGGGCTTTTGCTGCCCTTGCCGTTGCACGTGACCCCGGATCGCCGCGGGTCCTGCTCGACTACGCCCGGCGGCTGGGCGAGCGCGGCCATCACGCCGATGCGGCCGAGGCCTACGCGGCGGCGTTCAAGCTGGCGACGTTCGCCAACTGGCGCGCGCCCATCGGCCTCTCACGGTACGCGGCCGATCCCGCACCATGGATCGAGCGGATGGACCGCGCGTCGTGGGACGCCGATCCCTGGCTCGTCCTCGAGGCGGCGTGGCGCGAGCTTCCACCGCCGGCGGCCGACGCGGTGCGATTGGCGCGCGGCGACTACGGCGCCGTCCGCGGCTTCCTCCATCCGCGGGGAGGCAATCCGGAGCTGAGCGCCCATCGCCAGGAGTGGAACCGTTATGAAGCGCCGGGAACGGTCCCGCCCGTGGGCACGCATCGCTGGAGCCGCCACCGCGCGTGGATCCGCGTGCAGCCGACGGTGGCGGCGTCGGCCTACGAGGTCACGATCGAGATGGGCTCGCCTTTCCCATCGCCGCTCGAGGCGCCGACGGTCGTGGTCACGGTAAACGACGGCAACGAGCACCCGTTCGCGCTGGCCCGCGAGATCCGACCGTACTCGTTCCGCGCATCGCCCCCTGCGGGCGAGCCGTTGATCGTTCGCATCGACGCTCCGACATGGGGCCGGCTCGGAGAGCCCGCGGATCAGGGCGTGCGGGTGGATGGAATGTCCGTGACGCCCGCGCGCTGATCGGTGAGCCCGAGCCACGGAGCGCGATCAGCGGCGAGGTCCACTGAACGTTCTTGCGCGCGGAAGGAGGCATGCGGTATAAATGACTTCCTACCCGTGGCGCGCTAGCTCAATGGTAGAGCAAGAGACTCTTAATCTCTGGGTTGAAGGTTCGAGCCCTTCGCGCGTCACCAACCTCTTCTAGGTCTTGTCCTCGCGCGGCGGCGGCGGCGCTTCGGGTCGATCGACGCGCGCTTCCTTACGCGTCGTCTGCATCCGACGGAAAGCGGCGATGGTGTCGGTTACATGCCGCACCATCTCGGGAGGCCGTCGGGCGCGCGGTGGACGGGTCAGGGTTTCCGTTGCCATGTCTCTCGACCCTGCGAACTCCATGCCATCACCCTCGCGTTCATACATGCGGGAAGTGCGGGTTCCAGGCGACTTCCCAGAGGAAACCGTCGGGATCCGCGAAATAGCCCGAATATCCGCCCCAATCCGCCTTGTGCCCAGCCTTTACCAGCCGCCCACCGTGGGCGGTCACATGGGCGAGCAGTGCATCGACCTCGGGCTGCGCCTTCACATTGTGTGCAAGCGCGAATCCCGGGAAGCCGGAACCTTCCGCCGGCACGCCGGCGTCGGCGGCCAGCCGATCGCGAGGATACAGGCCGAGCCACGTCCTCCCCATCTCGAAGAAGCTCACGCCGGGCGGTGTCTCCTTCTGGGGCAGGCCGAGGACATCGCGATAAAACGCCGTCGAGCAATCGAGGTCCCGGACGCCGAGGGTGACGAAGCTGATCCTGGGTTCCATCGCGGTAGTGTCTCCCGGATGACACCCCGAATCTGATGGAGGCCTGGTGAACGCGGGGTTCGACTATCGCGAGCAGGTCGGACCGCAGGCGTCCGGACGCACCGTCATCGACCACCTCGCCGCGCGCCATCGGCATTCGACGATCGACACGTGGCGCCGGCGGATCGACGCCGGCGAAGTCCTCGTGGGCGGCGAGCGCGCGACCGCGACAGACATCCTCCGGCCCGGAGCGTGGCTCCTCTGGCGGCGGCCGCCCTGGGAGGAGCCGCCGGTACCGCTCGTCTTTGCCGTGCTCTATCGTGACGGCGACCTGCTCGCCGTCGCGAAGCCGCGTGGGCTGCCATCGGTCCCGAGCGGCGGCTTTCTCGAGCACACGCTGCTTCACGTGGTTCGCCGCCATCATCCCGAAGCGACGCCGATGCATCGGCTGGGCCGTGGCACCTCGGGGCTGGTTCTGTTCGCCCTCACCCCCGCCGCGCGGCGGATCGTCTCCTCGGCGTGGCGCGACGGCACGGTCGCGAAGACCTACCGGGCGCTGATCTCCGGCGTTCCGGATCGCCCCGCGTTCACCGTCGATGCGCCCATTGGCCGCATCGATCATCCGCGCCTGGGACGGATCTGGGCAGCGGCGCCGCCGTCCGATGGCCGCGGTGCGGAGAAGCAATCCTTGTCGCACGTTCGCGTGCTGGAAGCGCGCGACTCGGCGGCCCTGGTGGAGGTCACGATCCCGACAGGCCGCCCGCACCAGATCCGGATCCACATGGCCGTGGCCGGGCATCCGCTCGTCGGCGATCCCGTGTATGCGGCGGGCGGCGCGCTGCGTGCCGACGCCGGTCTGCCCGGCGACCCTGGTTACCGCCTGCATGCGCATCGGCTGTCGCTGGCGCATCCGGTAACGGGAGCGCGGATGGATCTCGAATGCGCCCCGCCGCGAATACTTCGAACCCCCGACGAGTAGCCCACAGAGACACAGAGAACGGAAAGAGAACAACGATCGCCAAGTTTATTTTCGATGGCCGGATGAACTCGCCATGACCGAGGTGCCGGCGATCACGGGTTCATTCCACGGTGCGCGCCCAGCGAACGCGTTTCGCCCAGGACCCAGTCTCTTCGGCTCGAGACTCTCCGCCGACCGAACCGACCGCGTTCGTGCACTGGGCGCGTCGCCAGGGCCGTCGAAAAGCGAGTGCAGGGCCACGTGTTACTCAAGGCCATGCACGAGAACATGCTGTCCACCGCGGCCCGGTTGTCGGATGACGCGCTGCTCGCGCGCCTCGAGACCCTCGCACTTCGCGAGAGGGATGCCACCGTCGAGCTCGTCGCTCATCTGGCCGAGCTCGATCGGCGACGTGTCCACCTCGGCGAAGGTCCCGGCAGCGTCTACGGGTACTGCCGGAACATCCTGGGATATTCGGAGGACGCGGCCTGGAATCGGGCCGCCACCGCCGCGGCGGTGCGCCGGTATCCCATCATCCTCGGCTGGCTCGCCGATGGATCGCTGAACATCACCACGGTCCGGATGCTCAAGGCTGTCCTCACGCCCGAGAATCACCTGGCGGTCCTCACCGAGGCGCGCCATCGCAGCAAAAAGGAAGTCGAGCTGATCCAGAGACGCCTCGACCCGAAGGCCGAGGTGCCGTCGACAATCCGAAGGGTGGCCGCGCCTTCGCCGGTGATCGCGCCACCACTTCTTCTGCAATCGAATGGCGATGCAACGCCATCACGCTCCGTGGGTGCCGCGTCCCCGGCCGTCCTGGGCGTCTCCCCTTCGCCCACTGTTGCCGCTCCGTCGCCACGTCCGGTGGCTGCGCCGCTCACTCCTGATCGCTATCGCATCCAGTTCACCGCCTCCAAGGGGACGTACGACAAGCTGCGGCACATCCAGGATCTGCTGTGCCGCGAGATCCCCGACGGCGATCCGGCGGTCATCTTCGACCGCGCGCTTGATCTCCTCGTGAAGGACGTCGAGAAAAGGAAGCTGGCCGCGACGAAGAGGCCGCGCTCACCTCGTCGCGCAAAGGAGGGCTCACGCGACATTCCCGCGCACGTCATGCGCGCGGTGAGGGAGCGAGATGGCGAGCAGTGCGCGTTCGTAGGACGGAGGGGCCGTTGCACGGAGCGGCGGTTCCTCGAATGGCATCACGTCCAGCCGTTCGGACATCAAGGGCCGGCGACGGTCGAGAACATCTCCCTCCGGTGTCGCGCCCACAACGTGTACGAGAGCGAGCTCGTCTTCGGCCGGTTCGAACCGTCCGTCGTCCGGGAGTCGCCAGAATCTATAGTGTTTCCCGGGAATTCGCGCCGTTCCGGAACGGCGCACGGGTGAAGAGCGGATAAGCCACGGAGGCAGGAGAACAACGGACGGAGGAGCCACCGAGACACAGAGAACGGAAAGAGAACAACGGAAACGGACGTTCACGTTTCAAGAGCAGGAGCACGAGCACGAGCACGGGAGCCTCGGTCGGAGGCAGCGCAGAATGCCAACCGCCGACACTCCGCTAGCCGGCGATGAGAGCTTCCTTCTCCGCGCGGGTCAGCTGCTTGATGCGGTGCTCCTCCCGCAGGGCTTCGCCCCAGCTCTCGCAGGGCCGGGACCACACCAGCACGACGGGGAGGTGCGCGCGCGTGTACCGGGACGCATGCCCGGATTCGTGCTGCCGCAGCCGCGCCTCGATGTCCTTCGCCACGCCGGTGTAGAACGTGCCGTCGCCGCAGCGCAGGATGTAGACGAACGCGCCCAACTACTCGACCTTCGCGTCCTCGCCCTTCGCCTTCAGCATCGCGTCGGGCTCGATGTCCTCCGCGGCGCGGTTCAGCCAGATGAAGACGCCCCATCCGGCGAGCAGCGCTGCCGCCGCGAAGCCGATGCTGGCGGCGTGCGGCAATCCCGCCGGGTTCTCGTGCTGGGCGGCGAAGGTCGCCACCAGCGCTTCCACCGAGAGCGCCACGACCACCACGGCCAGGAAGCGCGAGATGTACCGCCGCACGCGGGTGGGCGCGCTTATGTTGGCCGCGCGGACGATCTCCTCCTCGACGACGGTCTGCGTGATTTCGAGGGCCACCAGCGCGATGGCGAGCAGGCCTATGGCCTCGATCACGGCCAGGCTCGCGGCGGGATCGCCGATGCCGGTGCCGACGGCGCTCCACAGGTGGTGGGCGGCGGCTCCGATCAGCAACACGCCGGCGGCGGCGAACGACAGCGCGACCGCGCCGTGCAGAACGGCGAGCAGGCGGATGATGATCTTCATGGCGTCGACAGTGTAGACGCGGAGCGGGCGATCACGTCCAGGAACCCGCGGCCGTAGCGATCGGCCTTGGCCACCCCGATGCCGTACACGTCCATCAGGTCGCCCCGCGTGCGCGGCTGCTGCGTCGCCATCTCGCGCAGCGTACGGTCGCTCGCGATCACGTACGGCGGGACACCCTGCTCGCGGGCGAGGGCGAGGCGGTGCGCGCGCAGGGCCTCGAAGAGCGACGCCGCGGCGGGAGCCATCGCCTCCCCGCGGGGCGGCCGCGAACGGCGCCCCGCCTTTGCCCCCGCACTGCGGCCTGCCTCCTGCTTCGGCGGCAGCAGCAAGCGCACCGGGCGCTCGGCCTTCATGACCGCGCGCCCCGCCTCCGTCAGGACGACCACGGGGCGATCGCCGCCGGTGAAATCCACCCAGCCCGCGGTGACGCAGCGCCGGAGCAGGCGTAGCAGCCAGCGCTCGGGGTGCTCGCGGAGCGCTCCGAACGTGGGGGTGCGATCGAGGCCATCGCGCGCCATCCGCGGGTCGTCCTCGCCGCGCAGCAGCTTGACGGCGAGCTGGAGGCCGAACTTGCGATGCACCCGCGCCACCGCGCTCAGCGCCTTCCGCACCACGAGGGTGACGTCCTCCGCGTTGGGGTCCTCACCGTGGAGCGCCTCGCAGACGTCGCACCGGCCGCAACCGTCGAGCGTCTCCGCCTCGTCGCCGAAGTAACGCAGGATCGCGTCGTGGCGGCAGCTGCCGCCCTCGACCCAGCGCATGAGCTCGAGGAACAGCCCCCACTTGTGGGCGAGCACGGCCTCGCTGCGGGCGTCGCCTTCGAGCAGGCGGCGGCGGAGCGGCATGTCGTTGGGCGACACCAGCAGCAGCCCGCAGGCATCGGCGCCGTCGCGGCCGGCACGGCCGACCTCCTGGTAATAGGCCTCGATCGATCCCGGCGGCGCGAGGTGCACGACCGCGCGCACGTCGGGGCGGTCGATTCCCATCCCGAAGGCGTTGGTGGCGACCATGATCTCGGTCGCGCCCTCGAGAAACGCCCGCTGCGCCTTCTCGCGCGCATCCGCCCCGAGCCCGGCGTGGTAGACGCCGGCACGCCACGAGTCGGCGCACAGCCGCTGCCCTTCCTCTTCCGCGCCGCGACGCGTCGGCGCGTACACGATGGCCACCCCGCGCGCCTTGCCCGGCCCGCCCAGCGCTTCGACGAGCACGGCGTCGACCTGCGCGTGTCGCTCGTCCGCGCCTTCGATCTCGGCCGCGCGCAGCCGCAGGTTGGGACGCGCGAAACCGTTCACGTGCTGCGGCGTATCGGCGGGCAGCCCCAGCCGGCTGAGGATCTCGTCGCGCACCACCGGCGTCGCCGTCGCCGTGCAGGCGAGCACGCGCGCTTTCGGCAGGTCGGCGAGGAGGCCGCCGATCTCGAGGTACTCCGGGCGGAAGTCGTGCCCCCATTCGCTGATGCAGTGCGCCTCGTCGATCGCGACCAGCGGGATCTCGGTGCTGCGCAGGAGGCCCCGGAAGCCGGCGAATACCAGCCGCTCGGGAGCGGCGTAGACGAGCGAGTACTCCCCCGCCGCCATCCGGGCCATGCGGCGCCGCACCTCGGTGCCGTCGAGCGTCGACGCGAGCATCGTCGCGGGAACGCCGCGCGCGTTCAGCGCCTGCACCTGGTCGTTCATGAGCGCGACCAGAGGAGAGATGACGAGCGTCGTGCCCGGGAGAAGCACCGCGGGCAGCTGGTAGCTGAGGCTTTTCCCGCCGCCGGTGGGCGCGACCAGAAGCAGGCGGCCGGCGGAGAGCAGCGTCTCCACGGCTTCGCGTTGCCCGGGGCGGAACGACGCGTACCCCAGTCGACGAAGACCGGCGTCGATGTCGAGCGGCGGGTTCAACTAGGCCTTCACCTTTTGCTCCAGCTCCGCCCACCGGATGTACAGCTCGTCGACGGCCGACTGCGCCCCGGCGAGGGTCGAAAGCCGCTCCGCGAGCGCCTTGTGATCGGATGCGACGGCGGGATCGCCTGCCGCCTCCTGCGCCTTCTCGAGCCGCCGCTCGGCCTCCAGGATGCGCGCCTCCATCTGCTCCCACTCGCGCTTCTCGCGGTAGCCGAGCTTCTTCGGCTTTTCCGCTTCCGCCGGGGCGGGGGCGGCCTTGGCCGCGCGCTTGCTCTCGACCCGCGCCGACGGGGCCGCGCGCTGTCCCATCTCCCACTGGCTGTAATCCGCGTAGGGCACGGTGCCGCCCTGGCCGTCGAGGGCGAGCAACACGTTGGAAACGCGGTCGAGCAGATAGCGGTCGTGGGTGACGAGGACGAGGGCCCCCGGGAATTCGAGCAGCGACTCCTCCAGCACTTCGAGGGTCGGAATGTCGAGGTCGTTGGTCGGCTCGTCGAGCATCAGGACGTCCGCCGGCTCGAGCATCAGCCGCGCGATCAGCACGCGCGCCTGCTCTCCGCCGGACAACCGACCCACCGGCGTCTCCAACTGATCGGACCGGAACAGGAATCGCTTCGCCCAGCCCGCGACGTGGATGGCGCGGCCGTTGAAGATCACGGAGTCGCCGCCCGCCGGCGCCAGCGTGCGCGCGAGGGAGACGTCGGGCTTCAACCGTGACCGGTGCTGGTCGAAGACCACGACGCGCAGATCGGGCGCGCGCTCGACCTTGCCCGCGTCGGGCGGCTCGAGCCCGGCCAGCATGCGCAGCAGGGTCGTCTTGCCGCTGCCGTTGCTGCCAAGAAGCCCGAGCCGCAGGCCCGGCGAGAGGATGAGGTCCAGGTCGTTCACGAGGGTGCGGGCGCCGAAGCGCTTGGTCAGCGACGTCGCGGCCAGCAATCGCTTCGTCTTGCGATCGGTGCCGGCAAAGGCGATCCCCGCTCCCTCGGTCCGCGAGCGGCCGTCGAGGTCGGACAGCTCCGCGATCGCCCGGCCCGCGGAATCGATGCGCGCCTGAGCCTTGCGGGTGCGCGCCTTGGCCTTTCGCGACAGCCATTCCAGCTCTCCGCGCACGCGGTTGCGCAGCGATTCCTGGTACGAGGCCTGGTTGGCGAGCAGCTCGTCCTTCTTCTCGAGATACGCGCTGTAAGTGCCGCGCGCCTCGAAGAGCCCGGCGGCAAAGGCGCGGTTGAGCTCGATCATCCGCCCGGCGACGGATTCGAGGAAGTAGCGGTCGTGGCTCACGGCGACAAAGGCCTCGGGCTCGCGCCGGAGCAGGTCCTCCAGCCAGAGGATGCCTTCGACGTCGAGATGGTTGGTCGGCTCGTCGAGCAGCAGCAGCTCGGGCTCGCGGGCCAGCGCGCAGGCGATGGACAGGCGCTTCTTCCACCCCCCCGACAACGTGGCCACGGCCTGGTCGGCTTCCTCGAAGCCCGCCTTGCCCATCGCCACCGCGATCCGTCCCTCGCGCTCATGGGGGTCGGCTTCGGCTTCGCCGGCCGCCTCGTGGAGGGCCGCGCCCACCGTCGCGTCGGCGGCGAACGAGGGATCCTGCGGGACGTACCCGATCCGGAGCCGCTTGCGGACGGACCGCGTGCCGTCCGACGGCGTCTCGAGGCCGGCCAGTATCTTCAATAAGGTCGTCTTGCCCGAGCCGTTCGGGCCCACGAGGCCGATGTGGTCCCCGTCAAAGATGCCGAAAGACAGCCCCTCGAACAGCGGCGCGGCGCCGAACGCCTTGGAGAGGTCCTGGCCTGAGAGGAGAAGGTCGGGCATGAGAGCCCACGATATTAACGTGACCGCACGTCGCGGGCACGCGTCCACGCCCCGCGTGCCTGCGGACACGGTAGCCGGGACGGCCCTCAGACCCGGAACGTCCACGGGTGGTGCCGTTTGCGGGTATTCGGATGATCGGCGCGGGCCTTGCTCCATGACCAGGGCGAGGTGAATGTCATGGGCGCGAGCGCGGTCCTTGTCTTCGGGGTCCTCTGCACCCTCGAGTCGCTCCCCGACGCCGTGCGCGTAGGGGCCTGCTCGCATCCGGAAACAGCGCCGTGGACGATCCCCGCCCCGCCCGTGTCCCACGTCGTCAAGGGCACGCCGGGAGGGTCGCTGGACGGCGCCGCCGTCGACATCGCCTTGAGCGACGGCGAGTCGACGTGGATGTCCCTGTCCGAACGGCGCGCGGGAGAGAAGGTACCGCTCGGCCTCGCCCGGCGGGACGTCCGGCGCGGCGGCGTGCACCGGTTTCGTGGAACCGATGCCGGGCCGTGCGGGTTCGAGGTCCGCGATCTCATGCTTCGCGGCGATACGCTCTGGGTCGCCACCGATCTCGCGGTCTCGCGCCTGCGGCTCTCCAGCGACGACTGGGACGAATGGACCCACTATGCGCTGGTCGGCGACCTGTCCGCTCTCGAGGAGACCGCGTGCGCAAGCCTGCTCTCGGCGGTCGCGGAACAAGCGTCCGCTCCCGGGGGGGAGGCCATGGGGCGCCGCCTGGCGGCGTTCCGGCCACGGTTCTGGAAGCGCCACGCGCAGCGCGCTGCGCGGGCCGGCCGCCGCGGCACGACCCCTGCATCAACGTCGGCGAGGAGGCGGAATGAACAAGCGCTGGGCAATGCTCGGAGGGCTCGGTCTGGGCGCGGGGCTGATGTACATCCTGGACCCGGCCGTTGGCCGGAAGCGGCGGAAGGGGATCGCGGACAAGACCGGATCGATACGCGAGAGGTCGCGCGCGATCGGAAGGGTCTCCCGTGACATCGGCAAGGAGGCGTGGGGGCTGCTCACCGAGGCACGAGGCGTCTTCGAAGGGCACATCGAGGACGACGAGACGCTGACCGCGCGCGTCCGTGCGCGGCTGGAGCGAACCCTGGCCGCGCCGGAGACCGTCGATGTGCTGGTAGAGAACGGCGTGGTCACGTTGGCGGGTCCCGTCGCCGCCGTCGATTTCGACCGTCTCGTCTCCAGCGTGCTGCGGGTGAAGGGCGTCCGCGACGTCAACGACCAGCTGGACGTGCGGCCGACGGCCAACGGCGCGCGGGACTTCGAGGACACGCCAGCCGAGTAGAGGATACGCCCGGCCGAGAAGCGCCGGGCGTTCGGGCGGGACTAGAGCCTGGTCAGCCCCAGCTCGCGCAGGACTTTCTCGACCGTGCCCTTCACCGCACCCGGGCGGGTGGGCGAATGGACGTGGATGGCCTCCGGCCACTCCGCGACCTCAACCGTGATCTGGAAGTCGGGCCACTCGTGAACGGCCCCGGATCCAAGGATCTGCTGCGCGATGCCACTCGCGCGCGGGTTCACGTCGCCGAACTCGCCGCGGACGGCCTGTGGGGCTGCCTGGTTGACGGTGGTGATGGTCTTGTGCGCGAGCTCCCCGTCGGCCATGGGTTCCCTCCGTAGCGTCCCGAGGGAGGAGAAGCAAGATCCCTGCCGCCTATTCCTCGTCGCGCCCGGCGCGGTCCTCCTCGTCGCCGAGCCCATCACCCACCGCGGGCACGGTGCTGTCGAGATCCACGTCGAACCAGCTTCCGTTGAACCGCATGGCGCACCACGCCCGCTGGCCGGCGCGATTCTTCGCCACCGCGCACCAGACCTTCGTCCAGTTCTTCGGGTGCGCAGCGCCTCGCCACGACTCCTGGGCGAGGACGATGACGGTATCGCTCTCCCGCTCGACCTCTCCGTCTTCCTTGCCGCCCATGACGAGGCGCGAAGGGTTGCCCCGGCCGAGCCGCGTGGGCTGCCGGCGGTCGCGGTGAATGCCGATGGACTCGTCGCCGTCCGCGCGCATCTCGCGCAGCGTCGTGGAGACGAGAAGGACGACGCCGCCGAAGTCCTTCGCCGCCTGGTGGGCGTCGTGGGCGGTGCTGACCATGATCTCCCTGGTCTCGTCGCGCCCGAGCCCGCTCCCGATCTGCACGAAGTCGAGCACCATCAGGAACGGCCGCGTTCCGGGCTTTTCCTCGGGATATTTGCCGCGCATCCATTCCGCGGTCGTCCGCACGGCGTCGGCCTGGTCCCGCCGCGCGCTTCTCCCGATGATGTGGAACGGCAGCGCCTTCATCGCCTGGGCGTAACCCATGCGCAGCGTGTCCAGCGTTTCCTTGTCGCTGCGTCCCGCGTAGAGGTCCGACCATTTCTGTCCGGACTTCAGGGCGAGGAGGCGCGCCGCGATCTGGTCGACACCGGAGTCGGGACCGACGTAGCAGACGGGCACGCCGTACTCCGCGGCGTGCACCGCGAGCTGCAGCGCCCATTGGGTCTTGCCGCTGCCCGTATCGCCCACCAGCGTGACGAGGGTCCCGCCCCAGAGCCCACCGCCGAGCGCCGCCGCGACGTTGCTCCAGGGCAGCGGAATCGGCCTCTCGTCGCCGACTGCGCGACGCTCCATCCGATCGAGCGCCTCGTCGAGGATCGCGCCGATCTCGCGTCCGAGTCCCTCGGGGCCCGGCGTGGCGGATGGTGGGCTCTCCCCGGCGTCCGCCGGTGAGCCCGGTGTGTACGCTCCCGGTTTCGCCTCGTCCACCATCACACCCTCCGGATCCCGGGTCGCCGACCGGTTCCTTTGTAGAGTTTGCACCTGCCGTCCATCCGGTGAAAGTCCCGGTCGCCGAAAACACTGAAAGACCGCCATTTGCGTGGCCCAGCGATCGGTGGCACGTCAGTTGCTTGGCGTCATGCTCCAGTCGCACACGGTCTTCTCTCCCGGACAAGGAGCAATCGATGGCATTGAGCATTTCACGGATGGCGGTTGGCGACACGACGATCGACCAGCAGCTCCGCCACATCCTCGAGGCAGTCGGCGTGCCTGCGCAGGAGGATTGGACGGCCTCCATCACGTGCTCTCGCGGCGGCGCCTGGGAAGTCACGCTCGACGGCGCGCCCCGCGCGAAGTCGGACCACGTGGATTGGGAGATCGTCCAATTCGAGGGCCACGTCCGCTTCCGGAAGATGTTCGTCGGCCGCGACGAGCAGGCGCCCGATCACTTCCGCCGTGTCATCCGCAAGCTCCTCTGGGAGTCCGTGCAGTTCAAGGAGAACCCCATCCAGAAAGTCAGCCCCGCGCTCGGCGAGGCGTTCGAGGAGACGGTCTGGAACATCCTCCGCCACGAGGACATGAGCCCCGTGCAGGTGCGCTTTGGCGTCTGGCGCGAAGGCCCCGACGGAATGAAGTTCGTGTGCAAGGTCGAGTACGCATCCAACCGCCGGGTGCCGTGGAGCTGGTGGTCGGGGCTCGTGCGCACGCCGCAGGACCTCGCGAACGAGTTCACGCGCGCGCTCTCCATCCGTCGCAAGCGCCAGGTCGTGACGCCCTCGCTCACCGGCCTCCGCCGCGCGCGCCGCATCGCGCCCGCAGTGTCGGCCGTCGTGCCGCCGCCCCCGCGCGCGATCGTCGCGGAACGGCTCGGGGCGTAGCCGACAGAGACTCGCCGTCGTCCGCTCGGCGCCCGGGATTGGGTTAGCATTCACACTGAATGACGACGCCCCCCGGCGCCGAGCTGTACCGCGCGGCCCTCGAAGCCCTCGAACATCCCGTCGCCGTCCTCGATGCCAGGGGGACCGTCGTCGCCGCCAATCGGCTGTGGTCGTCGACCACCGGCGCTGATCCCCTCGGCGGAGCCACTGTCGGGGAGAGCGTTGTGGCGCGCCTCGAGCAGGCCGGCCAGTCGGGCAACGACGTCCTCGATCCCCTTCGCCAGGTGTTGACCGGGGGCGGACCCCGCATCGCCCACTCCTATCGCGCGACGGACGGCCGGGCATTGCGCCTCACCGCGACACCCCTCGCGGGGGGGGGCGCGTTCCTTCAGCGGACCGCCCTGGCCGACGAGCCGCCGGGGTGGGCCGACGACGTGCGGCGCCAGGCGTTCCTCGCCGAGGCCAGCGCGCTGCTCATCTCTTCCTTCGACCCCGAGACCATCCTGCGCAATTTCGCGCGCATGACCGTACCGCACATCGCCGACTGCTGCCTCGTCGACCTCATCGCCGACGACACGTCCACCATCCGGCGCGTCGCCTTTGCCCACGTCGAGCCCGGCACGGCGGATGTCGCCTGGGAAGCCGAATCGGGGATCCAGGGGCACAGCACCGCGGGCCTCGGCGTCATCCGGACCGGGCAGCCCGTGCTCTTCGCCGACGTCGACGAGGGCGTGCTGCAGGAGCTGGCCTCGCGTCCCGAGCAGGTCGAGATGCTCGGGCGGTGGCAGCTCCGGTCGGCCATGGTGGTTCCCATCTCCGCGCGTGGCCGCGCGCTGGGGACGATCACGCTGGCCGCGGCGCAACCCGGCCGCCGGTACTCGCACGCGGACCTCTCGTTCGCGACCACCCTCGGCGAGCGCGTGGGGCTGGCGGTGGACAACGCGCGCGTCTTTCGCGAGGCGCAGGAAGCCAACCGGATGAAGGACGAGTTCCTGGCCACGCTGTCCCACGAGCTGCGCACGCCGCTGAACGCGATCGTGGGATGGGCGCACGTGCTGCGCGGCGGGCCGCTGGACAAGGCGGTGGTCGCGCGCGCCGTCGACACCATCGACCGGAACGCGCGCACGCAGACCCAGCTCATCTCCGACATCCTCGACGTGTCGCGCATCGTCACCGGCAAGCTGCGCCTGAGCGTCGCCCCGGTCGAGATGCCGGCCGTGGTGGAGTCGTCGCTGGAGGCGGCGCGTCCCGCCGCCGCCGCGAAGGAGATCCGGATCGAGCAGGAGATCGATCCCCTCGCCGGTCCCGTCTCCGGCGACAACGACCGGCTGCAGCAGGTCGTGGGCAACCTGCTCGGGAACGCGATCAAGTTCACGCCCAAGGGCGGCCGGGTGAAGGTCCGACTCGCACGCCTGGAGTCCGAGGTCGAGGTGGTGGTCGAGGACTCCGGCGTCGGCATCGCTCCCGAATACCTGCCGCGGCTGTTCGAGCGCTTCCGTCACCCCGATGCATCCACCACGCGGCCGCATGGCGGCATCGGCCTCGGTCTCGCCATCGTCCGCCACCTGGTCGAGCTGCACGGCGGACGCGTCGAGGCTTCCAGCGGCGGCCGCGGCCAGGGCGCGATCTTCCGGGTGCGCCTCCCCATGCTCGGGATGCGCGGCAGCGTCGCCGCCAGCCGGCCCGGCCTCGTGGGCGACCGGCCCGCGCGCGCGCGTCCGGCCGTCCTGCCCTCGCTCGACGGTATCTGCGTGCTCGTGGTCGACGACGAGAAAGACGCCCGCGACGTGATCATCGCCATCCTCGAGCAGCGCGGCGCGAAGACGTTCGAGGCCTCGTCGGTCGAGGAGGCCCTGGCGGTGATCGCGCAGGAGCGCCCCGACGTGCTGGTGAGCGACATCGGCCTGCCGGAGGAGGATGGTTATTCGCTGATGCGCCGGATCCGGGCCCTGCCCCGCGAGCGTGGCGGCGGAATTCCCGCCGCGGCATTGACGGCCTACGCCCGCACCGAGGACCGCATGCAGGCCCTTCTCGCGGGGTTCCAGATCCACGTGCCCAAGCCGGTGCAACCCGCCGAGCTCATCGCCGTCGTCGCCAGCCTCGCCGCGCGCAACGCGCCTCCGGCGGCCTGACCATGGCGGCCAGGCGGCGTCGCCGGGTCCGGCTGAAGACTCCTCCCCTGCTGCTCGACAAGACGCAGGCGGTGCTGCGGCGCATCCGCCCGCGAGTCGAAGGCTCGTTCCTCACCTACTGGACGTCCACCAGCGGCTCGGTCTGCGACAACGACGTCATGGCGATGCACGACATCCTGCGCGCCCGGGGCGAGCAGAAGACGATCACGCTGTTCGTGAAGTCGGACGGCGGCAGCGGGATGACTTCGCTGCGCATGGTCCACCTGCTGCGGCGCTACACGAAGCGGCTGGTCGTCCTGGCGCCCTTGAACTGCGCGTCGGCGGCGACGATGCTCGCGCTGGGCGCGGACGCGATCGCGATGGGGCCGCTGTCGTACCTGACCGCCGTGGACACTTCCCTCGAGCACGATCTCTCGCCGCTCGACCACACGAACCAGCTGGTCGCGGTCAGCAACGACGAGGTCGATCGCGTCATTCGTCTGTGGAAGGAGGCGGCCGCGTCGCCGCAGCCCGCGCGCGCCGTTCGGCGGCTGGCCAAGGCGTTGCGCTCGCGGCGAGCCCCGGCCCCCGGAACGATCCCCATGGGCGCGCCGGGTGATGCTTCATTGAAGACGCCCGATGCCTTTGCGTCCGCGGACAGCGTCAATCCCTACCAAGAGCTGTATCGGTACCTTCATCCCCTCGTCATCGGGTCGCTCGATCGCGCGAGCAGCCTGTCGCTCATGCTCTGCCGAGAGATCCTCGGCTACCACATGAAGGACACCGAGAAGGCGGAGCGCATCAGCCGCCAGCTCAACTCGTCCTACCCGGCCCACCAGTACCCGATCACGAGCCGAGAGGCCAAGCGGATCGGACTGAACGTGCTCGACCTCGATCCCGAGGTGGACCTGCTGCTGCAGGAGCTGAATCTTCTCTATTCGGAGATGGGCCAGCGCGCGATCACCGACTACGACGAGTGGAACAACCACGACAACGAGATCACGAACATCCTCGAAGGCGACGCGCTGCAGATGTTCTACCAGGTGGAGAAGGACTGGCACTACCGCAAGGAGGAGCGGCGGTTCGTCCCGATGAACGACGTGTCGGGGTGGTATCGCTGCAAGAGGGCCAAGGGGCGGGTGGTGAAGGAGAAGTTCCATATCCGGTAGGCGCGGTCCGCGGCCCACCCCATTCCTCGAGTCCGCCTGTCAGCCGGTGTCGGCGCTCGCCGTCATCGCCGGCCGCCTCTCGCACTACAGGTTCTGGAACCTGTTCCCGTTACGGAAGGCACGTCGTCGGCCGATTCGCGAACCAGCGACGGGTCGAAGCGGCCGAAGAAGTTCGGCTTCGTACGCGTTGTGGGCGCGACAACGGAGGGAGATGTTCTCCACCGACATCTCTCCATTGCGCGAGTACGGCTTCACGTGGTGCCATTCAAGGCTCTTCGTCTCCGTGCAGCGATGGCCATCTCCGGAAATGAAGGCGCAACGCCCGCCGTCCCGCCGATTCACCGCGCGGCGGACAAACACGGGACATGCCGCGATTGGGCTTGACCCGTTTTCGTAGACACCTGATGAAAGGTGGATACGATGTCTCGCATGAAGGAAGAGGGTAGCAGCAAGCGGCCGCGTCGGGCCTTCACGGAGGACTTCAAGGCCCGGGCAGTGCGCCTGGTGCTCGACGAGGGCAAGACGGTCGCGCAGGTAGCGCGCGACCTGGACCTGACCGCCAATTCTCTGAGCGTGTGGGTGTCCCGTGCACGCGCGGACCGTTCGAAGGGCAAGACCGGTCTCACCTCGGAGGAGCGGGCCGAGCTGGCGCGGCTGCGCAAGGAGAATCGCGAGCTGCGGATGGAGCGCGAGATCCTAAAAAAAGCCGCGGCCTTCTTCGCGAAGGAGAGTGCGTGAGGTTTGCATTCATCCAGGCGGAGAGGGCTGGCTACCCGGTAACGCGGCTGTCGAAGGTGCTCGGGGTGTCTCGGGCGGGCTTCTACGCGTGGCGTGGCCGACCGGAATCGAAGCGGTCCGCGGAAGACCGCCGGCTCACTGCGCTCGTGCGGACGGCGCACGATGATAGCCGCCGTGCCTACGGGAGTCCGCGGGTCCACGTCGAGCTCGTCGCCCAGGGCGAGAGGGTCGGCCGTAAGCGAGTCGTTCGTCTCATGCGCCAGGAAGGCTTGAAAGCGCGAGTCCGCCGTCGCTATCGCTGCACCACGATGAGCGAACACGATCAGCCGATCGCGCCGAATCTTCTCGCGCGCAAGTTCGAAGCGGCGGCTCCCAATCGCCGCTGGGTCGGTGACACCACGGAGCTTCAGGCGGGGAGCGGCAGGCTCTACCTCGCCGCCATCGTCGATCTGTACGCGCGACTCGTCGTGGGTTGGGCAGTGAGCGCGGTGAACGACCGTCACCTGACCGGTCGCGCGCTCGAGCAGGCGCTGCGACGGCGCTCTCCGGAAAGCGGGCTCCTGCATCACTCTGATCAGGGGAGCACCTATGCGAGTCAAAACTACCGGCAGGCGCTCGCGGCGCGTGGCATCACCTGCAGCATGAGCCGACGCGGCAACTGCTGGGACAATGCGGTCATGGAGAGCTGGTTCTCCACGCTGAAGTTCGAGCTGGGCGAGCGCTTCGAGAGTCACGGCCACGCCAAGGATGCGCTGTTCGATTACATCGAGGTCTTCTACAACCAGAAGAGGCGGCATTCGTCGGTGGGCTATGTCAGTCCCGCCGACTACGAGAGGCGCTACGCTGGCACCCACAGGGTCGCGGTGTTGGCATAGAGAAACTGTCTACCAATTCGGGTCAAGCCCAGATCGCAGTTTCGTCGGCCTAGAGCGATCCCGGCGTCGAGTGTGTCTAGCCGGACACTGTGGACGGATTATCCTTGGTCCGTTATGCGATTATCCCATCCAAATTATTCAGCTATCCTTCAGAGGGATACTAAGTGTTCGACGGACGCCCTCCGAGGGTCTGCTGAACGATGAGTTGTGACTTCGGCGTCTGGTACCCCGACAAGCAGCTGACCCACGACGAGGCTGGCGTCCGGTATGCCCGCCTCTGCGACAGCCAGGTCGAGGGCGAGGTAGTGGACCATCCGTCCGTGGGGGCCTTTTACGCCGAGTTGACGTCGCGTCACCCTGAAATCGATGACGTTCCGGATGACCGCGTGGACGACACTTTGTACTGTCCCTGGTCGGTGGCAATGGACCGCTCAGGCGGCCACGTCCTCATGGCCTGCGTGTGGTCGCGCGCCGAGTATGTTCGTGGGCTCGTGCATGAAGTGGCTCGCAAGCATGGCCTCGCCGTTTTTGATCCGCAGCAAGGTCGCATTTTCTACCCGGACTCTCCCGAGCCACGTGAGTCGGCTCGACGACCGTGGTGGAAGGTCTGGGCGTGATCAACGCGCCGTCGAACAACAAGATGCAGCTGACAAGCGGCGGGCTATTGGCGCGCTGCGCGCGCCTTCATTCAGTCGCCGCTTGCAGCTGATCTTGGTGTTCGCCTGACCTATGGATGCGATCTCATGAGGCCAATGAGCCTGGCCGGGTCTCGCTTCGCTGTCGTGGCGGCAGTTGCCGTCGGGGTGACCATCG
>Ga0136617_10000681_pt1 | contig 29135 bp, 21 predicted proteins | sample AntDrymUQ3222106_2_FD_129672 | JGI IMG/M metagenome (GOLD analysis project Ga0136617, IMG submission 129672) | Polar desert sand microbial communities from Dry Valleys, Antarctica - metaG UQ322 (21.06) | ecosystem: Environmental > Terrestrial > Soil > Desert | place: Antarctica: Dry Valley... | reverse complement strand
GCACCTCGGCGATCTCGTCTACATCCAGGGGCACTCCTCGCCCGGGATCTACGCTCGCGCGTTCCTCGAGGGCCGCCTCAGCGAGGAGCAGCTGCGGCGCTTCCGGCAGGAAGTCGACGGCGACGGGCTCTCCTCATATCCGCACCCGTGGCTGATGCCCGACTTCTGGCAGTTCCCGACCGTCTCCATGGGGCTCGGTCCGCTGATGGCGATCTACCAGGCACGGTTCCTGAAGTACCTGGCGGCACGCGAGGTGCTGGAGCCCTCCGACCGCAAGGTCTGGGTCTTCATGGGCGACGGCGAGATGGACGAGCCGGAATCGATGGGCTCGATCTCGCTCGCCGGCCGCGAGCGGCTCGACAACCTGATCTTCGTCGTCAACTGCAACCTGCAGCGGCTCGACGGTCCCGTGCGCGGCAACGGGAAGATCATCCAGGAGCTCGAGACGAACTTCCGCGGCGCGGGCTGGAACGTGATCAAGGTGATCTGGGGCTCGAACTGGGATCCGCTGCTCGAGGCCGACGAGGGCGGCTGGCTCCACCGGCGCATGGAAGAGGCCGTCGACGGCGAGTACCAGACCTTCAAGGCGAACGACGGCGCCTACGTGCGCGAGCACTTCTTCGGCAAGTACCCCGAGACCCGCGCGATGGTCGAGAACTGGACGGACGATCGGATCTGGCAGCTCCGGCGGGGCGGGCACGACCCGCAGAAGGTGTACGCCGCCTACGCGGCCGCGGTCGCGCACACCGGTCAGCCGACCGTGATCCTCGCGAAGACGATCAAGGGCTTCGGGATGGGGATCGCGGGGGAGGGGCGGAACGTCACCCATCAGCAGAAGGCGATGAACGAGGAGGCGCGGATCGCGATCCGCGACCGGCTCGGGCTGCGCCTCACCGACGAGCAGGCGACCGGCGCGTTCTTCCACCGCCCGGCCGAGGACAGCCCGGAGCTCGAGTACCTGCTCGCACGTCGCGCAGAGCTCGGCGGCAGCCTGCCGGCGCGACAGACGCGCGCCGACACGCTGCCGACGCCGGCGCCGTTCGAGAGCGTGCTCGCGGGCAGCGGCGAGCGCGAGAACTCGACCACGATGGCCTTCGTGCGGATTCTCAACGCGCTCGTCCGTGACGAGACGCTGGGGCCGCGGATCGTCCCCATCGTGCCCGACGAGTCGCGCACCTTCGGGATGGAGGGCATGTTCCGCCAGCTCGGGATCTTCTCCCAGGTCGGTCAGCTCTACGAGCCCGAGGACGCCGGCGACCTGATGTTCTACCGTGAGGACCAGCACGGTCAGATCCTGCAAGAGGGAATCAACGAGGCCGGCGCGTTCTCCTCGTGGATCGCGGCGGCGACGTCGTACGCGAACCACGGCGAGGCGATGATCCCGTTCTACATCTTCTACTCGATGTTCGGCTTCCAGCGGATCGGCGACCTCGCTTGGGCGGCCGGTGACAGTCGCGCGCGCGGGTTCCTGATCGGCGCGACCTCCGGACGCACGACGCTGAACGGCGAGGGTCTGCAGCACGAGGACGGGCATTCGCACGTGCTCGCCTCGACGATTCCGAACTGCCGGGCCTACGACCCGACGTACGCGTACGAGCTCGGCGTGATCGTGCGTGACGGCCTGCGTCGGATGTGCGAGGAGCAGGAGGATGTCTTCTACTACCTCACCGTGATGAACGAGAACTACCGCCAGCCGCCGCTGCCCGAAGGGGTGGAGGAAGGGATCCTGCGCGGGGCGTACCGGGTGCGCGAGGGCACGGGCGAGGGGCAGCGGGTGCAGCTGCTCGGCTCCGGTGCGATTCTGCGCGAGGTGCTTGCCGGCGCGGAGCTGCTCGAGAGCGGTTTCGGTCTCGCCGCCGACGTGTGGAGCGTGACGAGCTTTACAGAGCTCCGCCGTGACGGGCTCGAGGTCGAGCGCTGGAATCGGCTGCACCCGACCGAGCCTCCTCGCGAGGCGTACGTCGAGCAGCTGCTGCGGGAGCGAGGTGGGCCGTTCGTCGCCGCCACCGACTACATGCGGACGTTCGCCGACCAGATTCGCCCGTTCGTCCCCGGACGCTACGTGGTGCTCGGGACGGACGGATTCGGTCGCAGCGACTATCGCAAGAAGCTCCGCGAGTTCTTCGAGGTCGATCGCCACCACGTGGCGGTCGCGGCGCTGAAGGCGCTCGCCGACGAGGGGGCGCTCGAGCCCGCCGTCGTCCAGCAGGCGATCGAGCGTTACGAGATCGACACAGGGAGCGAGGCGCCGTGGAAGCGCTGACCACCCGCTTCCACGCGTTGCACGAGCGAGATCGGCTCTTCGTGATGCCGAACCCCTGGGACGTCGGCTCGGCGAAGCTGCTCGCGACTGCGGGCTTCGAGGCGCTCGCGACGACGAGCCAGGGGCTCGCCTGGTCGATCGGCAAGCGCGACCAGCAGGTGACCAGCGACGAGCTCGTCGCGCACGTGCGGGAGCTGGCCGCGGCAACCGAGCTGCCGCTCAACGTCGACAGCGAGCGCTGCTACCCGGACGAGCCGGGTGGTGTCGCCGAGACGGTAGCGCGGCTCGCGGATGCTGGTGCGGCCGGGTTCTCGATCGAGGACTACGACCCGGGAACGGGCCGGATCGACGACGTGGAGCTCGCGACCGAGCGAGTCTCAGTCGCCGCAGGAGCGGCAGCCGGGATGGTGCTCACGGCGCGTTGCGAGAACCACCTCCACGGGATCGACGACCTCGACGACACGATCGCGCGCCTCGTCGCCTACCGCGACGCGGGGGCGCACGTGGTGTATGCGCCGGCGCTGATCGAGCTGGACCAGATCGCTCGGCTCGTCGGCGAGGTCGGGGTTCCCGTCAACGTGCTCGCGCTGCCGGCCGGCCCCTCGGTGCAGGAGCTCGCCTCGGTGGGCGTGCGACGCGTCTCGACCGGCAGTCTCTTCACCTCGGCGGCTTACGGCGCGCTCGTCGAGGCGGCGAGCGAGCTTCGCGACCAGGGCACCTCGAGCTACGCGCTGCGTGGGCTCTCGGCCGACGCGCGACGCGCATTCGGATAAGGGCTCCGTGGAAGCGGAGCTGTCCCAACAGGACATGTCCAAGGGTCTGACCCCTGCTCTGCCGGTCGCACGTCGAACGGCTCAGCGTGAGACCGTGATCAGCCGGTTGCCGGCGACGTCCTCGAGGCGCTGCTTTGTTCCGTTGGGATAGGCGACGACGAGCCTCTCGATCAGCGTCGCCTCTCCGAGCCCGAAATGAAGTCTCGGATCCTCCGAGGAGAGGTAGCTGCTCCCCGTCGTGAGCGTTCGGACGAGCCGGCGGCCGTCCTCCAGCGCGGCGATGACCACGGTTCCCGGCACCGGCGGGTCGAACTCGACGCCGAGCCAGTTGCCCGTCGCCCCCGTCGTCTCGAGCAGGACGACGCTGCCGCCGATCGAGTTGACCGCGACGTCGACGTCGCCGTCGTTGTCGTAGTCCGCGGCAGCGAGCCCACGCCCGTTCAGGCTGCCCAGCTCTGACAGCCCGATCCCGCCGCCCACGTCGGCGAACCGCGCTTCGTCTGTATCGCTTGCGTTGGCGAGCACCTGGACGCGTTGCGCGTCGCGCCGAAGGTCGAGCACCGGGATGGCGCCGTTGACCGACACGAGCTCGAGCGCTCCGTCGTTGTCGAGGTCGACCCACGAGGTACCCCAGCCGGCGAGGCGCGTGTCGAACGCGTCGGCGAATGCCGGCCGCGCGTCGGTGAAGAGCCGTTCTCCCGAAGCCCCGCGGAAGACGGCCGGGAGCTGCCGATGCGAGTTGGTGACGTACAGATCGCCCCGGCCGTCATCGTCGTAGTCCGCTGCTGCGATCCCCATCCCCGCGTTCGGATCGTCGACGCCGTCGCGGCGTGCCCGCTCCACGAACGTGAAGCCGAGCGCAGTCGGCCGGGAGATGTTCAGGTAGAGCCGGTTCGGGTCGGCGTCGTTCGCGACGTACAGATCGAGACGTCCGTCGCGGTCGACGTCGATGAACACGGCTCCGAGACCGTGCTCGGCTCGGTCGTCGAGCCCGATCCGCGCGCCGACCTCGCGGAATCGAGACGTGCCGTTCGGCGCCGCCTCGTTCAGGTACAGCCGGTCGGAGACCCCCTGATGCGTCGTCGGGAACCCGGCCGCGGATCCCGGGATCGGCGCGTTGAGATCCGTGTATCCGGCGACGAACAAGTCAGGACGACCATTGCCGTCGACGTCCCCGACGGCGGCTCCGGTATGCCAGCCGAACGACGCGATCCCCGCCTCGACCGCTCCCTCCGTAAACGTCCCATCTCCGTCGTTCCATAGCAACGCGTCGTAGCCCGCGGCGGTGACGAAGAGATCGGTGTCGCCGTCGACGTCGAGGTCTGCCGCGACGCAGCCGTTCGCGCGCAGCAGCAGGTTGGCCCCGCTCCCGCGGCTCACATCGACGAACCGGCCGCCGACGTTGCGGAAGAGCGCGCTGCGCGGTAACCCGCCGCCGCGCCGCTCCCAGTCGCCGACGTCGAGCTCCGAGTAGGAGTTGACGAGATAGAGATCGAGCCAGCCGTCTCCGTCGTAGTCGAGCCAGCAGACCCCGCCGCCCATCATCGCCACCGGATCTGCCGTCACCTCGAACCGGAACGCGCCGTGGTGGAAGTCGAGCCCGACCTCCGTGGCGACGTCCGTCAGCCGAAGCTCTCCGAGGTCGGCATCGACCGCCGAAGCAGCGCTTCGGCCGGCGGTGTCGCTGGAGTCGTCGATCAGGTAGCGACCGTCGGCTTGCGCCAGCCGGAACGTTCCCCGAAACGGCTTCGGGTCGCTGCTGTTCACCGTCTTCGTGCCGACGACGTCCGCGACGACGAGCGGCGGCCCCTGCCCGGGTGCTAGCTCGAGATGCAGCTCTGCGCGCTGGAGACTGTAGGAGGCGACGGCGATCTCGCTCGGCTGATCGATCTGCTGCAGGAGGGCGGCGAGGTACGAGCCCGTGGCGCCCTTCGCGGCCAGAGTGGTGTCGTGTCGCCGCAGCGCACGCGCGACGGTCGAGAGGCCGGTGACGAGCTCGGCGGTCACACGGCGTGCCGTCGGCAGATCGAGCGTCGAGGCGACGCCGGAGGACGCCGCGATCGTGACGCGTGGGGCAGCGGCGTCCGGGATGGGCGCAGGGAGGAGATCGGCGCCCGCACGCGCCGGCAGCCCTGCCAGCACCAGGAGGGCGGCAATCCCGCACGCCGTGCCCATGGCGCCGGCGCCGAGGGCGAGAGGTCGAACGCGCCCGGGACGGAGTCCGAATCGTGCCCAAAACGATTCGACGAATGGCCGACTCGCGCAGACGAGCGTCAACGCGCCAAGCAGGGCGACTTTGCTCGCGAACTCGGTCGTCGCGGGGGCGATCGCGAGTGCCGCCACCACCGCCACGCAGACCGCGTATGTGCTGCGGCTGCGGCGGGTCGAAGGAACCGTCTTCGGATCGGTGATCATGAAGAAGAGGAAGACCAACACCTCGGGCGAGAGCAGCAACGCCTGCCAGAACGCAGTCCCCGTCAACGGCCCGAGATGCCATCTCGCAGTCATCGCGTGCCCGCTTACGGCGAGCACCGCGATGCACGCTGCGAAGGTCACCCAGAACGTGACCGCGATCCCGAGCAGGCGCAGGCGGCGGAGGATCAGGATCCCACCGGTGACGATGAGCGCGAGCGCGAAGCCGAGCTCGAGATCGAGCGGGCCCCACCAGAACTCCAGCGGGTCGGCGAGCTCAGGCCCCAGCACGAGAAAGCAGAGCACGAGGCCGAGGTTCGAGGGATTGAAGACGTGCCGTCCGCGGTAGCGGACGACGTACTTCGAGAGGAGGGCCACCGCGGCGGTGCCCGCGTAGATCCACCAGCCGCGGAGGCTCCACCAGTCACCGTGCTCGGTGCCGGGCACACGCAGGATGAACGCAACGCCGTTACCGGTGAGCAGCGCGCTTGCCGGCCACATGATCACCTGCTGCCGCCGGAAGACGATCGCGAGCTCGAGCAGGGCGCACGTTCCGAGCGAGACGGCGATTTGTGCGAGCGAGAGCCTGAAGCCGAACGCCACCTGGCCGAGGACCTGCAACGACACGATCACCGTGGCCAGGTGGAGTCGCGGGTCGCGAGCCGACGGCAGCAGCACCGGATAGCTCACGCCGCGGAGACGCAGCGTCGGCGTGCCGCCAGCGAGGTGGGCGGGCGCGCTCATCGCCGGCTCATGCTAATGGTGATGGTCGATGACCGAGCATCGCCGCCCGGAGCTCTCCGTGCGTGCCGGCTTCAGCCGTGAGGACTGGGACCGCCGCTACGCGAGCGCGGGGCTGCTGTGGAGCGCCGAGCCGAACCGCCGGTTCGTCGAGGAGGTCGGCGAACTCGTTCCGGGGCGGGCGCTCGATGTCGGGTGCGGAGAGGGACGGAACGCTGTGTGGCTCGCCGCGCGGGGTTGGCAGGTGACCGGAGTCGATTTCTCCGAGGTCGCGCTCGACAAGGCGCGTGGTCTCGCGGCCCGTCACGACGTCGACGTCGAGTGGGTGCTGGCCGACGTCCTCGAATACCGGCCCGCCGGGCGGGCGTTCGATCTCGTCGCCGTGCTCTACCTGCAGCTGCCGGCGAACGAGCGTCGCGCTGTCGTGCGCAGTGCGGTGAGCGCCCTGGCGCCTGGCGGACTGCTGTTCGTGCTCGGGCACGACACCACGAACCTGGCGGAGGGGTACGGAGGCCCAAAGGACAGCCGAGTGCTCTTCACGCCTGAGGACGTCGTCGCTGATCTTCTCGGGCTCACGACCGAGCGCGTGGAGAAGGTACACCGGAACGTCGAGCTGGACGACGGCGACGCGGTCGCGATCGACGCGCTCGTCTGTGCACGAGCCGCGCCGATCGGGTAGCGCGTTAGACGCCGCGCGGCGACTCGTCGTCGAGCGTGACGCGGACGAGGTCGCGGATCGAGACGATGCCGACGATCCGCTCGCCCTCGACGACCGGGAGGTGTCGAAAGCCGCCGTGGATCATCAGGCTCGCTGCCTGGCCGGTCGACTCCCCGGGCTCGATCGTGTCCGGTGCATGCGTCATCGCGCTGGAGACGGGGCCGTCGAGGCTTCCCGTCGCGACCGTGCGGAGGATGTCACGCTCCGTGAGGATCCCGACCAACCGCTCGCCGTCGAGCACCATCACCGCCCCGACGCGACGCTCGTGCATCGCACGGGCGGCTTCGACGACGGCCAGCTCGCCGGAGACCGACAGCAGATCGCTGCTCATGATCTCCGCGACGGTCGGCATCCGCCGATCCTAGTCGTCTGCTCGCGAGGGAGCAATGGACCGAGAAACGAGCCGAGTTCGTGCCGATCGCTCCACAGCGGGCGATGAACGCGTCGCTCGAGCCCGCATGGCTGTTTCGGACATCTGGCACTCGTCGCCTCTTTCGGCAACGCTTCCCCCAATCAACCGTAGGAGGAAAGCATGCAGCGAAGAATGCTCGCGGCGGGGGCCACCGTCCTCGCCACGCTCGGTGGCGCATCGGCGTTTGCCGCCGGCTCGGCCGAAGAGGCCTCGATTCACGCCTGCAAGCACACGAAGCGCGGGATCGTGCGGATCCTGCGACCCTCGACGAGCTGCAAGCGCAACGAGTCGGCGGTCTCGTGGGCGATCCGTGGTCCGCAGGGTGAGCGCGGCCTGCAGGGGGACGCCGGTCCTGCCGGCCCGCAGGGAGCCGCCGGCCCCGCCGGACCGGCCGGGCCTCCCGGATCCGGGAGTGGCGGACTCACCAGCATCGGCGCGCTCGCCGGACTCACGTGCACGACCTTCGACGGCACGACCGGCCGGGTCGACCTCGACGTGACGCCGGAGAACCTCGTGCTGGTCTCGTGCGACCCGCCCGGGACGCCGACGCCACCGACGGCAACGGCCGAGCTCGTGCTGAACGAGATCGACTACGACCAGGTGGGAACCGATGCGAGCGGGTACATCGAGATCGCGAACGTTGGGGACGGCGACGCCGACCTGACCGGGATCGCAGTAGTGCTCGTCAACGGTGGCGACAACGCCGAGTACGCGCGGGAGGCGCTCTCGGGCACGCTCGCCGTGGGTGGGCGCCTGAAGGTCGACCTCGATGCCCAGAACGGCGCGCCCGACGGGGTCGCCCTGCTCTCGGGGGCGTCGCTGCTCGACGCGCTGTCGTATGAGGGCGAAATCCGTACGGCGACGATCGGCGGCGCGAGCTACGACCTCGTCGAAGGAGCCGCTTTGCCGGCGGACGTCGCCGACTCGAACACCGTCGACGGCTCGCTGTCACGTATCCCGGACGGCGCTGACACCGACGACGCAGCGGCCGACTGGCGTTTCACGACGACGCCGACACCGGGCGGTGTAAACGTCCTCACACCCTGAGCACGAGTGGCGAAGGGGCGACGCGTCAGTCGCGCCGCCCCTTCGCCCGCATGTTCTCGCGGGCTTGGAGTGTGACGGCCCGCCAGCGCCGTTTCTCCTCCGCCTGTGCGCGGTGGTCGAGGCGCCGGTCGAGATGTGCGAGCTCACGTTGGAGCTTGAGGTAGCTCTCCCAGCGCTCGGGCGCCAGACGTCCGTCGGCCAGTGCCTCCTTCACGGCGCACCCCGGCTCGGTGTCGTGCGCGCAGTCGCTGAAGCGGCATTGGCCAGAGACCGACGTGACGTCCTCGAACGCCTCGTCGATTCCATCGTCCGCTTCCCACAGCTGCAGCTCCCGCATGCCCGGGGTGTCGATCAGGAGCCCACCGCCGGGCAGTTGCACCAGCTCGCGTCGCACCGTCGTGTGACGACCTTTGCCGTCCTGCCTGATCTCTCGCACCTCGAGCAGATCCTCACCCGCGAGCACGTTGACGAGCGTCGATTTGCCGACCCCCGACGAGCCGAGGAGCGCAGCCGTGACTCCGGGCCGGAGGTATTCCCGTACCACGTCGAGCCCATCCCCGGTGCGGCTCGAGATCACGTGCACCGGAACACCCATCGCAACCGTTGCGAGCGTCGCGGTTGCTCCTTCAACGTCGTCGGCCAGATCCGCCTTCGTCAGGACGACGACCGGTTGCGCGCCGCTCTCCCAGGCAAGGGTGAGGTAGCGCTCGATCCGTCGCAGGTTGAGATCCTCGTTCAGCGAGCTGACGAGGAAGACGACGTCGACATTCGCCGCGAGCACCTGCTCCTCGGCTGCCTGCCAGGCCGTCTTCCGCGAGAACCTCGTCCGGCGAGGGAGCACACCCTGGACCGTTCCCGCGTGCTCGTCCGGACGTGCGGCGACTGCGACCCAGTCGCCGACGGCAGGAAGCTCGGCCGGTGACGAGGCGTCGTCGTAGAGCCGGCCGGCCGCGTCGCAGCGCAACGAGCCGAGGGCCGTGAGGATGTCCCACGCGCCCCGGTGTTGCACAGCGACGCGCCCTGGGATCAGGCCGTCGGCCTCGTACGGCGTGAATTGCTCGGCGAAGGCGTCATCCCAGCCGAGCGCTTGTAGAGCTACCACGTGGAGTTCTCCTCGGTTCGCGGACACATGAAAGCGGCGCGCGTGTCTGCGCGCCAGCGTCGCACGTGCTCGTCGACCGAGAGGAGCTAGCCGACGGGCCGCGCGACGCGCGGGTGGGAGGCTGCGAGATCAGGCATCGAACGCTCCTCCTTCGTCGGGGACACCATCAGTATGCCTGGCGGACTAGCGCTCGAGCGCGGCCTGGATGCCGGCGTCGATCTCGGGCTGGGCGAACACGAAGCCAGCTTGCTCGAGCTTCTCTGGAACGGTGCGCTGGCCGCCCAGGAGCATCTCGTCTCCCATCTGGCCGAACACCAGTCGGACGACCGCGGCGGGCAGCGGGAGGAGCGTCGGACGGCCGAGGGCCCGCCCGAGCGCCTTCGTGAACTCTCGGTTCGTCACGACACCCGGCGCGGCGACGTTGACAGGACCCTCGAGCGCCTGTTCCAGCGCGTGGCGATACGCGCTGACGGTGTCCTCGAGGCTGATCCAGCTCCACCACTGGCGGCCGTTCCCGACCCGTCCGCCTACAAACAGCTTGAACGGGAGCAGCAACCGCTGGAGCGCGCCGCCACGTCGGCTGAGGACGATCCCTTGTCGGAGCTGGACGACACGGATGCCGGCGTCTCGCGCGGGCTGCGCTGCGGCTTCCCAGGCCTCCACGACATCCGCCAGAAACCCCTTTCCCTTGCCGGCGACTTCCGTTAGCTGCTCGTCGCCCCTGTCGCCGTAGAATCCTGCCCCGGATGCGCAGACGAGCACCGCAGGGCGCGGGTCGAGCGCTGCGGCGGTGCGGGCGATCAACGAGGTTCCGTCTACGCGCGAGCGGAGCACCTTCTCCCTTGTCGCTCGCGACCACCGCTTGCCGATGTTCGCGCCCGCGAGGTGGACGATCGCGTCGACTCCGGTCAAACCGGCTGCGTCGATCGTCCCCGCCGTGGGATCCCACACGAGCTCGCCCGGCGACGCCGTGCCTCGCACGATCGGCACGACCTCGTGACCGTTGTCCCGCAGTGCCGGGACGAGGGCGGAGCCGATCAGGCCGGACGAGCCTGTGACAGCGATTCTCACGGAACGACTCTACAACCGGTGCTCTGGCCGCCGGTGTCGGGACGCCCGACTGCGCCCCGCTGGGGCTGCGTCCTGATCTCTGCGATCGCGATCTGCGAGGATCGTCGATGTGGAGCTCGCCGGCGTCGACCTCGTCGAGATCGCGGCGCGCATGTGGCCTGGGCGCCGTCCATGCTTCGAGGTGCTCGGGGGCGGAATCACGAACCATAACGTCAAGGTCGACCTCGGGACGGGCGAGGTCTACGTGTTGCGCATCGCTGGACGCGACACGGACATCCTCGGCATCGATCGGCTCGTCGAGCACGAGGCGTCGCTCGCCGCCGCTGCCGTCGGCGTCGGCCCGGAGGTGATTGCCTTGCTCGAGCCGGAGGGATGGCTCGTGACGCGGTTCATCGAAGGGACGATCCCGCCGCCGGAGGCGATGCGCGATCCCGTCGTGGCCGGTCGGGTCGCCCGTGCGCTGCGCGCCGTCCACGCCGGACCGCCGCTGCGGCGCAGCTTCGACAGCTTTCGCGTCGTCGAGGACTACCGTACGACCGCGTTCTCACGCGGTGCTGAAGTCCCCGCGGCCTACGCGTGGGCCCGCCAGGTCGCGCGTCGGATTCAACGTCTGCGTGGCGCGGCGCCCGAGCGTCCATGTCACAACGACCTGCTCAACGCGAACTTCATCGACGACGGCACGCGAATCCGGATCGTCGACTGGGAGTACGCCGGGATGGGCGACGTCTTCTTCGACCTCGCGAACTTCTCGCTCAACCACGAGTTCGGACCCGAGGAGCGACGATCCCTGCTCGAGGCGTACTTCGCTGCGCCGGGATCCCAGGAGGAGCGTGCGCTGGAGCTGATGCGATTCATGTCGGACTTCCGCGAGGCGATGTGGGGCGTCGTCCAGGGGGCGGTCTCGTCGCTCGAGTTCGACTTCGACGCCTACGCCGCGCAGCATTTCGAGCGGCTCGAGCGGATCGCCGTGGAGCCGGGATTCGAGCGCGCGCTGGGGAGTGCGTGAGCGTCGCTCAGCGAGGCTTCGGGCCTGTGTGCCAGAACACGAGCGCCGCAGCAGTCGCCTCGGCGGCGAGGCTGAGCGCCGCGACGAGCTTGAGCCAGGTTGGAATGGGCCGCATGCACTCACTATCGGCATGCACGACCCGCTGTCCAGGCCTCTCGAGCAAGTCGGCTTCGATCGGCTCCGATCGCTGTGGGTGATGCGAGGATGAGAGATCGTGCGAGAGCGGTGGTGATCGGCGGCGGAGTCGGCGGTTGCTCGATCCTCTACTGGCTGACGCGGCTCGGTTGGGATGACGTCGTCCTCGTCGAGCGGGCCGACCTCACGAGCGGCTCGACGTTCCATTCGGCCGGCCTCGTCGGGCAGCTACGCGGCTCGCTCGCGCTCACGCGGATGATGATGGAAAGTGTCGACCTGTATCGCTCGCTCGAGGACGAGGTTGATCTCGAGACCGGCTGGCGAGAGGTGGGCTCGCTGCGATTGGCGTCGAGTTCCGAGCGGATGGAGGAGATCGCCCGTCAGGCCGGCTGGGCGAAGACCTTCGGCCTACCGCTGGAGCTGGTCTCCCCGCGGGAGGCGCAGGAGCTCTTTCCGCCGATGACGACCGACGGCGTCCTCGGGGCGGCGTACCTCCCGACCGACGGCTATGTCGATCCGAGCCAGCTCACCTACGCGCTCGCAGAGGGAGGGCGCCGCCGGGGTGCGGAGGTCGCGACCCACACTCGCATCACGGGCGTGAAGCTGCGGAACGGGAAGGTGATCGGGGTCGAGACGGACAAGGGCGAGATCGCGACGGAGGTCGTTGTCAACGCGGGTGGGATGTTCGCACGCGAGCTCGGCGCGCTCGCGGGCGTCGAGGTGCCGGTCGTCCCCATCGCGCACGAGTATCTCGTGCTCAAACCGTCGGGTCTGCCGCTCGAGCTGCCGACGATGCGCGACCCGTCCCTGCTCGTCTACTTCAGGCCGGAGTCGGGAGGGTTGATCATGGGCGGGTACGAGCGGCGCTGTGCGCCGTGGGCGCTCGACGGGATCCCGGCCGAGTTCAACGGCAAGCTGCTCGAGGAGGACTGGCCGCGTTTCGAGGAGCTGCTGCAAAACGCGATCCTGCGCGTCCCATCGCTCGAGGAGATGGAGGTCGTGAGGTTGATCAACGGCCCGGAGGCGTTCACTCCGGACGGTGAGTTCATCCTCGGCCCGAGCGAGATCCGCGGCTTCTGGGTCGCTGCTGGGTTCTGCGCCCACGGTCTCGCCGGGGCGGGGGGCATGGGCAAGCTCGTCGCGGAATGGATCGTCGACGGCGTGCCGTCGCTCGACGTCTGGCCGATGGACTCTCGCAGGTTCGGGGCCGCCTATCGGTCGCGCCCGTACGCGGTCGCGCGCACCAAGGAGATCTATGAGTCGTACTACGACGTCAAGTATCCGGGCCATGAGCGGGCGGCGGGCCGACCGCTGCGGCTGTCGTCCGCGTATCCGCGGTTGCAGCAGCTTTGGGCGGCGTTTGGCGAGAAGTCGGGCTGGGAGCGAGTGAGCTGGTTCGAGACGAACGCGGCCGCAGGCGACGAGTCGCTGCGACCGTGCGGCTGGGCGGGCAAGCTCTGGTCTCCGGCGATCGGCGCCGAGGCACTCGCCTGCCGAAAGCGCGTCGCGCTGTTCGACGAGTCGTCGTTCGCGAAGCTCGACGTCTCCGGCACGGGGGCGGTAGGGCTGCTCGAGCGACTCTGCGCTAACCGTGTGGCGCGCGAAGTCGGCCGCGTGACGTATACCCAGATGCTGAATCCGCGGGGCGGAATCGAATGCGACTTCACCGTGACGCGTCTGGCCGACGATCGTTTCCGCATTGTCACGGGCACGGCCTTCGGGCAGCACGATCTCGCCTGGATCCGCCAACACGCGCCCGATGACGGATCCGTCCAGATCGCAGACGTCACGTCCCAGTTCGCGTGCCTCGGGATCTGGGGCCCGCGCGCCCGCGCGCTGCTCCAGCCGCTGACGTCGACGAGTCTCCAGAACGACGCATTTCCGTACATGACTGCCCGCGAGCTCTCGATCGGCGCCGTCCCCTGCCTCGCCGTGCGTGTCACCTACGTCGGAGAGCTCGGCTGGGAGCTCTACGCTCCGCCGGAGTTCGGGATCCGGCTCTGGGACACGATCTGGGAGGAAGGCCGAACGCACGGCCTCGTCGCGGCGGGCTACAAGGCGATCGACGCACTGCGGCTCGAGAAAGGGTATCGCGTCTGGGGTACGGATATCGGACCCGCCGACACACCGGCCGAAGCCCAGCTGAGCTTCGCGGTCAAGCTCGAGAAGGGCGACTTCGTCGGTCGCGACGCGATCGTCGCAGCCGGATCGCCCGAGCGCTTGCTGTGCTGTCTCGTGCTCGACGATCGGCGAGCGATCGCGCTCGGCTCGGAGCCCGTACGCGTGGACGGGCACCCGCTCGGACGCGTGACGAGCGGCGGCTACGGCTACACGGTCGGGCGGTCGATCGCCTATGCCTACCTCCCGACCGAGCATGCGAGCCCGGACACCGAAGTCCAGGTCGAGATCTTCGGTGAGCTCGTGGGCGGCAGGGTCGCGAGCGAGCCATTGCTCGACCCGGACGGCGTGCGGATCCGGGCGTAGCGGGCCGAAAGGGACGTGTCCCAGGGTCTGACCCTGGGCACCGCTCGCGAGCTCCCCGCCGCGCCACGGCCATTCTCCGGGGTGGGCACAGAGGCCGGCCTTGACCGGGTTCCACCGCACATAGAGCACCGCCTGTTGCAGATGATCGTCGTCGTTCAAGAGGAGCGACTTGAACCTGCCCGCGAACACCGGGCCGAACCTGCCACGTCGCATGTTGCAGCGCTGGGCGTAGCGGCCGTGCAGCCATTGCATCCCGGCCGAGAGGGTCGGGGAGATTGTGCGCACGACGGCGTGATAATGCGTGGTGAGGAGCGAATACTCGAGCAGCCGCCAGCCGGATCGTTGCGCCGCAGCAGCGAGCATCTCGGTGAAGCGGCGGCGATCGAGGTCGTCCGCGAACAGCGGCAGCTCCGGCGACGCCCGTCCGATCACGTGATAGTGGGCGTCAGGCAGAAGTACGCGGCACGAACGAGGCATCGGCATCCAACGTAGGCAGGAAACCGTCACGGAAGTGCGTCGACTTCGAGCCGATTCTGCGACGGTTGAGCGTGCCCCGAAGACGACTCTGCAGCGCGGCCAAGGGGCTGGCTGTCCGATGTGTCCGTCCGAGACTGGCCGGTTCGGGCCTGTCCCTGGGTCTGACCCTCGCTTTCAGTCTGGTGGGCGGAGCGCCGCGAAGGGGTCGGTGATCTCGAGGCGCCGCTCACGAAATCGGAACTCCTCCGCCGGACGTCCTCCGGCGCGACCAGGGACGCGGCGCCCGCCCGCCGACTCGATCACGTCGCGGCGTTCGAGTACGCGCTTCAGATTCGTCGCCGAGACCTCGTGGCCGAGGGCGGCCACGTAGACGTCTCGGAGCTCAGCCAGTGTGAATGTCGGCGGAGCGAGCGCAAAGCCGACATTCGTGTACGAGAGCTTTCCACGGAGTCGGTCACGGCCGGCGAGCACGATGGCCCTGTGATCGAACCCGGTTGGCGGCAGTTCGTCGACGGGGTGCCATTCCGTATCGTTCGGAACCCTGGGGTCCGTGGCGAGCGGGACGACGCCGAGGTAGGCGGTCGCGAGCTCCCAGGAACCGGGCACTCGACCGGGATCGCTCCACGTACCCAACTGCTCGACGTGGGCGACTTCTCGCACGTCGACCTTCGCTGCGAGATGACGGCGGATCGACCGCTCGAGTGTCTCGCCGGGCTCGAGGACTCCGCCCGGGAGGGCCCAGGTCTCCGCGAAAGGCGGCAGTGCTCGCTGCCAGAGCAGAACCTGCAGTCGCTTGTCGCGTACCTGGAGCACGACTGAAAGAGAGGTCTGCGCGGGTCTGGTAGACTCCCACCGAGGTTTGCGACTCATAGTCGAAAACTACGCTAGCACGAGGAGACAGCACTCATGAGACGTCCTACCGCTCCCCGAGGGATCACTGCGCTCACGCTCGCCGGAATCGCCGTCCTGATTACCGGTTGTGGGGGTGGCGAGGACAGCGACGCTGCGCCCGAGACGACCGTCGCTACGCCGAGCGTTCGGGTCGCGCTCGTCGCCGATGCCGGTCAGCTCAACGACAACGGGTTCAACGAGCTCGCCTTCAACGGCTTGAAGCGCGCAGAGCAGGAGCTCGACATCAGCGGTCGGGTCGTCGAAGCCAAGTCCGCCGCGGATTACATCCCGAACATGACCACGCTCGCGCGACAGGGCTTCGACCTCATCATCGGCGTCGGCTTCGCCCAGGGCGATGCGATCGCTGCGGCCGCCACGAGGTTCCCCGACACGAAGTTCGCGATCGTCGACGTCGACCACTCGTTCTTGAAGGGCAAACCGGCCAACGTGCAGGGACTGCTCTTCCGCGAGGAGCAGGTCGGATATCTTGTCGGCTTCTTGGGAGCCCTCGCAGCCAAACGCGACGGTGGAAAGGCAATCAGCGCGGTTGGCGGCTTCAAGGAGCCGCCCGTCGATCGCTTCATCGCGGGATATCGTGCGGGTGCGATCGCTGCGGTTCCGGGCACCAAGGTGACCTGGGCGTACTCCCAGGACTGGGACGACCAGGCAAAGTGCAAGGAGCTCGCGCTGAACCAGCTTGCGGCGGGGTCGAAGGTGATCTTCCAGGTTGCAGGTGGTTGCGGCCTCGGCGCGCTGTCGGCGGCGAAGGATCGGAAGGCGTGGGGGATCGGCGTCGACGGCGACCAGTCGTTTCTGGGCGCTCATGTCCTCACCAGTGCGCTGAAGGGAGTCGATAGCGCTGTCTTTCTCACGATCGATGCCGTCAAGAACGGCGAGTTCCGGGGAGGCACGAATGCGGTGTTTGGACTTGACCAGCAGGGCGTCGGGCTCGGTACCGTGAGCAAGCGGGCAAACGCCGATGACGTTGCGGCAACAGAGGCGCTCGAGGCGCGGATTGCCGCCGGCGCGGTCAAAGACATTCCCACGACGGTCAAGTAGCTCCAGTCGAAGACGGAAGTCCGACGAGCTTTCGTGCGTAGTGGAATGGAATCAGAGTGCTGGGACGTTGAGCTACTACAGCGCTCTATGAACGTCAAAGGGAGGACCATCATGGCAGGTCTCACAGATGCGGAGAACGCCTTTCTCCGCGACAACGCGTTTGTTGCCACGGTCACGACCCTGCGCGACGACGGCTCGCCTCATTCGACCGTCGTGTGGGTCGACACCACCGATCAGGCCGTACGCTTCAACACTGCGCGCGGACGTGCAAAGGAACGTCACCTCAACTCCGACCCGCGCGTCTCAGTAACGATGATCGATCCACAGAACGCCTTCAAGTGGGTCTCCGTCAGCGGTACTGCCAACGTCACCGAGGAGGGAGCCGACGCACACATCGACGCCCTTGCGAAGAAGTATCTCGACGCTGACAGCTACCCGTCCCGCGATCCGAAGGAGACGCGAGTGATCGTCAACATCACACCCGACCAGGTGGACAGCACCGGCTTCGACATCGCGTAGGCCGATGCCATCCGGCGCGCAGCCGGTCGCGTCGGCCGGCGGAGAGCCTCAGGCGGCGCGCACCGAGTAGACCGGTGGCAGATGCATCGCAGCCGACGCCCAGCTTGCACCTGCGTCGCCCGATGCGTAGACCGCGCCCGAGGTCGCGCCGAAATACAGCTCCAGGGCCTTGCCGGAGCCCGCGGAATCGAACGCCTCGCGCAGGACGGTCAGGTATGCGTCGGCTTCGGGAAGTCCCGTGCCGCGGGGAGACCACGTCGCGCCGGCATCCCGCGTCTCCCAGACGAGCACCTTGCCACCTGGCGTGGTCCGGTCCTCAGCCCCGACGAGTGGGATCACGTAGGCACTGTCGGCGTCGCCGGGGTCGATCACCACCGGGAACCCGAAGTCAGAGGGCAAACCGTCGCCGATGTCGACCCAGCTCCCGCCCGCGTCGTCCGACCGGTAGACGCCGCCATGGAACTGCATGAACAGCCGCTCGGGGCGGCTCGGCGCGCGGCGGACGTCGTGAACGCAATGCTGGATCGGGTTGTCGCGAGCCTCGTCCGGGAGGTACTCCGGGACGATCCCCGTGTTCGAGTGCCGCCAACTCGTCCCGCCGTCGTCGGAGAGCCAGACGCCGACCGCGGAGATCGCGACCATCAGCCGCTGTGGCTCCCCGGGCCACGGCGCGATCGTGTGGAGGCAGAGACCGCCGTTACCGGGGCTCCACTCCGGTCGAGTGGGGTGATCCCAGAGCCCGCGATTCAGCTCCCAGGAGCTTCCGCCGTCGTGACTCTCGAAGAGAACGCCCGGGTCGCCGCCGGCGTAGAGGAGCCCGTCGACCTCGCCTGGAACGATCACCCAGATCCGCTGCAGGCTCGCGTCCTCCGCCTCGGGCAACGCAAGGCCGTCCGCTTGCTGCCACTCGCCTGCGGGATCGTCCGTCGTCCAGATCTTCGGACCGTAGAACCACGACGTCACCGAGGCGAGATAGCGCCCAGAACGCGGATCGCGCATCGCGTACTCGACCGACTGGCCTTCGAACGCCCGCGCCACGACATCGAATGGCAAGCCCGGTTCGCCATCGAGCGCGAACAACCCCTTGCGTGTGCCGACGAGAAGCTCGGTCATGGTCTCTACCCTCCCGTGATCGCGGGGAGGATTTGGAGTCGGTCGGTTTCGACGACCGAGGTCTCCTCCTCACCGTGCTCTCCGTTGACGAAGACGTTGACGTGCTCGCGGATGCGGCCCCGTTCGTCGAGGATCCACCCGGCGACCGCCGGATACGAGCGTTCGAGCGCGTGAAGCACCTCGCGGACTGTACGCCCGTCGAGGTTGTGCAAGCGCCCACCGCAGAGCTCCGAGAGCGGCGCCCTCAGCATCACCGTGGCCATACGCTCTGCAGGCTCATCTCTTGCTCGACGAACGGCAAGGTCTCGACTCGACCGGGGTCGTCACGGAACGAGCTCGAGCGTGCGGTGGGGCGAGCCGTACTCTGCAAGCAAGTCGAGGAACGGTCGGGGGGGAAGCGCTTCGGGACCGAGCACCCCGGATCCGCCCCACGTGCCGTCGGCGAGCAGCTCGAGCGCGACGACAGGATTGAGGGCCGTCTGCCAGACCACCGCCTGCGCGCCATACTCGCGCATCGACCATTCGTTGTCGACGACGTGGTAGATGTAGGTCTTCCGTCTGCTCCCATCCTTGCCGACCCCGGTGACGAGTGTCCCCGCGCACGTCTTGCCCACCATACGCTCACCAAGCGTCCCAGGGTCGGGGAGAGCGGCGGCGACAACGTCCCGCGGCGCGACCTCCACGCCGTTCACCCGGAGCTTCTCGGTGCGATCGAGCCCGAGCTTGTGAAGAGTCTTCAGCACGTCGATGAACTCGTCTCCGAGGCCGTACTTGAACGTCACCCTGGAGCAGTCGACCCAGCGCGGCACGAGCAGCACCTCCTCGTGCTCGACGTTGACGCACTCGACGGGGCCGATGCCTTCTGGGAACTCGAACACCTCCGGCTCTGAGAAGGGCGGCGTGGTGTACCAACCCCGGTCGCGCTCCCAGATCACCGGCGGATTGAGACACTCCTCGATCGTCGTCCAGATCGAGAACGTCGGCGCGAAGTCGTAGCCCTCGACGACGAGGTTCGCGCCGTCGCGGACGCCCACCTCGTCGATCGTCGAGAACAGGTCGTCAGCGGCGTATCGAGCGAAGACGTCCGCAGCGCCAGGCTCGATCCCGATTCCCACGAGCGCGAGCAGCCCTTTCTCCTCCCAGTCGGCGGATCGGTCGAACTGGTAATCGCCGAGCTTGATTCCGGGGAGCTCGTGCGGCCGCTCCGGATGGGGCTCGGAGAGCGTCATCGCCATGTCCAGATAGGTGACGCCCGCCTCGAAGCACGCGTCGAAGATCGGCACGTTGAAGCGTGGATCGACGGCGTTCAGCACGACGTCGGAGCGTGTCATGCGGATCAGCTCGACGATCTCGGCCCGGCTCGACGCGTCGACCCCGTGGGCGCTGAAGCGGCCGTCAGCGAGGAGGTCGACGATCGACTGGGAGCGTGCGACAGCGTGATCCGCGAGCGCACAATGGTCGAAGAACGAGCGGCGGACAACGATCCGGGCGAATGCCGAGCCGACGCCGCCGGTTCCGAGCACGAGCACGCGCATGTGCTGCGTTGTACAGGAACGTACGGAGCTGCTGATCCACACACGTCGCGGAACGGCCTCGTACGACAGTAGTCACCGGGGTCAGACCCTTGGACATGGCCATTCGGACAGGTCCTCGGGTCTGACCCTGCGCTTGCCATCCGACTCGTTCTCGATGCCCAAGCCCGGTGGTGGGCTCGCGCCGAAGCCCGTCCCGGCCCTGGAGGCCAGAGTGAGCGTTGCGATCGAGCGGCATCAAATGTTCGTCGGCGGCGAGTTCGTCGACTCGGTTTCCGGTGCGACGATGGAGGTGCTTAATCCCGCGACAGGCGAGACGATCGCCGAGGTGCCGCGGGGAGCTGCAGAGGACGTCGACCGCGCGGTCGAGGCAGCGGCGGCGGCCTGGGACGAGTGGCGCTGGAAGACGCCGAAAGATCGTATGGAGCTCTTGCTGCGACTCGCCGACGTGATCGACGAGAACGCAGAGGAGCTTGCGCGGCTCGAGTCGCGGAATGTGGGCAAGCCGTGGTGGGTGGCGGTCGACGAGCCTGGAATCATGGCGGACAACCTGCGTTTCTTTGCCGGTGCCGCCCGCAATCTCGAAGGCAAGGCCGCGGGGGAGTACGTCGAGGGGTACACCTCGATGATCCGGCGCGAGCCGCTTGGGATCGTCGCTGGGGTCTGTCCCTGGAATTATCCGCTGTTCATGGCGATCTGGAAGATCGCACCGGCGCTCGCTGCGGGCAACGTCCAGATCATCAAGCCGGCCGAGCAGACTCCGCTGACGATGCTGCGGTTCGTCGAGCTCGCGCAGGAGATCCTTCCGGCCGGAGTGCTGCAGGTCGTGACCGGCGACGGGATCCCCGTCGGCGATGCGCTCGTGCGGCATCCTGCGATCTCGCTGGTCTCCCTCACGGGCGACACGGCGACGGGCAAGCTGTTCGCGAAGAACGCCGCGGACACGGTGAAACGCGTCCATCTCGAGCTCGGTGGCAAGGCGCCGATGATCGTCCTCGATGACGCCGACCCGGCCAAGGTCGCCGAGGCGATCAAGATCGGCGGGTACTTCAACTCCGGACAGGACTGCACCGCGTCGTCGCGTATTCTCGTCAGCGACCGTATCTACGACGACGTCGTCGGCAGGACGATCGAGGCCGTCGAGTCCTTGGTGGTCGGCGATCCGGGAATCGACGACGAGATCGGAATGGGGCCCGTGATCTCGGGTGAGCAGCAGGAACGGATCCTCGGGTTCTCGAACGTGCAGTCGACGCTCAGGCCACCGTGCTCACGGGGGGTGCGAGGCACTGCGAGCGTGGGTTCTTCGTCTCGCCGACGATCGTCGCCGACGTCGACCAGCGCGCCGAGATCGTGCAGAACGAGGTCTTCGGGCCTGTCGTCACCGTCCAGCGGTTCGCCTCGGATGATGCGGCGATCGACATGGCGAACGACATTCGGTACGGACTTGCCGCGTCGGTGTTCTCGGAGAACGTCGGCCGAGCGCTGAAGATCGCGTCCCGTCTCGACTTCGGCTGCGTCTGGGTCAACGAGCATCTGTTCCCGCTCACTCCGGAGATGCCCCACGGTGGCTTCAAGGAGTCCGGGTATGGCAAGGACATGTCGCTGTACTCGATGGAGGAGTACACGCGGGTCAAGCACGTCTGCGTCAAGCTTGCCTGACGCGTCGAGTCGCCGCCGGAACGGGTAGCCAATCGCCCCCGTTTGCACGGTAGGAACCGAGGCCGTAGTCTCGATCGCTCGTGCCAACAACTCGCCCAGACGAACCCCCGCTCGGTGACGACGCCGAGTTGGATCACGACGCGCTCGGGTTCACCGACGCCCTCGTGATCGGTCTGGCCTCGACCGCTCCCGCCTACTCGCTCGCAGCCGTGATCGGCACTGTGGTCGTACTCGTCGGATTCCAGGCCCCGGGCGCGCTGCTCACGTCGTTCGTCCCGATGTTCCTGATCGCAGCTGCGTTCTTCTACTTGAACAAGGCCGACCAGGACGCGGGCACGACGTTCTCGTGGGTGACTCGGGCAATGGGGCCATGGCTCGGTTGGATCGGCGGGTGGGCGATCTGCACGACCGGGATCCTGGTCGTCGGCTCGCTCGCGGATATCGGCGCCCGGTACGCCTATCTGCTCCTCGGGCTCGACGGCGCTGCCGAATCGAAGACCGCCGTGATGGTGCTGGCGGTCGGGATCATCGTCGTGATGACTGCGATCTGCATCCTCGGCACCGAGCTCTCCGCTCGGATCCAGAACGTGATGATCATCGGCCAGATCGGGGCGCTGCTGCTCTTCGCCGGTGTCGCGTTGTTCAAGGTCTACGGGGGCGACGCCCCATCCGGCTCGGAGCGGCCGGGGCTCGAGTGGTTCTCCCCGTTTGCGTTCGACTCGCTCAGCACCCTGGTGTCGGCGCTCTTGATCGGCGTGTTCATCTACTGGGGCTGGGAGAGCTCGGTGAACCTCACAGAAGAGACGCGCGACTCCAGCCAGGCACCCGGTCGTGCGGCGCTCGTCAGCACGGTGATCCTGCTCGTGACCTACGTCGGCGTCTCGACGGCGGTCGTCGCCTACGCCGGTCTCGACCGACTTGCGGAGTTCGACGATGACGAAAGCGTGTTCGGAGCCCTCGCCGCCGACGTACTCGGATCCCCGCTCGACAAGCTGGTCGTGCTTGCGATCGTCACGTCTGCGATCGCGTCGACGCAGACGACGATCATCCCGGCCTCCAGGACGTCGTTCTCGATGGCCCGGCAGGACGCCTTACCGCGGGCGTTCGCCGACATCCACAGACGGTTCCGGACTCCCTGGTTCTCGACCGCTGTGATCGCCGCCCTCGCGATCGCGTGGTACGTACCGGTCAACATCGCATCGGAGAACTTCCTCTTCGACACGCTCTCGGCTTTGTCCCTGCTGATCGCGTTCTACTACGCGCTGACGGGATACGCGTGCGTGATCTTCTACCGGCGGGAGCTCACCCGATCGGTGAGGAACTTCCTCTTCATCGGTGTCGGCCCCTTCGTCGGGGCAACGATTCTCGGATTCCTGTTCTTCAAGTCTGCTTTCGATCTCCGCGACGCGGAAGGCTCGTACTCAGGGACGTCGGTGGCCGGAATCGGCGTCCCCCTCGTGATCGGGCTCGGGTTTCTGCTGCTGGGTGGCGTGCTGCTCGTGCTGTGGCGGCTTGGTGGCCACCCTGGCTTCTTCGACCGGCGTGCGTTCGAGACCGTCGACGAGCGCGAGTCCGAAACCAAGGCCGAGGCGACGTGACGGGCGCCCCGCTCGTGGTGGGCTACGACGGCTCGCCGTGCTCCGAGGCAGCGCTCGAGCAGGCGATCGAGCTTGCCCGAGCCCTCGAGGCGACCCTCCTCGTGGCGTACGCAGCGGGCCCTCCGAATCGATCGGTGGGGGAGGAGCATCGCGAGTACCGCCAGGCACTCGCCGAGCTCGGAACCGCGGCGACCGATCGTGGGGTCTCGAGAGCGAGGGAGGCCGGTGTCGATGCGGAGGCGCGCCTCGTCGACGCGCCACCAGTCGATGCGCTACTCGACCTCGCCGAGCAGGTGGCTGCACGCCTCGTCGTCGTCGGGACGACGGGCGAGCGGCCACTTGCCGGGATGATCCTCGGCTCTGTGCCGTACAAGCTGCTCCATCGCGCTCGGCTCCCCGTCCTCGTGGTGCCACTGCGCGACACGTAACGCTGCGTCGCAGTCGGAATCATGCTCGCGATCGGGCAGACACGTCGAGAACGGAGGCTGGCATGAACGACCTGCAGCAGCTGGCGCGCGATCACTTGTGGATGCACTTCACTCGGATGGGCGGGTACGGCGCCACCGACGTGCCGATGATCGTCCGCGGCGAGGGCTGCTATCTCGAGGACGCGAGCGGCAAGCGCTACCTCGACGCGCTCGCCGGGCTCTTCTCGGTGAACATCGGCTACTCCTATGGCGACGAGATCGGTGAGGCTGCGCATGCGCAGATGCGCGAGCTGCCCTTCTATACCAACTGGACCTACGCGCACCCACGTTCCGTCGAGCTCGCTGCCGAGCTCGCCTCGCTGGCGCCGGGCGACCTGAATCGCGTGTTCTTCGTGTCGGGCGGCTCGGAGGCGGTCGAGTCGGCCTGGAAGCTGGCGCGGCAGTACTACCTCGTCCGGGGGGAGAAGCGGCTGCGCGAGCACGTCGGCGCCGCACCCGAGGTCGAGCACGAAGCGATCTTCGCGAGCCTGCGCACGCCGGCCCGGCGCTACAAGGCGATCACGCGCCGCCTCGCCTACCACGGCACGACGCTCGGGGCGCTCTCGCTGACCGGGATCCCGGCGATCCGCATCCCGTTCGAGCCGCTGCTGCCCGAGGTCCGGAACGTACGCAACACCAACCGTTTCAGGCGACCGGACGCCGAGACCGAGGACGAGTTCACGGCGGGGCTGCTCCTCGAGCTCGAGCAAACGATCGAGTCGCTTGGCCCTGAGACCGTCTGCCTCGTGCACATGGAGCCGGTGCAGAACTCCGGCGGCGCGTTCACGCCGCCGCTCGGGTACTGGAAGGGTGTACGCGAGCTCTGCGATCGCTACGACATCCTGCTCTCGGCGGACGAGGTGATCACGGGCTTCGGGCGGATCGGGGCCTGGTTCGCGTCCGAGCGGTACGACATCCGCCCCGACCTGATCACCTCCGCGAAGGGGCTCTCGTCCTCCTACGCGGCGATCGGCGCGGTGGTCGCGACCGACCGGGTTGCCGAGCCCTTCCTCGAGGGCACCTCGATGTACTCCCACGGAATCACCTTCGGCGGTCACCCGGTGGCCTGCGCGATCGCGCTCAAGAACATCGAGATCATGAAGCGCGAGCGCATCGTCGAGCACGTGCGCGCGACTGAGAAGGTCTTCCGCGCAAAGCTCGAAACGCTGCTCGAGCTGCCGATCGTGGGCGACGTCCGCGGGGCCGGCTTCTTCTACGCGCTCGAGCTCGTCAAGGACAACGAGACGAAGCAGACGTTCGACGACGCGGAATGCGAAGCGCTGTTGCGGGGGTTCCTGTCACCTGCCTTCTTCGAAGCGGGACTGATCTGTCGCTCGGACGATCGCGGCGACCCGGTCGTGCAGATCTCCCCGCCGCTCGTCGCGACCGAGCGGGAGATGGACGAGATCGTCGGAATCCTCGGTGACGTCCTCACCGAGGCGGCTCGCCGGATCGGACACGGTTCGTAGGGGCCGAGCTTGCCCGGCCCGCGGGCGGCCCCGGGCGTGGCCGCCGAGCAAGTGCGAGCGCGTAGTCGCCCGGCTCGTCCACCCACCAGCGCTCTAGCGAGAAGCCCGCTGCGCGGAGCTCACGCTCGAGCAGCGGTCGGTCGAACTTCAGGCTCAGCCCGGTGCGGAGGAACATGCCGCGCTCGAACGGGCGCACCAGGTCGAGCCCACGCACGTGGACGATCTGCTCGGTGAGCGACTCGAGACCTGTGCGCATCACGTGCGAGGCCTGATCCCAGCGGGTTGCGTGCGTGTAGCCGTCCGGGTCGAAGTCGGCGGCGAGCTCGCGGTTCAGCACGGTGAGGACGTTGCCAACGAATGCTGCGCTCACCCCAGCTGTGTCAGCGTATGCCGCTCTGAGTCGGACGGGATCGCGCACGAGGTCGACACCGACGAGGAACCAACCGTCCGGCCCGGCTGCCTGCTGGGCGACGTCGAGCGTCCGGGCGCGACCGTCGGCGTCGAGTCCGCCGAGCGTCGAGCCGAGGAAGACGACGAGCCGGCGACCGGCCAGCGGGGCTGACGTGACGTCGTGCGCGAAGTCGCCGACGACCGCGGTCAGCTCGAGACCCGGCAGCTCCTGGGCAAGCGTCGTCACGGTCGTCCGGAGCGTGTCGGCATCGACGTCGACCGGGACGAACCTCCGCAAGGTGCCCCGGATCCTGAGCGCGCGCAGCAGGATCCGTGTCTTTCGTGCCGTGCCTGCGCCGAGCTCGACGACCGTCTCGGCCTGCGTGAGGGAGGCGACCTCATCCGCGTGGGCGCCGAGCAGCGAACGCTCGGCGCGGGCGAGGTGGTACTCCGGTTGCTCGGTGATCTGCTCGAACAAGGCCGATCCGCGAGCGTCGTAGAGCCAGCTCGACGGGATCCACGGCTCGTCGTCGGCGAGACCGGTCGCCGTCTCGACCAGCAGCTCGCGCCGTGCGGCGGCTGCGTCGCGCGCGTGCAGCAGCTCGGGCTCGATCGGGCTCATCGGCGACAGCCTGGCACGGGCTCGCTCACCACCTCGAAACCACCGAGGCAGTTTTCAGCTCGTGTCAGGAGTAGGGTTAGCCGTACCACCGCGCAAGGCCGGCATCGGCATGCTCGGGGCATGTCGCAGGCGAGCGTCCAAGAACGACCGGGAGGACGGATGAGTAGCGAGAACGGAGCCGTCGTCGTCGCACGTGACCTCACCCGCCGGTACGGCGAGGGCGAGACCGCAGTCGACGCGCTGCGCGGCGTTTCGGTCGACGTGCCCTCGGGTCGGCTGACCGCCGTGATGGGGCCGTCGGGGTCGGGGAAGTCGACGCTGATGCACATCCTCGCAGGCCTCGACAAACCGACCACCGGCTCGGTCAGCGTGGCGGGCACGGAGATCACGACCCTCGGCGACTCGGATCTCACGAAGCTGAGGCGGCGCCACATCGGCTTCGTGTTCCAGTTCTTCAACCTGCTGCCGATGCTGAACGCCGAAGAGAACATCACGCTGCCGCTTGCGATCGCGGGCGAGAAGCCCGATGCCGCGTGGCTGGCCGAGCTGATCGAGTCGGTCGGGCTGGGCGATCGCCTTTCACACCGCCCGTCGGAGCTCTCCGGTGGCCAGCAGCAGCGCGTCGCAATCGCCCGCTCGCTCGTGTCGCGCCCGGACGTGGTCTTCGCCGACGAGCCGACCGGCAATCTCGACTCGAAGACGGGGGGTGAGATCCTCGAGTTGCTCCGGCATTCGGTCGAGGAGCTCGGCCAGACGGTCGTGATGGTCACCCACGAGGCCCGCGCGGCCGTGATCGCCGATCGGGTCCTGTACCTCGCCGACGGCGTGATCGTGCGCGAATTGTCCGGGGCCAGCGTCGGAGAGATCAGCCAGGCGATGGAGGAGATCGGGCAGACGTGACCCGGTTCGCGCTCAAGAGCCTCCTCGGTCGGAAGTTCCGCGCGATCCTCACCGCACTCGCGATCGTGCTCGGCGTCGCGATGATCAGCGGCACCTACGTCCTCACCGACACGATCGACAAGGCGTTCTCGAGCATCTTCGAGGACTCCTACGCCGGGGCCGACGTCGTCGTGAGCGGCAAAGCGGCCGACATCAGCGTGTTCGGCGAGACGCCCGACGCGCCGCCGGTCGACGCGGCCCTTCTAGACGAGATCCGCGGCCTCGACTCTGTCGACCTCGCCATGGGGGGCGTCTACGACGAGACCAACACGAAGCTCATCGGGGACGACGGCAAGGCGGTCGATACCAACGGCGCGCCGAGCTTCGGCTTCGGCCTCGATACCTCCGCGGAGTACGCGGTGTTCAACCCCCTGAACCTGCTCGAGGGCCGCTGGCCGGAGAAACGGGGCGAAGTCGTCGTCGACGCGGGCACCGCCGACCGCGAAGACTTCGCGCTCGGCGAGACGATCGAGATCTCGACCCTCCAGCCGAAGCAGGGGTTCGAGGTGGTCGGGATCGCGCAGTACGGCGACGTCAAGTCGCTCGGCACCGCGACCTTCGCGATCTTCGATGTCGTGACGGCACAGACGCTCTTCGAGCGCGATGGCCAGTTCGACGCGATCTCGGTCGCGGGCACGGAAGGTGCCACGCCGACGCAGCTGATCGCCGACATCCGGCCGCTCCTGCCCGCAGACGCGCAGGTCAAGACCGGCGTCGAGGAAGCGCAGGAGGACAAGGACGAGATCTCGGAGTTCACGACCTTCATTCGTTACTTCCTGCTCGCCTTCGCGGGCATCGCGCTCTTCGTCGGCTCGTTCGTGATCTTCAACACGCTCTCGATCACGGTCGCTCAGCGCGCGCGCGAGTTCGCAACGCTTCGGACGCTGGGTGCATCGCGTCGCCAGGTGCTCGGGTCGGTGCTGCTCGAGGCGTTCGTGATCGGCTTCCTCGCGTCGGTGGTCGGCCTCTTCGGCGGCCTCGGCCTCGCAAAGGGGCTCGAGGCGCTCTTCCGAGCGCTCGATCTCGAGCTGCCGCTCGCGGGCACGGTGTTCGCCACGAGGACGATCGTCGTCTCGCTGGTCGTCGGCACCGTGATCACCGTCGCTGCCGGCCTCTTCCCTGCGATCCGCGCGACACGTGTGCCGCCGATCGCAGCCGTACGCGAGGGTGCGGCGCTGCCGAAGTCGCGGTTCTCACGCTTCACCCCCTGGATCGCGCTCGTCCTGATCGCGCTCGCGCTCTTCCTGCTCGGCTACGCGATGTTCGTCGACGAGCTCGGCACCGCCGAGCGACTGCTGTCGATCGCCTTCGGCGTGCTGCTGCTCTTTGTCGGCGTCGCGATGATCTCGTCGCGACTCGTCCGGCCGCTCGCCGCGCTCGTCGGTCTGCCCGCCCGCGCGATCGGCGGCTCGGCCGGCAACCTCGCCCGCCGCAACTCAATCCGGAATCCCGGCCGCACCGCCGCGACGGCGGCCGCGCTGATGATCGGCGTCGCCCTCGTCGCCTTCGTCGCGACGCTCGCGAACGGGATGAAGGAGTCGAATCGGGGCGCGATCGAGGATCAGATCGTGGCGGACTTCATCGTTACCTCGCAGGACGGCTACACGCCGTTCGTCGCCGCCGCAGGCGATGCCGCCGAGAGCACGTCGTCAGCCGAGACGGTCACGCACGTCCGCTCGGAGGTGGCGGAGATCGCCGGCCACGGCGGCTACCTGACCGGCATCGACCCCGAACGGATCACCGAGGGGTACGCGTTCGACTGGACGGAGGGGTCGGACTCGACGCTCGGCGGGCTCGGAGGGAACGGAATGATCGTCGACGAGAACTTCGCCGAGGATCACGACCTTGCCGTCGGCCAGCAGGTGATGCTACGAACAGGGGAGAGCACGTCGCTGCAGGCCGAGATCAAGGGCATCTACAAGCCACCACCGTTCTACCCCCTGCTCGGTCAGGCCAGCATCACGATCGACGCCTTCGACGAGCTCGTCGACCGCCCACGGAACCAGTACACGTTCGTCAACGTCGCGGGTGGCCCGAACGAGACGAGCCGCGGAGAGCTCGAAGCGGCGACCGCGGGCTACCCCGACGCGAAGGTGCAGACCCGCGAGGAGTGGATCGCGAAGGAGGACGCCGAGTTCGACCAATTCCTGATGATGCTCTACGTCCTGCTGGCGCTCTCCGTGATCATCAGCATCTTCGGGATGGTCAACACGCTCGTCCTCTCGGTCTTCGAGCG
>Ga0136617_10000680_pt1 | contig 29141 bp, 23 predicted proteins | sample AntDrymUQ3222106_2_FD_129672 | JGI IMG/M metagenome (GOLD analysis project Ga0136617, IMG submission 129672) | Polar desert sand microbial communities from Dry Valleys, Antarctica - metaG UQ322 (21.06) | ecosystem: Environmental > Terrestrial > Soil > Desert | place: Antarctica: Dry Valley... | reverse complement strand
GAATGGGTCGCGCTCGTCGACGGCAACAACCACCAGATCCAGCGCATCCGCGCCGAAGCCGCCGCACGCGGCAAAACCGTCGCGATCGTCTGCGACTTCGTTCACGTGCTCGAGTACATCTGGGACGGTGGCGTTCGAGAGGGCGTCGCTCGCCGCGGAGAAGTCAGCAGAGGCCATACGACCGGCGGGGATCGTGATCGCCGGGAAGGGCCGAACGCGAAGCTGAGCGTGAGGACGTTCGTGCTCGTGGGAGTCGCATCGATCGCAGCCAACCCCGGAAGGGGCCTGGCGGGGAGGGTCGGAGGGTGAAGCCCGAAGACGCCCGGCCAGAGCGCAGCGGCTCCCCGGCGCCGGGCGACACCGACGCTCACCCCGCCGCGGTGAGCCTGTGGGAGCAGTGTTGTCCCGCGGCAATCTCGCCGAGGCGCTCAGACGCGTCGAGCAGAACGCCGGTGCTCCTGGCATCGACGGGATGAGCACCAAGGAGCTGCGGCCGTGGTTGGAAAGACCACTGGTCACAGATCCGCTCGCAGCTCGAGGTGGGTACTTACCGGCCGCAGCCCGTCAGGAGGGTGATGATCCCCAAGCCCTCGGGCGGCCTGCGCGCGCTGGGGGTGCCGGCTGTGGTGGACAGGCTGATCAGCCAGGCCCTATCGCAGGTGCTCACGCCCATCTTCGACCCGCACTTTCATCCCCACAGCTTCGGCTTCCGGCCGGGGCGCTCGGCGCATCAAGCGGTCGAGCGGGCACGCCAGTTCATCAACGATGACGCGGCGTGGTGCGTCGATTTTGATCTCGACTCGTTCTTCGATCGCGTTCAGCACGACGCTTTGATGGCCAGGGTCGCACGAACGGTCCACGACAAGCAGGTGCTCAAGCTGATCCGGCGCTTCCTGGAAGCGGGCGTCATGGATGGCGGGCTGATGCAGCCAAGCGAGGAGGGGACCCCGCAGGGGTCTCCGCTCTCGCCGCTGCTCTCGAACGTCATGCTCGACGACCTCGACTGGGAGCTGGACAAGCGCGGGCACCGCTTCGTGCGCTACGCCGACGACGGCCGGATCTACGTCGGAAGCGAGCGCGCGGCGCAGCGCGTCATGGTGAGCATCACGCAATACGTTGAGCGGCACCTCAAGCTCAAGGTCAACCACCAGAAGTCCGCGGTTGACCTGGCCAAGAAGCGAACCTTGCTGGGGTTTCGCTTCTTCGGCCGTGACCGCGAGGTCAAGGTGCGGGTCGCTCCAGAAGCCCGTGAGCGGGCCAAGGACCGCCTCCGCCAACTGACCTCGCGTAAGTGGGGTGTCTCGATGGAGCGGCGGATCGAGGAGATCAACCGCTTCACGGTCGGTTGGACGAACTACTTCGCCCTCGCCGACACGCCCTCGGTGTTCGAGGGGCTCGACACCTGGCTCAGACGCAGGCTCAGGCAGGTTCGCTGGAAGGAATGGAAACGCCCCCGCACGCGGGAGCGCAGGCTGAAGAAGCTGGGAATCCTCAAGCGAGAGGCCCGCGAATGGTCCTACTCGCGCAAGGGCTACTGGCGCATCTCCGGCTCTCCAGTCCTCTCCCGCGCCCTGCCCAACGCCTACTGGGCCGACCAGGGCCTGAAGGGATTCGCCGAGCCCCACCGCCGTTTCCGGGATGCGACGCGAACCGCCGGATGCGGACCCGCACGTCCGGTGGTGTGGGGGGCGCCGGGGTGAGCCCGGCGCCTACCCGATCAACCGATCGGGTGCCTGGGTGACGTGAAATCGGGTGCGCGGCGGGCTGCGGGCGGTGCGGGGAGCGCGGCGTCGGGTGCGGAGCAGGTCGCGGGTGCGTTTGGCGCTTCCGCGGGAGCGTTGCGGGGTGTTCGCGGGCAGCGGTGATCGCGCCCGGGTGGGCGGAGGGTGGCCTGACCTGGTTGTCGGCGGGCGGGCGGCGGCGCTGTCAGGCGGCGGGGAGCGCTCTGATGCGGTTGAGCGCGTTGAGGTAGTCGCCGTGCCAAGGCCAGCGGGCCGGGAGGTGCAGCGTCCATCCGCGGGCGTGATGGGTCAGGCGGCCGGGGACCGCGAGCAGCCGGCGGCGCAGCGTGCGGGCGGCGCGGGTCGTGGTGTCGGGCAGCCCGAGCAGCCGGCCGGCCCACCGTCTACCTCCCCACCCACCACCCGGAGGCTGACGCGCGGCTCTCGGCACACCAAGTGGTCGTCAGGCGGGCATCCAAGATCCGAGCTTGAGGCCCCGCGGCAGCCGCCCGGGCTGACGGGTACGGACGAGGCAACGAACAACACCGCCGAATTTCGCCGGTCCAGCGCTCGCGGCCACCACGCTCGTGCTCGCGACAGCCCCGCGGCAGCGTTCGCGTTCGACACCCTGACGTTCCTCCTCAGCGCAGCGCTGCTCGCATCGCAGCGTCCGCACACCCACGACGGCGCGCGAGGCCTGCTCGAGTACGCCGAGCGACTGCGTCGCCCGGCGGCGGCGAGCTGGCGTGGACTTGAAACCCACGGTCAAACCCTGGACATTGGGACCAGAGCTGACAGCCGATGGCCACCGCCCACGCACACGCCGCTGCGACGAAGCCCGAGCCGGTAGCCCGGGCCGGCGCACACTCAGCCTCCCATGGCGCCAGGCAGCGATTCGCCGAGTCGCCGGACCGTACCCCTTCACGGAGCACGGTCCCGCGTTGCCCCTGCGGAGGCGGCTGCCCGCGCTGCGATGCCCCTGAGCGCTCGCACCTCGCCCCCACCGCAGCGCATGTGGCTCGTCGCGACGACCACCGCCATGAGCTCATCGGGGATGGCGGCCGGACTGGGATGCCGCCGCGAGGGGAGATCGCGGTGGGCCGGACCGACGACCCCCAGGAGCGCGAGGCCGATCGCGTGGCCGAGCACGTCCTGCAAACGTCCGGACAAGTCGGCGGGGGCGCGCGGGGAAGCGCCGCGCGACCGGCCCGCCCGCGTCAGGCCCCGACGACTGCGGGCGAGCGCCTGGCGCCGCCGATCGTGCATGTGGCACTGCAGTCGCCGGGGGCGCCCCTGGACGCCTCCACCCGCGCGTTCTTCGAGCCGCGACTGGGCTCCGACCTGTCCGGCGTTCGCGTGCATCGGGACGCCGCGGCGGCCGCGTCCGCCCGCGCCGTCGGCGGGCTCGCCTACACAGTCGATTCCGACATCGTGTTCGCCAGCGGGCGCTACGCGCCCGCCACGAGCGTGGGACGGCGCCTGCTGGCCCACGAGCTCACCCACGTGCTCCAGCCGCGCACGGCGACCGAGGTTTCAGGCCCGCTTGGCGGCGGCGTGACAGCGGGCCCGCGGCTCGCGAACGCCCTCCTGCTCCGCCAGCCGGCCGCCAAGGGAGCTCCGTCGCCCTTGTCGGGGGGCCTGATGCCGCGGCCGATCGAACTGTTCGTGGAGGCGGACCGCAAGAAGATCGCGGCGGAGACCGTCATGGAGATCGGCACGGCGTTCACCGCGTTCACGGACGCCTGCTCGGCCAACATCGCTTCGCTGAAGGCGGCGGCAAAGGCGAAGGCCGAGTTTGCCGCGCTGCTCATCGACCTCGCGACGGGCTTCCTCGCCCCCGCCTTCGCGTCGTGGCAGGCGGGGAAGCTGATGGGCCGACTGTCGCAGAAGGTGTCCGCGTCGATGCAGGTGGACAACGGTGAGAAGATCCAGGAGCTGATCGCGAAGGCCGACATCCTCAAGGCCGCGTTCACGGGCGTGACAAAGACCGCTGGCGACCAGATCAAGCGCCGGTCCCAGCTCATTTTCGGCGAGATCGCGGAGGAGCTGATTCTCGACGAGCTCAAGAACGCGTTTCAAACCCAGGCCGTGGACCTCGCCGGGCAGATTCCCGGCATGGTCGACAGGCAGGCCGACGCCGAGCTGCTCTCGCTTTGGCACGCCTATGACCCCGACTACACGAACGTGTCCATCTACAAGGAGCGGGTCAAGCACCTGCTCGATGAGTTCGCACGCTTCGTCAAGTCAATCGGTAAGGTCAAGGTGCCCGCGGTGCCCTCGCAGGGCGGAGGGCAGACGTTCCGCACGCGCGTGTACCACGTCGACGCCTTCGGCAAGCAGCGCGTAATGCTCGTCCACGAGCACGTCGACGAGAGCACCTTCGGGCGCGAGAGCCGGAGGTTCGGCGCCTGGGTACCAAAGGAGTGGGAGGGGTTCGCGATCGAGCAGACCAAGGAGGTCTTTGGGGACGTCACGACGATCGCGCTCGCGGACGTCGACGGGATCATCCCCGACCCAGGGCCCTGAGCCACGACGCCTTGCGGGCGCAGGCGCGCGGGCCAGCTGCGGCAGCGCGACGTTCTGGTCCACTACTCTGGACCCTCAACCCGCGCACCTCATGCGCGGGTGCCGACCCTCACATCACATGACTCGCCGCCGGGTGCCGGGGCGAGGCCAACCTTGTGATCGCGCGCTCCCGCTCCGCTGGACGATCGCGCGTCGACCACGCCCCGGGGCCCACTGGTTGACGAACGGCTTAAGCTGCCGCGTGGACACGTCGGGCGCAATGGGACGAAGAACATCTTCAGTCGCTCCGGATAGCCGGTGTCGCTCCCGATGCGGGCCGTGCGCTCCGCGCAGGACCGGGCCCTTCAGCTGACCTCCTCGGCGGGGATTTCGGCCGCGCGAGCCCGCGACCGCGAGCACGTCGGTGCGCACCTTTCCGACCAGGACGGGGCGAGCTGGCTCGGCGGCCGGCTCGAGTAAGAAGCCGCCGTCGTGCTCGGTGGCTCCCGCGGCGAGGCGGTCAGGCGCTTGCCGTCGGGATCGGACGTGAGCACATCCTGACCGCCTGCGGTCAGCCCGTCGCGGCGCAGCATGCCGGTGAGCCTCATGGCAGGTAGTCGATGGCCGGATACTGCTGCACCAAGCAGTTCCGCATCGCCGGGTCGAGCGCGCTGGCTTCGCCCCCGTGGACGACTGGGGGCTGGGGGCGTGGCGGGACGTTCGGGTTGAGGTACACCCACTCCAAGTCGATGGTCACCGTGTAGAGCACGTCCATCTCCCGCACGAGGTAGCTCGTGAAATGGGCGCGCGAAACCACCATTGTTGCCCCCGAGGCAAACTGGTTCCAAGCAATGGGGTCGCCCGACGAGGGCGCATCGAAGATCGTCGTCGCCTCGCCGGTGCGATTGTTGATGTTGCCTTTGGCCTCGTAGAACGGGTTGGCGGGGTCATTGCTGTCCACGTAGTAGTTCTTGTTTTGCGGGTCGGTGGTGAGGGGGTACGTGCCGCCGCTCCCCCTCGGCCAGTTTCTGGCCAGGGGCTGGGACTGTGGACTATTGGTCCAGACCTCCATCTCGCGCCAGACGAACTGCAACCAGCTCGTTTCGGACGCCTGCTTGCCCTTGAATTTGAGCGAGAAGCCATCCTTCCAAACATGTGTGGGGTCGTGGAACTCGGTGCCGGTGCGGACCTTGACCGTGCCCTCCTTGCCTTCCTCGCCGACTCCGCCCTTGTGCCGGAGCGTCCCGCGTTCGCCTTCCGGCCATGTTGTGGCCATCTTGCGCTTGCCGGGCTGCTTCGGCGCGTTCTTCTGAAACGACATGTGCCGGTGGAACTTGGCGGCAAACCCGGGAGAGACAAGCTTGATCATGTCGGCGGCAGCGAGGGCCGCCTCGAGGGCGCCGAGATCCGCGTCTGACAGCGGATCGAGTATGCGGCGTATCTCGGCATTGTCCAACAACCACAGCGTCATGGCCGCGGTAAGCCACTCACCCGCCTTGACGGCCTCCTCGAACCCGGCCGCCCAGTCCGCTTCCCTGGACTCGGTCTTCGCCTTGGCTCGCCTCAGGACTGGCCCGGCAGCGCGGACTGGCGTGCGTACGACGGCGTGGCTGCTGGACGGCGCGGACGATTGCTCGCCACGCACGACCGCGCTGGCAGCCCTGCCGGCAGCACGTTCCAGCGGATCGTCGACCGGTCCGACCACGTAGCGCTGACGCGACGAACTCGGCTCCCGGTCCTGCTGGATGACATGGGCAAGCTCGTGTGCGACGAGGTGCAGACCGGCAGGCGTTTGGGGCCGGAAGGCGCCACGGCCGAACACGATGTCGCTGCCGAGAGCGTAGGCGAGCGCGCCGACGGAACGCGCGGCCTCGGCTGCCCGAGCATCGTCGTGGATGCGGACGTGCCCGAAGTCGTACCTGAAATGCGCGTGCATGAACGCCCGAACGGGCGCCGGCAGCGAGCGGCCGCCACCGCTCTCGGCAAGTCGCCGCACGGGCGCCGGCGCCCCGGCCAGCTCGCCGTCGCCGCCGGATCGCGACGACCTTGTGCGGGACACCTGGAGCCTGCGCTCCAGGCCCGTTCCGGCGTGCAAGTGCTCCTCGCAGCTCGCGGTGTCGAGCGGGCGCGCGAGGTCGCGCTGCGGGACGCTCCGGCTGCTGGCGAAGCCGCTGGCTAGGGTACCCGTGCTTACCGGTCCAGGCGGGGATCGACCGTGAGTCGCAGCGGCGAGTTGCCCGGTCGAACCCGGCATCGGGTGGCCATGCGGGGGAATGGGCCGATCCGCAAGAGCCGTCGGACTCTGCGCCACGGGCGGCCTCCCCCGTGCGTCACCGGGCTGGCCAATTGTCAGCCCGGCCGGAAGCGCGGTGTCGTGCTGGTCGCGTAGGCAGCGCGGACAGCCGCCGCCGCACGAACACCGGAGGATCGTCGCTGTCGGCGCCTGAGATAGGCCGCTGCGGGCAGCGGGGCCGGGTTTCCCAACCCAGTCGTTCGCGGCCGTGTGACCTTGCCGGCCAGCCGGAGAGTCAACGGAAGCGTGCGTTCGGGCGGTACCCACGATCAGGGCCTCGCGCGGCGCTGGTCAAGTAGGCGCTGCGCCTCCTCCTCGGCGTCCTGCGCCAGGTCCCCGAGGAGCTCGCGCAGCTCCTCGATCGGGGTGCGAACGAACGCCTCGACATCGGGAATCCCCGCTTTACGCAACAGCTCCGCGCGCCGCGGTCCGATCCCGTGGATCTCCTCGAGTGATGTGGAGGTCACGGGCGCATGCTGGGCCGTCCCGCCGCGTTCCACAGGCCCTACGGAGTCCAGCGGCCCAGCCGGCTCAGCCGGTCCGACCGGTCCCACAGGGCCGACTGGGTCCACCGGCCCAGCCGGACCCGCCGGTCCCACCGGCCCGACCGGATCCACCGGCCCAGCCGGTCCATCTGGCTCCACCCGCTCGATCCCAGCAATCGGCACCCACGCCACCACCACCAGCGGCGGCTCGGCCGCGAGCGCCTCGCTGAGCTCCTTCAGCCCGTCGCGCGTGAGGTCGGTGAAGCGCGTCGTCGCCGTGTGTGCGGCGCGCATGCTCTCCAGGCGCTGCTCGACCGAGGCGATCGTCTCGTCGATGCTGTCGCGCGCGCTCTTGGCGGCGGCCATGCGATCGGCGACGCCCTCGCTGCGGGGGACCGTGATCTCGATCTGCTCGACCCCGCCCGGCTGCACCGCGACGGTGCGACGGTCGGTGCCCCCGATGGGTGGGTTCTCGGGCCGCTCCCGCGCCTCGACGCGGATCGTCAGCCTGTCCCCGCCGCCTTGGGGGCCGGTGGGGATGACGGCGCGGAATGCCCCCGACGCCTCGGTGACGACCTCCACGAGGGGCTGCTCCTTAGTGCCGCGCTGGGGGACGGGCTGCTGCTCCTCCCCCACCGGCACGATCCGCACGAGGATCTGCGGCACGCCAATCCGCGAGCTGCGCTCCACGATCCTGCCCGCGAACGTGAACCCCTCACCGGACGCCCCGAGGTCGGGATTGTCCAACCGCGCCATGGCCGCCAGCACCGACTCCTGCTCGAGGCCCATGAGGTCGAACTCCTGTCCGATCGCGGTGTCGATCTCCTTGGTCAGCTCCTCCCACGCTTCCTCGGCGACCGTGAGGCCGCTCAGGATGTCGGCGTTGTCGCGCCGCTTGGCGTCCACGATGTGGGCGATCCGCGCCACGACCGGATCCTCGATGTCGTTGCCCTGCCCGCTCACGCTGAATCTCCCTCCGCTCAGAACTGGGTGGCCGCGGGGACGTTGGCGGCCCGCTCGACGAGGTTGCCGACGCGGAACTCGATCGGCGCCTGGCTGTGGTTGGCGACGAGGATCACGTCGCGCGCGACGACCCGGGCCCAGTAGTCCAGGACGTTGCCGGTGACCTGGATGATCGGTGCGGCGCTGCCCGCGCGGTTGAGATCGTCCCTCGTCCACAGCGCCCCGCCCGTCGTGGGCGCGAGCGCCACAAGGCCGCGCACGACCCGGTTGCCGGCGAACTGGATCACCGGTCGATCCTTGTGCGGATCGAGCTCGAAGCCCCTCACGGAGAAGGTCGTGAGGACATCGACGACGTTCTCGTCGATCGCCGTCGCGCTCGCGTCGGCGGCCACCGCCGCCGCGCGCGCGGCCGCGGTGAAGATCGTCGTGCCGTCCCAGGCCAGACCGTGGGAGAGCGGGAGCCTCAGGTCGACCTCGAAGTTCTCCGTCGTCACCAGCCCGTTGGACACGAATGGCTCGGCCCCGACCATCACCGACCCGTTCATCACGTTGTCGAGGATCGAGTAGGTGCCGGCTGCCAGCGTCGGGATCGCGAGCGCGTAGGCGGCCGACCGCCTGCCGCGAGCGCGCGGCGGCCCCGTGACGTTCAGCCGGTTGCCCTCGACGCGCAGGTCGCGCCGCCCCTGACCGGCCCTCGCCGTCACCATCAGCGCGACCCGGCCGGTCTCGATCTCGTTGCCGGCCACGGTGCCGGAGGGAAGCTGGAGGGCGACGCCGCCGCCGAGGTCCGTGCTCTTCGACAGCAGGTTGTTGTCGGTGAGCTCGTTCTGCAGCCCGCTGAGGTTCACGACGAAGCCCTCGAGCTCCGAGATCACTCGCGAGAGGACCGCGGTCGCAGCGACCGCGACGAGCGTGTTGTCGCCGGCCTGCGCGAGGCTGTTGAGCAGGAAGGCGTCATCGGCGAGCACGTCGCCCTGGTCGGGGCGGTGGTTGGCGAGGATCTCCGTCTGCGTCTTGTCGACCAGCGCCGCGGTGTCGATGAGGAGCGGGTTGGCCGTCACCCGGGAGACGACGTCCTTCGCGCCGAGGCGCAGGTTGCCGATGTCCTTCGCGGCGGCCGCGTCGACGAACGTCGGCGTCCGGAACACTGCGGATGTCAGCATGTCGACGAACACTGGGAGTGGCACGGACGCCGACGGCTGCGGGCGCACGCGCACGTCGTTGCACTCCACGCGCACGGCGCCGAGCGTCGAGCGCACCGCGATCCCGAGGATGTCGAAGCGGTTGCGATCGACGAGACGCACCTGCGTGTCGACGGCCTCGGCGAGGTCGGCGTAGTGGACGCGGTCGTCGGGCTCGATGAGTATCGCGCCGCCGCGGCAGCCGGTGAAGGCGTTGCGGCTGATGCGCAGGTCGCGCACGTGTTTCGTGCCCGACCACTCGATCCCGACGCCGTCGGCCTGGATGAGGTTGCCCTCGATGAGCACGCGCTCGCACCTGCCGATCTCGACGAACCTGCTCGCGAGCAGCCGCGTGGAGGCGCGATGGCCGGCGATCTCCGCCTTCGCCGCCGCGACGATCTCGCGGCTGCGCGCCGGATCGTCGGTCGCAAACGCGCGGAAGTCGACCTCGGCGAGCCGCAGCACGTCCTTGTTGCCCTTGGCGTCGCTCTCGAAGGCGATCGCGTCGCGCACGTCGAGGAACTGGTTGTCGAGCACCCGCAGGTCGAAGGCGTCGCCGAGGATGCGCAGGCCGACGCGTGGCGACAGCGCGCCGCCGGCGGCGTCGCGCGGCTCGCCCAGGCGATTGCCGCAGAAGCGCAGGTCGTGCGCCAGCCCGAAGCTGGCGCCGATCGCCGACGTCACGATCCGGTTGCCCGTCACCGCGACGCGGTCGGCGATCTCGCAGAACACGCCGACGCGCCCGACGAGCAGGTTATCGTCGATCTCGACGTCGAAGAGTCCCGCGGCGCGGATCGCGACGAAGCGCGACCTCGCGTCGGAGTGCGCACCTTTCTCGAGCTTGTCGAGCAGCGTACGCACGGCGGCGGCCCGCCCCGCCGGATCGATCTGCGCGTCGGTCGCACTCAGCAGCGCGTCGAACGGCTGCTCGGCGCCGACCTCCGCGACCGCGATGCGGTTCCCGGCGACGCCGACGTCGAGCAGGTCGGAGAGCGCGATCCCGTCCTGGAAGCCGAAGAGGAGGTTGCCGGCGATCCGGCTGGACCGCAGCCGCAGCCCGGTCAGGCACGACGGCCCGATCAGCACGCTGTCCCCGATGCGCCACCCGCTGCAGGTGATGTCGCGGATCTCGATCGGCGAACCGGCTTTCGGCGTCACACGCGACACGACGAACATGCCCTCGATCCGAAGGCCGTGCGTGGCGGCGCAGGAGAACACCGCCGCCGCGCCGCGCTGGACGATCGTGAACGACCGGAACGCGATGTCCGCCGCGCCGCTGAGATCGAAGACCGGCCCGCCGAGCTGCGGTCCCGCCACGATCCGGCTCGCCAGACCGAAGCCCTCGATGCGGATGTCCGCCGCACGGCTGAGATCGAGCGGCTCGCGCAGCACGTGCTCGCCCGGCAGCAGGCACAGGCAGCCGCCGCCCGCGCGGCGCAGCCGGCGCAGCGCGCCCGCGATGTCGTCGCCCGGCGCGACGGTGACGCAGCAGCCGGGCGGCAGGTCGGTCAGCGGCGGGAAGACCTCGCGGCAGTCCTCGATCTCGCGGTTCTGCGCTGTGACGTTGACGCCGGCGCCCCAGCTCAGGACGGCGAGCGGCACCCGCACGCGCAGCGGTCCCTCGGGCGGCCGGTCGTCGACGAGCGTCTCGGGGTTGCCGACCTCGCCGGCACGCACGGGGAAGGTCCAGTAGTCCCCGGGCAGCGATGCCCCGGCCGCCTGGAACTCGAGCTGGATGCCGTCGCGCAGCTCGACGGGATCGGGACCGCCGAAGTCGCTCAGCGGCCGGATGTCGTCCCAGAGGCGGAAGAACACGCGCCGGTCTGGCGTTGCCGGAATCGTGCCGAAGAGATCCTCCGTGAGGTCGATCTCCTCGTCGCTGGCGAGCGCCGCGCGCGCGCCGTAGACGAGCCGCCACTCCTCGGCGAGCTCGGCCGTGCGCTCGTGATCGACGGCGCCCTGGTCGGGGCGCGCGGGCAGCGGCTCGTACGCTTCGAGGTAGAAGCTCTGCAGCCCGGAGCGCAGGATCGGCTGCCGGTTGGCCTGGATCGTGAGCCGGCGCGCTGCGGCGTCGAACGTGCCGCGCCCGACGAGCCCGCCGTTGAAGCGCGACCACTTGAACATCGGTCCGCCGGCGGCGACCTGCGCGATCTCGACGCGGTAGAGGTCGTGCTCGAAGCCGCTGTAGCCGCCGCCGACGACGACCGGGCACGGTCCGGCGCTGAGCTGGGTGGGAGCGAGCCGGACGGTCAGGCGCCGCCGCGCCGCGATGTCGTCCTCGAGACGGTCGTGGATGTCCTCGCAGCCCTCACCCGGTGCGAGGCGCAGCAGCCGCAGGGCGAGCCCGTGCCAGATGCGCTCGGTCGTGTCGACGCCGCCGAGCGCCGGCTCGATGAGGCGGTCCGGGACCTGGAAGCCGTTGAGCGACTCGCGCAACAGCTCGAGCACGACGGCATCGCGCGTGCCCTCGGCGCCGGGCTGCGCGGGCCCGGCGGGCGGCCCGAGGTACGTCGCGATCCGGCGCTCGGCGCCGGCGGAGCCCGCGTCGGATGCCCGCAGGTAGGCCAGCAGCCCACCCGCCCAGACCTTCCCGGGATTGACCAGCACGGCGATCTCGCCGTCGGCCGAGCTGGCGCCGACTACCCTCAGCCCCTCCGGATCGCTCTGCGGCACGGCCGCGACCCGCGCCCCGAAGGCCGCGCGCGCCGTCTCGAGCTGCCAGCGATCGGCGAGCCGCGCGCCGGTGTTCCAGTCGTCGTCGGTGAGGACCCGCCCCTGCTGCTGCAGGACGCCGGCGCTGTTCGTCCGCTCGTCGAAGTCCCAGCGTGAGAAGTCGCCTCTCATCTGTCTCTCCCCTCAGGTGACCGTCACCAGCAGGGGACGGATCCCCAGCGGCAGGAACTCGCGGTAGCGGATCTCGATGTTGTGCCACTTGTGCGCGGTGAGCAGGAAGCCGAACGCTCCCATCTCGTCGTCGCCCGGCCCGCGCTCGCGGATGCGAAAGTCGCTGTCGCGCGCGAGCTGACCGTACCCCGGACGGCCGAACGCCTCGCTTTCGAAGCGCAGCGCCGCGGGCTCGGCACCGGCCCCGCGCACGCACGCGTGCGTCTGCGGCAGGCGATCGCCGCGGCCCGTGAAGTAGCTGTGCTTGATGCAGCCGCTCTGGTTGTCGAGCACCTCGAGCGGCTGCGTCCAGATCCCGCCCGCCCCACCCGCCCGCCGCACGCGGACGCGGCCGAAGAACGTCGCGGCCTGCACGTCGAGCTGGGGCCCCCATCCCGTGGCCGGCGGCCCGGCGGCGCCGCTCACCGCGTAGCCGGCGGTCGCGGCGTCGTCGTTTACGCCGCTGCCCGCGTCGACGATCGACTCGCGCAGGAACAGGCGGTAGCCGCCGTCGATCAGCAGCGGCCCGCTGATCGTGCGGCGCACGTGCACCTCGGTCTCGCTCGCCATCAGCACGCCTGCGCTGTCGCGCAGGCGCAGGCCCGGATGGACGGGTCCGCGGCCCGCGCTCTCGCAGGCTGCGAACGCGCCGCCGGGATCGAGCGTGCAGCCCTCCAGGACGAGCGAGCGCAGGTCGGCTCGCGCGACGAGCGCGTCGCCCGCCGTCCAGCCGGCGCCGCGCGCGAGCTGCAGCCCTTCGAGGCGCAGCTCGACCTCGCCCGCGCGCTCGGCATCGAGCGCGCGGACGCGCAGCGGCGCGGAAAGTTGCACGATCGGGCGCCTGCCGTCCGCCGCGCGGATCGTCAGCGAGCGTGCGAGCACGAGCGTCGGGCCGCCGAGCTCGCTGACGACGCCCGAGACGGTGGCGAGGTCGAGCTCGTGCAGCTCGTCGTCGGCGATCTCGACGACGACGTCCGCCGCGGCCGTGTGCAGGTCGGCGAGCGCGTCGCCGAGCGTCGGCGCGCCCGCCGTTCGGACGGTTCGCGTCGCCGGCGCGACCGGCTGGCGGTCGACCGGGTGCGCGCCGACCGGGCCGACGGCGCCGTACGTGAAGACGGCGCGCAGATCGTCGCGCACGGCGCGGGCCTCGTCGGCGGTCCGCACGCCGATCGCGATCCGGCCCAGGCGCGGGTCGATCGCGATCTCGCGCTCGTCCAGCGGCTGGCGCAGGCCCTGCTCCCAGGCCATCAGGTCGGCGCCGCGGATCCGCCAGGCGGTGGGGTCGAACGGGCTGAACGGGGCCTCCGGGAGATGCAGCTCGAGCGCGAGCTCGGAGACCCGCTGCGGCTGCCCGGCGGCGGGGTGGTATGCGGCGACGGCGACGTAGAGCTCGGGCCTGCCGCTCGCGCCGCCCGCCAGCTCCTCGACGACGAGCTCTTCGAGCGCGATCCAGGCGCTGCCGTCGAACTGGTGCCACGTGTCGTGCGCGGTGTCCAGCCACAGGTCGCCGACGCCGGGCGCGCTCGGTGCGGTCGCGCCGCGGTGCAGAGGCGGGCGCATCGAGTCCAGCCGCGCCGGATGGATCGGCCCGGGCTTGAGATCGGGACCGGCGCCCAGGGGCGCCTCGCCCGCCTCCAGCGCGCCGAGGTTGAAGAGCGCCACCGGCTCGCCGAGCGGGTGCAGGTCCAGGCGCACGACACGGGCGGCACTCGGCGCGGCGAGGCCCGTCTGCCCCGTGCCGCGGTGGACCGGCCGCGACGGCCCGACGCGGTAGGGCGCTAGGCGCCAGAGGAAGATCGCGAGGTTCTGGAGGTTCGGTCGCACGTCGCCGTCGCGCGGGATTCGGAAGTCCGGCATGCGCGCGAACGGATCGAACGGCGTTCCGAGCAGCGCGAGCGTCGAGGGGTCGCGGATCACGGCCGTGCCGCCGCGGACGACCGTGTGGCGGTCGACCGTCGCCAGGCCGTAGGGCGCAAGGCCGCCGGCGTCGGGTCGCTGGTGGTCGAGGTCCTGAGCCCAGGCGAGGTCGTTGAACAGCTCGGCGGCGTGCACGCCCCAGCCCGTCAGCGCCTCGGTGATCGACTCGATCGCGCCGAGCGTGCCCTTGCGCCGGCGCCAGCCGATCGTCCCGGCGACGTCGCGGCGCAGCGTGACGGGGTCGCCCTTGAGGTGGCTCGTGCCGAGCAGGTCGGCGATGTAGGGGATCGCCCAGTCGTCGCACGTCTCGATGAAGAGGTCGTGGTAGAGCGACTCGATGTTCTCGTGAACGGCGCCGAAGGTCTCCTCGACGAGCGCCAGCAGGGCGCGCAGCGGCTCCGCCGGCGCCTGCTTGGCGTCCTCGATGCGGTGGATCTCGGGGATCCGGTCGTACAGCGGTACGCGCGGCTCGGTCGCCATCACGCCGCCTGAGCCCCGGTGGCGGTCGCGACGAGGTCGGCCTGCGCGAGCCGCAGGACGCTGTCCGCCGGGCAGTCGATCCTGCCGGCTGCGGGGCGCGGCGGGCCGGCCAGTGCGCCGAAGCCGACGATCTGCGTCCAGGCGACGCCCGCGACGTTCTGGATCACGCCCGTGGCTCGCGCGAGGTACTCCGCCTCGCCGAAGCGCCGCCGCTGCAGGCTGAAGAGCCCGCCCGCCGGGCGCGAGCCGTCCGCCCGCTGGGCGCCGAGCGCGTCGGCGACCGCGGCGAGCACGGCCTGCTCGTCGAGGCCGGACGCGACGGCGACCTCCGCGCGCAGGCGCACGTCGCGGAAGCTGCCCTGGCGGACGTCGATCTCGAAGCGGTCCGGTCCGCGCTCGCGGGCCGCGGTGCGCAGGCTCGCGGCGACCGCGGCGAGCTCCTGCTCGCGGCCGCCCTCCATGAGCACCGTGACGGTCAGCGCCGGGACGCCGTCGACGAGCTCCCAGGCGGCGGAGGCGAGCGCGACGCCCGCGATCGCCAGCGCCTCGCTCTCGTAGTCGCTCAGGCCGACGAGCCGCCCGAGGCCCTGCACGCGTCCCGGGGCCGCTGCGCGCGCGACGTCCGCAGCCTCCGGCTGCGCGCCGCCGGAGATGACGCCCGGGAGCTGCACGGCGTCGAGGCGGTCCAACCGGCCCGGCTGCACCTTCGTGTTCTCCTTCAGCGCCCCGTGGGCTCCGAGGCCGGTGCGCAGCAGCGCCCGCACGTTGCCGGGCCCGCTCGGCAGCCGCGCCCCGAACAGCCGGCCGTCGCCGAACTGCACCCACGAGCTGCCCTCGCCGTCCTCGCGGACGACGTAGACCTCGGCGTCCGGCCCCTGGCCGAAGAGCGAGTCGACCCGCGTCCACGTCCGGCCGCTCACCGACAGCTCCAGCTCGGGCACATGCGGTGGCGACTGTGACGCCCGGTGGTGGTAGGTCAGCGGCGTCTTGGGCAGCTTGAAGGTCTGAAACGCGACGCGACCGTCGCCGCTGCCGAGGATGACCTCGGGCTCGCTCTTGCTCTGCTCGGCGTCGGCGAGGTTGCCGTAGACGACCGTCATCGTCGCCTCGTCGGGCTCCTGCGGGAAGTCGGCGTAGCGCACGGTGGCGGCGAGCGTCACGCGGTGCAGCCCGGTGAGCTGCGGCACGCCGGCCGTGTTCGTCTCCACGGCACTGACGACCGTCGCCAGCGTGCCGCCGTCGGGCGTGGCGAGCACGACGCAACGGGCGGCGAGCGCCGCCGCCGCAGAGGCCGGGCCGCGAAAGAGCAGGTCCCTACCGGTCTGCACGTCCTTGTCGACGGGGCGGGCGGCGGCCTCCATGCGCGGGCTCGTCAGCTCGTGGATCTCGAACGTGCGCATGTCGGCGGTGGTCGCGCTGCCCGACGCGAGGTTGCGCTCGAGGCCGAGCACGGTCGACGCGCCGGACAGCGATCCGACGCGCAGCGAGTCCGCGCGCACCGCGGCGACGGTGCGCACGACCGTCTCGTGCGAGACCAGGTCCGAGTCGGAGTCCGTTTCGAGGTCGTCCGGAACATCGATGACCGGCGGATCGCCGAGCGGCCCGTCGTCGGAGTCCATCCTCGCGACCGCACCCGTCCCGCGGCGCTCGGCGGCCTCGTCCTGCGCCTTGAGTGAGCAGCCGCCGGTGTAGCTGCAGATGACCTGGCCGCCCGCGGCGAAGTCGTCGATCGCGGTCGCGAGCGGAAGGTCCGTCGGCGCGAGCGGTCCGGACCCGATCGTCGTGGTGCCCCCGAGGCGACGGCAGTAGGAGATCGCCGTGCTCGTGGTGACCTCTGAAACGATCTTCACCTCCTCGGGCGGCGCGTTGTGGCCGAAATGGCGAAACGTGCGCCCGAGCTTGAACGCCACGAGCGCGCCCGTGTACGTCTGCTGCACCGCGCCCTTGATGCGAACGATCGTCGCGTCGTGCAGCGAGCCGACCTCCTCGACGATGACGACCTGCGGCAGCGACAGCCGGTGTGGCTCGCCGGTGAACGGCGTGGCGATCAGCAGCCTGTCGTCTGCGGCGAGCTCGACGGGCGGGTCGGAGCGGATCCACAGCTCGGTCGTGCCGCTCGTCACCTGCGGCAGCGAGAGCGGCCGGTGCAGCGTGAAGCGGCTCAGCTCGGGATGCGCGAGGACCGCCGCCACGGTCTCCAGCACGGCGGCTTCGTCGGCGCCGTCGAGTTCGACCTGGAGGGCGAAGCCTGGCGGCACGGTCACCGGCTCGCCCGGCCGGATCTCGAAGGCGAACGTCCCGGCCCCCCCGAGGCCCGGCGCGAGGCGGTAGCCGAGGAGCCGCACGAGCTCGGCGATGCTCGTCTGCCAGCTCGCGGTGCGCAGGTACGCCTCGTTGGCGTAGAGGTCTTGGTAGAAGGTCAGGATGTCGCCCAGGACGGCCGCGCATTCCAGCAGCGCGATGGCCGGGTCGTCGGGCTCGCGATGGGTCCAGTGCGACAGCTCCGGCGTCGCGTCCAGGCGCCGCATGAGGCTCTCGCGAAAGTCGGAGTAGCTCCCGATGCGGTAGCCGATCCGCGGCAGCGCGGGGCGGTTGTCGGGGCGCGCGGGGAACGCCGGCGGGCGCGTGCAGCGATCGCCGTCGGCCATCAGCGCCGGCCTCCCTCGACGACGAAGTCGATCGCCCCGAGCTCCATGCTGCCGGGGTCGTTGCGCACCTGCACGATCTCGCTCGGCCCGACCTCGATCCGGTCGGCGGTGCCGGGCGTCGCCGCGTCCCAGCGCGCGAGCGTCACCCAGCGCGCGAAGTCGACGCCCGCCAGCCCCTCGATGCGCCCGAGGATCTGGCTGGCGTAGAGTGTCTGGCCGAACGTCCACAGGTCGGGGTGAAAGAAGCCCAGGCGGCCGTCGGGCGTGTAGCCGTCGGAGAACTCCTGCTCGAGCACGGCTTGCACGTCCTCGGGCCAGAACTCGGGATCGACGCAGACCGCTACGGTGATGGCGAGCGCCACGAAGACCGGGGCGCGGATCTCGAGGTCCTCGCCGATCAGCCGCAACGGCTCGAGGTGGCGCGCGACGTCGGCGCGCAGGGCGGGCGCCAGGATGTCCGTGCCGAGCGGCTCGATCGTCAGGCGCACCGTGCGCCAGCTGCCGGTCCACGCGTAGGACGCCGCGGCGCGCGCGACGCCCGCGACCTCCTCGGCGCGCTGGGCGTAGTCCGCGAGCGTGATCGCGCGCAGCTGGCTGGCGCTGTACGCCTCGGGCGTGCTGCGCAGGATCTCCTCGCGCGGCTCCGGCGCACGCCCGTTGACGACGTCGAACGGGTTCCAGACGGCGGCGATCTTCGGCTGCGTGAGGCGGTCGAATCGCATGATGCGGTCGCGCCCGACGTTTCCGTCCGCGCCACCGCCGGTCTCATAGGCGCAGCGCACCGTCGCCGCGGGCGGCAGGTTCTCGCCGAGGATGCCGTTGCCGAAGCGGACGATGCTGCGCCCGAGCTCGTCGGTCTCGACGGCGAAGTGGCGCTCGGCCGCGTCGCTGCCGACGAGGCTGATGCGCTCCTCCCAGCGCTCGCCGCCGACCTCCAGCACCTCGAGCGTCGAGCGTGGCTCCTGCTGGGACGCTGGCGGCGTGTCGCAATACAGCAGCGGCCGGTCGGGCGGCAGCCGGCAGATCGTGCCCCACCGCGGGCGCCCGTCCGGGGTCCGCTGCGTCGGCTCGTGGTGCTGCTCGGAGGGGGAGGTGAGGATCGCGCCGGGCGGCCGGAAGAGCAGCTCGTGGCGGCGCCCCTGGGCGACCTCGACGAGGTTTCCGTGCAGCAGCGAGACGTCGTCGAAGAATCCGCTCGCCGTCCGGATCGCGAAGCAGTAGTCGTGGCGCAGGCGATCCTCCTCGCGCCAGGCGACGGCGACGAACCAGTCCCCGGTCAGCGGGTCGCTGCGTGCCTGCACGGCGTCGGGGAGCAGCTCCAGCAGCTGGCGCTTGCCCGGATCGGCGCCGGCCGGGTTGCCGCTCAGCGGGTCGCGCTGCTCGCGGATCAGCAGCCGCTCGACTGTGCCCGCGGCGATGAGGTCGCCGACCGTGACCGCGGCCGCCTCGTCGGGCATCGCCAGGTCGGCGCTCGTGTCGCCCGCGGCGAGACCCGGACGCGCGCCGCTCCAGGGATACAGTCCGACGCCGTTGAGGAGGTGGTGCGCCAGCGGCAGGCGTCCGTGGAAGACGATCGCGCCGTCGTCGAGCTCCGCGCGGCCTGCCCAGACCTCGATCTCGGCCGGGTCGGCGGCTGGATCGATCTGCGCGCCCGCCGTGAGCTCGAGCGCGATCCACGTCGAGGCCTGATTGCCCTGGTGGACGTGGTAGTCCATGAGCCGCGCGTGGCGTGCAAGCGAGACGCGGCTGCGCGCCGTCGCCAGGTAGGCCTCGTTCATGACGCGATCCTGGTAGTCGCTGAGCTCGTCGGCGGCGGCGCTCATGAGGCTCAGCAACATTTGGCTGAGGTCGGCCTCGCTGCTGGGCTCCCAGCCCGGTACGCGCGTCGCCATCCACGTCATGACGACGTGGCGAAAGGAGTCGTAGTCCTTGGCGAGGTAGTCGATCGGCGGATCGCTCACCGGCGCGGGCGGCTCGGACCATGCCGGGTGGCAGTCCGTCGAGAAGCAGCCGGGGCGGAACCTGAAGCCGATCTCGCCGAACACCGGATCGAAGCCCGCGACGGCTGGGCCCGTGCGCAGCGTGTAGGTCGAGTAGTCGCCGATCGGGCGGACGGTGAGCTGCAGGACGTCGGCCGGGGCGCTGCGGGCGGTGTGTCGAAGCCGCTGCCGCCGCCGTCGCCGCGGTCGGGGCGGCTGGAGGACACGGCGAGCGCGAACGTCTTGGCGGAGGCGATCGCGAGCCTGCCGTCGAGCGCCAGTGCCCGTACGGCGGTCCCGGTCGCGGCGTCGACGGCCGCGACGGCCTCGGCCAGCGACATGCCCTTGGCGAGCGCGACGGCGACGCTGTCGCCGCCGACCTCGATCGTCAGCTCCTCGTTGGCCGTCAGCCCGCCGGCGGCGACCGGCACGCTGCCGAGAACCTGAACGAACAGCTCGTGGACCTGCACCTCGCCGGTCGCCTCGCCCGCGCGGATGCGGCTCCCGCCCGACACGGGCAACAGCGTCGGCGGCGGATCGCCGGATGCGAGCAGTGCCGGCAGCCGGTTGGCGTTGAGGAAGTGGACCTCGAGCTGCGCCGCCGGCGGATCGGCGCCCGCCGGCAGCGTGACGAGGACGAAGTCAAAGCCGTTGAGGCCCGCCGCCTCGAGCTGGGCGCCACGGGCGTCGCGGGAGTCGTCGTCGGTGAAGCTCATCGCTACTCGCCGGTGCGCTGCAGTCGCAGGACGCGCGTGTCGGCGCTGCCGGCGGGCCGGTAGCGCACGTCGACTGTGATCGTCGACGCCGTGATCTCGACGACGAGCTCCTCGAGGTCGGTCCGGTGCCCGACCCAGCGCGAGAGCGACTGGCTGATCGTCGACTTCGTCATTCCCGCCTGGACTTCGTCGAGGCTCTCGAACACGAGCCGGCGCACGTTCGTGCCGATGTCGGGCTGGAAGAGGCGCTCGCCGATGGAAGTCAGGATCAGCTGTGTCACCTCCTCCTTGACGTGCTGCTCGATCTCCGTGACGCACGCGGTCCGCCCGTCCTCGCCGATCCTGAACGGGAACGCCGGGTAGCCCCCGTAGGAATCGCTCATCGCGCGCTCACCTTCATATCGGCGCTGACGACGAGCGCGACCCCCTGGGGCGCGCTCTCCGGGCTGTAGCAGATGCCGACGCTGCTCTCCAGCAGCACCTTCGTCCCGTTGACGGCGAGCTTCGTCGCCGCCGCCGACCACTCGATCCGTACGCACGGTGACGGCTTGCTGGCGATCGTGAACGGGCAGCCCGCGACCGGGTGGACGTCGGATTCCAGCAGGGCGTGCCCGCTCGCCGGCTTGGTGGCGGTGTTGGCGGTCGTGAGCGTCGCCTGCCCGCCGTGCGGGCACTGCACCTGGCTGCCGGTCGTGAGCACGCGGCCGGGCATCAGGTCACCTCCAGCGCGCCGTCGTTGACCTTCACGCCCGACGAGCTGATGACGATCTTCTTGCTCCCGACCGCCAGCGTGATGTCGTTCTTCGTCAGCGTGATCGAGGGACCGCCGCCGTGCTCGAGCCTGATCTCGTCGCCCTCCTCGTCGAGGACGATCTTGTGGCCGTTGGAGGTCGCGAGAACGCGCGTCTTCTCGCCCCCCGGGGCCGGGATCTCGTCCTTGGCCCACCAGAAGCCGGTCCAGATAGGCTTGGAGATGTCGCCGGCCTCGAACTCGATCCAGACGCCGTCGCCGGCCTCGGGCAGCACGACGAGGCCATGGTTGGCGCCCGCGAACGGGACTGACGGCCGCGCCCAGCCCGACACCTCCTCGCCGAGCACCTCGGGAACGAGCGCCGTGACGAGTCCCAGCTCGCTGCCGCTGCCGACCTGCTCGACGAGGCCGCGGTACTTGCCGAAGCGGTGCGCCTCGAGGTACTCGGCGAGCTGGAGCGGGAGCTCGTCGGTGCGATCGGTCATCAGAACAGGCCCGGCGGGGCCACGCTGCTGGGCGCGGCGGTCTGCGACAGCGCGTCGGTGACGACCGTGAAGTCCTGCGTGTAGTCCGAGCGCGTCAGGTGGTGGACGACCTTCTGGATGAGGTATGTGGCGCTCGCCGGCGTCGTGCCGAGCTTCACCGTGACGGGATGGAAGGGTCGCAGGATGCCCTCGTAGCTGCCGCCGCGCACGGTGCCGGTGGCCTCGAAGACGCGGCTCGTGCGCCGTGCCTCGCGATCGACGCGATGCTGGAGGTCGGCGCCCTCGCCGGTGCCGGGACGCAGGAGCTGCTCGCCGACGTCGGCGTCGCTGCTCAGCGCGGGCGCGTCGCCCATGAGCTGAAGGCTGCTGACCTGCGAGCGCCTCGTGACCACGCTCTTGTCGCTGAGGCTCAGCGTCGAGGCGACGAAGTTGCTCTGGCGCTGCGCGTCGAGCTGGACGTCGAAGCGCTCGATGTTGCGCTCGGCGCCCAGCAGCACGAGCGGGGGCGGCTCCTCGGTGAAGACCGGCGTCGAGTGGAAGATCCCGATCGAGGCCGCCGGACTGGTCCCCGGCACGACCGCGCAGACGAGGTCGTTGCGGCAGGCCAGCTGGCGCAGGAGGTCCATGTGCGTGCCGCGGCGGCGCAGCTCGGGCGCCAGCGGGTCGGGGGCCGCGGGCGTGTCCTCGATCTCGGTGCCGGCGATCTGCGCGTACTCGCCGAAGATCCGCCGCGCGACGTCGGCGTCCGTCAAGCCGGCCGGATAGGACTCGACGCCCGCTGTGCGGTGCAGCATCTCCCCGTCGTCGTGGACGACGAGCGTGACGCTGCTCTCGCCCGGAGAGGAGCTGCGGTTGCTGTCGTAGCCGACGAGCGGCCCGTCGATGAGCGCCTCGAAGCTTCCCTCGCCGACCTTCAGCTCGACGCGAATGCGCGTCAACGCCGTCATGAACTCCTCGTCGTCGTGCGACCAATTGCCCTGGTCGTCGACGGAGATCGCCATCTCCAGGCGCGCCTGCCAGGGGCGGTCCTGCTCCTGCTCGACGGTGATCGTCTCGAAGCGGTCGAGCTGCTCGCTCGTCGCCGCCGTGCCGTCGAAGAGGATCTTGTACTCGGCCGGCTTCATGACGTGGGCGGCATGCCGATCCGGAGGCCGGGCTGGACGAGACGGCGCGCCTCGAGCTCGGTGTTGGCGTCGGCGATGTGCCAGAAGCGTGTCGCGTCCTTGTAAGAGCGGTTGGCGATGATGTCCAGCCGGTCGTTCTCCTGGACGACATAGGAAGCGCCGGCCGTCGCGGGCAGCACGCGCAGGACGACCGCGGTGACGGTGCGGCCGTTGGCGGCCGGCACCTGAACGGTCGCCAGGCCGGCGTAGCGCGATGTCTTCAGGAAGGCCATCGCTTCAGAACGCCACGAGGTCCGCGATTTCGCCGGCGACGTTGGCGAGGTTCGCGATCGCCAGCGCCTCCTTGGCCGTGGCGGTGTAGATGCTCGCTCCCTCGGCGATGAGGTCGTCGGCGCCGGGGTCGGGCCGGATGACGGTGAGCCCCATCTGCACCTCCGCCTCGATCGGGTTCAGCAGGAAGTCGAAGTGCGTCTCGGTGATCGTCATCGAGGTGACCATCACCGGCAGCACGCGCGTCAGGCCCCAGATGAAGATCAGCCGCGGGTAGGCCTCGCGCGGTATCGGCTGGGTCGCGTCGCTCGACCCGTCGCCGCCGAGCAGTCCCCCGATCGCGTCGATCGCAGCGCCGATCAGGCCGCCGGCGGCCGCCTTCGGATTCGCCATCAGCTCGAGCGCAGCGAGGTAGGAGCCGATCCCGGTGGCGCGTGCCAGCACGTTGCCTTTGCCGAGCATGTCGCTGGCGCTGAACTTCGCCGTCAGGTTCACGAGCTCGAGTGGAACCTCGCCGGCCTGGCTCGTCTCGCGGCTCGCGGCGCCCGCGGGCCGCTGCGGGATCTCCAGCGTGCGTGTCACCTGCTCGGGGTTGAACTGGAAGATCACGACGTTCGGCAGCGGGCCGAGGAAGTCGCTGGAGTACTCGATCAGCGCGCCCTTCATGAGGAACGTCATCGCTGCCCCCTCGACGTCCCGCCGGGCAGCCCGTCCGCGACGGCGCGGGCGACGGCCGCCGCGGTCTCGTGCGCCGGTGCGCCGCCGGCGACGCTCACGGTCGCGGCCTCGACGCGGGCGACGCGCTGCGCGCCGGCCGCCCGTCCGCGGACGCTCAGCTCGCGCTCGAGCGTCGGCTGCAGGGCGCGGCCGAGCTGCGATGCGATCTCGCGCGCGCGGTGCGCCGAGCCGCCGCGCAGGCGCAGCTCGATGCGGTCGATGCGCAGGTGCTCGCTCACCTGACGCCCTCCGCGTGCTCGAGGCCGCGCACGAGCTCCGCATATGGCCCGAAGCGGTCCAGGCTCACGGTCCGCTCAGCCTTGTCGAGCTCGCGTCGCACCGCGACGAGCACGTCCTCCATGCGCAGCTTCGGGACGCCGGCGGCGCGCGCGCGGCCGGCGCTCTGCAGGCAGGCGTTGAAGATCGCCGAGCGGATGTGGCCGCCGGCGAGCGGGAAGGCGGCGGCGAGGAACGCGACATCGACGTCCGTCGCGTCGACCCCCTCGGGGATCGCGACCGACCAGATCCGCCGCCGCTCCCGCGCGCCCGGCAGCGGGAAATCGACGACGTAGCGCAACCGCCGCAGGAACGCCCCGTCGAGATCCTCCTTGCGGTTCGTCGCCAGGATCGTCATGCCCTTCGCACGCTCCATGCGGCTGAGCAGGTAGCTCACCTCGAGGTTCGCGTAGCGGTCGTGCGCGTCACGCACCTGCGTGCGCCGCCCGAAGAGCGCGTCGGCCTCGTCGAAGAGCACGATCGGGTCGCTCGCCTCGCAGGCATCGAAGACGCGCCGCAGGTTCTTCTCGGTCTCGCCGATGTACTTGTTGACGACCTGCGAAAGGTCGACTCGGTACAGCGGCAGGTCGAGCTCGCTCGCGAGCACCTCGGCGGCCATCGTCTTGCCGGTTCCCGGCGGGCCCGCGAACAGGACCGCCAGTCCGGCCTCGTCCCACGCCCGCGCCGTGCCCCACTCGTAGTGGACCGCGGTCAGCGAGCGCATCGCCCGCGCGATCTCCTCGAGCTGCAGTGACTGCTTGTGCGGCAGGACGAGCTCCTCGCGGCGAAAGCGCGGGCGGACCTGCTCGGCGAGCTCGCCGAGGTCGAGCTCGAACTCCGCGCGGCAGGCGGCGACGAGCTGCTGCGCCGTGAGCGCGCGGCCGCCGTCGCCGGCGCGGCTGCTGACCGACCGGATCGCCGCTGCCTCGAACCGAAAGCGGCGCGCGACGTCGCCGAGCGCCGGCCCAAGCTCCGCGCCGCGGTCGCCGAGCTCGCACTCCCACAGCGCCAGGCGCTGCGCGTATGACAGCCGCGGGACGTGGACGATCGGCAAACGCATGCTCTGCGGAACTTCGGCGAGCGCGCCGGCGGCGTCGACGGCGACGAACAAGCGGATTGGGATCGCGCCGCTCGGAAGCTGCGGCGGGCGCGACGCGAGCACGACCGCGCTCGCCTCGAGGTCGAGGAACAGGTCGACGCCGCGCAGCCAGCAGTTGCAGACGAGGCCGTCGAGCACGCCCGCTCGCGCGAGCGCGGCCGGCGGGCCGGCGAAGCGCTCCAGACGCCGGCCGGCCGCGGCGGCGGCGCGCGCCGCGTGGACGGCGTGCTCGGCACCGCGCGGGCCGACGACGGGCACGACCCGCAGCCCGCCGGCATCGAGCGGTCCGAGCGCGACGGCGCCGGCGCCGGGTTCGTCCTCGCGCACGGGCTCGAGGAGCGCCGGCGGCCCGGAGGCCGGAAAGAGGAGCTGGCGCACGACAGCGGCCGGGGCCGCCAGCGGTTCACGCCAGCTCACGGAGCCGTCCCGCACCGCCGGCGGCTCGCCGGACTCGACGAGGCCGTAGCCGTAGAGCCGATGCCCCGGCTCGGCGACGGTCAGCAGCGCCACCGGCTCGTCCCACAGCCGCTGAGCGAGCGCGAGCGTCGGCCGCGTGGCGGCGCCGTCGTTCAGGCACGCGGCGATGACGCTGCCGGCGGCGCTGTCGAATGCGGTCAGGACCGACAGCGCGAGCAGGAAGCGCTCGGTGGGCGCGAGCGCGAGCTCTGCGGCGACCCAGGAGAACGAGCCGCGCAAGGGCGGCTCGCGGATCTCGGGCTCGCCGGCGGCGATCTGCGCCGACAGGTAGTGCGCCGTCTCGTCCTCGGCGAAGAAGTGGCGCTTGTCCTCCGAGTAGCGCGCGAGGTCCAGCGCCTCGGCCGCGCGGTCGGACGCCGGCGGCAGCGTGCCGGCGGTGCCCGGCGTGAGCCCGCGCTCGTGCCAGATCCAGGCGACCTCGCGGCGCAGGCGCAGCGTCACCTGGCGCAGCCAGTGCAGCGCCAGCGGGTCGTCCGGCACGAGCTGGGGCGAGAACGTCACCGGCCGGCTGTTCGCCGTCGCCGTGCTCATGAGATCGTCACCTCTGGGCTCTGGCGCGCCTGCTGGCCGTTGACGCGCAGCAACACGCGGTAGGTCCCGGCAGCGACCGGCGGCGCGCCGAGCCGGACGTGCTTGAGCGTCTGCGCGGGCGGCGCGCCGGGGCCGTCGACGACGTCGTCGAACGAGCGCACGGACGCGCCGTCGCGGTAGAGCGCCACGAAGACGTCATCGGCCTCGCCGCCGAGCAGCTGCCCCTCGAGCTCGAGCTTCGGGACGTCGTCAGGGTCGTTGGGGTCGGCTGCGATGTGGCTGGCCGCCGTGAGCTCAGGCAGCAGGCCGACGACGACGAGGTTGCTCGACCGCTTGCGCCCGCTGAGCAACGTGCGCACGACCGACAGCGGGTGGCTGCCGGCCGAGATCGCATCGCCGTGCAGCGCCGCCGCGGTCGGCTCGAACACGGCTCCGCCGGCCGGGTCGGGTACCAGCCCGAGCAGCACCGGCCCGAGCTGCACCGCGAGCCCCTCGAGCTGCAGGTCCTCGCCGGCGACTCGCACGGGCGGATCGCCGGGCTTGAAGCTCGCCGGCTCGACGCGCTCGATCAGCGGTCCGAGCGTCGGCTCGACGGACAGCGCCACGCCGCGGTCCTCGCGGACGCCCGGCGGCGGCGCCGTGTAGTCCACGCCGACGAGCAGTCCGAAGTCGGCCGGGGAAACGGGCGCGATCATCACGGGCCGCACCTCGAAGTTCATCGAGAAGCGGTATTTTTCGTCGGATCCCTGCATGAGCTTGGACAGCAAGTCCGAGGAGGCCTCGTTGAACGTCAGCCGCAGCAGTTCGGGGTTCGGATCCAGGGCCGTCTGATCCTCCGGCGACAGGCCCGTCAGCGGCAGCACCGCCAGCGCCTGGAGCGCCCGCAGCCCGTCGCCGAGGATCCGGAACGCAGCCGAGGTGTCGCTCTCGCCGGCGTCGTCGAAGGCCGTCACGAGATAGCGCAGCACAAGCCACAGCGGCGCCTCCTGGCCGTCGTCGAGCGGGGTGTTGCGCAGGTGCGGATCGAATAGCGCCTCGTAGAGGAAGAGGTTCAGGCGCGGGTTGGCGATGCCGCCGTTCGCCGACGGCGGCTCGGGCCGCCCGACGGTGACGTTGTGGCTCGTCAGGCTCTCGATGCGGTCGCCCAGCAGCCCCGTGACCGCGCCGATCGCCCGGCTGGAGTCCGCCAGCGGCACCCGCTACCACCCGCGCACGTAGCTGCGGGGCACGGCCGCGCGCCGGTCGGGCCGGGGCGGCGCTCCGCGGCCGGCCGCGGCTGATCGGGCGGGCGTCTGGGATTCCTCGACCGTGACCTGGATCGTGCCGATCGACAACTCGCTGCGCTGCTCGACGATAGCCGGCGGCGATGGGGATGCCTCGGCAGCGGCGCGCTCACCGAGCATGGGCGGTGCGGCGGCGGCCGCGGGCGTCGCCATGTCCCGTGCGACGGCTGGCTCGCCCGTCCAGCGGCGGACCTCGTGCAGCGCCTCGCGGGCGCGCTCGGCGGGAGCGTCGGGTACGCCCGTGCCCGATCGCGGTTGGGCCGTCTCGGGCGGCGCCACCCGGGGCGCCGGGGACTCGGCGGGTGGGCGCTCGGTCACGGCGCCGGGCGGTCGGATGCCGGCGCCGCCATCCGGAGCGGCGGGCCCCGGGACGCGCTCGACCAGGCGCGCCGGCGTGACCTGCGACTCGTACTGCGCCGTCGCGTGCCTGCGGCGCGGGGGCGGAGTCGTTGGCGGATCGGGCGTGCTCGCCGCGGGCGGGCGCCCGACGGTGGGCGGCTCGGTCGGCGGCCGGGTGACGCCGGCCGCGGGCACGGCGACGACGGGCGCGTCGGCGGCGGGCACGTCAGGTGCGGGCCGCGCGTGGAAGTCCGCGCCGGGGACCGATCGCGGCGCCGTGCGCGCGAGCTGATCGGCGGGCGGCGGCGGATCGTGGTCGGGCCGCGCGATGGCCGCGGACGCTGCGGCGCGGTCGTACCGCGCGGGCTCGGTCGTCGCCGGCGCACCCAGCGGGGTCCCGGCCGCCGTTGATGGCGCGACGCGCGTCTCCTCCTGCTCCAGCGGCGCGACCGCGGGCGGCTCGTGCGCGGTCGGCGCCGCCGCCGCCATCGCCAGTTCGCGCACGCGCTCGAAGTAGCCCATCACGCGATCGCCTCCGTGAGCATCGCGCGATAGCGCCGGCGCCGGCGCCGCGGCAGCGCCAGGATCTCCCGCTCGTTCCAGCCGAACGCGGCCGCGAGCGCCGCGACATCGTGCAGCAGCTCGTCCGACGTGCGCCGCAGGAGCGCGATCGCCGCGCCCTCGACATCGACGCCCGCTTCCAGTGCCTGCCCGCAGCTCGGACAGGACGCCTGCACGCGGACGTCGACGAGCGGATCGACCTCGGCGAGCGCGGCCTCGACGAGCTCCAGCAGCGCGACGGGAGCGTCATCCTCGGCCACCCGCGGACCGCCGAGGCCCGCGAGGAGATCGGCATCCGACGGTGCGCGGGCGCTCCAGCGGCGCAGATCATCGCCGGTCGGCAGGACCGGGCGGAAGCGCTCTTCACCGAACGCGACCTCGCGAGGCTCGCGCGCCGCGCTGGCCTGCGCCGCGTCGGCGAGCTGGGCAAGCGCGAGCTCGAGCTCGACGTGCTCGCCGCAGTCCTCGCGCGGGCACGTCAGCGTCAGCTCGATGTCGCGCCAGCCGGTCAGCAGGCACACGCCGACGAGCGCGTGCAGCCGCGCGCGCACGGGCAGGCTCCAGAGCAGGTCGCGCTCGACCGGGGCGCCGCCGGCGCGGCACGTGCAGGCCTGCAGCAGCTCGGTGACGGCGGCGGCGCGGCTGCCGTCGAACTCGACGTCGAGGTCGACGGACTCGCGCCCGAACGCGCGCAGCTCCAAGCCGTCCCCGGCGCCGTGCAGCGCCAGGGCCGCCCGCAGCGGCACAAAGGCGGCGCCCCCCGCGTCCTCGGATGCCTGCTGCACGGGACCTGTCTATGCCGCCGGAACCGCGGAGGCCTCGTCGGGCTCGACGGTGCCGACGTCGCGCTCGAAGGCCTCGAGCTCGATCTTCACGGACTCGATGGCGATCGCGTTGGCCATCGCGTCGAGGTCCGGCAGCTGGGTGAACTCGCTCACCCAGCACGCGTGCAGGAAGTAGCGCAGCGCCACGTGCCCCTTCTCGTTCATCACCTCGAGCGTCAGCTCCTGCTTGTAATTCACGAGGTCCATCGCGGGGTCGCCCGCGTAGGGATGGACCATGTTGGCCCAGAGCTCGAACTCGGTGTCGTGCGTGATGCCGCGCTCGAGTGTGATCGCCTCGTATTTCGTGCGCCCGGGCGATGGGCTGTCGTGGCTGTTGTCGTTGCCGTTGCGATGGAGCACGACCTCGGTCGTGCGCTTCAGCGCGCTGGTCTTGTGCACCCCAAGCACGGTCGTGCCGACCGCGTTCTTGACCCGGAACTTGAAGTTCTTGTACGGGTCGACGCGGTGCGCGTTGACGGTGAATCCGGTCGCCATGTACTCCTCCTACGACTAGATGAGTCGTTCCACGGATCGGTTAGCCTGGATTTCCGGGGCGTCGGATCGTCCGGTTCTCGCGGCCGATTCTGATTGATTGCCGCTAGTTCCGGCGGGTTTGTTGGGGTTTGCGAGGCG
>Ga0136617_10000679_pt1 | contig 29153 bp, 21 predicted proteins | sample AntDrymUQ3222106_2_FD_129672 | JGI IMG/M metagenome (GOLD analysis project Ga0136617, IMG submission 129672) | Polar desert sand microbial communities from Dry Valleys, Antarctica - metaG UQ322 (21.06) | ecosystem: Environmental > Terrestrial > Soil > Desert | place: Antarctica: Dry Valley... | reverse complement strand
GGATCAAGAGTGATCACCTGGTCTGGAAAAAATCCTAGGGAAGCTCCTGAGCGCGGATCATAACGAACGGGAGATGAAGTTGCAAAGCAGGTTTGCTTCAGGCCCCACACATTTGCAGGTTGGTAAGGGGGCAAAGCGAAGCGCGCCCCCGCTCAAGGCCGGGTGCTACTCACATTAGCCTAGCTAACTCAACTGGTCCTGTTTCTATAAAGTTGAGTAGCTGCGAATGTTGAGCGGGGGCGCGCTTCGCTTTGCCCCCTTCCTGACCTGCAAATTACCGTAGGCCCCAACCAACCAACCACTCACATTGCAAGGCCGTGGGCCCGCCCGTATAATTCACGGGGCGCCAATCGCCCGACGGAGTATTAGAGAACTATGCCCATATATGAGTTCGAGTGCCAGAAATGTAAGGCGCATACCGAAATCTTTCAGAAGATGAGCGACAAACCGCCCATCAAGTGTGATCAGTGTGGCGGACGTTTAGAAAAGCAAGTTTCAGCCTCGGCGATACAGTTCAAGGGCTCGGGCTGGTATGTGACCGATTATGCCGGCAACGGCAAGAAGGCCGCAGAGAAGGCCGAATCTGAGGCAGCCAGCGCCAGTGATAAGGCAGCCAGCCCCAGCGATAAGGCAGCTAGCGACAGCGACAAGAAAGACTCCAAAAAGTCTGACAAGAAATCAAAGGATGACTCCCCGTCAAAGAAAACTTCCGAAAAAGCTTCATCAACAAAAGTCTCCAGTGGTGATTGAGGCGTCATTAACGTGAACTGATGTACCGGTCACTTCGTGGCGGAACCGCAACAAAATCTGGGAACGGCCGTAAGGTTTTTTTAAATCCTCTTAACTTACTGGCAGTTCTGCTTTTGGCAGCGCTTTGCGGTCTGGTGCTCGGGCAGGCAGGTCGGAAGCCGCAAAGTTCAAGTACTCAGAGTGGTGTGCTTGTAAGCGTGGTGGTTAAGCGCGACGATAAGTCGTCGGCCAACGTAACCAGCAAGCAAGTTGCCGTCTATGATAATGGTGTAGAACAAACCATCAAGAACCTCACTCCGGATCCCTCGCCCGCTCGTATTGTTTTGTTGGTGGATAACTCTCTGACCCTGCGGGCCGACATCGATAAGCTCGAAAGGGCCACGCGCGAATTTGCTTACGAGATCTACGAAGGGGACCAACTGCTAATCGTTGGCTACGATGAGGAAGCCGAGATCGTCGCTGACTGGACTGATAATGCCAAGTCCATCGAGGCGGCGCTAAAGGGTTTCAGGAAGAAAGGCCAGCCGCACCTCTTCGACGCACTGAGTGCGGTCGTCGAACAGGCTTTGAGTCCGCTCGCCGGGCAGAAGCGCGCGATCGTAGTCATCAGCGATGGTCTTGACCGCGGTAGCAAGACCACGTTTGAGAAGATACTCGCCGACCTGCAATCGAATGACATTACCGTCTACACGGTCCAGATCCCCGACCGGACGCGGGGTGCCATCCGGCGCGATGTGCCGAAGCCAAAGCAAGTAATTGAAAAATTAGTTGAAGGAACCGGAGGGTTGGTCTTTGCTATCGATGAGGCGGGGGAAGCGGCCAGGGGCGTTTGTGATGAACTAAGAAAGAACCGGTACGTGATTTCATACGTGCCTTCAAGTGTGCCCTATGGCGAAGCACGTCGCTTGCTGGTGGTGGGCGACCAGGGGATCACGGTCCGGTCCAAGTCAATGCAGCCGCCTAATTAGACGATAGACAGGGAGAAACGGAGATGGGGAGACGAGGTGACATAGAGAAACCATCTATTAGATTTTGAGTACGGGTTGACCTTAGCCCAGATGTCCCCCGGTCTCCGTTTCTCCCCGTCTCCGAGTCCTGTAATCATTCTTTCCGGCGCGAGTAGAAGTAGAACAGCACGCCAATGATGATCAGCACCAAGCTTTCCATGAAGATGAAGAAGCGCGGAACGAATGTTCCATCATCGTCGTGAGCATCCTGGTAGGCGATTAGTGTGCCGAGAGTTAGACTCCCCGCCAGCCAGATCAATTGCCGTTTAGCATCCCAAGCCATTATTGACTTAGTCGGAACCCGCTGGGTGTGATATTGCTCACTCGCTTTCAACTCGACTAAGGTCCCTGGTCGAGCTTCACCCAAGGGTGAACCTTGCCAGTCGCCTTTTCGTTAAACACCCGAGAAGCCACGCGCCCGCCGGTCTGGAGAGCTTAATGTATTGCCCTCGATGCAGCCACGAACAGGGTTTAGAAGAGATGCGTTTTTGCTCGCGTTGTGGTTTCCCGATGGCCGGGGTCGCAATGCTGGTCCACAGATTACGCAGATAACAATAGTCGCTGGCAAGCAGAGAGCTTTACCGTTGCTCACTTGTAATCTGCGGGTTCTGGGATGTTGCGTTCCTACAGCGATCCGGACAACCAGTGCATGATGTTAAGGGCTAGTTGCCGATTGTCGCTGCCAGGCACGTTCATGCCTATCGGTCGTTTCTCAGCACCTGCCAACTGTGCCGACAACATCGCCGCCTCTCCCAGTACGACCACTCGCCCTTTACCGAACTTGAACGCAATACCCTGGGCACGTCCGGCCGCCGAAACGGATGTTTGCGATTCGCGATCGGGCTTGTCCCTGGCGGTTTGGGACAATAGTAATAGTACTGAGCTACCTTCGGGTCCTTTGAGCGATTGCCCCGTAAAGGTGAGGACCTGATTGATCCTTTCGCCGTCGTTGCGTCCCTGTGTAATACGGTGGTCCAACAGACGTTTATTTTCACGGGAGAAGAGCAGCGTTGAAGGGCTTCCCGACTCCTTGAAATAATTCTCGGGATCGAAGGTATATCCCCTGCTCATCTCAACGCCAAAACGTTTGCCCAGGCTTTCGGCGGCGGCGCCAAATGGAGCATGGTCGGCTATCAGAAGCAGAGAGCCTCCACCTCTCACCCAATCGCGCACCACATCACATTCTTCTTCCGTGAAAGCGGAACGCTCGGCGCCGTCCTCGTCCATATCTTCGGCGCCCAGTGCGTTGGCAATCACAATGATCTTGAATGTGCTCAGGGAAGGCTTTGCGAACAGTTTCCGGCCAGGCACCACGTTGTAACCGTCACTGCTTATAAGATCGACGAAGGGTTTGTAGCGCCCTGTAGTCGTGTGAAAGTTGTTGTGAGCTTCGTCAAAAACGACCCGAGGATAGTTCTTAGTATAAGCCGGATGCGCGACCGTCGTGTTGAACTCGGGATCGGAGCTCTGTTGGCCGGCTGCCAGTTGTGATTGGAGCGCAAACGCAAGCGCTAGGGCCAGGAATCGACCGAAATCAGTTTTCATATTGCGGTAAACCGACAGTTTTGGAGCTTTGGTTGGGGTTTTCGGAACTCAGCTTGCTAATGACACATCACAACCTAAAGGTCGAACGCTGAGCTGCGTTCAGATTCGCGATTGGAGATTCGCAAGTCGCTTACCCGCAAGCTGCAACGTTTCGTCCTTTTTACAATAGCAGAATCTAACCTGTTGCGCGCCCCGCTCTGAGACACTGTAAAAGCTTGAGCCCGGAACACAGGCCACGCCCACCTCACGGATCAGATGGCGCGTAAACTCGACGTCACTGGCGAAACCAAACCCGGAGATGTCAGTCATGATGTAGTAAGCGCCGTCGGGACTGAATGTCTTGAATCCGGCATTATCCAGCACCGGCAGCAGGAGATCCCGACGCCGGTGATACTCAACTTGCAAACGTTGGTAGTATTCGGGCGGAAGAGACAGTGCGTAAGCCCCGGCAGCCTGTAACGGAGCCGCGGCGCCGACGGTCAGAAAATCGTGCACCTTGCGAATGGCGCTGGTGATCTCCGGCGGCGCGATGCAATAGCCCACGCGCCAGCCGGTAACGGAATACGTCTTGGACATCGAGTTGACGATTACCGTGCGTTCGCGCATGCCCGCAATCTGGGCCATTGAGATGTGTTGGATTTCTGCGTCTTCCCGGGGATAGATAATGTGCTCGTAGATCTCATCAGTGAAGCAGAGCGCGTCAAACTCCTGGCAAAGGCCCGCAATGAACTCCATCTCCTCGCGCGTGAAAACTTTGCCCGTCGGATTATTAGGATTGCAGATGATGATGGCTTTCGTCTTTGAGTTAAATGCGGCGCGCAATTCGTCTCTGTCAAAGCTCCAGTCAGGCGCACGCAGCGGAACATAGCGCGGACGAGCGTCGGAGAGAATCGCATCCGGCGCATAGTTTTCATAGTATGGCTCGAAAACAACAACCTCTTCACCTGGATCGACGGTGGCCATCATCGCGGCGATCATTCCTTCGGTTGATCCACAAGTAACGGTCAACTCTGTTTCCGGATCGACATCCAAACCCAGATACCACTTCGTCTTCTTCGCTATCGACTCGCGAAAGTCGCGCGCCCCCCAAGTGATAGCATATTGATTGATATCGTCTGCGATGGCCTGCATCGCGACTCGCTTGATGTCATCAGGCGCGGCAAAGTCGGGAAAACCCTGGGAAAGATTTACCGCTCCGTGTTTGATCGCTTCACGAGTCATCTCGCGAATCACAGATTCAGTAAAAAGACTCGCCTTGACAGATACCCGGGTTGGTTTTTGTTTTGCTGGTGTTGCCATAAAATTTTTAGTGTACACTAAACCGCTACCGAAGATTATAATTGCGACCACCCGCAGAAGCTTGTGACAGGATGACTACTTGATAAGCGAAGCTGCTTCTGTTTTTCTTGGAATCGATTCTCTTTCGTGATCAACTAGGACCGAGTCGCACGACGGTACCATCGCCAAGGTGCGGCCACAACATAGTGGAGTCAGTTTAGTTAGTCTGAGTTGGCGCTGCGGCGCCAGACGAAGTAGATTGGAATGCCTGTGAGTACGATGAGGTAACCAATGCCCGAGGTTGAAGGTGCCAGATACGCCAGGTCAAGAACGAAGAGTAAGGCAATAACGATGTAGATTATCGGCACGAGTGGGTAGCCCAAAGTACGGTACGGGCGTTCGAGTTGTGGGGCCTTGTACCGCATCACTATCACTGCTCCTACCATGAGGATGTAGAACACCAAATCCGCCGAAACAATGTATTCGAGTAATTGAGTGTAAACGTTGCCGTAGGTGACCGCGCCAGTCTGTGGATTAGTAGTAACAGTACGAGGGAGAGTCAGAAGTGCTGCCCAGATTCCTTGTGTAATGAGAGCAGTGGCGGGCACGTGGACAGAGTTTAGAGTGCCTACGCGTTTGAAGAATAAATTGTCCCGAGCCATGGCGTAGTAGACGCGTGCCCCTGCCAGAATCAGACCGTTATTACACCCAAACGTGGAAATCATAATCGCAATGGCCATCAGAATGGTTCCGCGCGGGCCCAGAATCGCCTGCATCGTGGCTGTTGCCACGCGATTCTGCGGTGCGCTTTGAATCCCAGACAGCGGCAAGGTCACAATGTAAGCGAGATTCGCGAGCAGATAGAGTCCCACGACGAGACCGCAGCCCCACAAAAGTGCGCGGGGTAAATTGCGACCCGGGTCGCGCACTTCACCGGCGGTAAAGGTGACGTTGTTCCAGGCAGACTGGGCAAAGAGTGGCCCTACCATTGCGCGCCCGAGCAGCATGACGAGCGCTAAAATCAGAGTACCCTCGGTTGCGGCTTCAAAGCCGAGTTGGGCAGCATCTGGCTTCCAGCCATTTTCCCAGGGCTTCCACCATGAGGAAGTGTAGGCGGCGCTCTGATCGTTCCATCCGAAAAAGAGACCTATCACGATCAAACCCAGCAGGGCAGCCGTCTTCGTGAAAGTGAAAGTGTTTTGAATGAACTTTCCGGTTTGTAGGCCGCGCGTGTTGACTACTGTGAGAAACAGAATCATCACTACGGCCACGAGTTGTTGGGTCGAGAGGCTGATTGCATAGCCCCCAATGGCGTAAGGCACTATGAGATAACGGTCGCTCGCTACGCGATCGGTCAGCACGCCCATGAAGTTAGCAAAAGCCACGGCAACCGCCGCTATCGTTCCAGTTTGAATAACCAAAAAGAGCGACCAGCCAAACAGAAAACCGATCGAAGGACCATAGGCTTGACGCAGAAAAACATACTGTCCGCCCGCGCGTGGCCACATCGCGGCGAGTTCCGCGCAACACAGCGCGCCCGTGATCGTGAGCACGCCTGCCAGCGTCCAGGCGGCGAGCAGCCATCCCGGGGCGCCTACCAGTCTTGAAGACTCAGCCGAAGTGATGAAGATGCCGGAGCCGATCATCGAGCCGACCACGATCATCGTGGCGTCGAGTCGACTCAGACCGCGGACAAGTTTACCTGAAGAATCCTTTACTCCGTCGCTCATCGTGAGTGAGGGATATAGTGTTGATGCTTGGCTGTCAAGAAAAGTTTTAGATTGGGTAAGTGCGTACCGAAAAACGATTGCCTTGACACCGCGCGCGGCGCTCCCCTAGTCTTGCTTGCTTGGCGTATAGCTTATGGACTTGAGCGATCCTGCCGATCCCTCTCAAGGAAGACGAGGAAAACCTGGAGATGGTCAAGGAACAGATAACTTCCCTAATTACCCACAAACGTGCACAGGTCGGGGTAATCGGCCTGGGCTACGTCGGCTTACCACTGCTGGTTGAGTTTGGCAGCAAGGGATTCAAGGCTACTGGCTTTGAAGTCGATGCGAACAAAGCAGCACAAATCAATTCTGGCAACTCCTACATCGGCGATGTCGCTTCTGCAACTGTGAAGCGCTTGGTCGACGATAAGCTTCTGACAGCCACGACTGATTTCAACCACCTCGGGGCCTGCGACGCGCTCATCATCTGCGTTCCCACACCGCTGCGTAAGACGAAAGAGCCCGATGTCTCTTACATCCTGGCGGCAGCAGAAGAGATTAAAAAGCGGTTGCGCCGCGGACAGTTGATCATACTCGAATCGACTACTTATCCGGGCACCACTAATGAAGTACTGCTGCCGATGTTTGAAGAGACCGGTCTAAAACTCGACGAGGATTTTCTCCTCGTGTTTTCACCCGAGCGAGTAGATCCAGGCAACCCGCAGTTCCAGACTCACAACATTCCCAAAGTAGTCGGCGGCGTAACACCCGATTCAACCGAGGCCGCCACGATTCTCTATTCGCAAATCGTCAAGGACGTCTACTCGGTCAGTTCAGCGCGCGTCGCTGAAACGGCGAAACTACTGGAGAATACTTTCCGGGCCGTAAACATCGGCATGGCCAACGAGATGGCCCGCCTCTGTTATGCGCTCAACATCGACACGTGGGAAGTGATTCGCGCGGCGGCCACTAAGCCCTTCGGCTTTATGCCTTTTTACCCAGGTCCGGGAATCGGCGGGCACTGTATTCCACTCGATCCGCACTACCTTTCATGGAAAGCACGGCAGCACGGTTTCGATTCGCGCTTCATCGGCCTCGCGGAAGAGGTCAACTCGCGCATGCCCGATCACGTGGTGCAGTTAGTCTCAGATGGTTTAAATGATGCTCGCAAGGCCATGAATGGTTCGCGCATCCTGCTGCTGGGCGTGGCTTACAAGAAAGATATCGATGATGTGCGGGAGAGCCCCGCCCTCTCAATCATAGACCGACTTCGCGCCAAAGGTGCAGACGTGCATTACCACGATCCTTTCGTGAAAGAAATACGCTTCGATGATGCACACACGGAAGGAGGCGGGGAGCCGCTCGCTTCAGAACCACTGACTGACGAAGCACTGCGCGCGGCCGACTGCCTCGTAATCGTCACCGATCATAGCGAGATTGACTACAGCCGTGTTTGCCGGTTGGCGCCGCTGATAGTTGATACTCGCAATGCGCTCAATGGTGACCTCCGGCGTGATAGTACGGCGCGGATAATTCGGTTGTAGATTGCCGCATGAAACTGCCGCGCGAGGTTTCGGGTGCAGAGTTAGCAACGTTGCCGAACATTTTGAAATCAGCAGAGATGAAGTCATTGACCGAGTCTTTGGAAAATGACCGTTGCTTGTCCATGCTCAAAGTAATTAATGTTGTCGGCGCGCGGCCCAACTTCATGAAGGTCGCGCCGATTGTGGAGGCGATGAAGCGGCGTGAGGAACAGTTCACGCCGCTTGTTGTTCATACGGGTCAGCACTATGACTCGATGATGTCCGAAGCTTTCTTCCGGGATCTGAATCTGCCGGAACCTGATGTCTACCTCGGCGTAGGCTCCGGCACCCACGCGGCGCAGACGGCGGCAGTGATGGAGCAGTTTGAGCCGGTAGTGATGCGGGAGAAGCCGGACTGGGTGCTGGTGGTTGGCGATGTGAATTCCACCCTGGCGTGCGCGCTGGTTTGCACCAAACTAGGCGTCAAAGTCGCCCATGTAGAGGCTGGTTTGCGCAGCCGCGACCGGACAATGCCGGAAGAGATCAACCGGCTGCTGACCGATCAGATCGCCGATCTTTTGTTTACCCCCTCGCAAGATGCTGCTGAGAATCTGCGCGCAGAAGGAATTCCCGAGGAGCGAATTCGCTTCGTTGGCAATGTCATGATCGACTCGCTCTTTCAGCATCTCCCACGGGCGAAAGAGTCACCGATCAGACGAGATCTCGGCGTGTCGGATCAGGATTATGCGGTGCTTACGCTTCACCGGCCATCAAATGTCGATAACCTGGGCACCCTGGGACGAATCATTGATGCGCTGGAAGAAATCAGCGAGCGTTTGCCTATAGTTTTTCCCGTTCATCCTCGAACACGAAAGACAATCGCAGAGTTTGGCTTCGGCGAACGAATTGAAAAAGCGAAGGGTTTGCGTTTGACAGAGCCACTAGGGTACCTCGACTTCCTTGGTCTTTATAGCCATGCGCGCCTCGTGTTGACTGACTCCGGTGGCCTGCAGGAAGAGACAACGGTGCTCGGGATTCCCTGTCTCACTCTGCGCGAGAAGACCGAACGTCCGGTAACAGTGGAGCTGGGAACAAACACGATCGTGGGCACTGACCGCGAAAAAATCACCACTGCCGCTTTCGCCGCGCTCAACGGCTCCTTGACTACAAACCGCCGCGTACCGCTGCTTTGGGATGGAAACACCGCGGACCGTATCCTCGACGTAATTACCGAGCGGCAATAGTCGAGAGTCTTCATTGTCCATTGAGGTCACTGGTTAAGAAGTTGGTTGCGTCTGAGGTCCAAGCCTGCTGCAACTAGTTGATTGTAGGACTAAGGTTGTCTGGTGTCTCTCAGCGAGAGCGTTTCACTAATTAAGAGTATCCTAGCGCACGTCTGACGCCTAACCTCTGTCGTATCCAGCAGCCAATGCGGTAGATTGCCACGGCGGCGATTACAAAAAGAAAATAATGAATGGCCAGAACGTAACGGTATTCCGTGTGCAGCACTGATTGCATGCAAAAATAGTAAACGGGGATGGCCAGGAGAATGGCAAGCAGGCGACCTTGTCCTCCCAGGGCCAGCAGAATCAATCCGGCAACCACCAGCGGCAAGACTACCGCCGTGATGAAAAGTCTCTGTATGCCACCTACGACCAGGGCCGCGGGACGTGTCCAGCCTTCTGAAGTGTTTGAAGTCGACATGAGGGGCGCTCTTTCAAGTCGCCACATGGAGCCAGCTCTACGGATCATTACGGTGAAAAACCAGAATGGATGATCGCGAACAATTGCGAAGCCACGCGCCAGACGCACCCTGTCACGCTTAATGGCACCCGGCCCAAACAATGTTAGGGCGTAGTCGGGCCGCTGGTACGCTTCCGCTTCCTGCTTGATGAGTCCAGGTCTGTGTCCGGCACTCCAAATCGCCGTGTTTCATCATAGTCTGCGATGCCTTCAAGCAGAGTTTGTCCTGCCCCGAGAGAAACGGGGATGAAATGACCAAAGACGACCGCGTTGCGCGTTGTGAGTGACCCAATGGTGAGACAGGCGCCCCCAATGAATGCGAGGGCCATTTTGAGTCTCAGACCGCGGCGAACAACAATCGGCAGCAGCAGAGCCAGAAAGGGCGCCAGCAGCAAAGCGTTCGCTCGGAGCCAACAGGAAATGCCAACGAGAGCGCCAGCCGCACACACTGTGAACAACCGCCCCCGCTTGCATGCGCGAGCGATAAAGTAGACGGCGAGTAGGATTGGCAGTGCTGCCAGCGTGTCTGGCAAAAGCAGGATAGAATTCCAGCTGAACTGGGGCGCGAAGGCGCCCATTAACCCGGCTATGACCCTAACGCCCAATGGCAGCAACTCACTCGCAATGAAAAAAAATGATTACCGCGGCTAGCGAATCGCAGATCATCTGGAACAATTGCACAGCCACGTCAGATTCACCGGCCAGACGGAAGATGAGCGCCAGCAGCAAGGAGTAGCCGGGCGGATGACCCAGTAGGTCTGGATCGCTGGTGGTCGATGAAGCGTCAAAGAATGAGCCGAAACCGTTCTGCAGTAAGAGCCTGGCCAGCTGTTTGTAGTCTTCCGTGACAATAAATTGTACTTGCCTGGCTTCAAAACGTTGATGCTGCCAACCCAGTAGCCTGCTGCCGAACGCCGAAAGGAAGATCAGACCGAGGATGAATACCTTGCGCCGGCTGGAGTTTCGCCGAGTTTGAGACGAGTGCTCGAGCGAGTCTTTCTGTTTCGGTGAAATAACCTGCGGATCGGATTCAGCGCTAAGGTGGTTTGGCATCCTGTTGGGCGGCATTATACAAACATGAAGTGATTTAAGGACACCCGAGCAAATCCCGGTAGTCGTAGATTCCCGATTCGTACCCTATGAGCATCGCTCGCAAAATCAAACACGCGTTTCGCGGCGGCATTAGTTTACGCTCCGCCGCGCTGGAGACCGCTCGGCGGGGAAGCTCGTTGCTGCGGGGGCGCTTTGAGCGCTGGGAGGTTTCCAACAGACGACGTCCCGAACAGACGGTCGATCTCGCGCCTCCGTTCGCGCGCATAACGGCAGACGAGTTGCTGTCACATTTTCGCGCGCGCACTTCGCCAAAGTTTTTCAGCGGCTTCGAACTCGCGGCGGAGACGTTAACGCACATTCAGCGTCAGTTCATTCCCGAAGACAGCGCCGAGTTGCTTGCCGCTGCGCATGACATCGTCGAAAAACATCGGTGGCCACTACTCGGTTATGGCGTCCAGGATTTTGGCGCGGCGATCGATTGGCTGCGCGATCCTTTGTCCGAGCTGCGTTGGCCGCTCGACTATCCCGCCGATTTAGCGCTCGCGCGCTGCGCCGGTGCCGATGTGCGGGTGCTCTGGGAGTTGAACCGCCTTGGCCACCTGCTCACCTTGGGCCGCGCTTACACTCTGACCACTGATGATGGTTTTGCCGACGAGTGCTTTAGGCAAATAGAAAGTTGGCGCCAACAGAACAAGTTTGGTTACGGGCCCAACTGGTGCTGCGCGATGGAGGTGGCATTGCGGGCCATGAATTTGGTTGGCGCGCTGGAGCTATTTCGGCGCGCGCCGGCATTGACGGCGGAGCGGGTCACGACGGTGCTCGCGCTTTTGGCGCGGCATGGCGAATACATTCGGCGTCATCTGGAATTCTCGTACATCGCAACAGGTAATCATTACTTGTCCGACGTCGCGGGTCTGCTTTGGCTGGGCATCTACCTGCCGGAATTGCGGGCCGCCGAAAAGTGGAGGCGCTTTGGCCTGCGCGAGCTGTTGCGCGAAATGGACACGCAGGTATTGCCGGACGGCGCGGACGACGAGGCTTCAACCGGCTATCACCGTTTCGTCACCGAGCTTTTTCTTTACTCGTTCATTCTTTGCCGCGCGAATGGAATTGAGATCGAAGGCCGATATTGGCAGCGGCTCCGCTCGCTGCTCGAATACCTGCGCGTTTGCCTGCGGCCCGACGGGCGCGCGCCACTTGTAGGCGACACGGACGGCGGGCGGGCGCTGCCACTCGTCCGCCGCAGCGCGGACGATCACGCGTTCGTTCTCGGCATTGGCGCGGCCTTATTCCGCGAGCCGCGCTTTAAGATCGATGAGCGCGCGCCCGAAGAAGTCTTCTGGCTTCTCGGCCCGGAGGGCGTCCAGAATTATGCTGAGCTTGAGACGACGGGCCCGCAGTCAGCAAAGTCCGCGGACTTTGAGCACGCCGGCGTGTGCGTACTGCGCGAAGACGATTTGTATTTATTGCTGAGCGGGAGTGGGGCAGGCCTGTCGGGGCGTGGCGCGCACGGTCACAACGATGCGCTGAGTGTCGAAGTATCAGCGTGCGGAACGGCTTTCATCGTCGACCCTGGCTCCTACGTCTACACCGCCGATCTGCGGGAGCGGCATTTCTTCCGCTCGACTGCGTATCATTCGACGGTGCAAGTGGACAGCAAAGAACAAAACGTGATTCACGAAACCACACCTTTCGTTCGCGGAGACCAAGCGCGGCCGCGCGTGACGCATTGGCACACGGGGCCGGATAGCGATGTTCTGGTCGCCGAGCATCGCGGTTATGCGCGCTTGCCTGAACCGGTAACGCATCGCCGCCGGATAGACTTTCACAAGCGCGAGCGCTGCTGGTTGATTCAAGACGAGCTTGTGGGAGCGGGTATTCACGAGTTTAACTTTCGTTTTCACCTGGCGCCGGGACTCTCGATTACGGTGCGTCCCGACGAAGTTGTGCAGGCGTGCGCTAAGATAAGCGGCGCACGGCTGCTAATTGTGAGTCTGGACCTATCCGAAGCGCCACAACTCGAATCGCGGTTTTCATCTCGCGAATACGGCCAGAAGGAACCATCGGTTTCTATTTGCTGGCATGTCCGAGCGGTGGCCCCCTTCGTGGCGCGCTTTGCGCTGATTCCCGTTTGCGCCGGTGAAGACGAGGGTCAACGAACGCGCTTGATCGAGCGGTTGGCTGCTAAGCCAATCGCAAATCCGAAATCGCAAATCTGAAATCGAACATGTGCGGCATCTGCGGATTGTGGGAGTACGGAGCGGCTGAGGGGCGCGTTGAACGTGGCTTGGTCGAGCGTATGCGCGACACGATGCAGCATCGCGGCCCGGATGACGCAGGCGCCGAAATCCTCGACGGCTGTCGGTTGGGTTTTGGCTTCCGCCGCCTCTCCATTGTTGACTTGTCAGCGGCGGGCCATCAGCCGATGCGCGGGTGCGCGGGACGCGACGTGTGGCTCGTCTTCAACGGCGAGATCTACAACCACACGGAATTGCGCTCCGGGCTCGAGGAAAGCGGGCATGCTTATGCCTCGCGCACCGATACTGAAACCATTCTGCATCTCTACGAGGAGTGCGGCCTCGACTTCGTGAACGCCATCGAAGGCGATTTTGCAATCGCCCTCTGGGATTCGGCACGCGAACAACTCGTGCTCGCGCGCGACCGCCTTGGGGTAAAGCCTTTGTACTTTTATCACCAGGACGGGCGGTTCATTTTCGCTTCCGAGATCAAAGCCATCCTGCAACACCCGGCCGTCACTCCCGAACTGGACGAAACCGCACTCTCGCACTACCTGACCTTCCTAACCACGCCCGCGCCCAGCACGCTGTTTTGCGGTATTCGAAAGCTGCCTGCGGGTTATCTGCTAACGCTGAAGCGCGATGGCTCGCTTCGTCTCAAACAGTATTGGGACGCGCTGCCGCCGGCCCACCTCGAGGAACGCAGCGAGGCCGAACATTGCGCGGAGATTCTGCGTTTGCTGCGCGCCTCGGTCGGCAAGCGCATGATGTCTGACGTGCCCTTCGGCGTGTTTCTGTCTGGCGGTGTAGACTCGTCCGCGAATGTCGCGCTGATGGCGGAACAGATGTCGCATCCGGTCGATACATTTACCGTCGGTTTCCAGGATCACGAGTATCTCAACGAACTAGAGTCGGCACGCCGCGTCGCGCGGGATTTCCAGACAAATCACCACGAGGTCATCATTGGCGAAAAGGAGCTGCAGGATTTTTTGCCGACCCTGGTATTTCATCAGGACGAACCGCTGGCGGATCCGGTCTGTGTGCCCCTTTACTATGTCGCAAAGCTCGCGCGCGCAGCGGGCACAATCGTCGTGCAGACAGGCGAAGGAGCCGACGAAATTTTCAGCGGCTATGACAAATATGTGCTCTATTTGCAAATCTACGAAAGATTTTGGCGACGCGCGACGCGCGCGCCGGCTCGGCTGCGGCGCGTCGCCGGGACATTAGCGCAGCCCGTCATGGCCGCCGCCGGCGTAAAGCATATGGGCTTGGAACTGGCGCGCCGGCTTGGGGCCAATGAACCGCTCTTCTGGGGCGCCGCCGTCGTTTACGACGAAATTCTCAAAAGCCACGTGCTTTCGCCGCGCATGAAAAGGCAAGCGGAATCATCGCTTGTCGTCGTCAACGAATCCCTGACCCATTTAGCGCGTGAACGTCCGGCAGCAGATTTCCTACCCCAAATGATTTATCTGGAACTCAAGCTGCGCTTGCCCGAATTGCTCTTGACCCGCATCGACAAGATTACCATGGCGACTTCAGTCGAGACGCGCGTGCCGTTTCTCGATCATCACCTGGTGGAGTATGCGTTGGGCATTCCGCGCGCGTTCAAAGTGGTCGGCAACTCGGGCAAGCACATTTTGAAGCGCGCCCTCGAACCCATCCTGCCACACGACCTATTGCACAGTCCCAAGCGCGGTTTCGGCGCGCCCATCCGCGAATGGTTTCGCGCGAGCCTGACCGAGTGGTTCGACACTTACGTGATGCATGGAACGATGGCCGAGCGCGACATTTTCGACTATCGCTTTGTCGCACAGCTCGCTGACGAACACGCGCGCGGCGCGCGCGATTGGAGCTTTCATTTGTGGACGCTGTTGAATCTGAGCCTGTGGTACGAGCGTTGGATTGGGCGGCGCGTGTGAAATGCAGAAAGAGACACAACGCGACGCATCAAAACGCGCGTCCGCTCCTAACGCGAAGCGCGATGTCGTGATGTTGGCTGTGTTGGCGTTGGTCGTGCGTCTTGCCTGGCTGCGTTGGGGCGCTTGGATGCAGAACGATGTGTGGGAATACTTGCGGCTGGCGCGCAACCTTGTTTTTCACGGAGTGTTTAGTTTGACTGATGACGGCGTCGTAGGGGCTGCGGGCGGCTTTGCGCCGACGGCATTCCGTCCGCCGTTGTTTCCGGCTTTGATCGCGGCACTTTGGTGGGGCGAAGGCGAGCCGGTGCGCGCGGTGTTGGTGGCAAACGTTGTGCTGGGCGTGTTGACGGTCGCGCTCGTATATTTCATCGCCCGCGACAAATTTAACCGCGCAACGGCGCTTATCGCAGGCGCGGCGTTGACCCTTGCGCCGATGACATGCTGGTTTACCGTTACCGTTTTGACCGAGACGCTATTTACGTTTCTTGCTACGTGCGGAATTTTCTGTTGGGGGCGCTGGCGTTATGCATTGGCCGGCGCGGCGTTCGGTTTGGCGGCATTGACGCGCCCGGCGATATTGCCTTTTTTTGTGGGCGTTGCGCTGTTGCCGTTGCTGCCCTTGGTTTCGACGTGGCGCGTGAAGTGGCGCGGCCATGCGTTGCTTTTATTGGTTGCTTTGGCGGTATCGTCTGTTTGGATCGTTCGCAACGCTCTCGTCTTTCACAAACTGATTCCGATTGCTGGGTCGGGTTGGGGAACGAATCTGCTGTGCGGCACTTTGGAGACGGACACCGGAGGCCGTGTGTGGACGGGGACGGAGTGGGCCGCGCTGAATCTGAAAACGCATCCCGTGACGCGCGTGGACGAGAACCTGAGCGAAACGGAAGGCGACCGCGTGCGCATGCGCCGCGCGCTGGAACGCATCGCCGCCGACCCCGTGCAGTGGTTTGTCGTCCGCGCGAGGCAGTATCCGAAACTGTTCATTGACAACGGCGACTATTTGTTGGGCGCTGCCAATTTGCCTCTGACAGAGGCCGTGCGCACGCGGCGTTTTTCCGTCGTCATCGTGAAGACGGTGTTTATTGGCAGTAACCTGCTTGTCATGGCGCTGGCGGCGCTGGGTGTGTGGTTTGAGCGGGCGCGGTTTGTCGAATTGAGCCACATCGTTTTGTTTCCGTTATACGGATGTTTAGTGCATCTGCCGATGTGGATCGAGCCGCGTTACTTCTTACCCATGATGCCGGCCGTGTTCATTCTGGCCGCGCGCGCGGCAGTCGTGATAAAGGGTTGGGGACAACATCGAGGGGAATGAACGCGGCGAGTTACCGCAGTGAAAGTCGAAGCCACTCTACCCGCCTGAAAGAAACAAAGGGCACTGAAACCGCGCCACAGGTTGGGGTTTTGCAAGAGTCGTAGTAGCAGACCGAGGGCGGGAGATTACTCCCGTAATCTCTGTGTCGCGTTATTCCACGAGTAGATTCGTTAATCTCTGCCATGCAAGCCGCAACGCAAGACAAACCACAGGAACCTGATGACCTGCGTACCGACGCGCTGGCCAGCGGAACCTCTGCGCGTCGTTTCTCGTGGCAAGTCCTATGGACGCTGTCGGTGCGTTTGCTGATGGCGGCGAATAGCGTGGGCAGCGGCATTATCATCTCGCGCTGGCTGGGCGCGGAAAGTTGGGGCGTGTATGCCGTATTGAGCGTGATGGTTGGCAACATCGTGCAGATCGGCGGCTCGGGATTGACTTCTGCCAACGTCTATTTCATCGCGCGCGAACGCAAAGTGTTGAGTACGGCATGCGCTAACGCATTCATGTTTGCCGGCGTTGGCGGCAGTGCGTTGGTGTTCGGCGTGCTGGCGTTGGCGGCGTGGCGGCCAGAGTTGCTGCCAAACATTCCGTTGCGCCTGCTGGCAGTGGCGGCGTTGGCGATTCCATTTCAATTGCTCACACTCTTGCTGTTGAATTTCTTTCTCGCGCTCGGGCGCGTCGAGCGTTACAACGCGCTGGATGCGCTGGTGCAATCGTTCGTGTTGCTCAATGCTGTGCTGGCGCTCGTGCTGTTGCGCGCAGGATTATCGACGCTGGTGAGTTTGAACACGACGGCCAGCGCAGCGCTGAGCGTGGTGATTGCTATGCTGGTTTTTCGCGCGGCGCGGCCCGAAGGTGAGTTGACAAAGACGCGCCTGCGCTGGCGGCCCGAGGCGCAGTTGTTCAAACACATGATGTGTTATGGCGGCAAGATAACTGTGATGGTCGCGGCGATGACTCTCGTCATGCGCGCCGACTTGCTGATCGTGCACTACTTTCGCGGCGGCGCCGAAGCGGGCGTCTATGCGGTAGCGGTGCAGTGCAGCCTGCTATTGATGATGCTGCCGAACGTGTTGGGCACACTGCTGTTTCCGCGCGTAGCCGAGACGCGCGACACTAGCGGCAAGTTCACGACGCGCGTCGTGCGCCACACGGCGTTCGTGATGGCGCTGGTTAGCATGGCAGCCGTTCCATTGGCCTTTGTGATACCGATTGCATACGGCGCGGCGTTTGCTGATGCGCCGCGACAGTTGCTCCTGCTGTTGCCGGGTGCATATCTGCTGGGTTTGCAGATGATATTGTCGCAACATCTGGCCGGCGCCGGCGTGCCGCGCGCGTTGCCGGCATTTTGGATTTTCACGTTGCTGCTAAGCGTGACGCTCAACTTGTTGCTGGCGCCGCAATACGGTGCGCGCGGGGCAGCGTGCGTTTCGACGCTCTGTTATGCGACGATCTTTGCGCTGACACTCGTTTACTTTCGTTCGCAGACAGGACGAAGTTTCGTCACGACGCTGATCCTGCGGCGCGCTGAGTTGAAGCACTTGTCTGACGTGTGGCAACGCCTGCGGACGTGGTTCTAAAGTCGAACCAACGGCGTAGGTAAGAGCGGGTTCGGGCAATATGAACAGGATGAACAGGGCGAACACATCAAACAAGTCGGGTAATGGGTCAACATCTGGAGTTCGGGCCTCTGCCTCATTCCCCCTTTGAGCCACTGCCCACGACGGCCCCACGACGGACATGCGGGGTTTAGCCGGTGGGGGGCACTGGTGCTCTAAGTGACGGCGTGGCGATCCATTGATCTCGTTTTTTCGCTGACGTATGGAGATGCGCAAAAAGATCGTCCTGCTTGGCCCCTACCCGCCGCCCTACGGCGGAGTCTCAATTTACATCAGTACGTTATTTGAATTCCTCAAAAACCGCGGCGTTCAGCTCTGGACGTTCAGCGACGAAGAAGTCAGTGGCCCGAACGTTCACTTCATGAGAGACAAGCGGCGCCAGCTCGTGCCGCTACTTTTGCGCGAGGGGCGTGGGGCGCGCATAGCCGACTCTACCCATTTTTTGGTGGACTACCCCAGTCTGCTGGTTCCTCTCTGGGTGGGCCTGAAGGCGTTGCTGCGTTTCGAGTGGTTAAAGATTATGCACGACGGTTCGCTGCCTTCGAGATACGAAGGGTTCGGCCTGTTTCGACGTGCGTTATTCCGACTGGCAATAAGATCGGTGACGGAATTCATCGCCGTCAGCGAGGAGTTGGAACACTGGCTGAAAGATGAAATCGGAGTTAGGCAGAACGTAACGGTTATCAGAAGCTTGCTGCCAAATTCCCATCGGGCTGCTCAGGGCTCTTTGCCGGCGCCCCTGGTGTCAGCCCTGCGGCCGTATTTCCAGCAGCGCAAGCGAGTGTGCTCGATCGGTTTTTTCACTCCCGCTTACGGCTTCAAACACGTGGCGGATGCCATCGAAACTGTCCGCCAGGAAACAGGCGTGGACATTGGGCTGGCGTTGTTGGACGGACACTTTCTCACCGATATGGCGTATAAGTCTGATGTACTGCGGGATAGAGATTGGGTGACGGTTCTCACCAATGTACCTCACCCGGTCGTGTTTCAGATCCTCAAACGCAGCGATGTGTTTGTCCGGACGTTCGGACTCGAAAGTTATGGCCTTTCGCGGATAGAAGCAATCTGGTGTGGCTTGCCGGTGGTGGCCACGCGAGCCGGAGAAACGCGGGGCATGCTGCTTTACGACTTCGGCGACTTGGACGGGCTGGTCACACAGTTGAAGCGCGCGCTATTCGACAAGCCCGTCGAAGAAATCAACGCCTGGGCAGCCCGGTACCAACAGGAAGCAAACGCAAACCTGAGCGCTATAACCCTGAAACTGGGCGTGATTGATTGAACTGACAGTATAGTTAGGTAGTGCTATGGAGGCTTTTTCTCTTAGTCCGAGATGCCTTGCTGGGTCAGGACGTCTTCCAGGTATTCAAACGCCAGCAGGATGGAGTTGGATGGCGAGGGCTACGATGGTTGGGCATCTTGTCGGGCGGCATTATACAAACATAAAGTGATTCAAGGACACTCGATCATCTGCTTTGGTGGCGAAGACTGGTGGTATCACCATCCGCATTCGAAGAACCACTTGATGCGGCGCTTTGCGCGGGCCGGCAACAAGGTGATTTTTGTAAACTCCATCTCGATGGGCCTCGCCTCATTCGCCAACAAGGACCTGCTTCCGCGCATCACCAGGAAACTGCGCAGTTACGCAAAGCTTGCACGGACCACGCCCGAAGGCATCACTGTCGTTTCGCCGGGCGCGCTCCCCTTCTTTGGTAGCGCCGGCGCCAGGGCCGTTAATCGTCATTTGATTGGCGCACAAATCGGGGCTCTGGCCCGCAACCGTGGTCTCGAACGCCCCATCCTCTGGATCGCCATTCCCACTGCTGTGGAAATGATCGGACGCTTTGGTGAGTCACTGGTCATCTATCACGTTTCCGACAAGTACGATGCCAACACTATGGACCATGCGACCGATCCGGCGTTGATTCGCCAACTTCACGAACGCGCCATCGATACCGCTGACATCATTTTTTATTCAGGCCGGAAGCTGCTCGCCGACGCCACCTGTGGGCTTGAGCGCTCACATTTGCTGGAGCAGGCGGTAGATTTTGATCATTGGTCGAGGGTCGGCAGCGGCGAGCTTGAAGTTGCTCCGGAAATAGCTAGTATTCCCCGGCCACGTCTGGGTTACTTTGGAGCGATCGAACCCTGGCTAGTCGATCAGGAGCTAATTACCCGAGCTGCTCGCGAACGCCCGGCCTGGCAATGGGTTTTCATTGGCAATCGATCGCGCGGCCTGGATATCGAGAAGTTGCCGAACACGCATTTTCTGCCTGCGGTTAGGTATGATGACCTCCCCAGGTATGCCGCAGGGTTCGACGTCTGCGTGTTACCGTGGGAGACTGAGCAACCGTTTACGAGTTACGGTTCGGCAATCAAGGTTCGCGAGTATCTGGCCACCGGGAAGCCCGTGGTCATCTCATCATTGCCGGAGTATGAATCAATGCGCGACGTGCTCCGAATCGCTCGCAGTCGGGATGAGTTTTTCAGGCTGGTGGCGGAAGCGCTTGATGAGAAAAATCCCGAAGCAGTGCGAAGACGACAAGCATCAGTCACGCATGGAACGTGGGATGCCCGCGCCGAGTGGGTTAGTAAATTGATCGAGGAAAAGCTGGTGGACAAGAAACCCGTGTAGGTCTCGCAACCGTAAGGGAGAACGAGCAAACGGGGCCTGGCGAATCGGCCGTAAGCATTTTAGTTTCGTGATTCTTGGTGTGAGTCGTGGATCACTCATCACTAAAGTATTATGTGTGGCATTGCCGGAATAATAGCTGCTGACCCAGACAAGTACATCACCTCCATGCTTGCGACGATCGAGCATCGCGGCCGCGACGATGAGGGCGTCTGGACTTCTGAAGCAATAGACGAAACGGGACGGCGGGTCTGTTTGGGCCATCGCCGTTTAGCCATCATAGACACCTCCAGCGCCGGTCATCAGCCTATGATATCCGCCGATGGTCGCTACGTCATCACCTTCAACGGCGAGATCTACAACTACCGTGAACTGCGTGAAGAGCTGAGATCTAAAGGTCACCAATTCCGTACCGACACTGACACCGAAGTCTTGCTGGCAGCGTTTGCTGAATGGGGAGCGGGCTGCTTACCTCACTTGAACGGCATGTTTGCTTTCGCCGTCTGGGACAATCAAGAGCGAACCCTGACATTAGCGCGCGACCACGTTGGCATTAAGCCGCTTTACTACGCCCATCTGCGCTCAAAGAACGGCAGGAAAAGCTCTCTTTTATTCGCGTCGGAAATTAAAGCAATTCTGGCGACCGGACTCATTCAGCGCGCTGTCGACACCGAAGGGTTGCACCAGTTTCTGACCTTCCTCTGGGTCCCGGATCCCAACACGTTATTTAGAGGAATCAAGACTCTTCCGCCGGCCCACACACTCACATTTCGCGACGATGAAATCGCAGTCAACGAGTGGTGGGATGTTTCATTTGACGAGATTGAAGAAGGACGCAGCGAAAACTGGTGGCAGGAACGCGTACTGGAAACGCTCGATCGGGTTGTGCACATGGAAATGGTGGCTGACGTACCACTCGGATCATTTCTGTCCGGCGGCATCGACTCCTCCTCGATCGTCGCCATGATGAAAAATCACAGCAACGGGCGGCGCATCGCAACTTATACCGTCGGCATCGAGAGCGGGGACCTGCGCTACGACATCATCCCAGATGATGTCAGGTGGGCGCGCCAGGTCAACCGGCAACTTGACACCGATTATCACGAGATCATGCTCAAGCCCGCGGTCGCGGAGTTGCTTCCGAAACTCGTCTATCACTTGGATGAGCCAGCCATAGACATGGCCATTCCCAGCTACCTCGTTTCCCAGGCCGCCCGAGAGACATTAACTGTCATGTTGTCAGGAATGGGAGGTGACGAAGTCTTTGCAGGCTATCCGCGCCAGCTCGCCATGAAAATTGCCGGGGCGTTTGATCCGGTGCCTCAACTCTTGCGGCGGCCGTTGATGAAAACTCTCGAGCGAGCGCTCCCGGGAGGCTTGCCAGGAAAACTTACCGCACCTCTGCGCAACGCAAAGAAATTTGCCCGCAGCGCCGCCCTGGATTTCGAGGATCGTTATCTCGGTTATGGCACTTATTTCACCGACCTGGAGAAGCGTCAGATCTACACAAATGATCTACGAGCCGCAACCCACGAGCTGGACGCCTATGCCGCACATCGCCGCTACTTCGCTCATGTGCAAAATGCGGCCCCCCTAAACCGCCTGCTCTACGTCGATCTAAAAACGTTCTTGCCTTGCTTGAATCTGATCACCACCGACAAGACTTCCATGGCCGCCAACCTTGAGGTACGCGTGCCCTTCCTGAATCGGCAAATGATTGAACTCGCAGCACGCATGCCGCCCGGCCTGAAGCTCCATGGCTTCAAACGAAAATACGCTCTGAAGCGAGCGCTCGAGAAGCTGTTCCCTCACGAAGTTGTGTGGCGCAAGAAGGCCGGGTTCGGGGCGCCGATCCGTTCCTGGCTGCGCGGCCCGCTGCGTCCGTTGGTTGAAGACCTCCTGTCTGAGGAGACTGTCAAACGCCGCGGCCTCTTTCGACCTGCCGAAGTAAGACGGATTGTGAACGCAAATCTTTCAGGGCGCGAAGACTACAACCTCCAGGTCTTCCAGTTGCTCAATCTGGAACTCTGGCAGCGGCAGTTTATTGACTACGCGTAGCCTCCGAAGTCGAGGGTATTGCCGCCAACAATGGGTAGTGGGTCATCTATTCGTTTGGTAACTAATTCAGGCCGTCTTCGCGCTGCTGCTTTCGATCAATTCGTCGAGCGGCGTGTATTTCAACCCCTGTGAAGTAGCCACGGCTTCATAAGTACAGTGACCCGCATAAGTGTTCACTCCCGCTTTCAATCCCGCATCGCTGGCAATTGCCTCGAAGAATCCTCTCTGGGCGAGTCGCAGCGCATAAGGAAGAGTTGCATTGGTGAGCGCGAAGGTGGAAGTGCGCGGCACTGCACCTGGCATGTTCGCCACGCAATAATGCAAGACACCTTCGACGTAGAAAGTCGGATCTGAGTGCGTTGTGGGACGCGTTGTTTCGATGCAGCCACCCTGATCCACTGCAACGTCGACGATGACGGCGCCGTTGGGAACATCTTTGAGCATGCTGAGGGTGACTAGCCTGGGAGCTGAGGCCCCAGGCACCAACACCGCACCCACGATCAGATCGGCTTGCGAGACGGCATCGTGGATCATGTAGGCGCTGGAAGCCAGCGTTGAGATCTTTGAGAGGAATATGTCGTCAAGTTCGCGCAAGCGGTCGAGGTTGTTGTCGATTATGGTTACATCCGCGCCCATGCCAACCGCAATCTTCGAAGCGTTTGTACCTACCACACCGCCGCCAATAATCACTACGCGGGCTGCGGGCACACCGGGGACACCTCCCAGCAGGATGCCGCGGCCGCCACTCATCTTCTCGAGATAATGGGCTCCAACTTGGATAGCCATGCGGCCGGCGACCTCAGACATGGGCGTCAGCAGTGGCAAGCCGCCACTTCGATCGGTAATGGTTTCGTAAGCGATACCGGTAACTTTGCGTTTGAGAAGCTCTTCAGTTAGTTCTTTGTCTGGAGCCAGATGAAGATAGGTAAAGAGCAACTGGCCTTCCCGCATTCGTGGGTACTCGGGCTCAATCGGCTCTTTCACTTTCACAATCATCTCGCCCTGGGCCCAAACCTCGTCGGCGGAGCCAAGAGTCTGCGCGCCCGCTTTTTGATAAAGGCCATCCTCAAACCCTGAGCCTTCGCCCGCGGTTCGTTCGATCACAACCCGGTGGCCGGCGTCAGTTAGGGCGCGCACGCCTGCAGGTGTTAAGCCCACCCGGTATTCATTGTCTTTGATCTCTTTCGGCAGACCGACAATCACGTGGCCGTTACCCCCATCATGGATCGGATTTTAGAAACTGCGCCTTGATCGTGTTTGCTTACAGCTTCACTTCGTCAATCTGCGCTCGCTGAAGCTTTCCGCTGTAATCAACGTAAATGGATTTCCATTCGGAGAAGATATCAAGCACCTGTGTTCCGGCTTCGCGATGCCCGTTGCCGGTGGCCTTCGTTCCGCCAAATGGCAGGTGAACCTCGGCTCCTATCGTCGATGCATTAACGTAGCAGATGCCGGTGTACATCTCTTTCATTGCATGGAACGCTCGATTAACGTCGCGGGTGTAGATTGCCGCCGACAAGCCGTAGCGCACTCCATTGGTAATCTTGACCGCGTCATCCAGCGAGTTGGCGGGAATGACCGCAGTGACCGGTCCAAAAATCTCTTCCTGCGCAATACGCATGTCGGGAGCTACGTCGGTGAACACAGTTGGCTCGATGAAATAACCGTTTGCGTAATCGCCCCGGGTGAGTCGTTTGCTACCACAGGCCAGAGTGGCGCCATCTTCGTTCTGGCCGATGTCGATGTAACCCATGATCTTCTCGACCGCGGCGGCATTGATTACCGGACCCACGTCAGTCTTCGGGTCCGCGCCATTGCCGATTCTAAGTTCCTCGGTTCGTTCCACCAGCTTCTGCGAAAACTTCTTGTAAACCTTCTTGTGGACAATCAGCCGTGACGACGCGGTGCAGCGTTGGCCTGACGTGCCAAACGCGCCCCACACCGCTCCCTCGATCGCCAGATCGATATCGGCATCATCCATTACGATGATTGCGTTCTTGCCGCCCATCTCCAGCGAACAGATCGCATTGCGTTCAGCACAGGCCGAGGCCACCAGTCGCCCGGTCTCCGTCGATCCGGTGAACGAGATGAGCCGCAAGGCGGGGTGATTTGTCATCGCGGTCCCTCCCGGCTCGCCGTATCCCGTTACGAGATTCACGACACCTGGCGGAAGGCCGGCTTCTTCGCAAGCTTTCACCAGGTTGTGAGCGGTGAGCGGGGTGTCTTCAGCAGGTTTTAAAACGACGGTGTTGCCACAGACAAGAGCAGGAATGAGTTTCCACGAAGGAATGGCCATCGGGAAATTCCACGGTGTGATCAAGCCGCAGAGTCCCACGGGTTGACGCACACACATGGCAAACTTGTCAGGCATCTCCGCTGGTGTGGTAAAACCGTGCAGACGCCGGCCCTCGCCCGCCGTGTAGTAAGTGCAATCAATTGCTTCCTGAACATCACCGCCCGCTTCTTTCAAAACCTTGCCCATCTCACGAGTCATGTCGGCGGTGAATGTCTCCTTATTTCGAATCAGGATCTCACCCAGTCGGAAAAGAATTTCCGCACGACGCGGGGCGGGCGTATGGCGCCAGCGATCAAATGCTTCCTGGGCAGCATTGACTGCGGCGTTTACATCCGCGCTGGTGGAAAGCGGGAAACGGCCGATGGTGTCACGAGTGTCGGCGGGATTGATGTCTTCGAATACCTCGCCCGATTCACTCGGAACCCATTTGCCGCCGATGTAGTTGTTGTAGGTTTTTACCGAAGCGCGAGGCGCGCTGCGACCATTTTGTGTCCGAGAGGTTTTTGCGAGAGCCTTTTTTGATTGAGCCATAGATTGGTGCCGGGTCGGGTATCGCGTGCCGGTTGAACCGGGACTTTCCGGCACCCGATACCCGACGCCCAGTACCCGGTTTCTTATTGGTAAGTGAACTGAACTATTCGCTGCGACACACGATCGAGTTCCCGTTGATAACGAGAAACGTTCAACACGATCGGATCGCCTGGTTTCAGTCCGTTTAAGAGGCGCTGGAAATCAGCGAGCGTGGTGACAGGAACGCGATTGATGCGCGTGATTACGTCGCCTTCACTCAATGCCGGCTGGCCGCCAGCCAGTCGTACATCCGCCGCCAGGCCGTTAGGGTCGACGTTTTTGACGTAGAGACCCTGCACACCGGTCAGGTGTTTTTCCGCGACCAGTTGTTGCGTGATTTCCGCGAGGGTGATTCCGAGCTGCGGTCCATTTCCTTTGGTGTCGGACTCTTTCTTCTTTCCGCTCGGCTCTTCGGTAGTGGCTAGCACCTGCGGAGGAGGCCTCTCACCCAGCACAACATTCGCTGTGTGTTTCTCCAGTTTGCCATCGACGTCGCGCATGTACGTCAACGCCACCGACTGACCCACCGGACTGCTCGCAACTTTTTGAATCAGATCCTGAGCGTTGGCTACTGGCTGTCCATTAAACTCGACAATGATGTCGTTTGACTGGATACCGGCCTTGGCCGCGGGTGTTAACTGCCCGTCCTTAGTCTGCGTAACATCCATCACAATCGCGCCTTTGGCCTCGGGTAGACCATAGACTCTGGCAAACTCATCTTTAACTGAGTCGAGCGTTATGCCCAGAAAGCCGCGACGCACCTTGCCCTGGGCCACAATTTGGCGATAGACGAAGTTGGCTTCGTTAGCCGGAAGCGCAAACCCAATACCGTTATAATCGCCGGTGGAAGTGGCAATCTGCGAATTCACACCGATCACTTCACCTCGCATATTCACCAACGGTCCACCGCTATTGCCGCGATTGATCGCCGCATCGGTTTGCAGGAAACGCTGGAAACTTGTGAAGTAGGGAGTCTCTCTTTCTTTCTTGGAGATAATGCCGGCCGTGACGGTCTGGTCCAGTCCGAAGGGTGAACCCATTGCCAGGACCCAGTCGCCCACCTCTGCCGAATTTGAGTCGCCCAGGGTGACGGTGGGCAAGTCCTGCGACGTCTCAATCTTGATTACCGCAACATCCGTCTCTTCGTCGATGCCGACAATCTTGCCGCGAAACTTCTCGCCGGATTGCAGCCCAACAGTAATTCTGGTGGCTCCTTCAATGACATGTTCATTGGTAAGAATGTAACCTTTCGGGCTGACGATGAATCCGCTTCCAACACCGCGAGATGGTCGTCGCGCCTGGCGCCGAAACATGTCAAGGAGGGGGTTGTTCGAGGCCTGATCGTCTTTGTCAGCATCGTCCTTGTCAGCCGTCTCGGGAGCGGCGGTCATGGTTTCGATATTTACCACAGCGGGCTCGACGCGTCTGGCAATCTCGGCAAACGAAGCGGACAAGGCTTCCGGCGCGCGCGCAATCTGGGCTTCGTTTTGCGCTACCGTTGGCTGGCCGGAAAGCATGGCGCCGATACCAATCCCGGCGACAAGACACGCGATTGCAAGCGCGGCAATCCAGACCCGCAGCTTTCGCAGAATGGCCCACTCTTGAACTGTTGTTTGGTCTTTAGGAAGCTCGAACATAACCCACCGCCTTTTTGGGAAAAACCGAAATCGCGCGCCCGAGAGCGGCACCAGCAACTGGGGCACGGTCGGGCACATATTGGAGAGCTCAGAGTATAACTAAAGGCGAAGCCAGGGGCAAAAGAAGAGAGGCGACGCGGGGACGGGGAGACGCGGGGACGCGGGGACTGGGGATGGGGAGATGGGGCGACGGGGAGATGGGGCGACGGGGAGATGGGGCGACAGGGGGATGGGAAGAACATCTCTGGTTCGCCCCCTCTCCCCCTCTTCTCCCCCTCGCCTCTTCATGGCCGGAGAAAGACTTTCAATATTCCCTTTTTGGCGGCGCGCTCCATAGCCAACAGTCCGCCTCGCAGTGGGTATTCTTCGCTTATCAGGCTATCCACATCTATGGCGCCCTTTCTCAGCAGATCGAGCGCGGGTGCTAACCGCCCGCAGCGTGATCCAATAATGCTGATTTCATCCACAACAATCGTCGCCGCATTTATTTCCGTTCTGCCATGAAAGGTAGACTTGAGAACCAGCACGCCGCGCGGTCGTAAAAGACCGACAGCTGTGGTAAAGGCCGACGACGAGCCCGAGGCCTCGACGACCACATCAAACTCACGTTTTCTCCGGGTTGCGTTTTTGGAGGTAGCTGTCTCAATTCCGCGTCGTTGGGCTATGCGCAGTTTTTCCGGATGCTTACCGACTAGCAGAACAGACGCCCCTGTTAAAGCCATCGCCTGCGCACAGAGCAAACCTAGCTTGCCATCACCGATCACGGCCACCTTCTTATCTTTAGTGACTGGCGTGCGGTCCACAATTCCGCAGGCTGCGGCGAGGGGCTCGGCGAATACTGCGTGTTCGTCAGCGATTCTCTCGGGCACTGGCAAAAGGTTCATGAAGGGAAGCCGCAGAAATTCCGCGTGAGCCCCATCACGTCCTGAGATTCCGAGTACGGTCCGTTTGGGGCAGTGGCGCGGATCGCCCGCTCGACAGAGTTCACATTCACCGCAACCGGCATTAATCTCACCTACGACTCTTTGACCGACCAGCTTGCCATCAGGAGCATCTTCGACTATACCCACAAATTCGTGACCGATAGTTCCCTTAAAGCCGGCGTAGCCACGCGTGATCTCAATATCGGTGTTGCAGATTCCGGAAAGCAGCACTCGCACTAGTGCTTCCTGCCCCCGCTCCGGCAACTCAATGTCGCGAACGGCGATTTGGTTTTTTTCGACTCGCAGGGCTTTCATAAGAAGGCGTGTCAGGTGTCGGTCGAGACGCGATTAAAAACGTGTCGGGTGTCAGGCGCCGGGGGTCAGCTAAAAGAATTGGTCCTTCAGCGGTAACGGATCGAGGTTTGACGCCACCCTGTCATTCCTTACTTTCTACCGGCACTACCTGGAATTTCTTAAGCTCCACCCGGCACCCGGCACCCGGCACCCGGCACCCGATACCTGACACCATTTCAGAAGCTTTTCGTGCGCGTGTAGGCGTTTTGGGGAGTTAGTTCAATCGTTTGTTTGGGCCCGGCAATACTTACTGGCAACCGCCATTCAAGATCCTCCTCACCTGCAAGAGCCGCGTGCACCCACCAGTTGCCGGGACTGACAGCAAGCAGCGCTCGTCCGCTTTGGTCGAGGCGCGCTGTGACCGGCCGCCGGCCATTCATGCGCTCAGTCAGAAAATCATCGAATCGTTTGCCGGCGCGCCGCTCGGTGAAGTATTCATGGTGCACCGCAACAATATCCACCGGGTAGAATTCAACTGGCACGTCCAGCTCAACACCGGCCATTTGTGGGCTCGGCCGCATGATTAATTGAATCAGGGCGTCGCTCGCTGGTTCTTCGGTCGAGTTTGCTACATGCGCAGGTAGCCTCCGATATATCAGCCAACCGGCGGAGAAAAGCCCGAGCACCAGCGCTGCTTGCAGCACCAGCGTCACCAGCCGGAAGATGATGCCCGGAGTCGTCACCTGAAGTTACCAGGACGCGTTTGATCTAATCGAACACGCGACGTAACGTAATTGCGAAACTCGCCACCTATTTCTTCAAGCCGCGAACGTACGGAACAAGAGAATTAATCTCGGCCTCCGATAGCTTCTTCCCAAAACTCGGCATCTTGCCCCTGCCATTCATGAGGGAGTTGAAGATACGCTCATCACTAACATCGGCTTGCCATCGCGGATCCGTAAGGTTGCGGGCGGATCGCAACTTTCCCTTGAAGGTGTTTGCTCTACCATCTTTGCCGTGGCACGAGGCGCAACTCCTGGCGTAGATT